>Ga0307517_10000139_pt1 | contig 111985 bp, 119 predicted proteins | sample 23_EM_MG_FD_194515 | JGI IMG/M metagenome (GOLD analysis project Ga0307517, IMG submission 194515) | Populus trichocarpa ectomycorrhiza microbial communities from riparian zone in the Pacific Northwest, United States - 23_EM | ecosystem: Host-associated > Plants > Roots > Unclassified... | reverse complement strand
ATCGTGGGATAGATCCAGTGCGTCACGCTGCCGACGTAATTCCACGCCCGTTCCCGGCGTGTGGTGTCGAGCACGACTTCGCCGGCGACCGAGGACACGTAAAGTTCAGTGCCCGCATTGTCGTTGAGCGCGATGCGATAGAGCGGGCGGTGACGATCAAACCCGTTCGGCACCGTCCACTGATCGTAATTCGCGAGATCGACGAGCGTCGCCTGCGACGTGCCCTGCCCACGCTGCCGCGCCGCGGCCTCGGCGATCAGCAGTGCCAATGTTTCGGATTTTACCGCGGCAGTGGTCAGATCATCCGCCCGAACCGCGCTGACGCCGGAACGGCCCGTCACAACATAAACCGGTCCGTCGCTTCGCCGGAGCAGCCGGACGCGGGTCGCATCCCTGATGCCGCTGGCGCTGACGGCAGCGGCAAAATCAGACGGCGCTTGCGACGGATCGATCGGCGCCAGCCCATCGATCCGTTCTGCTTCCGTCAGCGCCGGAAAGGGAACAAAATGCATCACGATGCCGGTTCCGAACCACATCGCAAACAAGAGAGAGAATGAGACGCCCAGCCAGCGATGAAGCAGGATGAGCGCTCGCATGGTGCTGGACTTCACCACTTGAACGCAGCGGACACCTCATAGGTGCGCGGTGCGCCAAGCAGAATCTGATCCGGGTAGAACGGATCGCCCCAGATGGCGTATCTCCTGTCGGTCAAATTTCGCACCCGAAATGTCAAACGGGTCTGGTCGACGGTCGGGAATACCGACTTCGGAATATCGACGAAGACATAGGCGTCCGCAACCGTATAGGCATCGAGCGTGACCGTATTGGCGTCGGTATTGAAACGGTTGCCGACGTGACGAACGGACGCGCCGAGTTCAACCGGCAATGTGGTCTCAAAGCGATAGGACGCACCCGCATTGGCGACGACCCGCGGCACGTTCGGCGGTGTGTTGCCTGAAAATGATCCGCCGGCGAAAACATAATCCGCATAGCGCGCGTCGACATAAGCGAAATTGCCCCAGAACTTCCATGCCGTGGTCGGGCGTATCGCCGCCGCGATCTCGATACCCTTGGACTGCTGCTGTCCTGCGATATTGAGCTGCATCCCGCCCGCGGCCGCATAGACGTTCTTGCGCTGGATGTCGAAAGCGGAGAACGACCATTCGGCCTTGTTGTCCCAGAACAACTGCTTGACCCCGGTTTCATAGGTGCGGGACGTGGTCAGATCCAGCGGTTGCAGCGCGCCCAGCAGGAAGACGTTGTTGGCAGAGACGTCGGCACCGGTGGCGTATTGGCTGTAGAAGGTCATGCCCGGGATCGCCTCCCAGGTATAACCGAAACGGCCAGTCACCGGCGTCCAGTCCTTCGAAAATGGAAAGCCGGCGCGCTCAACGCCTGCGACATTTTTGGAACTGCGGTCGAGCCCGATATGCTCGACGCGCAAACCGCCGATCAAGGCAAAGGTCCGCGTGACCTTCAGGCGATCTTCGATCGACAGCGATTCATTGTCGATCCTTGCCGTCTGCCGTTGCGTCGTCAGCAGGCCATAGGTGCCTCTGGCGGGATCGACCAGCGAGACCTGATCGCCCGGAAAGTTGGCGGCGCCCGGCCGGACAAAATCGAGGTTGCTGGCCGCAAATGTCGTCACCAGGCGGTTGTCCATGCCGGCGATATTCGAATTCCAGGTCAGGTCGGTGATGTTTCCGATCAACTTCTGATCGTGCGCGACAAAGAACCGTTCACGGTCGACCAAATTCGAAACGGAGTTGAACGCCTCAACCTCGTTGTTGAACCATTCGCGCTTGGCACCGTAGCCATACATCTGGCTCTTCAGCGCAAGATCGGGGGTGATATTCAACTCGAACCCGCCCCGGAGCCAGAGTTCCTTGGCTTGATTACGATTGTCGAGAACATTGTAATTCGTAGTGAGCGTGCGCTTGTCGATCGTGACCGCACCCAGATTGGTGCCGTTGTAATTGGAGACGTAATTCCCTGATACAATCCCGGTTGTCGCGTTCGGCCCGCTGAATGCCGTGGACACCAGGGGCGCCCCCCAATAAGGGCTGCCGTTGTCCTGCTTGTATTCGATCGCCCCCCAGACCTTGAAGCTGTCGGAAATGCGATAATTCAGCTGGCCGGAGACGTTCAGGGTTTTGGTGTTGGTGTCGTCGACAAAGCCGTTGAGCGACGAACGGCTGACATCGAAGCGATAATCCAGCCCCTGGACATTGGTGCTGCCGCCGGAACCGTATGAACTGCGGAACGAACGCAGTGAGTCATAAGAAAAGTACGCCTCATTCCGGATCGGTCCGGTGGTTGGCTGCTTTGTCACATAGTTGATCGCGCCGCCGCTGGCGCCCTCGCCTGATAGCAGCGACGCCGGGCCTTTCAGAATCTCGATGCTTTCGAGATTGGCCGTGTCCATGATCCGCGACGTCATGTTCTGCGGGCCGATCTTGATGCCGTTGTAGAGCATGTTGATCTGGCTGTTGGTGAAGCCCCGCATCGAAAAAGCGGACGGTTCTGCGGGGTTATCGCCGGATGTCACGCCGACCGCGCCCTGGGCCACTTCGGAGACGGTCCGGTATCCCTGATCCCTGATCGTTCGCTGGTCGATCACCTCGACCGTCGCCGGAATCTCGCGCACCGTCAGTCCTAATCGGGAAGCACTTCCGGCCACGACGTTGGAATTGAGCGGTGTATGGGCGACCTCGCCTCCACTCAAAGCCGGCGCTGGCGCCGGCACCGCGGTCTGAGTACGGGCCCGGCCCGCAAGACGTCCGGCAGCACGGCTGCGCTGCGTGCCGGACTCGGCTCGGCGTACCGGCTTGCGCTGTGGCTGCGAGACGACGATGGGGCCAAGACTATCAGGCCTTCTCTCCGCCTGCGGAGTGCCCTGCGCCATCACCGGAGTTGCGGCCCCCGTGGCAACAAATGCAAGCAGCCCGAGCGGCGCGACGGATGAGCGCAACCAGCGCTTGATGGTAAAGCGGAGCTGGGACCTGGCATGGATTGGCGCAAGGACAAGATATGGCACAAAATGGCCATCAGTTTCGAAACGTGACATAAAATTAAAGCTCGACGGCGAAGTCCTAACCCCTCAGCGCGGTTGCCATTGCCTTCTGCCCTCGCCCCAAGGACAGATGCACCAGCTACTCTTGCGACATCGGAGCACCCCGCCCGACGCGTTCGCGCATGACCATGACCGGCAGCAGGTTTCCTGGCTCACGGGTTATCGCCTCCGACCACCTTCCCAGAGAATTTTGGTCTCCAGTGGCATTTATGGTCGTTGGCTATCCGCCTACAGTTGCGGGGGCAGCCGCGGATTTGCACACCGATGTGCGCGCACCGCATTCCCTTGGTTAGCCCTTGCGGGCACTACCGGTCACAAACGTGGCATCGGATCGTGTTGCGAGTCAATTGCAGAATCGGCTTCCATGCCGGGCTGCCGTCCCTGCTAAACAACAAGCGCGGGCAAGTTGCCGCCCGGCCACACCGATGATCGATTGATGCCATCCAGCAAACCACCCATCTGGCGGAATGACATCGACGCGCTGGCATTTCAGCCGGGCGAGCACTCCGGCCTCTGCATGGTGCATCGTCGCGCGTTCCGCACCCTGTTACGGGCAACGCCGGCGCCACAGGACTGTGTTGAATTCTTCAACGCTCATCAGGAGGCGTTTCAGGCGGCAGCCCGCGCAAAATTGCTGCGCACAAACGTGACCACGACCGCGAATTTTCACCTCACGAGCCGGGATGTCACCCGGCAATTGAAAAATTAGGGTCGCGCTCACGGTCGTTTCGGGTTAAATGGGACATCTACACCGAGGATGAAGATGCAACAGTCCCAGACCGCCCATCTGCCCGCTATCGCCGTCGATTCGAACGTTGTCGCTCAAGCTGTGCTGGCGATGGCCTTGGGCCTTTTCATCGTCGGCGTGGTCGGCTTCGCCCATATTAGCGCCGTTCACAACGCTGCGCACGACGTCCGCCACGCCAACGCATTTCCCTGCCACTGACGACGAATGCCTGTTTTCAGGTCGATCGTATTCTCTGCCGTCCTCGCCGGCCTGATCGTCGGCGTGGTGATTTCCGTAGCGCAATTCTTCGGTACAGTACCGCTGATCCAGCAGAGCGAAGTCTACGAGCGCAAAGCCGCGACCGGGACGCCACCAGCAGCGCATGAGCCAGCCGGCGCTGCCCACGATCACAACAAGCCTCACGACCACGACAGAGCATGGGAGCCCGAGGAGGGTTTTCAGCGCAACGCCTTCACGGTTGCGGCTAATATCCTCACCGCGATCGGATTTGCACTGCTGCTTACGGGAGCCTATGCGATCCGCGGTCACGCGGTGACGTGGCGCGAGGGGCTCGCATGGGGCCTAGCTGGTTTCATCGCGTTCACAGCAGCACCCGGCCTGGGGCTGCCGCCGGAATTGCCGGGCATGCCGGTTGCCGACCTTACGGCGAGGCAAACCTGGTGGATAGCAACGGCAGCCGCAACGGCCGGCGGCCTTTGTCTCCTCGCCTTCCGCGCCACGGCATTGACCACCCTGTTCGGTCTGGCTCTGATTGTGCTGCCGCATCTGATTGGCGCACCGCTTGCGCCGGAATCCCACGGCGACGTGCCGCATGCGCTTTCCCACAGATTTGTCGTGGTGGTGACGCTGACCAGTCTTTTGTTTTGGATTCTCCTCGGCGTCTCCACGAGCATCGCATTCAGGCGTATTTCGCGCCCGCAATCGTAGCGACTACTTCCAGGGCCACAGGTCCTCGATACGCCTGGCCGGATGCCTGATCCCTTGCCGCGAACTAGCCGAAGTTGCGAAATCCCCACATCAGGATTCCCAACATCACGACGAGAATGCACAGGCTGCCGACTGCGACCATGAGGCAAACCTCCCAACCTGAGAGACCAGCCTTTTTAGCTGTGACAGCCCCGATGCCCAACAAAGCAAACAAGAGTGGGCCGACCAGCAGTGTCATTTGCGCTTCGGCGCCTGAACAGGCGGGTCGAGCACGCCAAACAGCGCGAGCAGCAGCGCAACTTCTTCCTTTGAACCAACTTTAATCATCGTCATCTCCCGTTTGATGTTTGGTCGACCCGAGATTTGGATGGGTTCATGGCGATTTGATTTCGCGACTGTTTCAATCGTGTTTCGTCGGCAATTGCGCTGACGGGACTCCTGCAGAATTCCTATCTCTGTCGTCGAAAACTGAGCGAGCGGTATCGGCGAGATTCCGGGCATCGGCGCACGATTCAGTCGATCGCGCCGGTACAACTGGATGTACGATTTCTCGGGAGCGTCGCGCGCGCATTGCAGCGGCATTTTCAGCTGCCTGCAACAAGGCGGACCAACATCGCCGATAGGCAGATGCTGAGGCTGATGATGGCGAGATGTTGCTGGATATTTTTCATCTCGCCGTCCTACGACCCACGGCTTTTACATTCCGTGCCCCAGATCACACGGCGCTGCCCGCCGCATAAGGGGCGGATTACCGGATGCGCCTGCGAGGATTAACGATGCATTCATCTTTAGCGACCCAAATCGACGCCACTCACCCATAACGGCAGGGATGGAAACGTGGCGAAATTGAACCTTGAGACAATGCCCCTCGATGAACTCTGGAAACTTCACGGAGAGGTCATATCCGCCCTGGCCTCAAGCATGGAGGCTCAAAAACTGGAATTGGAAAAGCGGCTGGATGAGCTCGGTGTCAGATTTGGCGGATCACCCAAAGACATCCCCCAGCCGCGGCCGTACCCAAAGGTGCATCCAAAATTTCGAAATCCGGAATCATCAGCGGAAACCTGGTCGGGCCGCGGCAGGCAACCGCATTGGGTGCTGCTACTACTGGCGAGGGGCGGATCATTGGATGACTGCCGGATCCAATAACGGACCGAAGGTCGGTTCCAACGTGACACGTCTAACTCATATGGGGTAGGCTCTACTCGGGGCTCCCTATGCAACGTTTCGGGCCCACGCGAGTTGTTGCCGTATGGCCAAGCCCGCAAACCAGAGTCTCATTTCGCAAGACCGGCTGACCAAGCAAATGTCTGATGTGATTTCGCTACGCGAAAGAGTCGCGCAGGCCGAGCTTGCGGCACGCTCGTACGGAATTGTTGCTGCTGCTGCACAGAGCGGCGAGGTAGCCAAGGTAGCTAAGCCGAAAAGTAAACCCAGGCGGAACATCACACACGCCCGCTCCCAGTGATTCCGTCTCATAACAAATCGTCGGCAGCCGCGTTTCGCGGATGAGTGCGATGGCCGGGAAGCCGCAAGGATTCTCCGTAGGCAGGATACGGCCGAACGCTGCCGCCGGCGTCGATCAATCGAAATTAAACTTCGGTTAACCATAAGGCGTCACTACTGATCGCAGACCCTTAGCCGAGACTCACCAGGATGGGACCACCTTTAAAGGCAATCGTCTTGGTTGCTTCGACAGCTTGCCTCATTGCTTCGGCGCATGCGGCAGACCCGCCTTCCCGGCCCTATCCAGGATATGGCGCACCAACTGTATTCAGTTGGACCGGATTCTATCTCGGATACAATTTGGGTGCCGGCTGGAACACGCAGCGGGCTTCATCGGCTTTCGCTGGTGACTGGAATACGACGAACATCGGCTTTATCGGCGGCCTCCAGGGCGGCTATAATTATCAGTTCAAGTCCTTTGTAATCGGTATCGAAGCTGACGCCGATTACATGGCTGAAAGCAGGCCGCTCTCAACTGCTCCCGGTCCGATAAACCTTGTTCGACCGACCGGTCAGTGGAATTGGACAGCCAGCGCCGGGGTACGGCTCGGTTACACCTTTGACAATTTGTTGGTGTTCGGCAAATTCGGTTACGGCTGGGTGACCCAAACCCTGGCACTCAGCACGCTTCCGGCACTGGGTTCAACGACGACATTCGTTTCCAGCACCAATGGCGGCGAGTTGATTGGAGCAGGCATTGAATACGCCGTTCCGGGCAGCTCCTGGACCGCAAAACTTGAGTACGACTACGTGGTGATGGCCAATCGGAAATACGTCGTTTCGGTGCCAAACGTGGTTACGGTTTCTCCAAATCTTCAAATGTTGAAGGTTGGTATGAACTTCAGGATGTAGCGCGAGGCTTTGAGATTAGGGGGCCCCTGGGTTTCTGCGTTCGTGATTTTCGTCACATCTCCACGGATCATACTTCGCCATGATCGCCACTGCCGAGATTTCGCAACCCGAGATTTCGCAACCATGGTGCGAGACAATGACCAACGAAAATCGCGAAATGAGCGTTGAGGAGCTTGGCTCCGTTACGGGTGCCGGACTTGTGGACACCGTGCTTTCGGACGCCGAGGCGACGACAGCCGAGTTTCTGAAGAGATTCGCCGAGTCCTCCCAGCGCTTCAACGCTTTCATCAACAGTCCCACGACTCCAGGTCCGGCGGCGGCGGGTCAAGAGTAATGCGGATACGAAAATGGGCTCACCGGCATGGCCGGCGAGCCCAGAACAACCGCGCTATGCGCTGGCTGGTCGAATCACATCAGCATTTTTGCCCGTTCGAAAGCCGGCACTGGCCGCTACCAGGCTGGCTCTTTGGGTCTGAGGCTTTCTGGGCCTGCGCAAGCGATCCCCCGACGAAAACAGCAAGCGCAAACGCAATTGCAACGATGGCTGAAAAACGAATCATCGAATCCTCCGATTGGAAATTACCAGCTCCGCCCCCTCGGAGGGCTGGCGACACGAAGTGTCACGATAATATTGAGGCCGGTCAAGCCGGGCGTCATCCTTCAATCGGATGAAGATAGCGGCCCGAGCCCCTGTGCGACGCAGCAACAAGAGCAAATCGGGTCGTCACCACATCGTCTGCCGCGCGCGCTCCGGCCATTCCCGGTCGTATTTCTCCCCGCCCACGGTGTTATCGCTCATCTCGGCAAGGATATCGCCGGGTGTCGGCAGCGTCTTCGGATCGACGCGCTTGTCGGGATTCCAGAGATCGGCGCGAACGATGGCGCGGGCGCACTGGAAATAGATCTCCTCCACCGTCATGACGATCACCGTGCGCGGCGCCTTGCCGTCCATCTTGAACGACGCGAGTAGCTCAGGCTCGGCAGAAACATGCGCCCGGCCGTTGACGCGCAACGTGCTGCCGGAGCCCGGAATCAAAAACAGCAGCGCCACCCGGGGATCCCTGACGATATTGCGCAGGGAATCGCAGCGGTTGTTGCCGCGGCGGTCCGGCATCATCAGCGTCTTCTCATCATGGATGCGCACGAATCCGGGCAGATCGCCGCGCGGCGAGCAATCCAGCCCTTCCGGCCCACAGGTCGCCAGCGCCGCGAACGGCGATTGATCCATCAATGCCCGATAGGACGGCGTGACGCGGTCCGCGACCTTGACCGTCGAGGCGTCACCCGGAAACCCATAGATCGCTTCAAGTTGCTCGATCGTCGTGATGACAGACATTTGCGTCCCCCCAGTCGTTCTTCTGACGCGTTTTCTCGACGCGAACCGGTCTCCACTTCGCTTGAAAACACTATCTATTCGTCCCACTTCTCGCCCTTGATCGCCCGCACCAGTTGACGCGCGTGAAAATCGGCGCTGCCGGTGTTGACGATGGTGACGTCGGGCGCGGCCTCGTCCACCGTGCGGCTGAGCCGGTGTTCGATCTTGCCGTCGCTGCTGCGGCTCCGCATCGCCAACCGTTCCGCAAGAACGTTCGGCGGTGCCGTGATCGAGATCACCGTGACGTCGGCATAGGCGCGGCGCATCGCCGTGATAATGGTGCGCGAAACATTGGCAACCACGGTATGCCCAGCGCGGATTTCGTCGTCGAGGGCACGCGACAACGCGTAGCGATGGCCATGGGCTTCCCAGTGCATGGCGTATTCGTCGCGCGCCAGCGCCGCTTCGAAAGTACCCGCGCTGACCTCCTCATTGTCCTCAGAGGTCGAGGCCTGCCGCGTGATCACGCGGCGCGGAAATACAATGTCGCCATCATCGGCGCAGGCCGCCTTGGCGAGCCCAAGCAGCGTATCCTTGCCGGCACCGCTCGGGCCGACCACCAGGATGAGCCGACCCGGCCCGATCGCATCCGAATGGCCTGTCGATGTGGTCAGTACGTCGGTCATGCGACACGCTGCCCTTCCCGCCAGACGCTGCGCACCACCGGGATGTCGCGCGCCACATGCACCCGGATCAGATCGGCCCGCTTGCCGACGGCAATTTCGCCACGGTCCGCGAGTCCCACCGCCTCGGCCGGCGTCTTGGTGACGGTGCGGACGGCGGAAGCGAGATCGATGGCCGGAACATGCCGCGGCAATTGAAGGGCTGCCATCAACAGGCTCGAAGGAATGTAGTCGGACGAAAGGATGTCCAGCAGCCCTTCGCGGGCAAGATCAATGGCGGCGATGTTGCCGGAATGCGAGCCGCCACGCACCACGTTGGGCGCGCCCATCAGGATGCCGATGCCGGCCTGGTGCAGGCTGCGTGCGGCTTCCATCGTGGTCGGAAACTCCGCCACCGAGACGCGATCCCTGATGGCATCGACGACATTTTCATCGGTGGTGTCGTCATGGCTGGCGAGCGGTATCTCATATTGATGCGCCAGCGCCACGATCTGGCGCATATTGGTCGCGGCGTAGGTCTTCTGGTAGGCAAAGCGCCGCTCGAACAGCACGTCGAGCTCGGCGTCGGTCATGCCCGCGCCCTTGCCGCGGTAGTAGTCGCGCAGCTTCACTTCGTCGCGGAACTGGCGCTGTCCCGGCGTGTGGTCCATCAACGACATCAGCCGTATGTCCGGCCGGTCGATCAGCTCCTTGGCTTCCTCGACCACGCTCGGCATCGGGATTTCGCAGCGCAGATGCAGGAAGTGATCGGCACGCAGCAGATTTTCCTCGCGCGCCGACGTGATCGCCTTTGCGAGTATGCCTGCCCGGCCGTCGACCTCCTCGGCGCCGTCCTCGCGCCAGACCCGCAAAGAATCCAGCACAGTGGTGATGCCGGAGGTGGCCAATTGTCCGTCATAGGAGACAACAGCGGCGATCGGATCCCAGAACACTTTCGGCCGCGGCACGTAATGCGCTTCGAGATGATCGGTGTGCAATTCGATCAGGCCGGGCATCACGAGATCGCCGGCGGCGTCTTCGCTGCCCGCGGGCGCATCCCCCTCGCCGAATTCGGCAATGCGGCCATCGGCAATCGCGACCCAGCCGCGTTCAATCACGCGATCGGCGAGGACGATGCCCGCATTGCCCAGAATGGTTTCGTGCTTCGTTGCGCTCATCTTACTTCTCTTCCCTATGCCGCCGAGGCAAACAAGGTCACATCAACGATCCGGTCCGCGATCAGGTGCCGTATCTCGTCGTCATGGACGATCGCGACCATCGCGACGCCCTGGCGTTTCTTTTGGTCGATCAATTCAACCACGACGGCGCGATTGGCGGCGTCGAGCGAGGCTGTCGGCTCATCCAGCAACAAAATTGGCAGATCGGAAATGAAGCCGCGCGCGATGTTGACGCGCTGCTGTTCGCCGCCCGAGAACGTCGATGGCGGCAGCGCCCACAGCCGTTCGGGAATGTTGAGCCGGCGCAGAAGGGCGCCCGCCTGCTCGCGCGCCTCCGGACGCGCCACGCCGTTCACAATCAGGGGCTCGGCCACCACGTCTATCGTCGCAACCCGCGGCACCGCGCGCAAGAACTGGCTGACATAGCCGATGGTGGAGCGGCGGACGCTGAGCACCCGTCGCGGTTCAGCGGTGGCAAGATCGATCACCGTGCCCTGATGGCGGATGCCGATCCGGCCACCGTCACAACGGTAGTTGCCGAAGATCATCTTCAAGATCGAGGATTTGCCGGCGCCCGACGGGCCCGACAGCACCACGCACTCACCGGGCGCGACGTGGAACGAGACCCCGCGCACCACGGGCAGCTCGACGCCGCCCTGCAGATGCATCGTAAAGGTCTTTTCGGCATTGGTGATGTCGATCATCGCGGTCATTGGTGGGCTCATGCCGGTAAAATCGAGGAGACGAGTAGCTGGGTGTAGGGTTCGCGGGGGTCGTCGAGCACCTGATCGGTCAGCCCGGTTTCGATCACCCGACCGCCCTTCATCACCATCACGCGATGCGACAGCAGCCGTGCCACCGCGAGATCGTGGGTGACGACGATGGCCGCAAGACCGAGCTCACTAACGAGATTGCGCATCAGGTCGAGCAGCCGCGCCTGCACCGACACATCGAGCCCGCCGGTCGGTTCATCCATAAACACCAGCCGCGGTTCGGTGACGAGGTTGCGCGCTATCTGCAGCCGCTGCCGCATGCCGCCCGAATAGGTCCGCGGCGCGTCGTCGATGCGATCGGTGTCGATCTCGACGCGCTCCAACCAGGACGACGCCGTGTCGCGGATACGGCCGTAATGATTCCAGCCCACCGCCATCAGCCGCTCGCCGACATTGGCGCCGGCAGAAACCGCCATCCGCAGGCCCTGCGCGGGGTCCTGGTGCACAAAGCCCCAGTCGGTGCGGAACAGAAAGCGCCGCTCGGCCTCGCCCAGGGCGGCAAGGTCGCGCAAGACGCCGTCGCGCATCCGGTATGATACCCGGCCGGCACTCGGCGCCAGCTGCGCCGACAGCAACTGCAAGAGCGTCGACTTGCCCGATCCGGACTCGCCGACCACTGCCAGCACTTCGCCGGGATAAAGCGCAAAGGACACGTCGCGGCAGGCAATCAGCCGGCCATAATTCTTGCCGAGGTTTTCGGCGACCAGCAGCGGTTGATCGTCGAGGGTTTGCTCAGCCATGCGCCCTCTCCTTGTGCGGTGCTGCGCTCTCGCTGCCGCGATGCCCGGCCAATTGGCGGCTTTCACAGAAATCGGTATCGGAACAGACGAACATCCGGCCGCCCTTGTCGTCGGTGACGATTTCATCAAGGTAGGAATCATCGGCGCCGCACAGCGCGCAGGGCGCGTCGAACCGATACCGCGTGAACGGATGATCCTCGAAATCGAGCGAGACCACATTGGTGTGCGGCGGGATCGCGTAGATGCGCTTCTCGCGGCCGGCGCCGAACAATTGCAGTGCCGGGCAATTATCCATCTTGGGATTGTCGAACTTCGGCGTCGGCGACGGGTCCATCACATAGCGCGCGTTCACCTTCACCGGATAGGCGTAGGACGTCGCGATATGGCCAAAGCGCGCGATGTCCTCGTACAGCTTGACGTGCATCAAGCCGTATTCGCCTAGCGCATGCATGCGCCTTGTCTCGGTCTCGCGCGGCTCCAGGAACCGCAGCGGCTCGGGGATCGGGACCTGATAGACCAGCACCTGCCCGCCATGCAGCGGCGCTTCGGGAATCCGGTGCCGGGTCTGGATCACGGTGGCGTTGGCGGTCGCGGTCGTGGTCGCCACACCAGCGGTCTTGCCGAAGAATTTGCGGATCGAGATCGCGTTGGTGGTGTCGTCGGAACCCTGGTCGATCACCTTCAGCACGTCCGCTGGTCCCAGGATCGCCGCCGTCACCTGCACGCCGCCGGTGCCCCAGCCATAGGGCATCGGCATTTCACGGCTGGCGAACGGCACCTGATAACCGGGGATCGCGATCGCCTTGAGGATCGCGCGACGGATCATCCGTTTTGTTTGTTCGTCAAGATAGGCGAAATTATAGGTCGGCGCGTTCATTCCGCGGCCTCCTGCATCGGCGGCGCTTCTGTGGCCTCAGAGAACTCCTTGCGCAATTTGCGCAGCAGACCGAGTTCAGACTGGAAGTCCACGTAATGTGGCAACTTCAGATGTTCGACAAAACCGGTCGCCTGCACATTGTCGGAATGCGACATCACAAACTCTTCGTCCTGGGCGGGTGCGAGCACTTCCTCGCCAAGCTCACGGGCGCGCAAGGTGCGGTCAACCAGCGCCATCGACATGGTCTTGCGCTCGCTCTGGCCAAACGCCAGCCCGTACCCGCGCGTAAAGCAAGGGGCCTCGGTGGCCGAGCCTTTGAACTGGTTGACCATCTGGCATTCGGTCATCGCGATGGCGCCGAGCGGTACCGCAAAACCGGCATCCTCGGCCATGAATTCGACCTCGACCTCGCCAAAGCGAATTTCACCCGCAAACGGATGGTTGCGGCCATAGCCGCGCTGCGACGAGTAACCGAGCGCCAGCAGAAAACCTTCATCGGCCCGCGCCAGATTTTGCAAGCGCAAATCGCGATCGGCCGGAAAACTGAGCGGCTCGCGCGTGAGGTCGCCGACCGGCGTCTCCGCATCCGCCTCAGGCGATGGCTCGATCAGGCCGTCACGGCCAAGAATATCTGTCACGCGCGGGGTGGCCGCGAGCGAAGCTTCGCTGGTCTCCGGCGTTTCCGGAGAAAACCCCTCGGCAAGTTGCGGATCGAGCAGGCGATGGGTGTAGTCGAAGGTGGGCCCGAGGATCTGCCCGCCCGGAATGTCCTTGAACGTCGACGAAATCCGCCGCCGCACCTGCATCGCGCCGGTATCGACCGGTTCGGTGGCGCCGAAGCGCGGCAGCGTGGCCCGGAAGGCACGCACCAGGAAGATCGCCTCGATCATGTCGCCGCGCGCCTGCTTGATCGCGAGCGCCGCCAGTTCGCGGTCGTACAGCGAGCCCTCGGTCATGACGCGGTCGACGCCGAGCGAAAGCTGCTCGGAGATCTGCGACAGCGAGACTTCGGGAACGTCACGGTCGCCGCGCCGCTCATGCGCCAGCAGGCGATGGGCGTTCTCGATGGCGCGTTCGCCTCCCTTGACGGCAACGTACATGACTAGCCTCCCCTCGCCAGCACTCGCGTGGTGCGCGGTATTGCGACAATTGCATCGTCATGAACCAGCACGACATCGACGCCGCGCGGAAACAGCGTGACGTTGATTTCAAGCCGTTCGAACAGATCCTGCGGCTGGATCGCGGCCTGCAGGATCGCAGTGCCGTCGATGCCGGGGCCACGCAGCTCGATAGCCGGACCCTGGGTCAGGCTTTCGACCTGCAGGATCAACGTCGTCGAACGATCCGGATATTCATTGCTGCCGAGCGCGAAGCGGTCGAGCGAAGGAAGCTCGCGGGGATTGCCGATCAAGGCAAAGCTGCTGATCGAGGAATCCGCGATCACAGGCGCGCTGGTGTGGAACTTGAGCCATTTGGCGACATCAGGCGCCGCCGACATCCGGCTGTCGAGCCAGATCGGCGTATCATGGTCGAACAGGGTCAACGCAATGGCCGCCGTGCCGCGCATCATCGTATCAGGCGCGCCGGCGACGGCCGTGATGCGCTGAACGCTGCCGGGACGCGCCATCGCGTCCATGACGGAGCGAAACGTCGATTGCGCCGACAATACCTTGTCGGCAAACCCTGCGGGCAGTTCGGCAACGGTCGTCATCAGCCCTCTCCACGTACCAAAGTGTAGAAATCGACCCGCGTCGCCGCGGCTTCGGCGGCCTTGCGGTTCTGCTTTGCAGACATCGCCGCACGCAGCGGCGCGATCACCCTTGTCTCGACGAGGCCGGCGAATTGATCCGACTGCACCATGGCGTCGCACAGCGCGATCATCCGTGCCTTCTCGCCGTCACGGCCGAGCGTGTAGCCGAAGCCGATTTCGCCGGTCGAAAGCCGCACCGCCGCACGCGATACCGTGGCTTCCCCGAGGTTGAAGGCCGCTCCGTCGCCGCCGATGCGGCCGCGCACCATCACAAGGCCGTTCTCCGGCTCGCGCAGGTTCTCGTGGTCAGGCAGCGCGATCGTATCCAGATGGCCCGATATCTCGGATGGCTCGGAATGGGCGAGCACCGCCATGACAGCCTTGCGCTGCGCTTGCTTGTCGTTCTCGGTTGCGATCATATCCACCTTGCCGGAATCAAGTTGTCTATGCTAATAGACAACTTCATAACCAAACGCCATGACTGTTTGGTGACAACAGGGTTGTTTTTTCAGATGATCGTCCCGGGACACTTCACACCATGAGCATGCAGGATGCGGCCTCCGGTGTGGCGCTGTGGCGACAGGTCGCCGACGGGATCGAGCGCGGCATTGCCGAGGGCCGCTTCGCCGCGGGCGAAAAGCTGCCGGGCGAGACGGAGATCGCCGAGACCTATCGGGTCAATCGCCACACCGTGCGCCGGGCGCTGGCGACGCTCGCCGAACGCGGGCTGGTGCGTGCCGAGCGCGGCAGCGGAACTTATGTCGAGACCCAGCGCCTCGCCTATCCCCTGCGCTCCCGGACGCGGTTTTCCGAAATCGTCGGCGCCGGCGGCCATGAGCCGCGCGGCCTCCTGATCGATGCGTCCAACGAGGACGCCACGCGGGAACTGGCGCGGGAACTTGGCCTCAAGACCGGCGCGCCATTGGTCCGCATCGAGTCGGTGCGGCTGGCCGATCGCACCCCGATCTGCGTCAGCACCACCTGGCTTTCCGCCGAACGCTTCCCCGACGCCGGGCGCGTCTTCGCCAGCGTGCGCTCGATGACCAAGCTGGCCGCGCATTATGGCGTCCGCGATTACCGCAGGTCTTCCACCCGGATCACCGCCGCCATTGCCGACGCCAGCGATGCCGCGCGGCTCGACCTTGCGCTCGGCCGTCCGGTCCTTGTGGTCGACAGCACCGACGTCGATCCCGACGGCAAGCCGCTCCTGACCAAGCGCTCGCGATTTGCCGCCGAGCGCGTCGAGTTCCTGGTGGAAAGCGATTAGGTAGTTGGATCAAGCCACCGCGCGCTGGCCAATAATCGCAAAGCGCAGCCGGCTCGAGATCGAGTCGATCGCGGCCACCGCCACCAAAATCATCAGGATCAGGAACGACACCTTCTGCCACTCCAGCACACGGATCTGCTCGGCCAATTGCAATCCGATACCGCCGGCGCCGACGATACCTATGATGGTCGCCGAGCGCGTGTTCGACTCTATGAAATAGAGCACCTGCCCCGCGATCACGGGCAGCACCTGTGGCATCAGGCCGAAACGGATCTCATGCAGCGCGTTGCCGCCGGACGCCCGGATGCCCTCGACCTGCTTGCGGTCGGCGGCCTCGATGGCTTCCGAGAACAGCTTTCCGAACGCGCCGAAATCCGCCACCGCGATTGCCAGCACGCCGGCGAAGGGTCCGAGACCGACGACGTTGATCCACACCAGCGCCCAGATCAGCGTATCGACGCCGCGAATGGAATCGAGAAAGCGCCGCACCGGAAATCGGATGAAGTTCGACGGAATGATATTCCGCGCCGCCAGCAGGCTGACCGGCAGCGCCACCACCGCAGCGATGGTGGTGCCGAGCAGCGCAATCGACAGGGTCTCACCGAGCGCCGACAGATAGACCAGCAGCGACGATCCCGGATCCGGCGGAATCATCATGACCGTGATCCAGCCAAGCTGGCTCAATCCCGAAATCAGCCGCATCGGTGAAAAGTCGAGATCCACCAGCCCGAAGACGAAGATCGCGAACGCGCCGATGAGCATCGCGGGCATCGCCAGCTGCGCCGACGCGGGCCGGTCGAAGACATCAGGGTATTGCGCCCGCAGTCGTTCCGAATCCGGCTTCGGCAACTGGTTCATGCGCGGGCATCCTTGCCGAACAGCCAGCCGCGCAGCCATCCCGTGCCGATATCGATGATGAACACGGTGGCGATGATGGTCAGCAAGATCGCGCTGACATCGGAATAATAGAATTTGCGGATCGCAACCACGAGCTCCTGCCCGATGCCGCCGGCACCGACGAAGCCCATCACCGAGGCCTCGCGCACATTGATCTCGAAGCGCAGCAAGGCATAGCTGGCATAGCCCGCCGATACCTGCGGCAACACCGCAAAGCGCATGCAGGAGAGCCAGCTGGCGCCCGTCGAGCGCACGCCCTCGACCGGTTTCATGTCGGCGTTTTCGACGATCTCGGAGAACAGCTTGCCGAGCGCGCCGGTGGAGTGGATCGCAATCGCCAACACGCCCGCCATCGGCCCGAGACCGAAGGCGATGACGAAGATCAGCGCGAACACGATGCCGGGAACGGTGCGGGCGAATTCCAGCAGGCGGCGGATCACGAACCGCAGCCAAGGCGCCGGCGAGGTATTTTGGGCGGCGAGGAAATTCAGCGCAAAGGCCAGCACCGCCCCGATCATGGTGCCGACATAGCTGATCAGGATGGTCTCGGCGAGCATCTTGAGCCATTTGCGCCAGCCCCAGAACCACTCGGCGAAATTGGTCCAGACCCGCGTGCCGTCTTCCAGCGTAAAAATGCGATCGAAATAGCTGACGAAGTTGCCGAAGTACGTAAACAGCGTGCGCAGGTTCACTTCCGCGCCAATAGCGGCGATGACCAGAGCCGCGAAAAACACCGCCGTCGCCATCGTCATCCGCAGGCGCTTGCGCGCGACCGCCGCCCGGTAGGCGTCGTTGAGCACCGCGAGTTGCTGGGCTGGCAGGATGGATACGGCTGAAGTCATTGCGGGCTACTGTGGTCAGGCTCTGAACGGAAAAAGGCCGGGTCGCTTGGACCCGGCCTGGCTTGTCTCCGCCGATCGATCAGGACGCCTTCTTCTTGCGCAGATTGTCCACGAACTTGATCAGGTCGATCATGCCATCCCAATCCTTTGTCGTGGCGGGATTGAACCCCTTCTTCTGGCCGTCGGACAGGCGATCGAAGGCGGCCTTGTCCTTGGTCGGGGCTTCCGTGAATGCCTTGGCAATCGCGGCCTTCAGATCGGCCGGAAGCTCCGAATTATAGGCATAGGGCCCATTGAGAATTGGCGCGGACTTATGGACGATCCGGAAATCATCCTTCTTCATGGGTGTGCCGTCGGCGTTCTTCAGCATTCCCTTGGTCAACATCTGTGCCAACGTCGAATCGTCGTCGGTGGTCCACTGGTTGGCGGCGACCTCGACAGTGCCCTGCGAGAGCGCGAGCATGGCGTTCTCGTGGCTGCCGGTGAAGACGACCTTGCCAAAATACGTATCGGCATCGGAGATGCCGAGCTTGTCGAGTTCGAAGCGCGGCACGTTATTGCCCGACGTCGAGTTCGGATCGACCAGACCGAGGTTCTTGCCCTTCAATTGGTCGATGTTCTTGTACGGGCTCGACGCCTTGACGAAGAACACCGAGTAATAGCCGGTCGAACCATCGGCATTGATGTCGTTGGCGAACGCGTCGGTCTTGACGCCGGTGAGCCGCGCGCGCGCGAATGAGGCCGAGCCGTAGCTGGCGATATGGATGTTGCCGGCGCGCTGGCCCTCGATGACGGCGGCGTAGTCATTGGCGATGCGCAGCGTCACCTTCACGCCGAGCTCCTTGGAGAGATAGGCGGTGAATGGCGCCCAGCGCTCGGTCACGCCAGAAGCGTTTTCCGCCGGCACCACGGCGAAGGTCAGTTCCGGATACTTGCCCTTCCAGTCCTGCGCGGAAGCAGCGGAAGCCGAGAACGCCAGCGCGGCGGCGCCGGCCAAAACGATACGACGGTTGATCATGGTGTGCCCTCTTGTTGCGGTTACGCGTATTTCGGCCGTTTGCAGGTTCGCAAGCGGCCGCCCTGTTACAGAAGAAAGCTCAGGCCGCAGCTGCGGTGCCGAGTTCCGGGATGGATACATCGCCGGATGCCGGCGCGTGTCCTGCGCCCATGACGTCGTTGGCCTCGAGATCGTAAAGCTCGCGCGCGATCAGATCGGTCAGCGTCGCCGGTGCGCCGTCGAACACGATGCGGCCGGCCGACATCCCGATCAGCCGGTCGCAATAGGCCCGCGCCAGATCGAGCGAATGCAGATTGCAGATCACGGTGATGCCGAAATGCTTGTTGATGCGCAGCAGCGCGTCCATCACGATCCGGGTGTTGCGAGGATCGAGCGAGGCGATCGGCTCGTCGGCGAGGATGACGTCCGGCTCCTGCACCAGCGCCCGCGCGATTGCGACCCGCTGCTGTTGACCGCCCGAGAGCTGGTCGGCGCGCTGCGCGGCGAGCGAAGCCATGTCGAACTGTTCCAGCGCCGACATCGCCAGCGCCTTGTCCTGTTCGGGCCAGGCTTGCGTCAGCGAACGCCAGGACGGGATTTCGGCAAGCCGCCCCATCAGTACGTTGGTGAGTACGTCGAGCCGGCCGACCAGATTGAACTGCTGAAAGATCATCGCCGAGCGCGCGCGCCACTGCCGCAAATCCTTGCCGCGCAGCGCGGTGACGTCGACACCCTCGAACAGGATACGGCCTTCGGAGGGTTCGGCGAGACGATTGATCATCCGCAGCAGCGTCGACTTGCCGGCGCCGGAGCGACCGATCACGCCGACGAAGCTGCCCGGCGCGATTGAGAACGACGCATTGTCCACCGCGGCTTTTGTGCCGAAGCGGCACGTCAAACCTTCGACCACCAGCATGCAATGCTCCAGAATCCGCTCGTGGAACATCGCTAGCGATTGGGTATTTCAGTTGTGTGACATCAGCGCTGCGGTGCGGCGATCGTCCACACCTGAGTTGCCGTCATGCAATCGTCATGACGTTGTCATCGAGCCTGCCGATGAGCTATCTCGATACCCCCACCCGATCGCGACAAGGACGCGTGCATGGCCGGCAAGATGCTCACAGTCGACCCGACCGTCGACCCCACGGCGAAACTGCACGACACGAAGCTGGGCGCCTATTGCGAAGTCGGCCCGCGCACGATCCTGCATGAAGTGGCGATGGACGACTATTCCTACGTCGTCAACGACGCCCAGATCACCTACACAACGATCGGAAAATTCTGCTCGATCGCAGCGATGACCAGGATCAATCCAGGCAATCATCCCATGCACCGCGCCACGCAGGCGCACTTCACTTACCGCGCCAGCGCCTATTTTCCCGGCGAGAGCGACGACGCCGAATTCTTCGAATGGCGGCGCAGCCATCATATCCATATCGGTCACGACGTCTGGATCGGGCATGGCGCGATCATCCTGCCCGGCCGCAATGTCGGCACCGGTGCGGTGATCGCCGCGGGCGCCATCGTGACCAAGGATGTCCCGGCCTACACCATTGTCGCCGGCAATCCGGCGCGGCCAATCAAACGGCGGTTTTCGGAAGACGTCGCCGGGCGGCTCGCCGAGCTTGCCTGGTGGAATTGGGACCATGAGACGCTGCGCCGCGCCCTGCCCGATTTTCGCAAACTCGCGGTCGAGGATTTTCTAGCAAAATACGAATCCATCGCGGGCTCCACCCGCGCGCAAATCAGGCATCAAGGTGCGGCATCGTGACTGACATTTTCATCGAAGGCGGTCGGGCCCTGCTCGGCCATGACATCCACCAAACCTCGCTGCGGATCGCCGGCCGCGAGATCAGCGCCGTCGGCACGGACCAGGGCCGCGGCTCGCTCGGCATCGATGCCGGCGGCCTCCTGGTGCTGCCGGGCATTGTCGACATTCACGGCGATGCATTCGAGCGGCAGATGATGCCGCGCCCCGGCGTCGACTTCCCGATCGATGTGGCGCTGATCGACAGCGACCGGCAGGCGATCGGCAACGGCATCACGACCGTCTATCACGCCACCACCTGGTCGTGGGAGCCGGGCCTGCGCAGTGGCGACAACGCAAGGCGCCTGCTCGAAGCAATTGAATCGATGCGGCCGCAGCTTTCGGCCGACACCCGCTTCCACCTGCGCCACGAGACCTACAATCTCGACGCCGAAGACGAAATCATCGAGTGGCTGTCGGACGGGCGCATCGACCTGTTCGCGTTCAACGACCACATGGATTCGACCGTCGGCGACCTTGCCAAGCCTCAAAAGCGCAGCCGCATGGTCGAGCGCACGGGGCTCTCTCACGATGCCTTCGATGCGCTGGTGGCAAGCATCGTTTCCCGTGCGGATGATGTGCCCGCCTCGATCGCGCGGCTGGCGCAAGCGGCACGCGTCGCCAACGTGCGGATGCTGTCGCATGACGACAACAGCCCCGACATGCGCCAGGCGTTTCGCGCCCAGGGCGTCGGCATCGCCGAATTCCCCGTCAACGAGGAAACCGCGCGCGAGGCCGCCGAGGCCGGTGATTTCATCGTGTTCGGCGCGCCCAATGTGGTGCGCGGCGGCAGCCACACCGGCTGGACCAAGGCGTCCGACATGATCGCCAAGGGCTTATGCTCGGTGCTGGCGTCCGACTATTATTATCCCGCGCAACTCCTCGCCGCGTTCCGCCTCGCCGCTGACGACGTGCTGCCTCTGGCACAGGCATGGCAGTTGATCTCGACCGCCCCCGCACGCGCCGCCGGCCTCACCGACCGCGGCGTGCTCGCGGCCGGTCACCGCGCCGACATCATCCTGGTCGACGACACGCTGCCGCTGCGGCCCCGCATCGTCGCCGTCATCGCCGCGGGACGGCTGGTGCATCTGGCCGACGCCAGCCGTCTGCGCAGTTCATCATCTGCCCCGCGCAAGGCGGTTGCAGCCGCCTGACGCGGCTCTATTCTGGACCGATGTCGAATTATCCGCGCTATGCGATCTACTATGCCCCCGTGCCGGCCAGCGATCTCGATCGCTTCGGCGCGCAATTGCTCGGCTATGACGCCTTCACCGGCCAGGACCTGCCGTTTCCAGATGGCGTCATGGAGGCCACACCGGATTGGCGCGAGCTGAGCAGCGATCCCCGCAAATACGGCTTTCATGCCACGCTGAAGGCGCCATTCTCTCTTGCGCAGGGCAGGACTGAAGCCGAACTCCTCGTGGCGTGCGCCGCATTCGCCGCAACGCCCCGGACCATCCCGCGCTTCAGGCCGGTGGTCGATTCGATCAGCGGCTTCATCGCGGTGATCCCGGCGGAGCCGCCGCCGGAGTTGCTGAAGCTCGCGGCCGACTGCGTCAGCGAATTCGATCGTTTCCGCGCACCGCTCACCGAAGTTGACCGCGCCCGCCGCAATCCATCCCAGCTGACGCCAACGCAGCGCGAGCATCTCGACCGCTGGGGATATCCCTATGTGATGGAAGAATTTCGCTTCCACATGACGTTGACGGGCCGGCTGAGCAGCGAGCGCCGCGAGCCCATACTTGCGATGCTGCGCAACCGCTTTGCGTCGACCCGCATTGATACGCTCGCTGTAGACCGCATCGGGGTTTTTTCCCAGGAGAACGCGGCATCGCGGTTCCGGATCGTCGGCCAATGGGAGTTGCGTGCAGCATAGGCCGCTGGCGCAACGCTCACCGAAATATTCGGATGAATACGGACGTGCAAATTCCGCTCAATCGTGCGCTGCATGAGATCATCGAACACGCCGACGATACCAAATCCACCTTGTGAAATGCCCCACCGCGAACGATGATGCCGCGCGTTTCGCGAAAGGAGATTCCAGGTGAGAACTATTTTATCCGCAATCGTTGCGCTCGGCTTATCTTTCATCGCTGCGTCGTCTTTCGCCGCCGACAACCGCAACGTTTCGGTCATCAACGAGACTGGCTATGCGATCAAGTTTCTGGGTTTCAACGCGCCCGATGACGGTGTCGACGAGTGGGAAAACGAACTTGAGAAGACCCTGAAGAATCAGGACACCGCTTATGTCGAATTCGATGAGGACGACGAAGGTTGCGTCTGGAACGTCAAGGTCGATTGGGCGAACTACGATGAATCGGTGCTCTGGAAGAACGTCAATCTGTGCAAATTCAACGTCCTCAGATTGCGTTACGATTCCGGGACCAAGACGACCTCTTTCATCGCCGAGTAGCGCTTCGGTGGAACGAGGCCGGCAAGTTGCGCGCGCTGGCGCGTCGTGCATGCAACGTGGGCAGGATTGCTCACAAAATCGCCTTGCCCGAACCCGCTCCGTAGGGCTGATTTCCAGGCGGGTCCTTGGCGCGACACCTGGGCAACCCTCAGCCTCGCACCATCTTTCCCATACGCCCTCGCCGATCCCTGTGGTCGGCGGGGGTTTTGTTGTCAGGCCCAGACGGTACGAAATCCGGCGGGTCTCCCTCTGAATCCATGCACGTTCTATGAAACAAAATCCGTTCGCTTCCCGGAATAGCCACCCGACCCCGGTGTTACGCGCTTCGATGCTGGAATTTATCGTCTTCAAGCGCCGCCGAAACTTCTGCTGGCAAGTGCGCGACCAGAGCGGGAAAACGGTTGCGGCCGGAAAGGAAAGAACCCGGCCGGCCGCGCGCTATCACGCCTATCGCGCGTTGTTCCTGTTGCTTGCGACCGGCTGGAAAGCGACCAGTCTCGAGCCGCATCAGGCTGGTCACCGGGGCCGCGCACCATCGCCTGAAGACAGCCGCTAGCAGCCCCGGCAAATCCCGGTGAACGTGCTGGTCTCGATCCGGCCACGTGGGCGGATGGGTACCCGCTTTGACCTTGCCTGGCGCGGAACGATGATCCGTTGCGATGCCCCCACATAGCGCGGCACGACCACCCGCGACGGCGACGTGTTGACCGAACCGAAGCTGGTGGGTGGCGGCGCCGGAGCGTTGGTGCCAAGCGGCGGCATCCGCGATGCGTTTCCGATTCCGCTGGGGTCACCGACCACGCTGGGATTGGCTGGACCGTAGGGTATGCCGCTGATCGCAGAATTGCCCGCACCGGCCGAGCCCGCGGGCGGCGGGAATTGCGCGGATGCGCCGCCCGGCACCATCAGGCTCACCAGCACCACAAAACGAACAAGCGCCGAATGACCGGACATCAAATCTCCAGGGAAGGCTTGGACACTCAAGGCTTGGACACTCCAAGGGTGGCTGCGGACACAACGTTCATGTGGGGACCCCGTTCCGGGCGTTGAAGCTGGCGCCCGTTTTTTCCCGGAGTAGGCATTCGTAAACGAATCAGACCTACTTTCGAGGCGATCACATCTGGAGATTCGGTGGCATGAACCAGCCCGCAATCTTTGATAATGATATCCGCGCCCTGCAGGAATGGCTGCGCACCGCTTGGCAGCAGCTCGGCGATCCCTCCCTCACCACCTTTACCCGCCGCGAACTGCGCAACCAGATGAAGCAGTGCAGCGCCGATCTGCGAAACCACCTGCAACTGGTGGCGACGCGTCAATCGGATCCGGCCAAGGACCAGGCGCCCACCTTCCGCAAGCCCGAACTTCGCATACTGGCCTGACCTCAGGGTTCTTGCCGGACCTGCCCGTCCTGTTGATAACCCGTTGCCGCCGGTCGCGGCGGCGGGACGCGCCGCCGTCGTGTGCTATCGGCATATCGGCCTGACTAACGACGGACAGAACAGATGCGAATCACCCTCGTCGGTTCCCGCCATTTCGGCGTGACGACCTTCAACACGCTGCGCGAACACGGGGTCGAGATCGCCCGAATCGTCGTCCACGACGCGGAAGACCGGCTGGCGGGTGCGGCGAAGGCCGCCGGCGTCGAGGTGGTCGTGCAGGCCGATGCGAAATTCGTCACCGCAGCCGAGATCGCCCCTGGCAGCGACCTGATCGTGACCGCCCACAGCCACGCCCGCATCACCCGGGAGGCGCTGGCCGCCGCCACGCTTGGCGGGATCGGCTATCACCCCTCGCTGCTGCCCCGGCACCGCGGCATCGCCGCGGTCGAATGGACCATCAGGGAAGGCGACCCGATCGCCGGCGGCACCATCTATCACCTCGCCGACCGGATGGATGCCGGTGCGATCGCCGCGCAGGAATGGGTCTTCGTCAAGAAGGGCGAGACCGCCCGCGAGCTTTGGGAGCGCGCGCTGGCCCCGCTCGGCCAAAAGCTGCTCGCGGACGTCATCGACCACGCCAAGGTCCACAAGAGCCTGCCCGCCAAGGCCCAGGACGAGCAATTCGCTACCCTGGCGCCGAGCCTTTCCGACGCGAAGCACTGACCCGCTTCGGTACACCGCAGGGCCCGGACTCAAAATTTCGAAAACAACCCCATGCAAAGAAAGCGGCCCGCAGCACCGGTGTGGCCGGGGCCAAAATAGGAAACTATTCCCTATTTGCGAGCCCGCCGCACCTCAGCCGGCCTGGGGTTGGCCGCCCTATCCCGGCTAACCATAAGTCGTCTCGAATCGGGCCCATTCGGGAACATTTTTTCGTTCCGAGGCCGGAACCGGATTCACCTTGATGTGTTTGAGTTTGTAGGAACTTTCTGCCTTGTTGCGTCGCACCAAAGTTTGAACACATTGTGCCGGGATAAGACGCTTCATCACACACATTTGTCGGGGATTTGATCCATGCGTTCCAACCGCATTCGCAAGCTTTTTTTTGCTTCGTTTCTCGCCACCGCAGCCGTTGCGGCCGCTCCCGCCGTCGCCCAGCAGCCCTATGACGGGCTATGGCAGGTCACCGTCGTCACCAAAACCGGCAGCTGCGATGCGCAGACCACCTCAACCGTGACTGTCAGCGAAGGTAAGGTAACGGGCTCCGGCGCTCCGGTTTCCGGCACCGTCGGTTCCGGGGGACTTGTGAAAGTCTCGATCAATGGTGCATATGCGAACGGTCAACTCAGTGGCAAATCCGGATCGGGGAAATGGAATGGGGCTTCAGCTGGTGTACCCTGTAGCGGTCGATGGGAAGCGTCCCGTCAGTAAGACCAACCGAACATCAGAATTCTTCGTCTACACGCGGCGGTTGACTTGTGCAGCCGTCGTGTTTTTTATGGCCTCCCTTGCCGCCCCGGCGAGCTACGCCCAGTCCGGCGGACCGTATGCAGGCATGGCCGGCAAATGGGCCGGCGGCGGTACCGTTACGCTCGACGATGGCTCGAACGAACGCATCCGCTGCCGCTCGGTCTATGAGGTCGCCGGCCCCAAGATGGAGATGAGCCTCACCTGCGCGAGCGACGCCTACAGGTTCAATTTCACGGTCAGCGTCGTCGACCAGGGCGGCACGATCGTCGGGCAGTGGAGCGAAACCAGCCGCGGGATCACCGGCAGCCTGCAGGGCCGTGGCGGCGGAGGCACCCTCCAGGTCACGGCGATCACCGCCGGCTTCAACGCCAATATTTTGCTCAAGACCGCCGGCAACAAGCAGACCGTCAGCATCAGGGCCGACAACGTGTTCAAGGCCGCCAATATTTCGCTGTCGAAATAAGCCGGCCCCCGTCCACCCCATCCCAAATACCAAATCGCCCGCTCGAGAGCGGGCGATTTTCGTTTGAGCGGTATTGCGACAGCTAACTGGTTTTGGGCTTCTCCAGCTTCGCAGCCGTCTCGTTGATGGTCTTTGCGATCAGCAGGGCCTGCTCCTTGTTGAAGGCAAAATCCTGCACGCCGTTGTGGGTCGTGAGCGACAGCACCATGATGTCTGGCTGCGCCTCCGGCCAGCCTGTCGCGAAGGCGGTCACGAAACTTGCTGAACTTGATCGAGTAGTCATGGCTTGAGATTCCTGGGCTTGAGATTCCTGTGGGTTGTTCCGACTTGCTTTGTACCTTGGACACCTGAGTCTTGGACCCTCAAGTCTTGGACCCTCAAGTCTTGGACCTTCAAGTCTTGGACCTTCAAGTCTTGGACCTTCAAGTCTTGGACCTTCAAGTCTTGGACCTTCAAGTCTTGGACCTTCAAGTCTTGGACCTTCAAGTCTTGGACCTTCAAGTCTTGGGTACGTAAGCGGTGACTTCGATTTCGACCTTGGCCCTGACGTCGACGAGCCCGTCGATATAGAGCAGCGTCGATGGCGGGAAGTTGCGGCCGAGCGTTTCCTTCCAGGCCGCACCGATCCCGGCGCCGGCCGCTTCATATTCGCTGCGGCTGGTCAGATACCAGGTCAGGCGGACGATGTGTTCAGGACCGGCGCCGGCCTCGCCGAGCAGCTTCATGATCCGCTTCAGCGCGGTGCCGACCTGGGCGGCCATATCGGGCTGATAATCGCCCTTCTCGTCGCCGCCGGTCTGGCCGGCCAGCACGATCCATTTGCCGGGCCCCTCGACCTCGACGCCGTGTGAAAAGCCGCGGGGTTTCGACCATTCGGCCGGTTGCAGGATACGCATGGCAAGTCCTCGCAATTATCATCGTCATTCCGGGATGGTCCGAAGGACCAGACCCGGAATGACAATTAGCACCGAACAGGCGCTCACTCCCACACGAAATTGGTATCAGCGCATCGCAGCGTCAGCAGATTTGCGCGTTGCAAATAGCTACGCGCTCGCCGATACCGGCCTGCCCCCGGCTAGTCAGCCCAAGTCAGCCTTTAGAGCATGGACCGCACACCTTCCAAATCACTGGCTGCGCTGTGGATGTCGGGTTGGCTCGCCTTGATGCTGATCGTGATCGTCGCCGGCCGCGAAGGATTGCGCGAGCTCAACGTGTTCCAGTTGATGGAGATGCGCACGCTCATCGGCTTTTTCCTGCTCTATCCGATGATCCACGCCAATGGCGGATTTGCCATCGTGAAGACCGCGCGCCTGCCCATGCACATCTCGCGCAACCTCATCCACTACGTCGCGCAGCTCGGCTGGTTCTTTGCATTGACGCTGATTCCGATCGGTCAGGTGGTCGCGATCGAATTCACCATGCCGATCTGGACCGCGATCCTGGCGGCGATGTTTCTCGGCGAACGCATGACGGTGTGGAAGGTCGCGGCCATCGTTCTTGGAATCGTCGGCGTCGTCATCATCGTTCGCCCAGCCACCGGCGAGATCAATCCCGGCCAACTGATCGCACTGGGCGCCGCGGTCGGCTTCGGCATCTCGATTGCGATGGTCAAATCGCTGACACGGACCGAACATTCGGTGGCGATCATCTTCTGGATGCTGGCGGTGCAATCTGTGGCCGGATTGTTTCCCGCGCTCTACGTCTGGACGTGGCCACCGATCCATGTCTGGGGCTGGGTCGTCGTGATCGCGTTTTGCGGCACGTTCTCCCACTACTGCATGACACGCGCGATGATGCACGCCGATGCGACCGTGGTGGTGCCGATGGATTTCCTGCGGGTTCCGCTGACCGCCGCCGCGGGCTGGCTGATTTATGCAGAACGGCTGGACCTGTTCACCGTGCTGGGCGCCGTCCTGATTCTGGCCGGCAATTTATTGAATTTGCGAACGACCAACCCGGTTCCCGCGCGGGCGGGAACCTGAATTCGGTTTCAATCGCCGAATTGTGAACCAGATCGCATTACATAACGGCTTAATCGAATACTTTGGGCGGTAACGACGGTTCCCGGAATGGCGCGCCGCCCTATTTTTGTGGGCATCGTGTGGTTTTTCCGTGTAACCTGCGGCCAGCGTTGTGGCTAAATTCTTTTTCGATTCTGCTCTGGGGGATTTTTCAGATGCGCTACCCAACCCTCGTCCTTTCCCTGATCTGCATGATGTTCACCGCCGGCACCGCCAGTGCCGACAAGCGCGTTGCCTTCGTGGTCGGGAACGGCACCTACAAGAACGTCGCCGCCCTGCCGAACCCGCCGATCGACTCCAAGTCGATGGCAGCTGCGCTGCGCAACATCGGCTTCGAAGTGGTCGAAGGCACCAATCTCACCCGCGACAAGATGACGGAAAAGCTGCTCGACTTCGGCAAGAAGGCGCAAGGCGCCGACGTCGCGCTGTTCTTCTACGCCGGCCACGGTATTGCCATCGGCGGCACCAATTATCTGCTGCCTGTTGACGCCGACATCAAATCGGAAATGGACGTCAAGCTCGGCGCCGCCATCAACATCGACCTCACGCTCGACCAGACCATGAGCGACGCCAAGGTCAAGCTGGTGTTCCTCGACGCCTGCCGCGACAATCCGTTCGCCGCCAAGATCAAGTCGAACTCCGCGACCCGCAGCGTTTCGGTGCAGACCGGCCTTGCCGAAATGAAATCCGGCGAAGGCACGCTGATCGCATTTGCGACCGGCCCGGGGCAAACCGCGCTTGACGGCAAGGAAGGCGCCAACAGCCCGTTCACGCGCGCGCTGCTCGCCAACGTGACGCAGCCCGGTGTCGAGATCCAGCAGGCGATGACCAAGGTCCGCGCCCAGGTCAACGAGGAAACCAACAAGGGCCAGTTGCCCTGGGGCCACACCAACCTGATCGGCACGGTATACCTGAACGGCGCGCCCGCGCCCGCAGCGCCCGGGAGCGCGGCTTCGGTCGCGGTCGCGACCGCACCCGGCAGCGATGTCGAGCTCGAATTCTGGCGCTCGATCAAGGACTCCAGCAAGCCGGAAGAGCTCAACGCCTACCTGTCGAGCTATCCCAACGGCCAGTTCAAATCGCTGGCATTGGCGCGGATCGCTTCGCTGGAGAGCAACCCGAGCAACGCAACCCGCAACCTCTCCGCAGGCATCGATCCCGCGACCTTCAAGGACGAAGCCAACCAGACCACCGAAGACCAGGTCGGCCTCGACAAGGGCCTGCGCCGCGACGTGCAGCGCCGCCTGAACGGCCTCGGCTTCGATACCAAGGTGACCGGCAATTTCGATGCGCCTACCCGGGCCGTGATCACCCGCTGGCAGGCCGCCCGCGGCTATCCGAAGAGCGGCTACCTGAACAAGCTGCAGCACAAGGCCCTGTTGACCGAGATCGTGGCGGCGGCGCCTACCGCGAGCTCCAGCGATGAGGAAAAACCGCGTCGCCGCGCCACCAACAGTGGTGGTGGTGGCGGTGGCCAACCGCAACGTCAGCAAAGCAGCGGTGGCGGACCTGATCCGGCCGGTGCCGGGCGATTCATCGGCGGCGTCATGGGCGGCATGCTGCGGTAGGCAATAGCGTTTTCGAGCGAAGTGGGTACCGGTTCGCATAGCAATCAAGTTTACGCAGATTGCGTAGACTTATCTGCGGTAGAAAACGCGTCAAAAATAAGAACCCAGGTCGCAACAGACACGAAGAAGCCCGGGACCGTCCCGGGCTTTTTCATTCGGCGGTGAGGTTGGACAGCCGCAAACAGTCGGCGCGGCCTTCGCTCAGTTTGACGAATTTGTCGCCGCCCGACGTCAGCCGGCACATCTCCAATTCCTTGCCCGACGGCACCGCCTTGGCACAGGTGATCTGCGGATTGTTGTCGTATTTGTTGGTCGAGAATTTGCACGTCACGATACAGGAAGCATCGCCGGCGAGCGGGTTCGTCATCGCGATGCTGGCGAGTTCCTCACCCGGCAGGATGGTGCAGGTAAACGGCACCTCGTCGGCATCAGCCGGGCCGGCAAGGCAGCCGGCGAACGCCAGCGCAAGGACCACGTGAAGACTGGTCGGGACAACCAGTCTGAGCTGGGCCAAAGCGGGGCGCATCGCGCGGGGGTCGGTCTAGCGAATCTATTTGCCGGCGGCCTTTCGCAACGCCGCGTTGATCCGGTCCTGCCAGCCGGCGCCGCCTTCCTGGAAATGCTCGAGCACGTCCTGATCGATGCGCAGCGACACCAGTTCCTTCACGCCGGGAAGCGCTGTCGGCTTCGGCGGCGCCTCCACCACCTTGGTGGTGGTGCGCTTGAACGCCGCCTCCGCCTCGGAGCGGGCATCGTTCAGGGTCCTCGGCCGTCTCGGCTGGTCCGCCATTGCTAAATTCCTTCAAACAAAACGGTCGACAGGTAGCGCTCGGAGAATGACGGCACGATGGCGAGGATGGTCTTGCCCGCGGCCTCCGGCCGCTTGCCGATCGCCAGCGCCGCGGCAATCGCAGCGCCTGAGGAGATGCCGCCGGGAATGCCCTCGTTGCGCGCCAGCGCGCGCGACATCTCGATCGCGGTCGAGGAGTTGATCTTGACGATCTCGTCGATCACGGAGCGATCCAGAATATCAGGCACGAAGCCGGCGCCTATGCCCTGGATCTTGTGCGGCGTATGCTGTCCGCCTGACAGCACCGGGCTTTCCTCGGGCTCGACGGCAATGATGCGCAGCGAAGGCTTGCGCGGCTTCAGCACCTGTCCGACGCCGGTGATGGTGCCGCCGGTGCCGACTCCTGCGACAAAGAAATCGATATTGCCGCCGGTGTCGTTCCAGATTTCCTCCGCTGTGGTACGGCGGTGGATTTCGGGATTGGCGAGGTTCTTGAACTGTTGCGGCATGACCGCGTTGGGCGTGGTACGCACCAGTTCCTCGGCGGTCGCGATCGAGCCCTTCATGCCCTGCGCCGCCGGCGTCAGCACGATCTCGGCGCCGAGGAAGGCCAGCATCTTGCGCCGCTCGATCGACATCGATTCCGGCATCACCAGCTTCAGCCGGTAACCGCGCGAAGCCGCGACGAAGGCCAGCGCAATGCCGGTATTGCCCGAGGTCGGTTCGATCAAAACGGTGTCGGCATTGATCACGCCGGCCTTCTCCATCGCGATCACCATCGCCGCGCCAATGCGGTCTTTGACGCTCGCGGCCGGATTGAAATATTCAAGTTTAGCTAAAATGGTAGCGCTGACACCGTGCGCCTGCGGCAGTTTGCGCAGGCGGACGATCGGCGTGTCGCCGACGGCGTCGACGATGCTGTCGAACACCCTACCCCGTCCGGGACGGTGCACTGCACCCGTGGCTGACGATGCCTCCATCACAACGCTCCTGTGGTGATAATATGCCCGGAATCCGGGGCTCTCTTACTTAGGAGGTGGCTGCGCCGATGCGCAAGTCCGAAACGCGGGAGTCGAAAATTCGCTGCATCGCAAAATCGAATCTTCACCGATAAAGTCAAAACAACGCATTTGTGTTGCGACAACGTCAAACAAATCGGCTTATACTTTCGTCGTGAGGTGAGTTTAGCTTCAGATCGCAAGGAGGTCACGATGCCAGCAGTTGCTGAAGTCCTGTCGACCGTCGCGTCTAGGCCCGACCCGCGTGGATGTGATTTGCCGACCTGCCCGGTGTGTGCGGACTCCATGGTAGCCGCGGAAGCTTCCGCCTATCTGCATGACAACGTGATCAGCTATCTCTGGACCTGCGATACCTGCGGTTACGGCTTCGTGACCAAGCATTCGATCAAGAGGTTCGCGTGTAACTAACATAGCGTTTTCGAGCGAGGTGGAGACCGGTTCGCGTAAAGAAAACGCGTCAAACAAAAAATCCTTTACCTGGCAACGATGTCACCGCGCGCCCATTCGGCGCGCGTTTGTTTTTGGAACGTCTCGAAGCTGCCGTTGCCGATCGCGTCGCGCATGCCCTGCATGAGGTGTTGATAATACGCGATGTTGATTTCCGACAGCAGCATCGCACCCAGCGTCTCGCCCGAGCGCACCAGATGATGCAGATAGGCACGGGAATAATCCCGCGCCGCCGGCCAGGTGCTTTCCTCGTCCAGCGGCCGCGGATCATCCGCATGGCGGGCGTTGCGCAGATTGATCTGGCCGAAGCGCGTGAACGCCATGCCGTGGCGTCCGTTACGGGTCGGCATCACGCAATCGAACATGTCGATGCCGCGCGCCACCGCCTCCAGCAGATCCTCCGGCGTGCCGACGCCCATCAAATAGCGCGGGCGATCCTGCGGGAGCAAAGGCGCGGTCTCCTCGATCATTGCCAGCATCACCGCCTGGGGTTCACCGACCGCAAGGCCGCCGATCGCGTAGCCATGAAAACCGATCTCGACCAGCCCGCGCGCGCTGACATGGCGCAGCTCCGGCACGTCGCCGCCCTGCACGATTCCGAACAGCATGTAGCCGGGAGGCGCGCTCTCGAAGGCGCGCTTTGAGCGTTCGGCCCAGCGCAGCGACAGCTGCATCGCGCGTTCGATGTCAGCGCGTTCGGCCGGCAGCCGCACGCATTCGTCCATCTGCATGGCGATGTCGGAGCCGAGCAGCCGCTGCACCTCGATCGAACGTTCCGGTGACAGCTCGACCTTGGCGCCGTCGATATGCGAGCGGAAGGTTACGGCGTGCTCGGTCACCTTGCGCAATTCCGACAGCGACATCACCTGGAAGCCGCCGGAGTCGGTCAGCATCGGCCCTCGCCAGCCCGTGAATTTCTGCAGGCCACCGAGCGCTGCGATCCGTTCAGCCCCGGGCCGCAGCATCAGATGATAGGTGTTGCCGAGCACGATATCGGCGCCGGCATCGCGCACCTCGCGCCAATGCATGCCCTTCATCGCGCCGGCGGTGCCGACCGGCATGAAGGCCGGCGTGCGCACTGGGCCGTGCGGGGTGGTGAGCCGGCCGAGGCGAGCCTGGCCGTCGGTGGCGAGCAGTTCGAAATGATTGGGAACGTCCATGGGAGAGCTTATGGCGTAATAGGCGCAACCTGTTCAACAGGCCATTCACCCCAGTTTGGGGCCATTTTCTCTCCAAAACCCGTTGACGACGGCACAAGGTTCCCGCATAAGTCCGCCCCATGAACGCGACCACCAAACGCACCGCGAAAACCAAAGCACCCTCGGGGGGCTCGGGAGCCGTGCGCGCGTAAGTACAACGATCGCATCATCTGAACCGAAGCCCCGCCTGAAAAGGACCGGGGCTTTTTTTTATTGCCTGCAGCTACCTCAAACCAAAGGGAATACGAACGTGAGTAACGATCCTGTAGTGGCCATTGTCGGCGTGACCGGCGCCGTCGGGGCCGAATTCATCGCCACCATGGACAAGCGCAATTTCCGCGTCGGCAAGCTGAAGGCGCTGGCGAGCGCCCGCTCGGCCGGCCAGACCATCGATTTCCGCGGCGAGCGGATCGTGATCGAGGAGCTCACCCCGCACGCCTTCCATGGCGTCGACATCGCGCTGTTCTCGGCCGGGGGCAACATCTCGAAGAAGTACGCGCCGATCGCGGTGAAGTCGGGCGCCGTCGTGGTCGACAATTCCTCCGCCTTCCGGATGGATCCGGACGTGCCGCTGGTCATTCCCGAGATCAACGCGAACCGCATCCGCGACCACAAGGGCATCATCGCCAACCCGAACTGCTCAGCGATCACGGCGCTGGTGCCGCTGTGGCCGATCCACAAGCAGAACCGCATCAAGCGCATGATCATCTCGACCTACCAGGCCGCCAGCGGCGCCGGTGCGGCGGCGATGGAAGAGCTCAGGGAATCGACCCGCGCCAACCTCGAAGGGCGGCCGTTCACGCCGAAGGTGATCCCACTCCCCTACGCCTTCAACGTGTTCAGCCACAACACCGCGATCGATCCCGAGACCGGCTACAACGACGAAGAGACCAAGGTGATCAAGGAAACGCGCAAGATCTTCGAGGACGAGAAGATCGCGATCGGCGTCACCTGCGTGCGGGTGCCGGTGCTGCGCGCGCATTGCGAGGCCATCACCTTCGAATGCGAACGGCCGATCACGGAAGACGACGTGCGTTCGATCCTGTCGAAGGCGCCGGGCGTCAGGATCGTCGACGATCGGGCGAAGAACTACTTCCCGATGCCGATCGATGCGTCGGGCCAGGACGACGTGCTGGTCGGCCGCATCCGCAAGGATCTCAGCGATCCCTCGGGTCATTCGATTGCAATGTTCGTCTCCGCGGATCAGCTCTTGAAGGGCGCCGCGCTGAACGCCGTCCAGATCGCGGAATTGCTGCCGCAGCGCGCGATGGCGTGAGGTGAAGCGCCCTTCGTCGTTTCGTCGGAACGAAACTTCCGGCGACCGATGAGGGGCGCGTCGTCTTGCTGGCTTCACGGCGAATCGTTGGTTAAGTTCGCGACCAATCGAACGTAAGGGCTGACGATGCCGAAGCGAAGTTGGGCTTATTTGCTCGGGCTGGTCCTGATCTGTGCGATCGCGGGTACGTGGTATTATTACTACAAGAGCAAGTGTCACGGCATGGATGAGTGCGCCGCTCAAGGTGCAGAAAATCGCGAACGGGACAAACCGAGCGAGCCGCGTTGAGATTGGAGTCGGGTGGGCAAAGCGAAAGCGTGCCCACCATCTGCGATCACGGAGCCGATGGATGGTAGGCACGGCGCAAGTGCGCCTCTGCCTACCCTGCGGCTCTTGGCTTCAAAACAGCAAACACGCATCGCCATACGAATAGAAGCAGTAGCCGCGTTCGATCGCGTGCGCGTACGCCTGCTTGTGACGTCTGCTCGACTTTGACCGGCAGGCGGGTTCCCCACCAAAAAATTCCGATGCGAGAGTCAGAAAGCGAACGGAAGCCCCAGCGTTGGTCAGCCATATCTTGGGCGTTAGGAACGCAATGCTGACTATTTCAGCTTCACTTGAAGGGATTGAAACCTGTGAATGAGTCCAATGTGAAAGTCGAAATGAACGATCCGCTGTCGAATACGAAAACCGAAAAGCAGGCCTTAAACCCGCCGTTCTTCGCGATGTCGACCCTGTTCGGTGGGATCGCCGAGCAGAACGTCGTGCGGGCGAGGGAAAACTACGAGAAGATGAAGGCCGCCTCGGACGAGATGGTCGACATTTTCCGGGAGGCCTATTCGACGCACGCAAAGGGCGCCGCGGACTACGGGACCAAGATCATCGAGATTTCGGGCGCCAACGCCAACTCCGCTTTCGATTTTCTCACCAACCTCGTGGCCACGAAGTCGCTTTCGGAAGTCGTCAATCTGTCCGCTGCTCAAAGCCGCAAGTACGTGGAAGCCACATCCACGCAGAACCGGGAACTTTTGGAACTCGCTCAGAAAGTCGCGAGCGAAACGGCCGAGCCGATCAAGACGAGCTTCACCAGAGTCCTGCAGAAAGCCTCCTGAATCCAACTTTTTCAGGCCGCCGGAATCGGCTGGAACAAGCGCCCTCCGCGAGAAGAGGCGCAGTCCAGCCGAACAATTTGCTGCGACAAAATGTGAAACAGGGAGGATCGAGATGGGCGTCGTCATGATCAAATGCCCTCAAACGGGACGCGAGATCCCGACGGGCATCAAAGCGGATCGGGAGAAATTTCGATGCAGTGTCGTGTTCTTCGCGCGCACCTACTGCTCAATCTGCCACGTCAATCACGAATGGTTCGCCAAGGAGGCCTGGGTCTACGAGCCAAGCTAGAGCTTCCGTTCCGATGGAATCGGAACGGAAGCTCTAGATTCTTGGCTTGACGCGTTTTCTTGACGCGAACCGGTATCCCACTTCGCTGGAAAACGCCTACGACGCGTCCCGCAATCCGCGCAGCCGTCGAGAAATGACCAAAGCACTGGTCAATTGTGTCAATGGCCTCTTGGCCGCGGGCTCGCCGGCCCGTGGGGTCGCGTGCTCCGCCGCGCTTCCTCCAGCCTGGCCATAAGGGGATCTCGATCGCGGGGAATTTCGTGCACCGGCGGCGCGTGAATGCGCATTCCTTCAGAAGAAATAATGCGATCGATTCTCTGCCGCATGACCTGGTAGCACTCGCATGCCGCAGCTTCGAGCCGCGGCCTGTCAATCTCGACCAGGCCCCGCCGGTTGGATCGGATCGCACGCGATGTCCGGAGCTTGCGCACGACCTGCGTCACGGTCGTTCGACGTACGCCGAGCAACTCCGAAAGCGCCTCTTGCGTCAGCGGCAGGAAATCGCTGTCAACACGGTCGTGGATGTGGAGCAACCACCGGGCCAGGCGGGCTTCGACCGAGTGCAGCGCGTTGCAGGCGGCCACGTGCTGGAATTGCGCCAATAGTGCACTGGTGTAGATCTCGACCACATGCCTGATAGCCGCACTGCGGCTGAGGGCCGCCTGAAATCGTTCTGGAGAAATGACCAATGAGGTTCCGGCGACGCGGACGACCGCGGTCATCGGAGAGCGCGAGGATCCCAGCGCGGACAAGATGCCCGCGGCTCCCTCATTGCCGATGACTGCGGTTGCCACCGTCTGTCCGTTGGGCATGTCCATGATGAACGCGATCGTGCCGCTGAGCGGGAAATAGATCCGGTCGACACAGTCTCCCGATCGAACCAGCACGGCGTCGTGTTCGGGCGATACCTTCCGCAGGTGAGGCACAAGCAAATCAAAATCTGCTGCCGGCAGCGCAGCTAATAGTCGATTACCTACCCTGGTGGTGGGCTCCATCACGGGAACGTTCCTTCCCTCGACGGACGCGGGGCGCGCTGAAACCTCGCCTCAACAACCTAACGCACACAGCCGCATAAAGTTCCGGACGATGTTCGGTTTAGTCCCGCGCGCGGAACAGCAGGCACGCATCGCCATACGAATAGAAGCGATAACCGCGTTCGATCGCATGCGCATAGGCCTGCTTCATGGTGTCCAGCCCGGAGAATGCCGACACCAGCATGAACAGCGTCGAGCGCGGCAGATGGAAGTTGGTCAGCAGCATATCGACCGCGCGAAAACGATACCCCGGCGTGATGAAGATCGAGGTTTCCGCGCTGAACGGCTGGATCGTGCCGTCCTCGGCAGCAGCGCTTTCGAGCAGCCGCAGCGATGTCGTGCCGACCGCGACGATGCGGCCGCCTTTGGCACGTGCCGCATTCAAGGCGGCGGCGGTCCCGGCCGAGATCGAGCCCCATTCGGCGTGCATGCGGTGCTCTGACGTTTCCTCGACCTTGACCGGCAGAAACGTCCCTGCCCCGACATGCAGCGTCAGGCGGTGCAGTGCGACACCGCGATCGCGCAGCGCCGTTTCCAATGCGGGCGTGAAATGCAATCCGGCGGTGGGGGCGGCAACCGCGCCCTCGTTGGCCGCGAACATGGTCTGGTAATCGGCGGCGTCGCGCTCATCAGGCGTGCGCTTGGAGGCGATGTAGGGCGGCAGCGGCGGCGTGCCGAGATCTTCGATGGCCTGATCGAGTGCGGGACCATGGAACGCGAACGACAACGTGACCTCGCCCTCCTCGCCCTTGGCCTCGACTTCGGCGTCGAGATGGCCGAGCAGGCAGACCTTGCCTTCATTGCCGAAGCGAACGACGTCGCCGGGCACCAGCTTTTTGGCCGGCTTGACCAGCGCCTGCCAGCGCGAACCGTCGAGCCGCTTGATCAGGGTCGCCTCGATCTTCGGCTCGGTCGCGCGGCCGATGCGGCGGCCTTTGAGCTGGGCCGATATCACCTTGGTGTCGTTCACGACCAGCTGGTCACCCGGTTGCAGCCATTGTGGTAACTCGGCCACGCTGCGGTCGAGCAGCACGCCATCGCCCTGCACCACGAGCATTTTGGCTGAATCGCGCGGACTCGCGGGCCGTAGCGCGATGTTGGCGGCTGGGAGGTCGAAGTCGAACAGATCGGTGCGCATGCTATGAACCGGCAAAATTGCGTTTGACGAGCGGGCGTAGCCGGTCGCGGAGCCACTGCATCGCCGGGTCCCTGCTCCGTGTGGTGCTCCAGACCATGACATGCGGTAACGGCTGAAGCGGAAACGGCACCTCTCTGCTGTCCAAATCGTAAGCGTGCATAGTCTCGGCCATTGCGATGACGGGCAAAGTCGCAAGCAGGTCCGAGTTCGCCACCACAGGTGCGATAGCAGAGAAATGCGGCACCCAGCCAGCAATCCTGCGCTCCAGCCCGGCGGCGGATGCCGCAACATTGACCGGACTTGTGAGGGTGTCGCCGACCCGCACCACCAGATGCGGCCACCGCGTCCAGGCCTGCCGGTTCCATTTGGCAAAGGCCGGATGATTTTTCCGCCCAAAACATCGCCACGCGAGCGCGCCCACGGCCTCGACCGCGACGCCCTCGGGCTGGCGAAGTCCTGCGGGCACGATCGCGACGTCGATCTGGCCTTCCGCGACATCCAGCAAGGTCGGCTCGCGCGGCGTGGTCCATTCGGCGGAGACATCAGGCGCTTCGCTGCGCAACCGTGACAGCAGATGCGCGAACACGGTGAGCATGAAATCCGGCGCCGCGATGCGGAACACCCGCTGCGAGGTGGCAGGATCGAACACGTAGCGCGGCGACAACACGCGCTGGATTCCCCGCAGCATCGGCCGTGTCTGTTCGATCAGATCGAGTGCGACGGCGGTCGGCTGCATCCGCACGCCGCCCTTGATCAGCAAGGGATCGCCGAGCTGGCTGCGCAGCCGCGACAGCGAATGGCTGACCGCCGACTGCGTCCGCCCAAGCCGCTCCGCGGCGCGGCTGACGCTCCGCTCGGTCATCAGGACATCGAACACGATCAGCAGGTTGAGGTCGAAGCGGCGTAAATCGATTTCATTCATGATCAGGCAGGATTACTCATTAGATCGATGATCCATTCCGGTTCATACCACCGGCGCGAACCCGATCAAGCCCGTTGGAGCCATCATGAAATCAGTTTCTGCCCTCTGCGCCGCCGCTGTTGCGATCAGCCTGGCCACCCTCCCCGCCAAGGGCGAGGTCTCGACCGAAGCCGCGCGTGCCGCCGTTGCGCCATTCTACAAGGCACTGAATGGCGAATTCGCCAAAGACAGCGCGGACCTGATCCGCCAATCGGCGGCGCCGGAGTGGACCTCATGCGGCGGCAACAATGATTGCTACAACCGCGAACAGGTTATCGCCGCGATCGGTCAGCGCCTGAAATCGATTCCGGACCTGAAATGGGAAATCAAGGAGATCTCGGTCTCCGGCAATCAGGTCATCGTGCGCGGTGAAGCCACGGGAACGCCGGCCGGCGAGTTCATGGGTGCTCCGCACAGCGGCAAATCATTCAAGCTGATGTCGATCGACGTCAACACGCTTGAAGGCGGCAAGATGGTCCGCTCCTACCATATCGAAGACTGGAGCGGCGCGGTGCGTCAGCTCACGGCGAAGTAACGTTAGCCACCAACGTCATTCCGGGATCATGCTTCGCATGCCCCGGAATGACGGCGTCGGAATCAGCCCGCGTCGGCGGCCATATGCGCCTTGACGATCTTGTCCGGATCCTTCACCGGCTCGCCGCGCTTGATCTTGTCGACGTTCTCCATGCCTTCAGTCACCTTGCCCCAGACCGTGTACTGACCATTGAGGAAGGAGGCGTCGTCGAAGCAGATGAAGAACTGGCTGTCGCCGGAATCCGGGCTCGCCGCGCGCGCCATCGAGGTGGTGCCGCGGACATGCGGCTCCTTGTTGAATTCGGCCTTCAGCTTCTTGCCGGAACCGCCGGTACCGGTGCCCTGCGGGCAACCGGTCTGCGCCATGAAGCCCTCGATCACGCGATGGAACACGATGCCGTCGTAAAAGCCCTCGCGCACCAATTCCTTGATGCGGGCGACGTGGCCCGGCGCCAGATCGGGGCGCATCTCGATGGTGACGGGACCCTGGGTGGTTTCAAGGATCAAAGTATTTTCTGTGGCTGCCATGCTCTCTTCTCTACTGGTTTGGGTGGCGGTTTCTTATGGAACTGGATGGCGAACGGCCGGCCTGCAACGGCGCCGGCCATGCTCTCGGTAAATGGCATCGGTGCGCACCGTTGCAATGTCTCCATGACCGCTATGCGGTACAGCAGCCGGTCGTTGTCGGTGGCCTGTTCCGATTCATAGGTGATCCTGGGACGGCCCAAGATTTGGCCGGCGCGGTTGAAACTGACGATCACCGTGATGTCGATCGGGTTCGCGCTCGACGCCGGCGGCGGCTTCCAGCAACTCCCCAATCGCGCGATGACCTCCTTGATGCTGTTGACCTGCGCCGGCTCTGCGTGCGCACCGCTTGAGGCCAACAGCAGCAGCGCTGCGGCAAACCAGAGTGGTCTGCTGCGCGGCGCCACCATGGCTCACTTGATGTCGGATGCGACTTGCACCTTCACCATCTTGTCGGGGTCGGTGACGCTGCCACCTTGCGATCCCGGCGGCGCCTTCTTCAGCTTGTCGACGACATCCATGCCGGACACGACCTCGCCGATCACGGTGTATTGGCCGTTCAGGCTCGAGCCTTCCGCGAACATGATGAAGAACTGCGAGTTCGCGGTATCGACGCTGTCGCCGCGGCGCGCCATGCCGACGATGCCGCGGGTGAACGGCACCTTGGAGAATTCCTGCTTCAGGTTCGGATATTTCGAACCGCCTGTGCCGTTGAAATTTTGGCCGTCGCCGGTCTGCGCCATGAAGCCATCCATCACGCGGTGGAACGGCACGTTGTTGTAATAGCCCTCGCGCGCGAGCTGCTTGATGCGCTCGGCGTGCTGGGGCGCGATGTCGGGCCGCAGCTTGATGACGATGCGGCCCTTGGCCGTGTCGATCACGATCGCATTGGCCTTGTCGAGATTGGCCGGAAGCGGCTGGGCGATCGCGGGAGCCGCGCAGATCAGGGCGACGACAAAAGCGAGAATGCGGATCATGAAAACTCCGGGATCGAGAGGCAAGAGTTCAGGTATCGGGTCGCGCGAGGCGCGCTAGACGGCGAATTTGGTCTTGAGCTGAGCGGCGACCAGGGGCGGCACGAACGCGGAGAAGTCGCCGCCCATGCCGGCGATTTGGCGCACCAGTGTGGCGGTGATCGGGCGGACCGCCGGCGACGCCGGGACGAACACCGTATGCACCTCAGGCGCCATGGCCTGGTTCATGCCAGCGAGTTGCATCTCGTAGTCGAGATCGGTGCCGTCGCGGAGGCCCCTGATCATGATGCTTGCGCCGGCCGCCCGGGCCGCCGTGACCGTCAGATTGTCATACGTGCTGGCCTCGAAGGCGCACCCGGCCTTCTTGGCGATCGGCGCGCATACCGCCTTGAGCATCTCCAGGCGTTCCTCGGTCGAAAACAGCGACTTTTTTTTGCCGGGATGGACGGCAACGGCGACGATCAGGCGGTCGCACAGGGTGACGGCATGCTGGACCACGTCCAGATGGCCGTTGGTGACGGGGTCAAAAGAGCCGGGATAGAGCGCGATACGGGGCATAGGACCCTCCTAACCCGCCCCGGGCGGCCCGGCAAGCCGGGGTTGGTTCCCCGTCCGGCCGGCTTTTTATTTCGGATCGGCCAATGAACCAGTTTCGGGGTCCAGGCGTCTGCTTGTGGAAGGCCGGCAATGTTTCGTCCCGCGCAAGGCGACGAAACAAAACTCGGCCCGGACGAAACCGTTTTCGGACTTGGCGAAGACAGCCGGAAACGCGGCGTGGGTAAACACCATCCAACGAAACGACGGGCCGAATGGCCCATGACAGGGGACCGTCATGATCAAGGCACTTTCCGCAATCACCCTTGCTGCCCTCATCGCGGCCGCAATGACCATTTTGCCCGGCTTTGCCCCCACGGTCGAAGCCAGCGTGCCCCAGGCACTTGCCAAGTCGGACCGGCTGGATATCCGCACTGTCGGCAAGGATTGTTCTCAGCAAGCCTGGCCGAATTTTGAGGCCTCCTGCCTTCGCGCCGCCGGTTCCAAGTCGACGATCCGCGAAGCGCGTCTGGTTACCGCCGACCGCACCCCATAAGCCAATTCAGCTTCACTTGCCGTCAGATTGCTCTGATTTGAAGTCCTCGGGATGCCCCCCGAGGACTTCGGCGTTTCGGGCCGCAGCACGCCTTCGAATCGGTGGGCCGCCGCGAATCCAGTGACAAGCCCAGACCATTCCAGTCGATTGCCCACAGCCGGGATCGAATGTTTTCGCGGTAACTGGAACCCCATGGTAATTTGCGACGTCTCGTCGCAGACTGGCGCTTGATTGCGTCCGTCGGCTGATCCGGCGGACGAATTGCCAACGGGGGCCGCCAGTGACCAGTACGCCAGTTGCAACCACCGGCCATATTTCGCCTCTGCCCGCCACAGCCACCATCGGCGCCCTCGGCGTCGTCTATGGCGACATCGGCACCAGCCCCCTCTATGCGCTGAAGGAAGCGGCCAAGGCCGTCACCCATCATGGCGGCGGGCAGCTGACGGAGGCGGCCGTCCTCGGCGTGGTGTCGCTGATCCTGTGGGCGCTGATCCTGATCATCTCGCTCAAATACGCGCTTTTGATCCTGCGCGCGGACAACCGCGGCGAAGGCGGCATCATGGCGCTGCTGGCGCTGCTCTCCGCACGCAACGCCAAGCCCGGAACGTGGCGAGCGCAGCTTCTCGTCGTCGGCCTGATCGGCGCCGCCCTGCTCTATGGCGATGGCGCCATTACCCCCGCGATCTCAGTGCTCAGCGCCATCGAAGGCTTGAAGGTCGACGCGCCCTCGCTGGCGCCGGCGGTGGTGCCGATCACCATCGTCATCCTGATCGGCCTGTTCATCATGCAGAAACAGGGCACCGGCTTCATCGGCAAGATATTCGGCCCCGTGATGGTCGCCTGGTTCGCCGTGCTGGCCGCGCTCGGGATCCACGGCATCGTCCAGGCGCCGGCGGTACTCGCGGCGCTGAGCCCGCTCTATGCTTTCGATTTCCTGATCCACCAGAATTTCCACATCAGCTTCGCCATTCTCGGCGCGGCGTTCCTCGCCGTGACCGGCGGCGAAGCGATGTATGCCGACATGGGCCATTTCGGGCGGTTTCCGATCCGGCTCGCCTGGTTCGCCGTGGCGCTGCCGGCGCTGGTGCTGAACTATTTCGGACAGGCCGCGCTGCTGATCACCGATCCCTCCGCGATCGTAAACCCGTTCTACCAGCTCGCACCTGACTCCCTGCACTATCCGTTGGTCGCGTTCGCAGCACTCGCCACCGTGATCGCGTCGCAAGCGATCATTTCAGGGGTATTTTCGCTGACCCAGCAGGCGATCCAGCTCGGTTTCCTGCCGCGGATGCATATCACCCACACCACCAGCGATGCGATGGGCCAGATCTATGTGCCGCTGGTAAACTGGCTGCTGGCGGCGGCAACGCTTGGCGCGGTGCTGAGCTTCGGCACCTCGGACGCGCTCGCCGGCGCCTATGGCATCGCGGTGTCGCTGTTGATGGCGATCACGACGCTTTTGGCGGCCTTGGTCGCGATCCAGTGGGGTTACTCACCGATCATCGTGATCGCGGTCAACGGCTTCTTTTTCGTCATCGACATGATCTTCTTCGCCGCAAACTCGGTCAAACTGTTCGAGGGCGGCTGGTTTCCGTTGCTGCTCGCCTTCATCGTCGCCTTCCTGATGCTGACCTGGCGCAGTGGCGTCAGACTGGTCGAGGCCGCCCGCGGCAAGCTGCGCCAGCCGGAAGAGGATCTGATCGAGACCGCCGTCAACCGCTGCCACGCCAGGCTGACGGGCACCGCGGTGTTTCTGGCCTCGTCACCCAAGGGCGTTCCGCTCGCGCTGACGCAATTCGTCAAACATAATCACGTGCTGCATCAACGCGTGGTGCTGGTCACGGTGCTGATCGAGGAGTCCCCGCGCATCGCCGATGAGGATCGCGCCGAAATCATCGAGGTGATCCCCGGCATCACGCGCGTCATCCTGCATTACGGCTTCATGCAATACCCGACGATCTATCAGGGGCTGGTCCTGGCCTGCAAGCAGGGCAAACTGCCCGGCATCGATCTCTCCGACATCACCTATTACATCGGCCGCGAGACCATCATCCCGAGCGAGGACATTCCGGGCATGTGGGTGTGGCGGGAATCGGTGTTCGCATTCCTGCAGCGCAACGCCGAGCGCACCGCCGCGTTCTTCGGCGTGCCGGCCAAGCAGGTGGTGGAGTTCGGGACCGAGATCGAGATTTAGGCGCGTGGCGAAAATATAACCTTCGGCCAAAATTTCCATACCATAGGAGCCGCCCAGCGGCTATTCCGAGATACTGTCAGACCGGAATGACAAGTGTTCAAACGCTTGAAATAACAGCGCGGCGTGATCCTACGATCTATTTCGACAACGACATCGCGAACTATATCGCCTCTTGCGTGGCCGATCGTCGTCAACATTCCCGTCGGGTAGATGAAATATGAACTCACAGTAAAAAGGCTTAGCAGCGTCCGCATAGTACACAGCGGGATCGGGTGTCAATTTTTGATAGATCGCTCGAATCTCCACATTCGGATCTTCAAGACCTTCCCGATACAGTATGCTGGCGGGTCTAAATCTCTTTCCTTCGGTCACGGCGCGCACCGTCGTTGGCAAACCTTCCTTCAGACGAGTGAAGGTGACGACCACACCGCGCAGCGGTCGTCCGATGCAATCGAAGGCAAATACTGAGATAAAAGTTGGCTCTGCCCCTTGACGCGACTGCACAGCCGCCTCAGCAAGTCAACGTGTAATCGTCGCATGTGAGCGACCCGGGGCACGATTGACGGCGCGGCGGCGGCCCATTGCAAACCAGTTCGACGTTTTGCTGGGCTAACGAATGAATGATGTGACCGACGCCGAACGGTCGCCCCCCAACTTTAGCTGAACCGATCACCTGAACATGCAGGCTTCCATCCGAAGGGGCATTTTCCACCCGCATTGATGACTGTGGGTAGCCATCCACTTCAAGAGTGGTTTTGAATCCGAAGGTATCTTCGGGAGAAATCGTTGCGGAAGCAAATCCTCCGGGCGGCACTACGAGGACCACGGGAGTCCCTTGAAAAGGGGTAACAGTAACCCGCGCTCTGGTCACGCCAGGCATTGGAAGAGCTACCAACGTCACAACGAACATACCTAACCCCTATAGTGGTTAATTCTTTCGAACCCGCGGCCGCTTGGCACGCTGGCTCACTTTAGGCACATGCCAAGTTTCTAAGAAATGAAGCGCCTCGTCGAATTGCCTCTGCGGTAAAGCGTCAGCGTCCGGGCCCTTAAGGCTCAAGTGCCATTTTCGAAGTGCGTCACAAAGCATTGCGCTCGCGGTCCATCGCCGCCCCTCCGCCGTCACCCCGACTGCGAAGAGCCGAAAATCCCCTTCCACGTCCCATGACTCAATGTTGTCGCACCAAATTGCCCCGTCTTTTCCAGCACTGCCGCGCGCAACTGCACAGAGTTGTTCAGCAAGCGTGTCATCACCATCCATATCGGCCAAGGCTTGGTCGTCGCTGAAGAATACAACCTGCACAGTGCCTTCAGGAACGCCACGAATGCCAAACAATACTTCCACGTACTTGCGCTTTTTCCGCAATCCTTCCGGCGTTGCCGCCAAAATCTCGGGTTCCGGCACCAATATCCGTGTCACGGCATCAGCACCCGGCCTCGGGTGCAGACGAATACTCGCGCGGCCGCTCGTAAGTAGTTCTACTTGATGGCGTGCCACCTCCGACGCTTCGTGGACCGATCCTCCCAAAAGTATACGCCCGTAAAAGGCGAGCGCTCCGTGAATTGAGTAGTCGCTTGCCACTGGTGCAGTGGCGCCAATGGCGAATGGGATCGAGCTTTCTGGAGATGCTTCGACGAGTGCTCGCGCCACCGGATCTGAGTCGCAGGCGTTCAAATAGATCAGTTGGGGTTTGCGGCGCGGCAATAGGAAGGCTGCAATCTGCTCAGGACGAGCGAGAACGGTGCCACCACGACTCGTCAGGGTCTGAAGGGCGTGTCCTTCGCCGTGTGCGGTAATATGCAGGACGTCGAATTCACGCCGGGACAACTCATCCGGCAGGTCTTCCGCCTTTATTGATGAGATTGAGGTAAAGCGTGCCGGTGACGGTGAGAACAACCGTTCGAGCTTTGCAATTTCATCGTCCACGGAAAGTGTCGTAGCGCTTTCACCTCGAGTCGCGACATACAGAACCTTCATGATGGACCGCTCGCTTCTGAGCCGGTTGCCTCCTTGATTTGCTCGTCCCAAACTTCGCAGAGCACATCAGTGGTAGGCACAACAATTATTCTGACGAGCAGCGCGGCAACAACCGCCGCCGCCGCGGCTCCCATACCAAAAGCTGCGACCAGACACCCCGTGATGATCGCGACCGCACCGACATCGCGCGAGACCAATGCCGCTTTGATGCGGTTTCGCAATTCTTTATCCTCATCATCCGGCGCGCAGATAAAGCGATGCAGTGCCGCTGCCTGCCGGAGGAAAATTCGCTTTCCAACCTCAAATACCGAGGAGCCCTTCGGGAGAGTCGCTGGGTCGAATTTCGTTCGAAATCTATCGCCGGGCGTTCCGAAGGCTTCTTGGGGATCGGAAGCCCGAGCAGCCAACAAGGCAAAAAGCTCTTGATTGGAGGGGACGTTTGTTAGTTCAGCCACTGAGACGGCATCTTTGGCCCACGATTCTGCGTACGTCTCGAGCAGCCGATCCGCAGTCATCCTGTCCAAGTCCGTCATGGTGAACTCCGTTTTTCAGCGACAAGCGCTTTCGGCCTGAAAAGGACCAGAGCCGCAAAATAGAATTAATACAACTAGAAATATAGCATGATCTGCAAACAACTCCAACCCAATCTCCGAAAGGAAAGGCGCTATGAGCGTTTGTCGCCCTGGGGCTAAATAACAACGCAGACGCCTCAAATGGGCACCTCTCGCGTCATCCTGCATTACGGCTTCATGCGATACCCGACGATCTATCAGGGGCTGGTCCTGGCCTGCAAGCAGGGCAAGCTGCCCGGCATCGATCTCTCCGACATCACCTATTACATCGGCCGCGAGACCATCATCCCGAGCGAGGACATTCCGGGCATGTGGGTGTGGCGGGAATCGGTGTTCGCCTTCCTGCAGCGCAACGCCGAGCGCACCGCCGCGTTCTTCGGCGTGCCGGCCAAGCAGGTGGTGGGGTTCGGGACCGAGATCGAGATTTAGGGCGCGAATGGCGAATAGGGAGTGGCGAATAGCGAAGCGTCCCCTACTCGCCACTCCCTATTCGCAGTTCAAGCCCTCGATCTCGTCTTGCCGGAAGATCGCGTCGCGCGGCCCTCCGCCGGGCCTGGATTGCCGACGCGCTTCAGTACCGACGTCACGACGTATCGACCGGCCGGATGGATGCTGTCGGAGATTTCGAACAAGCGGCCCTGCGCGTCGAAATATCGGCGGATGACTTCGAGCGCAGACGATCCGGCTTCCGCATCCAGCGCCTTGGCGAAGTCGTCCGGAATCACGGCGGCCTCAACCGACTGGTGCACTTCGGAGGCGATCACGCCGTAGCTCTCCGCAATCATGTCGCAGATCAGCCGGCGGTCTGCTTTGATTCCGCTCACGGCCGCCGCATAGCTTTCTTCGACATAACAATCGACCCAGGCCAATGGCGGGCTCTTGGGCTTTGTCGATGCGCGTACGTAAGCGATCCGAAGCCAGCGCGAGCCCGGCTGACAGCCGAAGCGTCGTGCGGCCTTGCGATCCATCACGACGGTGTCGATACGTTTGATATCCCGATCCGTCGCCGCGGCAAGCGCGACGAGATCGCCCAGTGAACCCAGTGTTTGCTGAAAACTCTCTTGTGGACGTTCGCGCGTCTCCACCCGCGTGCCGGACCCCTTGCGACGCGAAACCGCGCCAACTTCCGTGAGCCGGCGCATCGCCGCCCGGACGGTCTGCCGGCTCACATCGTAACGCGACGCAAGCTCGAGTTCGGTCGGGATCAGGCCGCCGACGGGGTATTGGCCGCTGTGGATCGCCTCCAGCAAATCGCGGGCGATATCCTCGTAGATTGGCATGTCGAACACTTCTCGCGTGGGGCGTTCCCATAACACGATTTCGGCGGCCCCGCAGCCACGCTTGACAAATTAGTACATATCAATCATATGGCCGTACATATTGCGAAAGGAATAGGCGCGTTGGCCACGATGTTCGACAGCATGCTCTATCGCGACGTCTTCTCGACGCCAGCCATGCGTGCGGTGTTTTCCGACCAGGCTCAGCTCAGGGCGTATGTGCAGGCCGAGGTCGCGCTCGCCGTGGCCCAGGGCGAAGCAGGCGTGATTCCGCGCGATATGGCGCAAACGATCGCTCTGCAGGCTCCAACGATCGAACTCGATAGCGAGCAGTTGAAGCGCGATACCGAAAACGTCGGTTATCCCATCGTCGGCTTGGTGCGCCAGCTTTCCGAGCGATTGGGTGAAGCCGGCCGCTATCTGCACTGGGGTGCGACCACCCAGGACATCATGGATACGGCGACGGTGCTGCAACTGCGCGAGGCGGTTGCGCTGATCGAAACCCAGCTCGCCGATGCCATGGCGGAGCTCTCCAGGCTCGCGCACCTGCATCGCAATACGCCGATGGCGGGGCGAACCCATCTGCAGCAGGCGCTACCGATCACATTCGGGCACAAGGCTGCGATCTGGCTCTCCATGCTGCAACGCTCGGCCGATCGGCTTGAGCAAGCCAAGCCCCGCGCGCTTCAGGCCCAGTTGGGCGGCGCGACGGGAACGCTGGCCTCACTCGGCGACCGCGGATTGGATGTGCGTGAAGGCTACGCACGCGTCCTTGGTCTTGCCGAACCCGACATCACCTGGCACGTCGCGCGCGACGGGCTGGTCGAACTGGTCCAGACGCTCGCGGTGATTTGCGGGGCACTCGGCAAAGTCGGCTATGACGTCATGATCCTGATGGCGACCGAGATCGGTGAAGTGTTAGAGCCGTTCTCCTCGCATCGCGGCGCATCCTCGACCATGCCGCAGAAGCGCAATCCGATCTCGTCGGAAATCCTGCTGGCCAATGCGAAGATGTCCCGCGAAGCGGCATCCCTGATGCTCGACAGCATGGTTCAGGATCTCGAGCGCGCAACCGGGCCATGGCACTGCGAATGGCTCGCCCTGCCCCAGGTCTGTCTTCTGACGGCCGGATCGCTTGCGCAGGCACAATTCATGCTCTCCGGCCTGATCGTCGATCCCTTGGCGATGAAGCGAAACCTCGATTCCACCCGGGGACTGATCGTCGCCGAAGCGGTCATGATGGGCCTCGCGCCCACGCTTGGGCGTCAGCTGGCACATGACGAGGTCTATGGCGCCTGCCGCGACGCATCTGCCCGTGGTGACGCGCTCCTCGATGCGTTGCTGAGACGGCCGACGATCGCAGCCGCCCTGCCGCGCGACCGGCTCGCCGCCTTGTGCGATCCGTCGAACTATCTCGGGACCGCCGGGGCGATGGTGGACCGCGTGCTTACCCATCAAATCAAGCGATAGACGGAGGATCGACGTCATGACGACCCGCATTCTGGACCGCCGCGCGGTTACCTTGGGATTGGCAGGCGCACTTTGCATGCCTTCGATCCTGCGTGCTCAAACGAACTATCCGGACCGGCCGATCACCCTCATTGTGCCCTTCGCCGCCGGCGGGCCGACCGACGCGGTCGCGCGCATCTATGCGGAATTCCTGTCGCGCGATCTGGGGCAGACGCTGGTGATCGAGAACGTGGCCGGAGCCGGCGGCACGATCGGCTCGATCAGAGCCGCGCGCGCGACACCTGACGGCTATACGATCCAAATCGGTCAAGCGGGCACCCACGTGTCCAGCGTCGGGCTTTACAAGAACCTGCGCTACAACCCCATCACCGATTACGAACATCTCGGGCTGCTTGGCGACCTGCCGCAGGTGCTCATCGTCAAGCGCGATCTTCCGCCGCGCGACTTCCGGGCATTCGTGGATTATGCCCGCGCCAACGAGACCAAGCTCAATGCCGGCACCGCCGGACCCGGCTCGTCGGCGCATATGGGCGCGGCGATGCTGAACGTACGCCTCGGAACCAAGATCAACCTGGTCTCCTACCGCGGAACGGGTCCGGCGATGAACGATCTCATCTCCGGCCAGATCGACTACATGGTCGAAGTGTCGCTCACCGCGCTGGCGCAGATTCAGGCCAATACCGTGCGTCCGCTGGCCGTGTTCCGGTCGGCGCGGATTGCCACTTTGCCTGATGTGCCTTCCACGAACGAATTCGGCGTTGACGGTCTCGACTTCCCGGTCTGGCTCGGCTTCCTGGCGCCGAAGGGAACGCCGCAACCGATCGTGGAGAAATTGAACGCCTCGATCCGCAAGGCGACGCAGGACGCGACTTTGCGCGCGCGCCTGGCGCCGCTCGGCCTGGAAATGCCTGAGGATGCGAAAAATACCCCAAATGGATTCCGCGACTTCATCCAGTCGGAGATCGATCGCTGGGTGCCGCTGATCCACAAGGCCGGCTTGGTCATCGATTGATGCCTGACTGCAGGCACCGTAGCCCGGATGGAGCGAAGCGAAATCCGGGAATGTCACAAGCTCATCGCGGTTGCTTTGCGGGCAACCGATGAAGCGCCCAGCTATTGCCGAAACGCACCAGCATCGCTTCGCAATTGTTGTCCGGACACTTTTGACCAGTGTCAGCCTTGAATACGCGCAGGGCGATATGGTCGTTATCGATCCAGCGATGAACGCGCCACTCCAAGGGTCCCCCCTCGTTGCTGACTTGCTGCCAGTCGAGTGAAAGCGAGCCACCTGTGTTGGAGCCAACGGCCAGATCATAGGGACCGCCATAGGCATAATCATTGTCTATGACGATAAATCTTGACCCGTCCGCTGAAAAATACGGCGTTCCGGAAAGACGCAGGACATTTCCTGTGCCAGCGCTCAGAAGCTCAAAGCCGCTTCCTTCGTAGTATTGAATCCAGATCGAATAGACTTGCGCTTTCGGCTGATAGGCAGCGAGCCGATAGTAGGTGCACCGCGCGTCGTCGGCATCGCATGCCTTGGCATCATCCTGATATGCCTTTGACCCGCCGGTTTCGAGCCGCAATGTCAGCCGATCGCCCTTGCGGCTCGCAAGTTTACCAAATTCACGCAAGCACGCGGCCTCCAAGGCATCGGCTTTTTGGTTTTCTATATCGACGCCGCAGGTCACCGGCACTGCATTCGTACCGACCTGGGCCGCGGCGTGCCCGGGCAACAACAGTGCCAGCCATCCCGAGACGAGTATGTAAATCATGCGAACGAGCATATGCATCAACCGACAGCGAGAACGTACACGCACAACCTCGCGCGGATTTCTATCTTCAGTTGATCGTCCAAACAAGACCATTTGCGGCGCAGCTGCCGCCAGCGTGTAGCCCGGAAGCAGCGAAGGAACGGTCTCGCCGATGGATTGGTCCCGGGTTGCGCTACGCTTCACCCGGGCTACGCGCTGCTAGACTAACGGCCTACGCCGTCAGCGTTTTGGACATGATGGCAATGTTCAATTCGTCGTGCTTCGCATATTCGATCAGCTGCCATCCCAAGCTCGCGTAGAGCTTTTCGCTGCTGGGAGTGAACAAGTAGATTTTCCCGGAACCCATCGCGGCGGCAGCTTTCTCAACACGTCCCACCAAAGCTGAGGCAATTCCGCGGCCACGATGTTGCGGATCGACATAGACGCTCGATAGCCAAGGCGAGAGATGCTGATGCGTGATCGTTTGGCGTACCAGCGAGGCCGAACCGAGCAATGTGTCGTTCTCCAGAGCGACGAAGGTGGTCGGTAAATCCGACTTTTGCAGCGAAGCCCTCAGCCGTTCCACATAGCGATCTGCCGTGTTCGCCGGATTCAGGTATCCGAATTCCGCGTAATGCCATTGGGCCAGTTGCGGCAGATGAGAAACACAGTCCGCGAGATATTCAACTCTCATCGCCGTGTTTCTCACCCATGAGCGCATCCCGCGCGCTGACGGCCTAGCTCCCGTTGCCGTTCTCGCCATTCTCGCCGTCGTCTCCGATATGTTCGACGGAGACCACGTGCTCGTCCTCGGCGGTGTCGAACACGATCACGCCCTGGGTTGAACGGCCGGCGATGCGGATGCCTTCGACCGGACAGCGGATCAACTGGCCCTTGTCGGTCACCAGCATGATCTGGTCGCTATCCTCGACCGGGAACGAAGCCACCAGCTTGCCGTTGCGGTTGTTGACCGACATCGCGACGATGCCTTTGCCGCCGCGCCCCGTGGTGCGGTATTCGTAGGACGAGGTGCGCTTGCCGTAGCCGTTGATGGATACGGTCAGCACGACCTGTTCCTGCGCCGACATCTCGACATAGCGATCCGAGGAGAGCTGCATCGCGCCGGACGTCTCCTCGCCCTCGGCATCGACGGGTTCTTCCGCAGAGGTCTCGCCGGCCACTGCGCGGCGCATTTTCAAGTACGCCGACCGTTCGTCGGACGTGGTCTCGACGTGGCGCAGGATCGAAAGCGAGATCAGCGTGTCGGCGTCGGCAAGCGCGATACCGCGCACGCCCATCGAGGTGCGGCCGGTGAAGACGCGCACATCGGTAACGGGGAAGCGGATGCACTGGCCGCCGGCGGCGGTCAGAAGCACGTCGTCGCGCTCGGTGCAGATCTGCACGTCGACGATCGCCTCGCCTTCGTCGAGCTTCATGGCGATGATGCCGGAACGGCGGACATCGACGAAGTCGGAGAGCTTGTTGCGGCGGACGTTGCCGCCGGTGGTGGCGAACATCACGTCGAGATTGCCCCAGGAGGATTCATCCTCCGGCAGCGGCATGATGGTGGTGATGCGCTCGCCCTGCTCCAGCGGCAGGATGTTGATCAGCGCCTTGCCGCGCGCGTTGGGGGCCGCCATCGGCAGCCGCCAGACCTTTTCCTTGTAGACCTGGCCGCGCGACGAGAAGAACAGCACCGGCGTATGGGTCGAGGCCACGAACAGCCTGGAGACAAAATCCTCGTCGCGGGTCTGCATGCCCGCGCGGCCCTTGCCGCCGCGGCGCTGCGCCCGGTAGGTCGAGAGCGGCACGCGCTTGACGTAGCCGGCATGCGAGACCGTGACCACCATGTCCTCGCGCTGGATCAGGTCCTCGTCTTCGACCTCGTTTTCCTGCTCCAGGATGACGGTCCTGCGCGGGGTGGCGAAATCCCGCTTCGCCTCGGCCAATTCGTCCTTGATGATCGCCTGCACGCGCGCGCGGGAGCGCAGGATTTCCAGATAGTCGGCGATCTCGACCGCGAGCTTGTCGAGCTCCTCGGAAATCTCGTCGCGGCCGAGCGCGGTCAGTCGCGCCAGGCGCAATTCGAGAATGGCCTTGGCCTGCTCGAACGACAGCCGCGCGGTGCCGTCAGGCGCCATCCGGTGCCGGGGATCGTCGATCAGCGTGATCATCGCCTCGACATCCCTCGCCGGCCAGTCGCGCGCCATCAGGGTGTCGCGCGCTGTGGTGGGATCGGGCGAGGTGCGGATCACGCGAATGATCTCGTCGATATTGGCGACCGCAATGGCGAGACCGACCAGGATGTGGGCGCGGTCGCGGGCCTTGTTGAGCAGGAACTTGGTCCGGCGCGTGATCACCTGCTCGCGGAAAGCGATGAACAGCGTCAGGAAGTCCCGCAAATTCATCGTCAGCGGCCGGCCGCCATCCAGCGCCAGCATGTTGGCGGGGAAATTCGACTGCAGCGGCGTGAAACGATAGAGCTGATTCAGAACGACATCCGCCACCGCATCGCGCTTCAGCTCGATAACGACGCGAAGGCCCTCGCGGGAGGATTCGTCGCGGATTTCCGAGATGCCCTCGATCTTCTTCTCGCGCACCAGCTCGGCGATACGGTCGACCATGCTGGCCTTGTTCACCTGGTAGGGAATCTCGGTGATGATGATGACTTCGCGGTCCTTGGGCAGCGGGTCGATCCTGACCTTGCCGCGCATCACGATCGAGCCACGGCCGAGGTGATAGGCCGAGCGGATGCCCTGGCGGCCGAGGATGATGCCGCCGGTCGGGAAATCCGGTCCGGGTACGATGTTGATGAGATCGTCGATGCTGAGCGCGGGATCGTCGATCAGCGCCACGCAGGCGTCGATGACCTCGCCGAGATTATGCGGGGGGATGTTGGTCGCCATGCCGACGGCGATACCGCCGGCGCCGTTGACCAGCAGGTTCGGGAACTTGGCCGGCAAAACCGACGGTTCCTTCTCCGAATTGTCGTAGTTGCCCTGGAAGTCGACGGTGTCCTTGTCGATATCGCCGAGAACGGCCAGCGCCGATTTCGTCAGGCGCGCTTCCGTATACCGGTAGGCCGCCGGAGGATCGCCGTCGACGGAGCCGAAATTGCCCTGGCCGTCGACCAGCGGCACGCGCATGGAGAAGTCCTGCGCCATCCGGACCATCGCGTCGTAAATCGACTGGTCGCCGTGCGGATGATATTTACCGATGACGTCACCGACGACGCGCGCGGACTTGACGTATTTCTTGTCCGGCGTGTGCCCCTGCTCATACATCGAGTAGAGAATGCGGCGATGCACGGGCTTGAGCCCGTCGCGCGCATCCGGCAGCGCACGCGCCACGATCACGCTCATGGCGTAATCGAGGTAGGAGCGTTTCATCTCGTCGAGAATGGAAACGGGACGAATATCGGAAGGCGCCGGCGGCTCGCCGGGCTTGTTGTCATCGTTGTCAGACAAAGGGGGAATCCGGTCAGTTCTTAACTGGGAATCATATAGCGTATCGGGGTGCTTTTAACCACCCCAAGGCGCTCCCGGCGAGCTGTTTTTCCCTTCGTTTTTTCATGCACTTACCGGGCGCGCGGCGCCCTCGCCCAACGCCGCCGGGAAAGCCCTTTCCGGGATCCAAAATACGCTCCCTAAAACGCATTGTTTTCAATCGCGCCTACGGGCCGAAAACCACCGCATGCATGATCCGTCCGGGAACGAAGGTGAATAGTCCCGCGACGATCAATGCGCCGGCAAAGATCGAGATCATCGTGATCTTGTGGCCGCGGACCTTGTGCCGGCGCGCGTAGAATACACCCAGCACCAGCATGATCGGCGTGAAGATCGACAGCAGGTGGATCGGGCTCCAGGGGCCGACCAGACGGATCTGATGGATCCAGAACGAAGAGATCGCCACCACCGCCATCAGGGCCACCCAGATCCAGCCCAGCGCCCGGTGCGGCAGCGTGCCCTTGGGTGCCGCGATCTGCACGATGCCCAGCGCGAAGGCCGCCATCGCCGCAAAGGCATGAAGCGGGATCGCGGGAGCGGCATCCAGCGGCCGCAGCACGGAGAATCAATGCATTGCACAGCATTTCCAAGAATATACACGAGCCAACGAAGCTTGTCCGAGCCGCCGATTTTTCGGCGGCCCGCAAGCTCGGGTCAGGCCCGGCGGTCGCGATCAGAACGGGATATCGTCGTCCATGTCGTTGTTGCGCGCGCCGCCGGCGGCGACCGCGCGGCGCGGCGCGGAACTGACCTGCCCGCCGGAACCGAAATCGCTGCCGCCGGAATCGTCGGAGCCGAAGCTGCCGCCCCCGCCGCCGGAGCGGCCGTCGAGCATGGTCAGGGTCGAATTGAAGCCCTGCAGCACCACTTCGGTCGAGTATTTCTCGACCCCGCTCTGGTCGGTCCATTTGCGGGTCTGCAGCGCGCCCTCGATGTACACCTTGGCGCCCTTCTTCAGATACTGCTCGGCGACCTTGCAGAGCCCCTCATTGAAGATCACGACGCGGTGCCACTCGGTCTTTTCCTTGCGCTCGCCGGTGCCCTTGTCGCGCCAGGTTTCCGAGGTCGCGATGCTCAGATTGGCAATCGGCCGCCCGTCCTGTGTCCGCCGGATTTCCGGATCCTTGCCGAGATTCCCGACCAGGATCACCTTGTTCACGCTTCCCGCCATCACCGCTCTCCACTCAAAATCGCAGGCAAAACCTACTGGCAAATTCGAGATCGGACGCCGTGTACAGCTTCCAATCCCAGCCGCTATCCACCTCGGGACATCTAAAGCGACCCTATACGCCCGTTGGCCGCCCCGACTTAGCGATCCCTCGGCAAAGCCGCGGTTATCCACATATAGCATCGCCGGAGCCATTGTTCCAGTTTTGTTCCGCGCAACCTCCGGTCATCCCGCCCGAACGGCAATTCGGTGTCTGGCCGCGCTGTGGAATCCGGCCCATCGGGAGCGCGCGGCGGATGTTCTAAACAAAACATTACCTTGGAGCACGCTCACTTCGCCCGCGAGTGTTGCATTTCGGAGACGGCATTTCCGGTTGAATCGGCGTATTAATTTACCCAACGGCGCGGCGCTCGCGTCTTGGACGAAAACGCTTCGGGACCAAAGGGAAGCGAACAAGGACTGGGGATTTTACAATGAAAAAGTTTTTGCTGGGTACGGTTGCTCTCGTTGCCTTCGCGGCTCCCGCCGCTGCTGCTGATCTTGCTGCGCGTCCCTACACCAAGGCGCCCCCGATGATCGCGGCGATTTACGACTGGAGCGGTTTCTACATCGGCGCCAACGGCGGTTGGGGTTCGAGCCGCAAGTGCTGGGACCTGAACAACTTCGTCGGCATCCCGGTTGCACCCGCCCTCAACGAAGGCTGCCATGATGCGAGCGGCGGCACGGCCGGTGGCCAGATCGGCTATCGCTGGCAGTCGAGCGCTTGGGTATTCGGCCTGGAAGCACAGGGCAACTGGGCTGATTTCAAGGGTTCGAACTCAAGCCTTCAGCTCATCGCGCGCAATGAATCAAAGGTCGAAGCGTTCGGCTTGTTCACCGGCCAGATCGGCTACGCCTGGAACAATGCGCTGCTCTATGTGAAGGGTGGCGCGGCCGTCACCAGCGACAAATACACCGGCTCCACGCTTGCCGGCTTGGCATTTGACAGCGCCAAGGAAACCCGCTGGGGCGGAACGGTTGGTGTCGGCCTCGAATACGGATTTGCGCCGAACTGGTCGGCGGGCGTCGAATACAACCACATGTTCCTTGGTCACCGTGACGTCGGATTTGCGTCGACGGGCCTGCTGTTCGCTGCGGGTACTCCCAGCCGCATCGACCGGATCAGTCAGGACGTCGATCTCGTGACCGTCCGCGTCAACTATCGCTGGGGTGGCCCGGTCGTCGCCAAGTACTGAGCGCTCAAAATACTGATCTCTTCACTGCAATCAACGACCTAACGAAAGGCCGGCCTCGCGCCGGCCTTTTTGCTATGTGAGCCTGCGGCTCCGCTGCCATCTGCTGCCATTGCAGGTTCCTGCAAAACAATCCGTTGATGAGCCGCACGCAGCACTGGAAATCGCGCCCCGTTCTTCCTACGTTCCAGCTTTCTGCCATCGGCGCCCGGCCCCGGTTTCTCCCGGCGATGCGCGCCCAACGTGGCGCGCCTCCACGCGCCTGGAAATACCGATATGGATGAAGTGCTGAGGGCGAAGCGCCAACACAACGCCGGCTCGGGAACGCGCGCGATTACGATCCGCGGCGCGCGCGAGCACAATTTGAAAAACATCGACGTCGAGATTCCCCGCGACAAGCTCGCGGTGTTCACCGGCCTGTCCGGCTCCGGCAAATCCTCGCTCGCGTTCGACACCATCTATGCCGAGGGCCAGCGCCGCTACGTCGAGTCGCTGTCCGCCTATGCGCGCCAGTTCCTGGAGATGATGCAGAAGCCCGACGTCGACCAGATCGACGGCCTGTCGCCGGCAATCTCGATCGAGCAGAAGACGACGTCGAAGAACCCGCGCTCCACCGTCGGCACCGTCACCGAGATCTATGACTACATGCGTCTGTTGTGGGCACGCGTCGGCGTGCCCTACTCTCCCGCGACGGGCCTTCCGATCGAAAGCCAGCTGGTGTCGCAGATGGTCGACCGCGTGCTGGCGCTGCCGGAAGGCACCAGGCTCTATCTGCTGGCGCCGGTCGCGCGCGGTCGCAAGGGCGAATACAAGAAGGAGCTCGCCGAGTACCTCAAGAAGGGTTTTCAGCGCGTCAAGATCGACGGCACCTTCTACGAGCTCGCGGATGCGCCAACGCTCGACAAGAAATTCCCGCACGACATCGACGTCGTCGTCGACCGCATCGTGGTACGTCCCGACATCGGCCAGCGCCTCGCGGAAAGCTTTGAGACCGCGCTGAAACTCGCCGAAGGGCTCGCGGTGATCGAATATGCCGACGCCCCTGCCGGCGCCGCCGACGAAAAGAAGTCCGACAAGAAGACCGCAAAGATCCACGACAAGAGCGGACCGGAACGGATCTTGTTTTCGGAAAAATTCGCCTGCCCGGTTTCCGGCTTCACCATCCCGGAGATCGAGCCTCGACTGTTTTCTTTCAACAACCCCTATGGCGCCTGCCCGGCCTGTGGCGGCCTCGGCGTCGAGCAGCATATCGACGAGGACCTCGTCATCCCCGACAAGGAGGTGACCCTGCGCAAGGGTGCGATCGCGCCGTGGGCCAAATCTTCCTCGCCCTATTACCTCCAGACCCTGACCGCGCTCGGCAAGTTCTACAAGTTCACGCTCGACACCAAATGGAAAGACCTGCCGAAGAAAACGCAGGCCGGTATTCTTCATGGCTCCGGCGATGACGAGATCAAGTTCTCCTATGAGGACGGCGTGCGTTCCTACGACACCAAGAAGCCGTTCGAGGGCGTCATCACCAACCTCAACCGCCGCTTTCGCGAAACCGAGAGCGAATGGGCCCGCGAGGAGCTGGCAAAGTATTTCTCCGACATTCCCTGCGAGGGCTGCCATGGCTACCGGCTGAAGCCGGAGTCGCTGTGCGTCAAGATCGGCGGCAAGCATATCGGCGAGATCAGCGAACTCTCGGTCAAGCGCGCCGGCGAATGGTTTGAGAGCGTGCCGAAAGCACTCAACGCCCAGCAGAACGAGATCGCCATCCGCGTGCTGAAGGAGATCCGCGAACGGCTGTCGTTCCTGCTCGACGTCGGCCTCAATTACCTGACGCTGGCGCGCGCCTCCGGCACGCTAAGCGGTGGCGAAAGCCAGCGCATCCGCCTCGCCTCCCAGATCGGCTCGGGTCTGACCGGCGTGCTCTATGTGCTGGACGAACCTTCAATTGGTTTGCACCAGCGCGACAATGCGCGGCTATTGGAAACGCTGAAGCGGCTGCGCGATCTCGGCAACACCGTGATCGTGGTCGAGCATGACGAGGACGCCATTCGGCTTGCCGATTATGTGCTCGACATCGGGCCCGGCGCCGGCATGCATGGAGGCCATATCGTCGCCCAAGGCACGCCCGCCGAGATCATGGCCAATCCGAAGTCGCTGACCGGAAAATACCTCACCGGCGAAATGTCGGTGGCGATCCCCGAACGCAAGCCGCCGAACCATCGCCGCACCATCAAGGTCATCAACGCCCGCGGCAACAATCTGAAAAACGTCTCGGCGGAAATTCCGCTGGGCCTGTTCACCTGCGTCACCGGCGTTTCCGGCGGCGGCAAGTCGACGCTGCTGATCGATACGCTCTACAAGGCGATCGCGCGCAAACTCAACAACGCCAGCGAAGGCGCGGCGCCCCACGACCGCATCGAGGGGCTGGAGCATATCGACAAGATCATCGACATCGACCAGTCGCCGATCGGCCGCACGCCGCGCTCCAACCCCGCGACCTATACCGGCGCGTTCACGCCGATCCGCGAATGGTTCGCCGGGCTGCCCGAAGCCAAGGCGCGCGGCTACGAGCCCGGGCGCTTTTCGTTCAACGTCAAAGGCGGCCGCTGCGAGGCCTGCCAGGGCGACGGCGTCATCAAGATCGAGATGCACTTCCTGCCCGACGTCTACGTCACCTGCGACTCCTGCAAGGGCAAGCGCTACAACCGCGAGACCTTGGAAGTCCTGTTCAAGGGCAAGAGCATCGCCGATGTGCTCGACATGACGGTGGAAGAAGCCGCCGAATTCTTCAAGGCGGTGCCGCGCGTGCGCGAAACGTTCAAGACGCTCCATCGCGTCGGCTTGGATTATATCCACGTCGGCCAGCAGGCCACGACGCTATCCGGCGGCGAAGCCCAGCGCGTCAAGCTCGCCAAAGAACTCTCAAAGCGCGCCACCGGCCGCACGCTCTACATCCTGGACGAGCCCACCACCGGTCTGCATTTCCACGACGTCGCCAAGCTGCTGGAAGTGCTGCACGAGCTGGTGTCGCAAGGAAATACGGTGGTCGTGATCGAGCACAATCTCGAAGTCATCAAGACCGCCGACTGGGTCATCGACCTAGGCCCCGAAGGCGGCGACGGCGGCGGCGAAATCGTCGCCTGGGGTCCGCCGGAGGATATCGTCAAGGCGCCGCGCAGCTATACGGGGAAGTTTCTGGGGCCGGTGCTGAAGAAGGCGGCGGGGAAGCCGAGGAAGAACAGCGGGGCGAGCGAGGCGGCGGAGTGAGAGCTGCCGTGCTTCAGCATGTGCCCGCTTGGAGTTCTGTTTCAGTTGGCTTCGACGCAAAAGAAATACGAACCATTTCGATAAATTGTCTGGCGCCCGTTAAGGGCTGTTATCAGGCGTTAGCGACAACCCCCCATCGGTCGTCACCGACGGCAACATATTGCTCGAAAGTTACATCGGGAGCAAACGCCCTCAGTGCCGCCACGTAACGGCCAAAGGCGTCCGATTCTGTTTTCGGCAAAATTTTCGACACGGCGAAGCCGGCATTCGTGAGGACATAAACAGGCACGGCCGGACCGTTGTCATGCGCCTGCAGAGGACCATCTCCCTTGCGCAAGGTCGCCGCCGGCAATTCGGTTCGCCAGCCAACTCCGTTGCGACCGAAAGTCAGAAATGACACCTCTTTACCTTGATCATCGGAGATTTTTGCCGAGTAACAGACTTGTCCGCCAACACCAGGCTCGACCAACAGGTCGGCGCCGACGAGTGCAGCAACGTCTGGGGCCTTTAGCCTACCGTGAAGACAAACCGGCACGAAATTGGCCAGCCGCGACAAGCAAAACTCTTCGAAAAGCTCTGCAGTCGAAGCTTCGATTTCGTCGACGATACGCATCACGCGGGGGGTGATGCTGCCAGGATCGCGAATTTCCGCGGCCAACACTCGTCCCCACTTCTCTCGGAGTGCTTCGATGCTGGCCTCCTCCGCATGACGCTCGAACCGGTCAAGGAACGCCGGATCGAGCTCACCGGCCTCGTTCGCCGTCGGATCACGTCGCAAATCCTCGACCGCGTTTCTGACCACCTGGTCCTTGTTTTCCTGCTGGACCGCCATTTTACCGAGATAGTTCTCGATGGCTCGCTCGGCAAAGGCCGGGTCGGTTTTAATTCGCTTGATTGCAGCCCTCGTCATCGCCTCGACCAGCTGCCGCTCGCCGTCCCGTTTGGTCTGATCCAGCTCGATCTCGGCTCTGCCTTTTGCGTGACGGCGCTCCATTGGGATATTACCGAACTCGAAAAGATTTCCACAAAAGCGGTCGATCGCTGTAACCAAGCGACTTTTAGCGTTCACGTTCAGCCCGGTCTCGGTTAGCTCGGCGCCAACGGACACGTTCTGGTTAAGCGGCTCTTTGCTCATATTGCGACTCGTCCGGTGCGAAGTGGGTGAGCTAAGCCGTATTCCATGGCGGCCGCAAGTTACAGGAAATCCCCGCCGGCGTGATCGTCGAAGCCGTTTTCGCGTCGATCATAGACCTTCAGCGCATCGACCTCTACGTGTCGCGACTGCCCATGATCTTGAACGGGTCCTCGCCGTGATCAAGCGCGGTGGTGATGAAGCCGGCGCGCATAGAATGGCCGGAAAGATAGTTGGGCATTTAGGCCGGCCGCTGCGATCGCCCGTTTCACGATCCGCGCCACGGATCCGTCATCTAGGGCGCCGGCTCGTAGGGTGGAATAGCGTAGCGTATTCCGCCTCTTTCGTGACACCGCTCATGCGGCGCAATATCGCCCTACTTCCTTGCTGATGACCTACGATGCCGTCTTCGCACCCTTCTCCCGCTCGACGACACCGATGTTATATTGGCATCGGGCCGCGCCTTGTGCGGACCCGCAACCCCGCCGACCAACTACACCGTCCAATAGTGAGGGTGCGGATACGATCGCGAGCGGTCGCCCCAGTCGAAGTCGGCCTCATCGAACTCGGACGGGCCAGCGCGTAGGTCCTCCAATGTCAGCTCGACCACGAAGGCATGACTCGCGGGATCAAATCTGAGTGCGTCCCACCGCACTGGATAATGGTGGTGGCTGGCGAGCAGCCCGCCGGTTTTTATCACGGCGTACGCGACAGTTCCGCTCACCTTGTCCAGCATCAGTCGCTCGATCGTGCCGAGCTTTGCGCCATCTCGTCCGTAGACGTTCGCGTGCTCGACGCGATCACTGGGCACCAGGGTATGCATGGTATCCTCCCTGTTTTTCTCTTGCCCCCTGACATTATAGCACGAACGAGCGCGGCAGGTGCGGAACGTCAGGTCCGCCGCGGTGCACAAACACGCGTTCGGCTATTTTCCGTGGCATGACGCGGGCACCTCACTCCGCCTCCACGAGCCCCGCCGGATCATCGCAAAACGCCGGATGATCTTGATCGCCATCAGAACTGATCGACATCCCGGCGGCGAGGCGTCCAATCGTCGATCACCGCTTCGACAAATCCCCGCGGATCGTTGCAGAACTCTCGCGTCACCTTGTAGTGGTCAGTCTGTTCGACGGTCACGGGCTCAAAGCCATATTTGGTCAGCCGCAGCAGGCGTGCGCCGGGATAGGCCATCAGTATCGGCGAATGCGTGGCCATTACGACCTGACAAATCGTCGACTTCTCCATCCGGTACATCAGCTTCAAAAAATCCATCTGCCGCGCCGGCGACAGCGCGGCTTCGGGCTCGTCGAAGATGAAGAGGCCCTGGCGTTGGCAGCGTTCTTCGAAGAAGCGCAAGAAGCCCTCGCCATGCGAATAGGACAGGAAGTCCGAGCTGCTTCCGACCGAGTCGAGATACCTGGCGATCGAGAAGAACGTCTCGGCGCGGAAGAACCAGCCATTGGTGATCTTCGGCAGCCAGCTCGCCCGCAGCGCCTCGGACAATTTTCCTCCCATCACCTCGTGGGCGTCCGAATGGTCGACCGCCCGGTAGCCCTTGCCGCCACCGGCATCGTCAAAACCCGAGAGCACCGCGATTCCTTCCAGCAGCGTGGATTTGCCGGTGCCGTTTTCGCCGGCGATGATGGTGATCGGCCGATCGAATTCCAGCTCGAACCCATCGCGCAGGAACGGCAGGCAGAAGGGATCGGCCTCGCGGTCGGCTATGCCGGAGGGTTCGAGCCAGACCCGCCGGAGATACGGCGCCGGCATATCGATCTGGCGATTTCGTTTTCTACTCATGTCAGGGACTGCGGATGAGCGTGGACGGCCCGCACATCCAATACATGCAGCTCCGCAAAATCAAGAACAAAAAGAGAACTTTTGCAGCGCTCGAACAAGGCCGGCCAGGGGGCATTTTGTCCGACGGCAAATTACTTCTGATTTTACGAAATTATGTCGGGCCCCCGGCGCAATGCGCCGCGGAAATGCGAAATTGCGTTTGCCGTCATTGCGAGGAGCGAAGCGACGACTTGTCCGCCGTAGCTCGAAGAGCGAAGGAGGAAGCAATCCATTCTTCCTTTGCGTGGTGAGATAGATTGCTTCGCTTCGCTCGCAATGACGCAAGAGGCCGTTTGAAATTTGAATCGGAAACGCGCGGGCAGCGCACCACCCTCCCCCTACATCCAATCCGGCTCGCGGGTCGGGATCTGCGAGGTCTCCTTCAGCGACGACAGCACGATGATGGTTTCGGTGCGCTCGACACCGCCGACCGATTTGATCACCTTGGCGAGCAGGCCCTCCAGCATGCGGGTGTTTTTCACGCGTACCTTCAGCATGTAATTCCAGGTGCCGGTGACGTGATGGATTTCCATCACGCTCGTCTGCGCGGTGACCTTTTTCAGAAACGCCTTTTCGGTCTCCGGTTTGCTCCAGGCGACATAGACGAAGGCGAGCAGATCGTAGCCCATCACGTCGGGCGAGACCCGCGCGTGATAGCCGGTGATCAAACCGCGTTCGCCGAGCTTGCGGATGCGTTCGTTGACCGAGGATGCCGCGAGGCCAACGGTTTTCGCGAGTTCATGCTGCGGCGTCCGCGCGTCCTTTTGCAGAAGTTCAATCAGCATCAGATCGGTGTCGTCGATTTCGGCCATGACGGCTCCCGTCAGTGATTCCGATCACGCTTCGTGATTTGGATCACACAGAGTCTAGCAAGCCGAATAACGTTCGGCAACCACCGATGAACCAACGGCACGGTCGGCGCCACCAACTCCCGCAAACAGGACGCCAGCATTTCGCGGACGCCCGTTGTGAAAACGCCCACGCGAGGATCGCACCGGGCCAACAGAGGAAGTGTCATGAAGAAGCTCGTACTTATCGCTGCCGCTGCCGCCGCGCTCGCAGCGTCCGCAACTGCCCCCGCCAGCGCCGGATTCAAGGGCTGTTGCGGCGGCTTCAATCCCGGTGGCGCTCATCACCACCACTGGCATGGCGGCTGGGGTGGCGGGCTGTCGATCGGCCTGGTCGGTGACACCGGCTACGCCAGCGACTGCTATTACGTGCGTCGCAACGTGCTGGTCCCCGGCATGGGCGTCGTGAGCCGGCGCGAGATGGTCTGCAACTAAGCGTCGTTCAGGTGGGAAGCTGGATCGGCTCAACAGCTTCCCACACTGATCAGAGCACTTCGAGCACCAGCTCCATCGTCATCAGTACCGGATTGTCGCCGCGCATCAGCCGGCCTTCGGCGATGCCGCCGAGGTAATCCACCAGCGCGATATCGAGCGCCGCCTCCAGCGTTCCGTCCGCATTCGGCTCGATGATGCCCGAGCGGATCGCAAGCTCGGTCGCGAACGGCACGACGCATCGGCCATCGCTAAAATGCGCGCCGATCGTGCTGCCAACCCCGCCGTGAATCCGGGCATTGAAGATTCCGTGTTGCCGGCAGAAACATTCCAGCGCACAGGCGAAATCCTGGTTCGGACGCAGCCGCAGCGCGAAGGCCCGGCTATCGGTCTTCGCATTCGTGACAGCAGCCGGCACCGGCCCGAACAATTTGAAATTGGTCTCGCTATCCACCTCGGCGATGAAGACAGCGCCGTCGACCCCGAACGCTTCCACCGCAAAGGGGACAGCGACGATGCTCTCCTCGGGCAGGATATGGCCGCCATGCACATGCCCATCGGTCTCGGTCCACAGCCCGTGGCAATGGAAGAACGGCGCGCCATCGCGCTCGCCCAGCGTCATCGCCGCGAACTTGAGTTGCGTGATGCCTTCGGGTCGGAAGGTGTCGCTGTAGAACGCGGCATTGGCGCCGGTCTTCGACAACGCCGGCATGACATAGGCAAACGGCCCGAGCGCGCCGCCGCGCATGCTCAGCACGCCGCCGGCAAATCCAGCTTCGGCAAAGCCGCGGCGCGCGGCTTCCAGCAGCGGCAAGCCGGCCTGCAGCGTGAAGGAGAACGCGTGGCCGCGCGCCTCGACCCACTGGATGCGTTCAAGGTTCGGCGGACCGGGCTGGACGATGTTGCGCATCGCCTCCGGCACCGCGCGATTTGGCTTGGCGGCCGTCATTGCGGCACGTCTTGCTTGGTGAGATCCAACAGCCCGCGCGCCTCGAGTTCGTCGCGCACCAGCCGCTTCGGAATCTTGCCGTAGCCGGATTTCGGCAGTGCCTCCCAGAAGAAGAATCGCTTCGGCATCTTGTAGCGCGGCACCTTGGGCGACAGGAACGCCGCCAGCTCGGCCTCGCTCACCTGACTTGCGCCCTCGCGCGCGACGCAGACGGCGACGCCGACCTCGCCCCAGAACGGGTCGGGCACGCCCAGCACCGCGACCTCGCCGATCGCAGGATGGGTCAGGATCTTCTCCTCGACCTCGCGCGGATAGATGTTGGATCCGCCTGAAATGTACATGTCGGAGGCGCGGCCGGTGATGTAGACGAAACCTTCGGCGTCCATATGGCCGAGATCGCCGGTGCGGAACCAGCCGTCGCGGAACGCCTTCGCATTGGCATCGGGGTTGTCGTAATAGCCGGCGAAGACGGCAGGGCCGATCACACAGATCTCGCCGGTCTCGAAGGCTTTGAGTTCGCGGCCGTCATCGCCCTGGATCGAGACCTGCATGCCGGTGCGCTCGAAGCCGCAGGTGCCGATGCGCGCATGCGGGCTGTCCTCGGGGTCGTGCAGATTGGCCGGCATCACCGTGATGTTGCCGGTGACTTCGCCGAGACCGAAATACTGCACCAGCACCCGGCCGAGCTTGTTCAGCGCGGCCTTCTGGTCCTCGCGGTACATCGGCGCGCCGGCATAGATGATGAAGCGCAGCGAAGAATGGTCGTAGCGGTCGACCGCGGGATGCTCGACCATCATCTTCAGGATAGTCGGCACCGTGAAGATGTTGCTAACGCGGTGCGCCTCGATCAGGCGGAACGCCTCGTTGATATCAAACTTCTCCGACGGCAGCAGGATCGTCCGCACGCCCCGCGCGGCCTGCACCAATTGATGCACGCCGGCGCCATGCGACAGCGGCGCCACCACCAGCGAGGCGTCCTCCTCGGTGGTGCCGGGCATCAGATCGGCGAGATGGTTGGTGACCACGAAGGCCATCTGGCCGTGGGTCAGCACCGCCGCCTTGGATCGCCCCGTGGTGCCCGAGGTGAAGAAGAACCAGCAGGGGTCGTCATAGCCGACCGCGGTATTGGCGACGTCAGCGCCTGCATGCGCCGCGATCGCGGCACTGACGGATTGCTCGCCGAAAGCGCCCTCGCCGATCCGCCAGATGAACTCCAGCGCGGGGTTCGCGACCGCGGCGGCATGCTCCGGGAAATCGCCGTGGCAGAGGAAACCTTTCGCGCCGGAGGCGGTGGCGAGATAAGCCACTTCATCGGGCATCAGGCGGAAATTGGTCGGCACCCAGACCACACCGAGCCGGAAGGCGGCGAACATCGACCAGAACATCTCGTCGCAATTCTTGGAATGAACCAGCAGCCGGTCGCCCTTGACGAGGCCGCGCGCGGCCAGTGCCGCCGCCAGCGCCGAAACGGCGCGGTCGATCTCGCGCCAGGTCCAGGACCGCTCGCCCCAGATGAAGCCGGTGCGGTCGCCATGGCGGCGGGCGTTCTGGGTCACCAGATGCGCCAAGTTCATCACCCGGTTCGACATCCGCGCCAGGCCGCCGCGCGGCGTGGCCATTGTCCCGGTTACCGTCATAGCGACACCGCTGCACTGCACAAGGCGAGCAAAATCATCATCGTTACGCTTCTCAAACCTGACCCGAACGTCCCCGCCCCGACGTTAGCAGAAAGCCCGGCCTCCGCCAGCGCGCGGCGCGCCGTCCACAGCGTTGCGGGACCGGCGATCCCCTGATCAATGGCGCGTGCTTATAGACGTGGCTGCACGGCTGGCTCATGGTGATTTCAGCCAAACACGTCGCCGGGAGATCATGATGGCCAATGAAAAAGGCCCGAACATCAAGAAGAAGCAGAAGTGCAAGAATTGCGAGGGCAAGGGCCTCGTCAAGAAGGGCGATAACGTCGTGAAATGCCAGCGCTGCAAGGGGACAGGCGTGCGCTGACCTCCCGGTTTCCTGAACCGTGGCTAAGTCGATCCGGTCGACCATCCGTCATGCCAAAGAACCAGCGGACCTGCCGGCGACAGACCGGCAGATCCGGGTGCAAAGAATTACTGCGGATGATTGGCGAGCTCCTGATCGCTCAGGCGCCAATCCTGCCACAGCTGAAGCGCGCCGAGCAGGACCACGATTGCACCGAGCATGGCGTGCCAGACCGGGAGAAAACCGTCGCCGGAATAGCCGAACATCAACGGAGAAGCGATCAGCCAGAGCCCGAGGACGATCTCAGCCACCTCCTCCCAGCGCTGCAACGCGACATATTCGAGCTGGGCGAGACCGAATACCAGCATGCCGACCACAAACGTGTTGAGGACCATGATGCTGCGATCGGCGGTCATGACCTCGTTGGCGGGCTGCATGGGAAACCATGGCGACACCACGATCAGCACGCCGAGCAGCATGCCGAACCAGTCTTCCCACGATCGATGCGTACTGAAGAAACGAAAGTCCGACATTGTAAACCTCCCATGAAAAAGAGGCATACGTCAGCGGCCGGCAATCCCTGACAATACCGATCTCGAACCACATCCGGTCGCATCGGGGCGTATGTCTTGGATAAGACGTAGGCACGCCCGACCAGCGCGCAAGTCCCGCTCGCCACGATCTTGTCGGTTAACGACCTCCTTTGACGGGATATTCCGCTATTGTGCAGCGCCGAGCTGCTGCAGGCCATCGCGCGCGGTACGCAGTCCCGGGCTGATCTCCAGGGCTTTGCGGAAATCCGCGGTCGCACCCACCTTGTCGCCGAGCCGCATCTTGGCCTGGCCGCGATTATTCCAGGAATAGGCGTCGGCCGGATCGTATTGCAACGCCTTGTCGTAATCGGCGATGCCGCGCTTGGTGTCGCCCTGGTACAGCCGGATCATGCCGCGGTTGCGCCAGCCCCGCGCATCGGTCGGCGCGAGTTTGGCCGCTGCGCCATAATCGGCGGCGGCGCGCTCTAGCTGCTCGGTATCGCGGTAGACATTGCCGCGATTGATATAGGCCAGCACATCCGGCTTGAGCTTGATCTGCACGCCGTAATCGGCGATCGCGCGGGCCATGTCGCGCTTGCGATGATAGAGATAGCCGCGATTGGCATAGGCGGTGGCGAGCTTTGGATTGTATTTGATGGCAGCATCGAAGTCGGTCAGCGCGCGGTCGAGGTCGCCCTTGTTGAAGTAGGCATCGCCGCGGTTGTTGTAGGCCAGCGCGAAGGCCGGATCGAGCCGGATCGCCTCGTCGTAATCGGCAATCGCACGATCGAACTCGCGCTTGAGGGAGTAGACGAGGCCGCGGTTGGTAAGGGCGCAGGCCGAGTCGGGATCGAGCCGGATCGATTCGTTGATATCGGAGAGCGCGGCATCGAGTTCGCGCTTCTCGGTCAGGCCGTGGCCGCGGAAACAATAGGCCGCCGCCAGCCGCTTGCCGGTCTCTTTCCTGGCATCGATCACCGCGCTGCACGACGTCACCTTCTCATTCGGCGCGGTGGCCGTGCCAACGCAGGCCTGCCAGTTCCGGTCGCCCTCCGCTGAAGCCGCAGGCGGTTGCGCCAGCGTCAGGGCGGCACCCAGCAGCGATGCGGTGAGGCAGGTCAAAATGCGCATGATGTCGTCCCCGGCAAGCCATTTTCCCGTTGGTCGCAGATTTGCATCGCCGGGTTCACACACCTAAATGAATGAAATGAACAGCATGGGAACTCCGGTATGACCGTCCGCAACAACAAGGCCCAAAACCGCTTCGAACTCGACGTCGAGGGATCGGTGGCCTTTGCGAATTATCGCCTGACGCCATCGGCTGTCATCATCACCCATACCGAAACACCACGGGCGCTGCGCGGCCGCGGTATCGCTTCCGAACTGGTCAAAGGCGCGCTGGAACTAATCCGCGCCGACGGCCACAAAGTGATCGCCGGCTGCGGTTTCGTCGTGGACTATCTGCACAAGAATCCGCAGTTCGCGGATTTGACCGCGTGAAGCCCTTCGCCGGGACGACGGCTTACACAATCCTGATCGACATATCCGGCAGGCCTTCGATCTTGCACAGGAGCACGTCGCCTTTGACCACCGGGCCGACATTTTCGGGGGTGCCGGAATAGATGATGTCGCCGGCCTTCAATTCGAAGGCGTCCGAGAGCTTGCTGATCTGCTCGGCAACGTTCCAGCTCATATGCAGCAGATTGGAGTTCTGCTTGACGGTGCCGTTGAGCGCCAGCGAGATCGCGCCCTTGGTGAAATGACCCGTTTTGGCGGCGGGATGAATCGGGCCGAGCACGGCGGAGCGATCGAAGCTCTTGCCGATCTCCCACGGCTTCTTCTCGTCGCCCAGCGCGCGCTGCAGATCGCGCCGGGTCATGTCGAGGCCGACGGCATAACCATAGACATGATCGAGCGCCTTCTCCGCCGGGATGTTGGTGCCGCCCGACTTCAGCGCTGCCACCAATTCGACTTCGTAGTGGTAGTTCTTGGTCAGCGAGGGATAGGGATGATCGGCGACGCTACCGATCGCGACGTTCTGGATCGCATCGGTCGGCTTCTGGAAAAAGAACGGCGGCTCGCGGTTCGGATCGGATCCCATTTCGCGCGAATGCGCGGCGTAGTTGCGCCCGATGCAATAGATGCGGCGGACCTGAAACACATCGGTCTCGCCGACGATCGGAATCGTCGTCATCGAGACCGGAAACATCGCCTTCGGCCCAGCCTGCGCGTTGGCTGGCGCGCTCTGTGTCCCCGCTCCGGCCAGCGCCAAAGCGCCAGTCGCTAGAATGGTTCTGCGGTCGAGGTCCATGGTGCTCTCCTTGGCTGGCATTTCTTCTTCAGCTGCTGTCTTTACAGCGTTTCCGACCAAATTGCATGGCACCCACGCGATGCTGCATTGCAGTGAACCGCGCCATTGCCGCTCGCGACCAACAGGCATCAGCACCGCTCCGGTGCCTCTCAACTGCCTCAAAGGAAAAGACCATGTTGATCTCCTCTCTCATTGCCCTCATCGGGCGATACGCCCGCTATCGATCTGAACTCGCAAGCATCAGCCAGCTTGATGAACGCACGTTGCGCGACATCGGCATCAGCCGTGGCGAACTCGGTAGCTCCGCATGGCGCTACAACGGGCGCCGGCCGTATCCCTGAACCATCGCTTTCGCATATGCCTCACAACAAAGAAGGCCCGCGTCACCGCGGGCCTTCGCATGTCGGGCTGGAACGAAACGTCAGTGCTTGATTTCCGGCGGCAGCTTGCCGCCATTCGCGGCGAACTTGGTCATCACCTGCTTATGCAGCCAGATGTTCATGCTGGCCGAATCATTGCTGTCACCGGTGTAGCCGAGCTCCTTGGCGAGTTCCTTGCGCGCCGTGAAACTCGAATCGATGTCGAGCGCCTTCATCAAATCGACAATCGAGGTGCGCCACTCGAGCTTTTCACCCTTGGCAGCCACGGCCTTGTCCAGAATGGGAGCGACGTCGATCGTCGTCGCCGGTGCCGCGGATTCGCCAGCTGCTGCTCCACCTGCGGCCGCTCCGCCTGCCGGCGCCGCCTCTGCCTTGGTGCCGAAGATCGCGCTCATGATTTTTCCGAAAATGCTCATCGTTAGCTCCCACTGGAATAAAAACAGGTCTGTCGCAGGCGGCACTGTTTGACCGGCAGCACCAGCCCGGGCTCGACCTGGAGTTTAGCCAGCCAAATGTGGCTTGCCAATGAAACATTCACCGAAGCGTGAGTGCTATTGTCTTTGTTTGGGAGTACGCTGCGGCTTCAGTTCGCGGCATGGCCAGTCTTCCCTGTCTTCGCGTCTGGCCTGATCGTGATCATGTTTGGAAACGGCACGTTTGCGTCCTCCAGGACGCGCGAAATGCGGCCGCCAAAGGGAGACGACGACCATGGCGACTCCAATTCACGGAACCTCATATCAAGGCAATGTCACATCTCTGACGCAGAGCGGACAAGATGCCGCGAAGGCGCCAGTGATCCGAACCATCGGCCTCTCCGATTTGCATCGGGCCTTGCGGCTCGGCTGGGAGGATTTCAAGGCTGTCCCGAGCCACGCCATCATTCTGTGCGTGATCTATCCGGTGCTCGGACTGGTGCTGGCGCGCACGGTTCATGGTTACTCCGTGTTGCCGCTGTTGTTTCCGCTTGCCGCAGGTTTCGCCCTGCTCGGCCCGTTCGCAGCATTAGGCCTGTATGAGATGAGCCGCCGCCGCGAGACCGGAGCACCGGCGAGCGCGTGGGATGCGTTCGAAGTCCTGCGCTCGCCCTCATTCGGCGCCATGCTTGGGCTCGGCGTTCTTCTGCTGGCATTGTTCGTGACGTGGGTCGCGACCGCGCAAGCGATCTACATTGCCGCGTTCGGCTACGAAGGCGCGACGGGCATGACAGATTTCGCAACCCGCGTGCTGACGACGCCGCAAGGCTGGTGGCTGATCGTGGTCGGCTGCGGCGTCGGCTTCCTGTTCGCCCTCATTGCCCTCTGCGTCAGCGTGGTTTCATTCCCGCTGATGCTCGACCGTCATGCCAGCGCCGGCGAAGCGATGGTGACGTCGCTGCGCGCGGTGGCACGCAATCCTGTGCCGATGGCGATCTGGGGTTTGATCGTGGCGGTGCTGCTGGTTGCGGGAACGCTGCCATTTTTCCTCGGCCTTGCGGTCGTCATTCCGCTGCTTGGCCACGCCACCTGGCATCTCTACCGGGAAACGATCGAGCCTGAACTAAACCCGCAGCCGCTTCCGCCCCGCGCCCCGCGCGAGCGCAAGCCCGCGGCGGATTTCCCGGCCAATCTGTTTCCCTGGCGGCGCAAGGAAGGCGCATAGGCCTTACGCGTGTAGCGAGATCAAGTCGCCGGCCGTTCATCGGCCGGCGGTCTGGCGATTGGGATTCAGAAGCCGTTCAGGATTGCCTACGAATTGGGCGTCAAGCCGGTGACGCGTTCGTGTCGGCAATGACGAAACATCAGCCTTGTTTTGGCCGCTCTTGCCTCGAACATTCCGGATAGGTTTCGAGACTTTCGAGACTAATGTCGATCACGCATCGACTTTGGAGCGAACGACACGATGACCTCTCGTTTTTCTGTTCGGGTTTTAGCGCTGGCGGGCCTCCTCCTGACGACATCGGCTGCGCCCTCGTTTGCCGCGCCCTGCGGCACCGGCACGTTTGAGGGCTGGCTCGAAGACTTCAAGAAGGAAGCTGCCGCGAAAGGCATTTCGCAGTCGGCTATCCAAGCCGGCTTGACCGGCGTGACGCTCGACAAGGCCGTCATTGCCCGCGACCATTCGCAGAAGGTGTTCAGCCAGAGCTTTGAAGAGTTCTCCGGCCGCATGGTGCCGCCCCGACTCGCCCGCGGCGCCAACATGCTCAAGCAATACGGCTCGGTGCTCTCGCGCATCGAACAGGCCTATGGCGTGCCCGGCGAGATACTGGTGGCGATCTGGGGCCTGGAAACCGATTACGGCGTCAACATCGGAAAATTCCCGACGCTGCGTTCGCTGGCGACACTGGCCTATGATTGCCGCCGCGCTGACCTGTTCAAGGCGGAGTTGATGGACGCGCTACGCATCGTCGAGCGCGGCGATATCGCACCACAGGACATGCGCGGTGCCTGGGCCGGTGAAATCGGCCAGACCCAGTTCATGCCGTCGTCCTACATCAAATATGCCGTCGATTTCGACGGCAACGGCCGCCGCGATCTCTTGCGCAGCGCGCCCGACGTGCTGGCCTCGACCGCGAATTACCTCAAGAGCTATGGCTGGCAGCGCGGCAAGGACTGGGAGCCCGGCAGCGCCAATTTTGCCGTGATCCAGCAATGGAACAAGAGCGAGGTCTATTCCAAGACCATCGGCTATTTCGCGACGCAGCTTGCGCGGGCGCCCTAATCTGCAATCAAGGGGCCGATCGCGACGCCGTCGGCCCCTTGCCGATTTTTCTACTTCGCCATGCCCGCGTGCATCGCTTTGCTCAGATGCATGCCGCACGCACCCATCTTGCCGCTCAGCATCGATTCCTGAGCCAAAGCGATCTCTTTCTGCGCGGCGATCTTGCCCTCACCATCGGCCATCGCCTCGATCATGGTTTCGGTTTGAGCGAGGTTGGGACCGCTGCAGCCAGCGTTCACCCTGGCGGCGTTTGCGGGAACGACGGCGTAGGCAATGGCAGCCATCGCGGCTGCTGCGAATAATTTATTGAGCATGTGATTTTCCCATTTTCTCTTTTTGACAGAACCGACGCCATTGCCGGAATCTGCGCGACGATTGTTTTCCGGTTGCAGAGAAATTCGGAATAAACTTCGCGCGAGGTGCTGAGCGCAGCGTGCAAGGCGCTTATGCGAAACGATGCTTTTTCATTACAGCGACGTAACGAAACGCGACGCGCGTTGATCGATGCTGCGTCAGCACGTTTGAAGTATCACGCGCACAAAAATCAAATCCGAGTTGGCGAAGCGACGGCGTGCAGCATTCCCTGAAGCAAGATGGGTAGGACTGCAGAGCCCAGACTCAAAATTTCGAAAACAACCCCATGCAAAGTTAGAATGTGCCCGGCCCTCAGCACTCGTGCCGCGTCCGGGGCACGTTACGGTCCAACCTGATCTCATCCGCCACAGTCGACATGAAATGATTATATGTTCATTTTTATGAGGCAGTGTGCATGCGAATCGCGCATGCGAAAATTCCAAAAAACCCTGCGCCGAGAGGAGCTTCGACCATGCTCAGCTGCGTTTGCCTTGGTTTTCGGCCTCGGAACCATCGCTTTCCGGGGCGGTAATGGTTACGTCGCGATTGCGACAATACCGCGATTTTACGGGCATTATTCGCTGGACCTGGGCACCCTCACGGTCGTCTCGGCCGCACGATCGGGCAGCTATGCCGAAAGGTTAATCAGACCTTATCTTTGCCATGCGTTTTTAGATTAGCTGCACCGCAACATCTGAACTTCTGCACTGCAAAATACTGGCTATATTCATTTCAACGATGAGGCTTCCCTCCAAGGGCTGAATCGTAATTACAAGGAGACTACCATGTTACTCTCGCTTATCCGCATGATCCAGGCGTTCCGGGACTACCAGCGCAATGTCAGCGAATTGTCCCAGCTTAGCGATCGCGAACTGTCCGATATCGGCCTCGATCGTTCGGACATTCCGCGCGTCGCAGCCGGGACCTACAACGGCTGATTCCCCAGCCGCCTGACGAACGGATAACGCCCGCCTCGCTGCGGGCGTTGTCGTATCCGGGCCCAGCTCCCCCTGCACCGCGGTCGAAATCGCCATTCGCCGCAGGTGCTTTTGGCTGGAAAACGCGCTAACTCGTGCGCCATGACTGCAGCCAAATCTCCAACTGAATCCGTCCATGTCGTCGGCGGTGGCCTCGCCGGCTCGGAAGCCGCCTGGCAGATCGCCAATGCTGGCATCCCCGTCGTCCTGCACGAGATGCGCCCGGTGCGGATGACCGAAGCCCATCAGACCGAGGGGCTCGCCGAACTCGTCTGCTCCAATTCATTCCGCTCCGACGATGCCGCCAACAATGCGGTGGGCCTGCTGCACGCCGAAATGCGGCGGCTCGGCTCGCTGATCATGCGTTCGGCCGACGCCAACCAGGTGCCCGCCGGTGGCGCGCTGGCGGTCGATCGCGACGGGTTTTCCGCCGCCGTCACCCGCGCGTTGCACGAGCATCCGCTGATCGAGATAGACCGGACGGAAATCGCCGGCCTGCCGCCTGCCGACTGGGGCAATGTGATTGTGGCCACTGGCCCCCTCACCTCGACGCCGCTGGCGGACGCGATTCGCGAACTCACCGACGAGAATGCGCTGGCGTTTTTCGATGCGATCGCGCCGATCGTGCACAAGGATTCCATCGACATGTCGGTGGCCTGGTTCCAATCGCGCTACGACAAGGTCGGCCCCGGCGGCACCGGCGCCGATTACATCAACTGCCCGATGAACAAGGACCAATACGACGCCTTCGTCGCTGAACTGCTGGCCGGCGAAAAGGTCGACTTCAAGGACTGGGAGACCAACACACCCTATTTCGACGGCTGCCTGCCGGTCGAAGTGATGGCCGAGCGCGGCCACGAAACGCTGCGCTACGGGCCGATGAAGCCGGTCGGGCTGACCAATCCACATAACCCGACGGTGAAAGCCTACGCCATCGTGCAGCTGCGCCAGGACAACAAGCTCGGCACGCTCTACAACATCGTCGGCTTCCAGACCAAGCTGAAGCACGGCGCGCAGCAGCGCGTGTTCCGCACCATCCCCGGGCTCGAAGGGGCCGAATTCGCCCGCCTCGGCGGCCTGCATCGCAACACCTTCCTGAACTCGCCAAAACTGCTGGACGGCCAATTGCGGCTGCGGGCGCAGCCGCGGCTGCGCTTCGCCGGCCAGATGACCGGCTGCGAGGGCTATGTGGAATCCGCCAGCATCGGGTTGATCGCCGGCCTCTATGCCGCGGCCGACGCGCGCGCGACCGCGCTGGCGCCGCCGCCGGTAACCACCGCGCTGGGATCGCTGCTCGGCCATATCACCGGCGGTCACATCGAGACCGTCGAACCCGGTCCGCGCTCGTTCCAGCCGATGAACATCAATTTCGGCCTGTTCCCGCCGCTGGCGAGTCCGCCGACCAAGAAACCCGACGGGACGCGGCTGCGCGGCAACGAGAAGACGGTCGCCAAGAAACAGGCGATGAGCGCGCGGGCACTCGCCGATCTCGACCGCTGGATCGCCGACCACTTGCGCGTTGCGGCGGCGGCTTAAGATCATGGCTCTGCCAAGGGATGACGCCGCGATTCTGTCGGCGCGATGGACCGAAGGCGTGCTGTTGAAGCGCGACGTGTTCTCGACCGTCGAGCGCGGGCGCTTCAAGAGCGATGCCGGCGAAGTCGACGCGGTGCTGCGCCGGCTCGATCAGGTGCCGGTGTGGTCGTATCTCGTGGCGCGGCATTTGTTCGCCCGCGAGCGCCGCGCGCTGGCGCTGGCGCGCGATCTCAATATCGGCCCGAAACTGCTGTGGGCCGGCCGGCAGGCGCTGGTGCGAGGCTTCATCGATGGCGTCGCGCTGCAAATGGCAAAACCCCATGGCGATCTCGGCTATTTCCGCTCCGCCAAACAGGCGTTGCGAAAACTGCATCGCGCCGGCATTTGCCACAACGATCTCGCCAAGGAGCAGAACTGGCTGCGCGGCACCGATGGCCAGGCCTATCTCACCGATTTCCAGCTCGCCGCCTGTTTCAAGACCCGTAGCCGGCTGTTTCGCATCGCGGCCTATGAGGATCTGCGGCATCTTCTGAAGCACAAGCGCAGCTACGCACCGGCGGCGCTGACGCCGATGGAGCGCAAGATCCTGGCACGCAAATCCGTCGTCGCCAGCGTCTGGCTGATGACCGGCAAGAAGGTCTATCAGGCCATCACCCGCGGCCTGTTCAATTTCACCGATCGCGAAGGCGGCGGCCGGCGCCTGGTCAATGACGCGCCTGTGCTGATCGAGATGATCCGGAAAAACCCCGACGTGCGCGATACCGCCATCGTCGCCTTCGCCGACCGCCGCACCGGCGTCGGGCTCTATGCGTTCGTCGAGGCAGATCAAGTTGCGCTGGAAAAACAGTTGCGCAGCGAGCTCTCGTCGGCCAAGGGCATCAAGCCGCCCGAGCATATCCAGGTCGTCCACGCCCTGCCGCGCGATGCCGCCGGCAAGCCGCGCACCGAAATCCTGCAACTCGTTGCGATGAACCAACTCGACCTGATCGAGCCGATGATGAAGAACGACACCGACCGCGCGTTCTTGAAGGATATTCTGGAGAGCCGCAAGAATCTGCGGGACCGGTTCAATTTTGAGGCGGCGGATATGGATTCGCCGAAGCCTCATCCAACCGGTGTCGTCACCCGCGAAGGCGGGTGATCCAGTATTCCAGAGACGACAGCGATTGATCCGAGAGGCCGCGGTGTACTGGGTCGCCCGGTCCCAGTGCGCAATTGCGCACAAGGCCGGGCGATGACACCGCTTGCTAAGGCAGACTGCTAACCGCCGAACTCCGCCGTTCGCGACGCGCGCCACAGCGTCCAGAGCGTGCGCAGCCGCGACGGCGTCCGCGGCACGAACGGATCGGAGTCCGCGCGCGACATCCGCTTCAGGTCGCGGCGCACCAGCGCCAGCGGCAGGAATACCGGCCTCACCTCCGGCGGCACGCCGGCGAGGAGCTCGAAGGCGGTCTTGAGATGGCCTCTCGCCTCGCCGACTAGCTGATCGATTGCCGCGCGTGCCTGCGGCGTCTGCTTGCCCAGAAATACTTCGTCCATGCCGCTGCCGTGTTGCTGCAGCAATTGCAGCGGCACGAACAGCTGGCGCCGCGCGGCATCCCACGGCAACGCCGCGATCACTTGCACCAGGCCCTGCGCCAGACCGGCGTGGCGCGCGAGATGATCGATCGTTTCCGAGGGCCGCGCCACGACGCGGGCAGCCAGCGAGAACAGCGCCGATGAGGTGTCGTTGATGTAGCCTTCGAGTGCGGCCATCGACGGCATCGGATCGTTGTAGAGATCGAACTGGTGCTCATCGATCAATCGAGAAAGAGGATCAACCGGCAGGCGGTAATCGCGGATCGCCAGCAGCAATTCGGCCGCGACCGGGTTGCCCTCGATGCCGCCATGGCCCGCACCTGCCAGCATGTCGGTCCACCATTGCAGCCGCATCTCGCCCGGCAGCGGCTGGCTGACCTGCTCGCGCACCCGCGAAATCTCGGCATTGAACGCGTAGATCGCGAGCAACGCGCGGCGCTGGGCCGCCGGCATGAACAGCGTCGATGCGTAGCGGACGAAATCGTGGGTGCGCACCAGATCGGCGCAGAAGCCGGCGGAATCCTTTGTGGCCTCGGTCGCGCTCATGGCACCGCGATCAACGCCGCGGCGACGCGCCGGCGCTCGCCCATCATGATGTTGTAGGTGCGGATCGCGGGCCCCGTCTGCATCGGGTCCAGCACCACCCGCACGGCACGCAGCGCCTCGCGCAGATGCTTGGGAGGTATCCAGACATCGGTGCCGGTGCCGATGACCAGGGTATCGATCGCATTAGCCAACTTGAAGACGCGCGCCAGCGAATATTCGTCGATCTGATCGGGTTTGGTGACGTCCCAGGCCCAGATGCCGTCCGGCAGGCACAACAGCGAGCCGCGATGCGACATATCGGCAAAGGCGAAGCCGCCCTTGCCATAGGCCTCGATCGGCGCCGACCCCGGAAAATGCGGTACGTCGGAAGAACCAGTGTTTTGATTGGGCATGATCTTGTCCGAAAACCGGCTCCCACTTCTCGGGATCATGCCCGCCTACTTCTTTGCAGGCTTCTCCGGCGCGTCGCGATGCTCACCGACGCCGAGATAGATCAGGATCGGCGCCGCGATGAAGATCGAGGTGTAGGTGCCGACCAGCACCACGCCGAACATCATGACAGCCGTGAAGCTGTGGATCGCATGACCGCCGAACAACAGCAGCGCCAGCAACGCCAGCGTCACCGTGACGTGGGTGATGATCGAACGCGAAAGCGTCGAATTGATGGATTCGTTGAGCAGTTGTGGCATCGGCATTTTTTTGTAACGCCGCAGCATTTCACGAATTCGATCGTAGATCACGACCGTGTCGTTGAGGGAGTAACCGAGAATCGTCAGCAGCGCCGCGATACTGGTGAGGTCGAAATCGACCTGGGTAACCGACATGAAGCCGATGGTCAGCACGATGTCATGAACGTTGGCGATCATGGCGCCCAATGCGAACTGCCATTCGAACCGGAACCAGAGATAGATCAGGATCGCGAAGATCGCGAGCATCAGACCGAGCATGCCGTAAGCCAGCAGCTCGCCGGACACGCGGGGGCCCACCACTTCAACGCGGCGATAATCCACGCTGTCCCCGAGGGCACTGCGGACTTTCGTCACCGCCTCCTGCTGCGCCTTGTCGCCGCCGGGCTGCTCGGCAACCCGGATCAGGACGTCGGACGGACCACCAAATTGCTGAAGCTGGACCTCGCCGAGGCCAAGACTGCTCAACTTCGCACGCATCGAGGCGATGTCGGCGGAACCCGACTTGGACTGCACTTCCAGCAACGTGCCGCCCTTGAAGTCGATGCCGAAATTCAGCCCGTGGGTGAAAAACAGCACGATCGCCACGATCGAGAGCGCCGCCGAGATCGGAAAGGAGATGCGGCGAAAGCGCGTGAAATCGAAATGCGTATCGTCGGGGACGATGCGCAGCGGTGGCAGCAGATCGAACACGGCGACCACGGTCAGCACGGCAATCAGAATGCCAAGCCCGATGAGAACGTATTGTGTCACGAACCAGATCCCTAGATCGGCACGGTCTTCGGCCGCTTCCACCGCACCCAGCCGGCGACGATCAGGCTGGTGAGGGTAAATGCGGTGAAGACCGTGGTAATGATGCCGATACCGAGCGTGACGGCGAAGCCGCGGACGGGGCCGGTGCCAATATAAAACAGCACCGCTGCGGCGATGAAGGTGGTGATATTCGAGTCCAGAATCGTCGACAGCGCGCGCCGGAAGCCGGCATCGATCGCCGAAATCGCGGAGCGCCCGCCGCGCAACTCTTCGCGGATGCGTTCATAGATCAGCACGTTGGAGTCGACGGCGATACCGACCGTCAACACAATGCCGGCGATGCCAGGCAGCGTCAGCGTGGCGTTGAGCAGCGACAAAAGGCCGAAGATCATCGCGACGTTGATAGCGACCGCGATGTTGGCGAACACGCCGAACAACCGGTAGGTCACCAGCATGAACACGATGACCAGGATCGAGCCTACATAGGCCGCAAGCTCGCCCTTCTCAATCGAGTCCTGGCCGAGGCCCGGACCAACGGTGCGCTCTTCAACAACGGTCAGCGGCGCCGGCAGCGCGCCGGCGCGCAACAGGATGGCGAGATCGTTGGCGGCCTTGACGGTAAAGCTGCCGGAGATTTGCCCTGAACCACCGGTGATCGGCTCCCGGATCACGGGTGCGGAAATCACCTCATTATCGAGCACAATCGCAAACGGCAGGCCGACGTTTTCCGTCGTCGCCAGGGCGAATTTGCGTGAGCCGGAACTATTGAAACGGAAGCTTACGATCGGCTCGCCCGAGCGCTGGTCAAAGCCTGGCTGCGCGTCGGTCAGGTCGCCGCCGGAAACCAGCACCTGCTTCTTGATGACGTAGGGAACCTTGGGCGACGTCGAACTCATCAGCACTTCGGAGTCGGCTGGCACCCGCCCCTGCTGTGCTTGGTCCGGCGGCACCGACGTGTCGACCATGCGGAATTCCATCTTCGCGGTCTTGCCGAGCAGTTCCTTCAGATGCGTCGGGTCCTGCAAACCCGGCACCTGCACCAGGATGCGGTCGTTACCCTGTCGCTGGATAATGGGCTCGACGGTGCCAAGCTCATTGACGCGTTTTTCGACGATCTGGATCGACTGCTCGATGGTCTTGCGCATGCGCTCGATCATTGCGGGCTGCGGGATAGTGAGACGAATCAATCCCCCGCCGGCATCGGCCACCTCGAGGTCGCGCCCCCCGCTGGAGCCCAGAAGCCCGCCGATCGGCTGCGACAGGTCTCGCAACTTGGTTAGCGCGGTCGCCTGATCGGTGTCTTTGCTGATGCGTACTTCGACGCCATCGTTGCGAACCGCAAGGCCGGTATAGACGATCTTGGCGTCGCGAAGCACCCGCCGCGCCTCGTCACGCACCTGATCGAGCTTTTCCTTCTTCACGAAGTTGGCGTCGACTTCGAGCAGAAGATGCGAGCCGCCCTGCAAATCGAGGCCAAGCACGATGTGGCGCTGCGCCCAGAGCGGCCAGGTCTTCACCTGCGCCTCGGGGAAGAAATTCGGAACGGCGCACAGGCAAACCACCAGCGCCGTCAGAATGATCCCCAGCGCCTTCCACCGCGTAAAATACAACATCGAGTTGACCCGTCAGATCAGGAGAGTGCGGCGCGGAAATCAGGTCGCGGACGTCTCGTCCTTGGCGGCCTCGGCCTTTTCCTTGGCCGGCTCGCCCTTGGCGCGGACGCCCGAAATCATCTGCCGCATCTGGCGCACACGGACGCCATCGGAAATCTCGAACTCGATCTGGTCGTCGTCGACGACCTTGGTCACCTTGCCGACCAGGCCGCCGGTGGTCACGACGGTGTCGCCGCGGCGGATGTTTTTGACCAGTTCGGAGTGGTCCTTCACCTTCTTCTGCTGCGGGCGCAGAATCAGGAAGTACATGATGACGAAGATCAGCGCGAACGGCAGCAGCGACATCAACATGCTGTTGGCATCGCCACCGGCTGCAGCCTGGGCGTACGCAGGGGTAATCAGCATTCGAACAATCCTCGTGAGACGGGAAACGACCGGCGACGCAAGCGTCTGGCCGGTCCGGGCAAATTCGCGCGGACTATAGCGGCGGCTGCCCCAATTGCAACGCTGCCAGCCCCCTCATTTAGGGCGCTTGCGAGAGCTTCCAAGGCCCGATAAGGCTGCGCCGTCAGGAACAGCGAAAATGTCGAAAAAACCCAAGAAAACTGCGGTGAAAACAGCGGCTCGTGCCGCCTCCAAGGGGACTGCCAGGAAGCCCGCAAAAACCGCGACAAAACGTCCGGCGATGCCCCCAAAAGACGTCGCTGCCGAGCGCATCGCGGACGCGCTGGAGGCCATCGCCAGCCACCTTTCCGCGGCTTCCCCAAGCGCCTCAGGCCCTGAGTCGTTCGCCGCCGCGGATGCCTTTGTCTGGCACCCGGACGGGCGGCTGGCACCCGTGCCGCGCGTCAGCCGGGTCGAGCTTGGGCTGCTCAAGGGGATCGACCGGATGCGCGACATCCTGATCGAGAACACCGAGCGCTTCGCCGATGGGCTGCCCGCCAACAACGCGCTGCTCTGGGGCGCGCGCGGCATGGGCAAGTCGTCGCTGGTCAAGGCCGCGCATGCCGACCTCAACGTCAAGCGCAAGCCGGCCGACAGACTGAAGCTGATCGAGATCCATCGCGAGGACATTGAGAGCCTGCCCGGCCTGATGGACCGGCTGCGCAGCTCCTCGTTTCGCTTCATCGTGTTCTGCGACGACCTCTCCTTCGACGGCAACGACGCCTCCTACAAATCGCTCAAGGCGGTGCTGGAAGGCGGCATCGAGGGACGCCCCGACAATGTGATCCTCTACGCCACCTCGAACCGCCGCCATCTGCTGGCGCGCGAGATGATCGAGAACGAGCGCTCGACCGCGATCAATCCCGGCGAAGCCGTCGAGGAAAAGGTCTCGCTGTCGGATCGTTTTGGGCTGTGGCTCGGCTTCCACCGCTGCAGCCAGGACGAATATCTGGCGATGGTCCGCGGCTATTGCGGCCATTTCGGTATCAAGCTCGGTGACGAAGAGCTGGAACGCGAGGCGCTGGAATGGTCGACGACGCGCGGCTCACGCTCAGGCCGCGTCGCCTGGCAGTTCACGCAGGAATTGGCAGGACGGCTGGGGATCAGGATCGCCGTGAAGTAGACGCGGTCGCGTCATCGCCATTGCCTGTCGTCCTCCGCGAAAGCGGGGGACCCAGTACGCCGCGGCGTCTCGGCTCAATCACACTGCTCTGGAATACTGGATCGCCCGCTCCAGTGCGCAATTGCGCACGAGGCGGGCGATGACAGTTGAAATTGGGATGACGGCGCTATGCGCAGAGGCGTCTTAGCGCCTCACGCTCCGTTCAGGAATTGAAGCGGGTCAACCGGTGAAGATCCTTTGCGGATCTCGAAGTGGAGTTGCGGCGACCCCACCTCTCCCGATTGGCCCGACTTGGCAATAATCTGGCCGCGCTTGATCGTGTCGCCGCGCTTCACCATCAGCTCACTCGCATGGGCATATGCGGTGACGTAACCGTTGGAGTGCCGAACCAGAACGAGATTGCCGTAACCCTTCAATTCATTGCCCGAGTAAGCGACGACGCCATCTTCAGCCGCCTTCACCGGGGTGCCTTCCGGCACCGCCAGATTGATGCCGTCGTTCGATTTGCCGTTGGTCTTGGCGCCGTAGGTGGTGATCACCTTGCCACGCACCGGCCAGCGGAAGGTCGGCAACGCGCCGGTTGCTTCGCTCGGCTTGACCGCCGGCGCTTCCGTAACGACCGGCTTTTCCTCGACATTGGTCGTCGCCTGCGCCAGGCGCGCGCTTTGCTGCTGCGCGGCGGGCGTAATCGGCTTGGTGGCGGGCGCAACGGCTGCGACCTGCTGCACCGGCGCGACAGGCTGCGCCACCGGTGCGGTGGCGACCTTCGCGCCGGGCACGTTGAGCTTCATGCCGAGGCTGAGCCTGGCCGACGTGTCGAGATTGTTGGCCTTGGCGAGATCCGCCACCGGGACGTTATTCCGGCGCGCAATGTTCATCAGCGTATCGCCGCGATTGACGACGTGAACGCTCGACGGCGCGGCCGCGATCGGCTTGCTGGCCGGCGGTGCCACGGCCGGCGCGGGCACAGCCGCAACGCTCTGGCGCGGAATGATCAGCTGCTGGCCGGGCGACAGCGCGCGCGGTCCCTTGTAGCCATTGGCCTGCAGGATGGCGGCCGGGGCAACGTTGTAGCGCTTCGCCAGGAGGTCGAGTGTGTCGCTGGTGCCGACGATGATCGTGGTGCCGCCATGCGCGGGCGCGGCGGCGACCGAGCGCGGAACCGTTCCGGTGGTCTCAAGCCTGGGCTGGCCCGGCGGGGTGTAGGACGAAAGCCCGCGCCCTCCTCCCGACACGCCGTTGTTCGCGGCCGGATAGGATTGCGGCTGCGTGACGACGGGCGGCGGCAAGGCCGATGACTGGTATTGCGATTGCGGCTGGGATTGCGGCCGCGAATATTGCGGCAGCTCGCGGCGTTCGACCTGCGGCGCAGGCGCGGCCTGCACCGTACCCGTCGCATCGGGCTGGTAGTTGAACGGGTTGGACAAGGTGTTTTGCGAAAAGCGCGTCGACATATCGGCGCTGCAGCCAGCAAAGCCTACCGACATCAACGCCAGCACCGCAACTTGCGGCACGCGACGCGCGCGTAGCAACTCGACGACACGGGGCATGGTTACTCACTTGTACGCAACAAAATACTCTTTTGAGTAAACACGCACCGAGTAAATAACCGCTTAACCCTTCAAATAAGATGTTGGCGGGAACCGCCAATCCGAGATTCTACAGTTCGCGGGCAATTCCCGGCAGCGCCGGCACGAAGCGCACGTCGACCAGCGACTTGCGGTCGAAGCCGGTTTCCGTCCGGGTCACGCGCGTCAGCGTCTGGACGCCCTGATGCGGTCCGACCGGTGCGATCAGGATGCCGCCGAGCTCCAGCCGCGCCTGCAGCTTTTCCGGGATTTGCTCCATCGCCGCGGTCACGATGATGCGATCGAAGTCCCCGCCGCCTGCCGGAATGTCAAAGCCGTCGCCGAGCAGGACCTCGATATTGTCGTAGCCGAGCTTTTCGAGCCGGGTACGCGCGCTGTCCGCCAGCGTGCGATAGCGCTCGATGGTCAGCACGTGCCGGCAAAGCCGCGACAGGACCGCGGCCTGATAACCGGAGCCGGTACCGATCTCGAGCACCCTGTGCTGCTTTTGCAGCTGCAATTGCTCGGTCATGTAGGCGACCACGAAGGGCTGGCTGATGGTCTGGCCGCAGGCGATGCCGAGCGCGCTGTCGCGGTAGGCATGGTCGCGGTCGGCCGCCGTCACGAACAGCTCGCGCGGCACCTCTTCCATCGTGCGCAGGATGGTCTGATCGCTGATCCCCCGCCGCCGCAGGCTGAGCTGGAACATCATCTTTTCGGGCGGTTCTTGGGACATCAGAGACTCAACTGGGCATGGGGCCTGACCATTCATCTAGTGCTTCGGTCAGGACGGGAAGCAATAGTCGCCAGAGCTTTAAGGAAGAATTTCCTCAAAAATAGGTTCCTACCGTGGAACCGCGCTTCCGGATCGACGTTAGCGCCCCGGGAAACCGGCACCACCGGCGGCGGGCCGCGGACACGCGCTCATGCCATGTTGTCGTTGCGCAGACCGGCGTTATTTGCGAACCTTTGGAGCTGGAAGGGCAAGGATTCCATCATGATGGAGATGCGGCCGCAGGGCTGTTCAGTGTTTCTCGTCGAAGACGAGGTCATGATCCGGATGATGGTCGCCGACATGCTCGAAGAGCTTGGCTTCAGCGTCGCCGCCGAAGCCGGCGAAATCGGCGAAGCCGTCAAGCTCGCCCAATCGGCCGACTTCGATCTCGCCATCCTCGACGTCAACGTCAACGGCAAGGTGATCACGCCGGTGGCCGAACTGATCAAGGCCCGCAACCGCCCCTTCATCTTCGCGACCGGTTACGGCTCGTCGGGCCTGCCCGAGGAATACCGCGATCGCCCGGCACTGCAGAAGCCGTTCCAACTGGAAACGCTGGCGCAGATGATCAACAACGCGCTGAAGAGCGCGGCGGTTTAGGTTTCACATCCGACTGCGCGTAGCCCGGATGGAGCGAAGCGCAATCCGGGATCAGTTTGCTGGCCTGTGAGATCGTTCCCGGATTACGCTTCGCTCCATCCGGGCTACCATTCATCATTTCAACGTCGTCGTCAGCGCGTCCGAAAACGCCTCGTCGGTGCGGTCGAGCCGCAGCGGGGTCACCGAGACGTAGCGCGCGGCCAATGCGGCGAGATCGGTGCCTTCAGCCGGCGTGTCCAGCATCGCGGCGCGTTCGAAGCCGATCCAGAAATAGGGATTGCCGCGGCCGTCATGGCGCTCGTCGACTTTCAGGAAGCCGAGATTGCGCTTGCCCTGCCGCGTGACGCGGATGCCCTTGACCTGGTCGGGCATGCAGGCGGGAAAGTTGATGTTGATCACGGTGTTCTTCGGGATACCGGCATCGATCACCTTGCGCACAATATCCGGACCGAATTTCACCGCGGTGTCCCAGAGCGGCGCGTGACGCGTGTCGATGGAAAATTCCTGGCTCAGCGCGAATGACGGGATGCCCAGGATGGTGCCTTCCAGCGCGCCTGCGATGGTGCCGGAATAGACCACGTCTTCGGCGACGTTGCGGCCCTTGTTGACGCCCGACAGCACGAGATCCGGCAGCTTCTCACCGAGGATGTGGCGCGCGCCCATGATCACGCAATCGGTCGGCGTGCCGCGCACAGCGAAGTGGCGCGGCGTGACTTCGCGCAGCCGCAACGGATCGTTCAGCGACAGCGAATGCGAGACGCCAGACTGATCGAGTTCGGGCGCCACGATCCAGACGTCATCGGAGAGTGCGCGGGCGATCTCTTCGATGATCTTCAGGCCGGGAGCATGGATGCCGTCGTCATTGGTGCAGAGAATGCGCATCCGTCAAAATGCCTTATGGTTCGATCCGAGGCCTGTTTTGCTGCCTGGCGCCGTATTATCCGGCTATCGCCACCGAGGCAAACCGGCAAAATACCGTCACTTCTTCATCCGGGCACGCCACGGGCGAATGAACTTGGCGTTGCCCAAAAACTGCATGTCGAATTTTCCCGGTGCCGGTTTTTCCGGCTCGATCATCGCGGGCGCTGGCGGCGGTGCTTGCGCTGGCATTGCGACGTGCACCGGCGCTGGCGCAGCGGGCTGCGGCTCGACCTTATGCCGCTTCCGCGCGACCTCGAGGCCCTTGTCGAAATCCGCGACGTTGAGCCATTCCTTGGCGCGCATGGTTTCGATCAGCGCCTCCTCCCATAGGCGGGAGGTCTCGATATCGAAAAAGCCTTTCAGCTTCTGGTCGATCAACTGCATCCCGTGGCCGGTGACTGCCCATTGCCGGCCGATCCAATGGATGTCGCGATGCAGAGGCATGTCGCTGCTTTGGCTATTTGTCGTGCTCGATCACCTTGAGGCCGCCCATATAGGGCTGCAACACGGCGGGCACCGCGATCGAGCCGTCCTGCTGCTGATAGGTTTCCATGACAGCGATCAGCGCGCGGCCGACCGCCGTGCCGGAGCCGTTCAGCGTATGCACGAAGCGCGGCTTGCCGTCGGGCCCCCGATGGCGCGCATCCATGCGCCGCGCCTGGAAGTCGCCGCACACCGAGCAACTGGAGATCTCGCGGTAGGCGCCGCCATCGCCTTGCCCCGGCATCCACACTTCGATGTCGTAGGTTTTTTGTGCGCTGAATCCCATGTCGCCGGCACACAGCGTCATGACGCGGTAATGCAGGTCGAGCCGCTTCAGGACTTCCTCCGCGCAGGAGAGCATGCGTTCGTGCTCGTCGCGGCTGGTCTCCGGCGTGGTGATCGAGACCAATTCCACTTTGGTGAATTGATGCTGGCGGATCATGCCGCGGGTATCGCGGCCCGCCGCGCCTGCTTCCGCGCGAAAGCACGGCGTCAGCGCCGTGAGGCGCATCGGCAGTTCCTTGTCGTCGACGATGGATTCGCGGACGAGATTGGTCAGTGACACTTCGGCGGTAGGAATGAGCCAGTGATTTTCAAGCTTCGGTTGAGAATCCGTATCTGCGGTTAGAAGAGTCGTGCCCGGTCCTCCATACCCGTGTTCTCTCAGTGCTTTCTCTAGCGCACGATCTAATCGTTCACCAAAAGCAAGTTCGCGAGTCGCGAGAAACTGATCGTCGCGAAACTTTGGCAACTGACCCGTGCCATACATCACATGGTCTTTCACGAGCAGCGGCGGATTGATCTCGCTGTAGCCGTGCTCGTTGGTATGAAGGTCGAGCATGAACTGCCCGATCGCACGCTCCAGCCGCGCGAGGCCTTTCTTCAGCACCACAAATCGAGCGCCGCTTAGTTTCGCCGCCGCCTCGAAATCCATATAGCCGAGCGCGCCGCCGAGATCGTCATGCGGCTTCGGCGCAAAACCGTAATGGCGGGCCTTGCCGTAAACCTGGCGCTGCACGTTGCCGTGCTCGTCGGCGCCATCGGGCACCTCGTCGAGCGGCAGGTTCGGAATTGCGGCCAGTTCCTTGTTGAGCTCTTCGTCCAGGGATTTCGCGGCGAGATCGAGTTCCGGCATCGTGGTCTTGAGCTCGGCCACCTCGGCCATCAGCTTCGATGCGCGCGCGTCATCCTTGGCCTTCTTGGCGTCGCCGATTTCCTTCGAAGCCGCGTTGCGCCGGGCCTGCGCCTGTTCGGAGGCCAGGATCGCCGCGCGGCGCCTCTCGTCGATCGCCAGCAGCGAGGACGACAGCGGCGCCAGACCACGGCGCTTCAGTCCGGCGTCGAAGGCAGCAGGGTTATCGCGGATCGATTTGATGTCGTGCATGGCGGGTCATTCCTGAATCGTGCCGGCAAAGGCGCGCATCCAGTAACCCGAATAGACGGCTTTTGGAACAGCGAAGCGGCCCTACTCGGCCGGATCGGCGGCAGGCGGCGCCCCGGTCGCGGTCTTGGCCGCCGCCGCGGCGACCCGCTTCTCGACCACGGCGACCGCGAGGATCGAGCCTTCGTAGAGAACCAGCAGGGGAATCGCGAGCGAGGCCTGGCTCAGCACGTCCGGCGGCGTCAGGACGGCGGCGATGACGAAGGCGACCACGATGAAATAGCGCCGCTTTTCGCGCAGCTGTTTGGCGGTGAGGATGCCGATCCGGCCCAGCAGCGTGAGGATGACCGGCAACTGAAACGCGATGCCGAAGGCAAAGATCAGCCCCATCATCAGCGACAGATATTCGCCCACTTTGGGCAACAGCTGGATCTGCGCGGTCTCGTCGCCACCGGCCTGCTGCATGCCGAGCGAGAACCGCACCAGCATCGGCAGCACGATGAAATAAACCAGCAGCGAGCCGAGCACGAAGAAGAACGGCGTCGCTATCAGATAGGGCACGAACGCGCCGCGCTCGTGCTTGTAGAGCCCGGGCGCCACGAATTTGTAGATCTGCGTCGCCACGATCGGGAACGAGATGAAGCCGGCGCCGAACAGCGCCAGCTTCAACTGCGTGAGGAAGTATTCCAGCAGCGCCGTATAGATGAATTTGGAATTCTCGGGCCCTGCGACCCAGACGAACGGCCACACCAGCACGTTGTAGATCTGCTTGGCGAAGAAGAAGCAGAAGATGAAGGCAATTCCGAACGCGAGCAGCGCCTTGATCAGCCGCGAGCGCAGCTCGATCAGATGGTCCATCAGCGGCGCTTTGCTGGCCTCGATGTCTTCGGCGCTCATGACGCTTTGGCGTCCTTCAGAACGTCAGGAGCCGGCGGCGTGACGTCCTGCGGCAGGGCGGCCAAGGCTTCACGAGATTCGGCTTCGCGGGTAATGATCAGCGGCTCGGCGGCAGCCTGCTGATGGGCCTCAGCCTCGACGAAGGTCTCGGGCGTCGGTGCGGCCGGCGTGGTTGGAGTCAAGGTATCGGGCGTCAAGTTCTCGGGCGTCGCCGTCTCGGCGATCGAGGTCTCGACCTGCGAATCGAGGGGCTTGTCGAGGTCGGGGATCTGCAAGGCGTCGCTGACGTCCTTTTGCAGCGAGGTCATCACATTGCCGGGGGACATGCCCGTCGCGACGTCCTTGACCTCGTCAAAGCTCTTCTTGAGGTCGGCCATCTCGGCCTCGCGCATGGCTTCCTGGAACTGGCCCTGGAATTCGCCGGCCATCTTGCGGGCCTTGCCCATCCATTGCCCGACCATGCGCAGCACGCCCGGCAGCTCTTTCGGGCCGATGGCAATCAGCGCGACAACCGCGATGACGACCAGTTCACTCCACCCGATGTCGAACATGAAAATTTCCGCTTACGCGATCCCGCCCCGGCCAAATCGCACTAACAAGATAAGCTCATTAGCAAGATTTGGGGCGACCCGCGTCTTTTCTCAACCGGCGTCCAGATCTTCCACAGATAGCGGCTTCACTGGGCACCGGTCCGCGCCGGACCGGCGCGTTCAAGTAAACCGCAAAAAACGTCAGACAGCCTTGCTGCCGACATCGGTGCGCGCGGCCTGGGGCTGCGCGCTGTGATCGATGGTCTTGGTCGGCTCGACGGCGGGCTTTTCCGCCGGCTTGTCATCGTCCTGCAAGCCCTTCTTGAAGGACTTGATGCCCTGCGCGACGTCGCCCATCAGGTCCGAAATCTTGCCACGGCCGAACAACAGCAGGACCACACCGATCACGACGATCCAGTGCCAAATGCTAAGCGAACCCATCCTGCAACCCTCCAAAAGAGACGGCCGGCAACCGGCCCAAGCTTTGCCGGAAGGTAGGCCCGGGAGGTGTCAAAAACAAGGACTTAGGCCGCGGCAAATCGCTGTCGCGGCTACGTATTATTGCTACCGTTAATCCGGTTTCGAGGACTAAACGGGGGCCTAGCCTTCGCTCGGCGTCTCGGGGTCGGCAGCCGGCGCCAGCAGCAGTTCCAGGGTGTCGCCGGCATCCAGCGGCTCCTCGTCCTCGCGCAGCGCCACATCGTCCGAGGGCGTCGGAACGCTGAAGCCGGAAGGCAGCCGCGAATCCAGCAGACCCGTGCCCTTCAGCTCTTCCAGGCCCGGCAGATCGCCGAGCGCTTCCAGGCTGAACTGCGACAGGAACCCCTCTGTCGTGCCGAAGGTCAGCGGCCGGCCCGGGGTCTTGCGGCGGCCGCGGGGCCGGATCCAGCCGGTCTCCAGCAGCACGTCCAGCGTGCCCTTGGAGGTGATCACGCCGCGGATTTCCTCGATCTCGGCGCGCGTCACCGGCTGGTGATAGGCGATGATCGCGAGCACCTCGATGGCCGCGCGCGACAGCCGCCGCGTTTCCGTGCTCTCCCGCGTCATCAGCCACGACAAATCGCCGGCGGTGCGGAAGGTCCATTTGTTGGCGACCCGCACCAGGTTGACGCCGCGAGTGGCGTATTCCGCCTGCAGTTGCGCCAAGGCGACCTTGACGTCGACACCATCGGGCATGCGCTTGGCCAGCGCCGCCTGATCGATCGGCTCGGCGGAGGCAAACAACAGCGCTTCCAACAGCCGCAATTCCTCCGGCCGCGCTTCAGGCTCGGTTGTGGAATCGACGGAATGTTCCTCGGCATCTTCCATGCGCTTTTCCGCGAGGCTCGCCATGGCTAGGTCTCCTTCTTCCACTTACTCGACCGTCAGATCCGGTGCGGACATCGCCCCGGACGCTTGCGGCGGACGCTTACGAAAATACAGCGGCGCGAACGCCTCTTTCTGGTTCAGTTCCATCTCGCCTTCCCGCACCAATTCAAGTGCTGCGGCAAAACTCGATGCAAACACGGTCGCCTTCTGCGAGGGATCGACAACGTAATTGAGGAGGTATTCGTCGAGGCAGCTCCACTCTTCGGCGATGCCGATCAGCCGCTCCAGCGAGGCGCGCGCTTCCGAGAGCGACCACACCGTGCGCTTGGCCAGATGCACCGTCGCCAGCACGCGCTGCTGGCGCTGCGTGGAATAGGCGGTGAGCAGGTCGAACAGGGTCGCGGTGAATTTGGGGTGACGGATTTCCGCGATCGATTCCGGATTGCCACGCGCGAAAATATCGCGCTGGAACTGCGGCCGGTTCATCAGCCGGTTGGCCGCCTCGCGGATCGCCTCCAGCCGGCGCAGCCGGTTGGCCAGCGCGGTCGCCATCTCCTCGGCGCTCGGCCCGTCCGGCGTCGCCGGTTCGGGCAGCAGCAGCCGCGATTTCAGGAACGCCAGCCAAGCCGCCATAACCAGATAATCGGCCGCCAGTTCGAGGCGGATCTTTCGTGCCGCCTCGATGAACACGAGATACTGGTCCGCCAGCGCCAGGATCGAAATCTTGGACAGGTCAACCTTCTGTTGCCGCGCCAGCGTCAGCAACAGGTCGAGCGGGCCCTCATAGCCCTCGACGTCGACGACCAGCGAGGGCTCGCTGTCGGTGGCGTCAGCGGGCCGTCCGGTTTCAAACGATAGAATCTCCGCGGTCATGCCGTCCCTACCCGATTGATCAACGCATCCAGTTCAGCCCGCACCGCCTGCCGGTCGAGCGGCTCAGGCTGCTTTCGCGAGGCTAGCGCCCGGTTGGCGCGATTAAGGGCCTCGCCCGTCAGTTCCGGCGTCTCGGCTGCGACATCGCGCATCTCGTCGAGCTTGCCGTTGCAATGCAAAACCATGTCGCAGCCGGCGTTGACGATGGCTCGGGTCCGCTCGGCGATCGATCCCGCCAACGCATTCATGGACACGTCATCACTCATCAACAAACCCTGGAACCCGATTACGCCGCGAATCACTTGCCGGATGATTGTCGCAGAAGTCGTTGCCGGATGGGCGGGGTCTAGCGCGCTAAACACAACATGTGCGGTCATCGCCATCGGCAGGTCCGCCAGCGGTTGGAAGGCGGCAAAATCGGTCCGATCGAGCTCATCCCGGCCCGTATCGACTGTCGGCAGCCGAAAATGGCTATCCGCTGTGGCCCTTCCATGACCGGGAATGTGCTTCAGGACAGGCAACACGCCACCCCGCTCCAGCCCCTCGGTAACCGCACGGGCGATCGCGGCGACTTTGCCCGGCTCGGTTCCGTAGGCCCGGTTACCGATCACCGCATCTGCACCTGATATCGGCACGTCCGCCAGCGGCAGGCAGTCGACGGTGATCCCAAGATCGATCAGGTCGGCTGCGATCAGCCGTGAGCTCAAACGGGCGGCCTGGAAGCCCAATTGAGGGTCGATGTCATACAGCGCCCCAAAGACGGCGCCGGGCGGATAGACCGGCCAATGCGGCGGTCCCAGCCGCTGCACCCGGCCGCCCTCCTGGTCGATCAGGACGGGGGCATCGGCATTTCCGATCAGATCGCGCAATTCCCGAACAAGTGAAAGGACTTGAGCCGGGGCCTCAATGTTGCGTTTGAATAAGATAAAGCCCCATGGCCGCTCAGCCGCGATGAACGCGCGCTCCTCAGCGCTCAGTTCCAGTCCCGAAACGCCTGTGATGAATGCGCGGCTGCTCATGGGGCCGATTAGGCCCCTCACAGCTCCCGGGTCAAGGAAACGGCTGTCAATTCCTTTGGATGACGCACTGCCCGCCGGCAGTTTTCAGACTTTCGCAGAGCTGGGCGGCCTCGCCGCTGGAGCCGAACGGACCGACCATGGCGCGGTAGAACACGCCCTTGTCACCAAGATCCACCCGCCTGACCGAAGCCGAGCGAGACCCCAGCACGGACGGGTACTTGCCTTGCATCATCCGGAAGGAGGCCTGCGCGTCGGACTCGTTCTTCTGCGACGAGACCTGAACGAGGTATCCGCCGCCGCCCGAGGGTGCGGTCTGCACGGGATTGGTCGCCGCCATCCGGGTCGGCGCCGGATCGGGCGCAGCGCCGCCCTGTGGGGAGAGCGACAGCGGCCCATTGGCGCTGGCATTGGCGGATGACGGGTTACGCGGGGCCGGCGCGGCCGCCGGGGCTAGTGCCGGTGCAGCCGCGCGGGCTGCCGGAGCCTGTTTTGCGGCGGGCGCAGCGACGCCTGCAGGAACGCCACCATTGTCGGCGTCGCCCTTGACGGCCAGGGTCTTGATCTTGCGCGGTTCGTTGTTCGGCCCGGCGCCGTTCGCGGCCATTGGCGCGGCCGGAGAGACGCTCGAGACCGGCGGCGGGCTGCCGTTCTGGTTCAGCGGCGGAAACACCACGCGCGGGCCGGACCGGGAATTGACGTCGACCGGCGTCTCCTCGCGCGAAACGATCTTCTCGCCGCCATCACCGGGCACCATGCGATCCGGTGTCTTGGCGGTGGAGCTATCGCCGGGCGTCGCCATGACCTTGGTCGGGCTGTTGTCGGCCCTGATGATCGGCGGCTCTCCGCTGCGGGGCGAACCGACATAAGTGCGATAGGCAAAGGCAGCCCCCGTCCCGACCACGGCCAGCGCCAGCACGGCCACGACCGTCATCAGGCCATTGCTGCGCTTCTTCGGCTCGGGCTCTTCCTCATAGCCGCTCTGGTAGGCGTAGGGATCATCCGGAAAGGCCGGATCGCGCGCATATTCCTGCTGGCCGGATTCAAGCTGGCCATACAACGCGTCGTCGTAACGCGAGGGATCGACGGGCTGCTCGTCCGCATATTGCGGCGCCGGCTCGTGATAATCCTGCTCATGCGCCGCCGGCTGCTGGGCCGCGTAGCGGTGCACGGGATGCACCGGGCTCGGCTGGTAGTCCGGTTCCGGCGCTTCGTATTCCTGGTATTGCTGTTGCGGCGGGGCCTCGTGCCTGGCGCGCTGCATCCACGGCGGCGGGCCGGCGGGCGCGCTTACCTCTTCGTCCACTTCATCGTGTTGTGGACGCACATTGGCCCGCGACTGCAGCGGATGCGGGGTCTTGGCACCGGTGCCGAATGGATCGTTCTGTCCGATCAGCCGCGCCAGCTCCGCGAGCGGGTCGCTCTCACCCTTCGCCGGGACAGTCTGGTTCGCGCCGCGATCGTAATCGTCGGCTTCGGGAAAAGGTCGGTCGTGATATCGATCAGCCATCGTGAAGATGCATCCCCTTCGGGACAGCGCCAATTCCGCCATGACCATAACGAGCCATGAGATACGAATTGGCCCCTGCCAGATACCCTCACAATCCCCATTGCGAGGGCCTTCGCCCCTTGCCTACCGCATCTCGGTTGGAGCATGGACGCCGAGAACGGCTAAGCCCGATGCCAGAACCGAGACGACGCCCTGGACCATTGCCAGTCGCGCCCTCGTGATCTCTGCATCATTATTGATAATGAAGCGTAAATAGGGCAAATCCCGCCCTCTGGTCCAAAGCGCGTGAAATTCACTCGCCAGATCATAGAGGTAAAAAGCGATTCGGTGGGGCTCATGCGCCATCGCCGCCGCCTCGATCATCCGGGGATAGAGCGCCAGCTGCTTCAGCAGGCTGAGTTCCGCCGGGTCCGTCAGCCGTTCCACGGCGGCGTCCCCGAGATAGGACGCCCGGGCCGAATCGGTCTCCGGCAGGTCCGGAACCAGTTCCCGGGCATTCTTGAAGATCGAATGGCCGCGGGCGTGGCCGTACTGGACGTAGAACACCGCGTTGTCCTTGGACTGCTCGATCACCTTGGCGAGGTCGAAATCCAGCACCGCGTCGTTCTTACGGAACAGCATCATGAAGCGGACGGCATCCGAACCGACCTCGTCGACCACCTCACGCAAGGTCACGAACTCGCCGGAGCGCTTTGACATCTTCACGGGCTCGCCGTCGCGCAGCAGCTTGACCAACTGCACGATCTTGACGTCGAGGGCCGCCTTGCCCGCAGTCACGGCCTTCACCGCGGCCTGCATGCGCTTGATGTAGCCGCCGTGATCGGCGCCGAAGACATCGATCAGATTGGTGAAGCCGCGATCGAACTTGTTCTTGTGGTTGGCGATGTCGGAGGCGAAGTAAGTATAACTGCCGTCCGACTTCATCAGCGGACGATCGACGTCGTCGCCATAGACGGTGGCGCGAAACAGCGTCTGCTCGCGGTCTTCATAATCGTCGACCGGCTTGCCCTTCGGCGGTGGCAGGCGACCTTCGTAGACGTCGCCCTTGGCACGCAGAAAATCGATGGTCTCGGTGACCTTGTTGTTGCCGGTCTCGATCAGCGAGCGCTCCGAGAAGAACACGTCGTGCTTGATGTGGAGGGCCGAGAGATCGCCCTTGATCATCTCCATCATCATGTCGATGGCCTGGAGCCGCACGATCGGCAGCCAGGCATTTTCCGTCATCGCCTTGAGCTTGTCGCCATACTCAACGGCAAGCACCTGCCCGACCGGAACGAGATAGTCGCCGGGATAAAGGCCATCCGGAATGGCGCCGATGTCCTCACCGAGCGCTTCGCGATAACGCAGAAAAGCGGAGCGGCCGAGCACGTCGACCTGTGCGCCGGCGTCGTTGATGTAATATTCGCGCGTGACGTCATAGCCCGCGAACTGCAGCAGGCTGCACAGCGCATCGCCGAACACCGCGCCGCGGCAATGGCCGACATGCATCGGCCCGGTCGGATTGGCCGAGACGTATTCGACATTGACCTTTTCGGCCTTGCCGATCGCGCTCGCGCCATAGCTGGCACCTTCGCGCAGCACCGTGCGCAGCGCATCGGCCCACACGTGTGGCTTCAAGGTGAGATTGATGAAGCCGGGGCCGGCGACATCGACGGAGGCGATCAGATCGTCGGCGCGCAGCTTTTCGGCGAATTTGTCGGCGAGATCCCGCGGCTTTGCCTTGGCTTCCTTGGCGAGCACCATCGCGGCGTTGGTCGCCATGTCGCCATGGGTCGCATCGCGCGGCGGCTCGACCACGACGCGGGAGAAATCGATGCCTGCGGGCCAGTTTTGCTCGGCCGCCAGCGCAGCACAAATGGCGTGCACGCGCGCGAGCACATCGGCGAAAAGGTGCGGAGAAGTTGGTTTTTCGGACATTTGCTTTGGGTACCTTGGCCGCCGCCTAACGCAAATCCGGGGTCGAGTCAAAAAGCCTTTGGTGCTCGGTCAGGGCGAAACGGTCGGTCATCCCGGCGATGAAATTGCCGATCCGGCTGATACGCTCGCCCCCGGTCTCGCGCTCGGTGCCCTCGACCCATTCGGCCGGCAGATCGCCCGGCGATTGCTGGTAGCGCGCGAACAGGTCGAACAGGATCTGCTCGGCCTCGCCCATCACCCGCATCACCCTTTTGTGGCGGTACATCCGCTGTTTCAGGAACGCCTTGATCTCGGCCTCCTCGGCCGCGACGACGGGCGAAAACGCGATCAGCGGCTGATTGTGGTGGCGCACATCATGGGCCGATTGCGGCTTGGCCGCCTCCAGCCGCCTGCCGGCCTCGGAGACCACCGCCGAGATCATGTAGGAAATCAGCTCGCGCACCAGTTCCGCCCCACGCCGGACGTCATCAAGGTCTGGGTAGGCCTTGCCGATGTCGGCGATGATCGCCGCGGTGAGCGGCATCACCTTGAGATCGTCGACGCCAAACAGCCCGGCGCGCAAGCCGTCATCGATATCGTGGGCGTCATAGGCAATGTCGTCGGCGAACGCGGCGACCTGGGCCTCCAGCGAGGCGTAGCTCCACAGTTCCAGATCATATTTGCGGTTAAAATCGGCGATCCCGACCGGAATCCCGCTTTCGCGATAGCGCCCGGCGGGGTCCCCGCTTCGCTCCGTCAGCGGGCCGTTGTGCTTGACGATGCCCTCCAGCGATTCCCAGCTTAGATTGAGCCCGTCGAACTCGGGGTAGCGATGCTCCAGCGCGGTCACGACCCGCAGCGTCTGCGCGTTGTGGTCGAAGCCGCCATGGGCCTGCAGGCATTTGTCCAGCGCCCGCTCTCCAGCGTGGCCGAACGGGGGATGGCCGAGGTCATGGGCCAGCGCCAGCGTCTCGGTGAGGTCCTCGTCGAGGCCGAGCTGGCGGGCCAGCGCGCGGGCGATCTGGGCCACTTCCAGCGTATGGGTCAGCCTGGTGCGGTAGTGATCGCCTTCGTGGAACACGAAGACTTGAGTTTTGTGCTTCAGCCGGCGGAAGGCGGTGGAATGGATCACCCGGTCGCAGTCGCGCCGGAACGGGCTGCGGGTCTTGCTCGGCGGCTCCGAATGCAGCCGGCCACGGCTGCGATCGGGATCGCAGGCATAGAGCGCGCGGGGGGCAGCCATTCCGACCGACACGTTTTTTTAGTCCTTATCCATTTGATTCTGCGAGATTACATACTTAACTATGGGGAGCGCGGGATACCAATGAATTGGGTATGACCGCCTTCGACCGGAGACCTCTGATGACCACTGCCATCACCGTCAGCGAGCGGGCCGCCCACCGCATCGGGCAAATCCTCAAGACCGAGGGCGACGGCGCCATGTTGCGCGTCTCCGTCGAGGGTGGCGGCTGCTCCGGATTCCAATACAAATTCGATGTCGAACACGCCCGAGCCGAAGACGATCTGGTGATTGCACGCGAGGGTGTTGTGGTGCTGGTCGACCCGGCCTCGGTGCCGTTCTTGGCCGGTTCAGAGGTCGATTTCGTCGACGATCTGATCGGCGCGTCGTTCCGGGTGGTCAATCCGAACGCCACCGCCTCCTGCGGCTGCGGCACCAGTTTTTCGATCTGACCGATATCAGCGCGGCGCGGCGAACAGCGCCTTGGCGTTGCCATTGGCGATCTGTGCCGCGATCGCAGGCGATAGCTGCGCCAGCCAGGCGCGGTAGCCGGCCATGATCTCGCCGTAGCTTGCCCAGCGCTCCGGCACCCAGGTGTCGGAGCCGAGCAGGAAGCGGTTCGGGTAGCGCTCGAACAGCGTTCGCCACTCCGGCGTCAGCTTCCCGGCACCGTCGGTGATGCCGCTGCGATACGACAACTCCCCCCACAGGTCAGGATATTTCGACAGCATCGCCGTGACACGGTCGGTCGACAGGCCAAAGCCGGTATGGGCCCAGATGATCCGGGCCTTGGGATTGTGCCGCATCAGGATCTCGACCGCCTCATCATCGGCGTGGGCGTGGAGATAGAGGTTATTGGCAACAGCGAAATCGACGGTCTTCTTCACCCACTCGTTTTCGGCCGACTTGCCCGACAGGTGAAATTCGCCGATGCCGCGGTAATAGCCGCGTTTGAATTCGTCCTTTACGAGGTCGAAGATCACAGGATCGCCGAACCAGCTCTGGATGTCGGCGCGGACGCGATAGGGCCGGATGAAGGGCACGACCTGAAGCCCGTCGGCCTTCGCGTCCACCAGCGCATGCGTTCCGGTGTTCGGACGGGAGGTTGCGAGAATGCCGGTGACGCGATGTTTTTTGAACAGCGCCAGCACTTCGTCGAGCTGGTAATAGGGTTTTGGTTCCCAATTATAGTGCAGATGCGCGTCGAAGATTTCGATCGGCTCGGCTGGCTGAGCCCTCAGCGCCGTGCTCGAGGCCACCAGCAAGACACATCCCGAAACACATCCCAAGGCGAACCGCACCGCCCGCCCGGGGATGATCATTCGGATCATTACTCGGCCGCGACCACGTGCGGCCGCTCGCCCTCGCCGCTCTCCTCGTGCTGCGGCTGGAGACGGCGTTTCAGGCGGCGATCGATCCGGTCGAGATAGATGTAGATCACCGGCGTGATGAACAGCGTCAACAGCTGCGACACGCACAGGCCGCCGACCACGGCGATACCGAGCGGTTGACGCAGTTCGGCGCCGGCGCCGGCCCCAATCGCAATCGGCAGCGTGCCGAAGATCGCCGCAAACGTCGTCATCATGATCGGGCGGAACCGCAACAGCGCCGCTTCGCGGATCGCGTGCTCGGCACTGAGGCCGACGCTACGCCGCTCCAGCGCGAAGTCGACCATCATGATGGCGTTCTTCTTGACGATGCCGACCAGCATCACGATGCCGATCATCGCGATCACGGACAATTCCATGTTGAACAGCATCAAGGTCAGGATTGCGCCGATACCGGCCGACGGCAGGCCCGAGATGATGGTGATCGGATGGATGAAGCTCTCGTAGAGAATGCCGAGGATGACGAACGCCGCGAACACCGCCGCGAGGATCAGCACGCCCTGCCCGCGCAGTGAATCCTGGAACACCTGCGCGGTGCCGGCAAACCCCGTCGCTATGGTTGCCGGAAGATTCGAGCTTTGTTCAACTTTTGTGATCTCATCGACCGCATAGCCCAGTGACGTGCCCGGCGCGAGATTGAAGGAGATCGTCACCGCGGGCTGCTGCCCCTGATGATTGATCTGCAACGGACCAACCGTGGGCACCAGCTTGGCCACCGCCGAAAGCGGAATGGTGACGTTGTTCTGGGTCTTCATGTAGAGCTTGGAAAGGTCCGACGGATCGACGCGGAACTGCGGCTGCACTTCCAGGATAATCTGGTAGTCGTTCGACGGCATGTAGATGGTGCCGACCTGGCGCGAACCGTAGGCATTGTAGAGCTGGTTGCGGACCTGATCGACGGTGATGCCGTAGACCGCGGCCTTTTCGCGATCGATATCGACAGTCATCTGCGGATTCTTGATGTAAAGATCGGCGGTGACGTCGAGCAACCCCGGAAGCTTGGCGATCCTGTCGCGCATCTCGGGCGCCAGGCGATAAAGCGATTCGGTATCGCCGCTCTGCAAGGTGTATTGATACTGGCTCTTCGACGGCCGGCCTCCGATATTCAGGTTCTGAATGCTCTGGAAGAAAACCTGCATGCCCGGAATCTGGGTCGCCTTCTGGCGCAACCGGCCAATGACAACCAGTGCCGGGTCGCGTTGCTTCTGCGGTTTCAACGCGATGAACAGCCGGCCGTAATTCGCGGTGGGATTCGGCCCGCCGGAACCGACCGTGCTGTTGATGTAGTCGACCGCGGGATCCGCCTTCAGCAACTCGGCCAAAGCTTGCTGGCGCACCTTCATCGCTTCGAATGACGTGTCGGTCGCCGCTTCGGTAGTGCCCGTCAGGAAGCCGGTATCCTCCTGCGGAAAGAAGCCCTTCGGCACAATCAGGTAGAGGTAGACGGTGCCGCCCAGCGTCGCCAGCGTCATGATCAGCATCAGCGCCTTGCGCGCCAGCACCCAGTCGAGCGCCCATTCATAGGCACGCAGCCATGAATCGAACATCGCCTCGAAGATGCGGAGAATGACGTTCGGCTTCTTGTTCGGGTCATGCGCCCGCAGCACCCGCGCGCACAGCATCGGCGTCAGGGTCAGGGATACGAATCCGGACACGATGATGGCCACCGATACGGTCACCGCAAATTCGCGGAACACGCGACCGACAATGCCGCCCATCAGCAGCACCGGAATGAACACGGCGATCAGCGAAAACGTAATCGAGATGATCGTGAAGCCGATCTCGCGCGCCCCCTTCAAGGCGGCCTCATAGGGCTTCATGCCGTGCTCGATATGGCGGACGATATTCTCCAGCATGACGATGGCGTCATCGACCACGAAGCCGACCGAGAGCGTCAGCGCCAGCAGCGTCATGTTGTTGATGGAGTAGTCGAGCGCGTACATCACCGCGCAGGTGCCGAACAGCGAGATCGGAACCGCGAGCGCCGGAATGAAGGTGGCGGAAGCCGAGCGCAGGAACAGGAAGATCACCATGATGACCAATCCGACCGCGATCAGCAGGGTTTCCTCGACGTCGGCCACCGCCTGACGAATGGAAATCGAGCGATCCATCATCACGTTGATCGAAACCGAGGGCGGAACTTGCGCCCGCAGCACCGGCAGCTTCGCCAGCACCGAATCCACCACGGCAACCGTGTTGGCCTCCGGCTGCTTCTGGATCGCCAGCACGATCGCCCGTTCGCCATTCAGCCAAGTCGCGATCTTGTCGTTCTCGACGCTGTCGTAGATTTTTGCGACCTCGTCGAGCTTGACCGGCGAACCGTTGCGCCACGCCACCACGACCTTGCTGTAGTCGACGGCCTTGTCCATTTGGCCCGAGGCCTGCAGCGCCACGTCCTGCTTTGGCCCGTTCAGGGTACCGACCGGCGTTGAGGAATTGGCCCGCGAAACCGCGGTCCTGATGTCGTCGAGCGAGAGGCCCCGCGCCGCCGCGGCTTCCGGGTCGGCCTGGACGCGAATCGCGAATTTTTGCGCCCCAAAGATCAGGACCTGCGCCACACCTGGGATTTGCGACAGCGATTGTCCGATGGTGATGTCGCCATATTCGTTGACCGCCGACAACGGCAGCGTCCCCGAGCCGAGCGCGATGAACAGCACCGGGAAGTCGCCCGGGTTCACCTTGCGGAAGCTCGGCGGAATCGTCATCTCGATCGGCAACCGGCGCTGCGCGATCGTCAGCGCGGTCTGAACGTCGAGGGCGGCGGCATCGATGTTGCGGTTGAGGTCGAACTGAATCGTGATGGCGCTGGTGCCTTGCGACGAACTCGACGACATTGAGGAGATGCCGGCGATGGTCGACAGCTGGCGCTCGATGATGCCGGCGACCGAGGCCGCCATGGTGTCCGCGCTGGCGCCCGGCAGGGTTGCGGTCACGGCAATGGTCGGGAAATCAACCTTGGGAAGCGCCGAGACCGGCAACAGGCGGAAGCCGAACACGCCGAAGGCGATGATCGACGCCGTGATCAGCGTCGTCATCACGGGCCGGCGGATACACAGTTCGGAGAGCGTCATCGTTTATGCCCCGGCCTTGCGGGCCCGCGGTTCGACCCGCGATCCGTCTGACAGCAACAATTGTCCATCGACCACCACACTCTCGTCGCCGGACAGTCCCTCGGAAATCACCGAAATGCCCTGGGAGGTGCGGTCGACCTTGACCGACTGTTTCTTGGCGACGCCGTCCCTGACCAGAAATACGTAATTGCCTTCCTGGCTGCGCTGCACGGCCACCGTCGGAACCACGACGGAATCTTCGCTGCGGATCGTCAGTTTGGTCGCGACCAGGGTTCCCGGCCACAACGTCTCGTTCTCGTTGTTCATGATGCCGCGCACGGTGACCATGCCGGTGGTGGAATCCACTGTGTTGTCGACCATCGCGACCTTGCCGGTCTCGGAACGCTGATGGCCCGGGATCGTCGCCGTCACCCCGGAGGCCCCCTTCGCCATCGACTCGCGCAGATCGACCAGCACGCGCTGGGGCACAGCGAAAGCCACATAGACCGGCGCCATCTGGTTGATGACGGCAAGCGGCGCGGTATCGGCCGGACGCACGAAATTGCCGACCTTCACGTTGGCCGTACCGACCCGGCCGGAGAACGGCGCGCGGATCAGGGTGTAGCTTTTCTGGACCTTCAGATTGTCGAGCGCCGACTGGTCGGCCTTGATCGTGCCGATCAGAATGTCGGCCGCCGTCTTGGCGTTGTCGAGATTGACCTGCGTGGTCGCGCCCTTGCCGATCAGGTCGCCGTAACGTTTGAAGTCACGTTGCGCCCCCTCGAGCTGGGCCTGATCCTTCGCCAGCACGCCTTCGGCCTGTTCGATCTGGGCGTCGATCTGGCGCGAGTCGAGCGTAAACAGCAGATCGCCCTCGGCGACCCTGGCGCCGTCCTCGAAATGCACCGAGACGATGGTGGTCTCGACCCGCGATTTCAGCGCTACGCTGGAAATCGGCGTGACCATTCCGATCGCATCGACATCGACAGGCACGGATTTGCGTTCCGCCTTGGCCAGTTCGACCGAAACCACGCGCGGCCGCTGCGGCCCTTGGGCGCTGGCATTGCCACCCATCCACAATGAGCGGGTCGTATATGCAGCAACGGCAGCAATGCCGAGAATGCCGGCAAAAAGTATCAAGCTACGCTTTTTCATAATTTTTCACGTCCGTCGGACCGCAAAGGACGGGACAGTTAGTTCCCGGGCCTTGACGTCGACTTTTACGCCTTATTTCTAGACGGTTACCACAAGCTCGCGGCACATGGTATGCCACTGAAGTGAAAATGTGTGGTTACAATTCAGGCTTTTGCAATGCGTATTGCTACGTGGAACGTCAATTCGGTCCGGCAGCGGATCGAACATCTCCTGACTTGGCTCAAGGATTGTTCGCCTGACATCGTCTGCCTGCAGGAAATCAAATGCATGGACGACGCGTTTCCGCGGCTGGAGATCGAGGCGCTCGGCTACAACGTCGTCACCCATGGCCAGAAGACCTTCAATGGCGTCGCGCTGCTGTCGAAGCTGCCGTTCGACGAAACCAAATCCGGCCTCGCCGGCGACGATGAGGATGCCCACGCAAGGTTCCTCGAAGGCGTGGTTCCCCTGAAGAAGGGCGTGCTGCGCATCGCCTGCCTTTATTTGCCCAATGGCAATCCCGCCGACTCGGACAAATACCCCTATAAACTCAAATGGATGTCGCGACTTCTTGAATACTCGAAGGAGCGACTTAAAGCCGAAGAACCGCTTATTCTGGCGGGTGATTTCAATGTCATTCCGGCTGCAGCCGATGTCTACAACCCTGCCGCCTGGGCCAATGACGCGCTGTTCCGCCCGGCCACCCGCGAGGCCTTTCAATCGCTGCTCGGCCTCGGGCTGACGGACGCGCTGCGGGCGGTGAACGATTCTCCCGGGCAGTACACCTTCTGGGACTACCAGGCCGGCGCCTGGCAGAAGAACTGGGGCATCCGGATCGACCATCTCCTGATGTCGCCGCAGGCCAGCGACCGGCTGACCAATGTCGGGATCGATAGTTATGTGCGCGCCTGGGAGAAGCCGTCGGACCACGTCCCGGTCTGGGCCGATCTCGATCTCGAAATGGCGTAAGGGAACTAGTCGTCCGAGAACCGCCGCCAGGAATGCTGCCAAGTACCGCTGGTTAAGTCAGGCGGCGGCCGGGAATCAGTCCTTGCGGCCCTGCACCCAATGCTCAAGCATCTGCAGCGCCATGGCGCGGTCGTCTTCGGACGCCTTGGTGATCGCCCGGTTGTAGCTTTCCTTGATCCAGACCTCGTCCGCCGTGGCGCTGTCGCGCGCCAGCGTCAGCCACATCAGCCCGCGCGCGCGCTGCGGCGGCAGCCGGTCGCCGTTGAACAGCATCTGGCCGAGCAAAGCCTGCGCCTGATGCTGGCCCTTCTGGGCGGCCAGACCAAGCCAGCGCGCGCCGTAGCGGAAATCATCCCGCGAGGCGTCCGGGGTCTTCAGGTAAAGCCGGGCCAAATCGTACTGCGCGTCGGCATTGCCGAAATAGGACGCCGCATAGGAGAACATCTCCCGCGCCCGCTCCTTGTCGACCTTGATCTTCGAATTCGGAATGCCGTTGAGGTAGTAGCGCCCGAGCGACACGAAGGCATTGGCCACGATCGCCGCCTGCGGCGCCGACGGTGAGTCCTCGGCATGCGCGTTGGCGATGCGGCTGAAATATTCGAAAGCCCGCAAATCGTCCTGGATGACGCCATCGCCATCGGCATACATCCGCCCCAGCTTCCACTGGGCCACGGGATGCCCGCCTTCAGCGGCGTATTGCAGGGAGGTTAGCGACGGCGCAGCTGCCGCGGGCGGAACCACCTTTTTCAGGCCGGGAACCCCCAAAGCTTGAGCATTCAACGCCTGGGCTGCGGGCTGGGAAACCACCGGAAGGGCGGCGTCCTTGGGATTTACCGGCGCACCATCAAATGCGAATCCGGAACCCGCCACCGGCGCGGCCCCTAACATCAACGCAAAAATGATACGCCTAGATGTCCGCATAACACTGTTTCTCGTGCGCACCGCCCGGATGGGTTACAGCGCCATCCACCGCCGGCCCAATTTGTTGGGCATATTTCCCGAGCGCACCCGACGTTGGGTTAGTCTCTCGGAACCGCCATTTGGTCTCATGTTCGGCGAGTTCGGCGTCGGTCAACTTTACGTTAAGAGTCCCGACAACGGCATCGACGGCGGACCGCACCACGTCATGGCGCGTCCACATCACGCTCTTGAGGTTTTCGGCGATCGTTTGGCCCGTGACGGTCATGCAATCCCCGTCAAGGTGGCCATTGTCGAGCAGCGTCTTCGTCAGAAGCGGTATGCCGCCAATTTCATGCATGTCTTTGGCAACATAACGGCCGCCCGGCTTCAAACCTCGGGCATATGGAGTCTTTTTGAAGATTTCCCCCGCTTCGATCAAATCGAACTCGATCGCGAAAAGGTGCAGTGCAACATCGACTGCGTCGCCCGAGGTCGCGGCGAAGGCGGAAGACGAGCCATGCGGCGCGCGCGCGAGACCCTCCGCCCCGTGGCGGCTCGGCACTCTGCCCTTGATGTTGGTCCTGGCGTCCATCGCGAACCTGTTTCCCCCAGCCGCCTGCTGTCGACTTCGGGAAATTAGAAATCCCCCTTCGCCTTCGCGAGCGCCGTGGCCATCAGCCTACGAAGATCATTTCATGGAGGGGTGTGGCTAAAAAGCGGCGCATGCAAGTGTGGGTAACGAAAACGGTTAAATGTTCAGGAACTGTTGCGACGACGCAACAATCGTGGCGCAAAGGCAACGATCGATGGCGCAACTCGCATAGAATGTGGAATTAGATCCACGCTACCCATGATTACGCCGTTCCGATCGCGCCTTCCCTCGCCACCACAACCGGCAGCCGGTCGATCGCCCGCAGGCCGGGCCGGTTGCGCCACTTGATTTCGGACGGGTCCACCGCAAGCGCCAAATCCGGCCAGCGCCGGAACAGGGATTTGAGCGCGCAGCGGCCTTCGATCCGCGCCAGCTGATGGCCGAGGCAGAAATGGATCCCGGTGCCGAAGGCGATGTGGCGGTTGGGCTTGCGCTGCAGATCTAGCCGTTCGGGCTGGGGATTGGCCAAGGGATCCATGTTGGCCGCGGCCAGCATGGCCATGACCTTGTCGCCCTTCCTTAGCTTGACGCCGCCGAGGTCGACATCCCCGCGCACATAACGCGGCTTGGTGAATTGCACCGGCGTGATGAAGCGCAGAAACTCCTCCACCGCCAGATCGAGCCGGCTCCAGTCCTCGCGCAGCCAGGCGCGCAGGCCGGGATTCTTCAACAGTTCGAGCGCCGACCCGCTGATCAGATGCGTCGTGGTCTCGTGGCCGGCGAACAGCAGCAGGAACACCATGGACACGATCTCGTCGCGGCTGATTTGTCCGCCATCCTTCTCGACGCGCACGATCTCGGCGATCAACCCCTGCCCGCCCTGGCGGCGAACGGTTTCGAGATGGCCTTCGACATAGCGCCGCATCGCAAAAATCTTCGGCATCATGCTGAGAAAACCGAGCGCGCCGGTGAAGCGGGTAAAGCCGCTGGCCCAGGCGGTGAATTTTGCGCGATCAGCCAGCGGCAGCCCGAGCAGCTCACAAATCACCGACAGCGGCAGCTTGCGTGCAAAGCGCTCGACGAGATCGGCCGGACTTCCTTCGGCAAACAGCTCATCGGCAAGCGTATCGCCGATCGCCTGGATATGCGGCTCCATGTCGAGCACGGCGCGGCGGCGGAAGGCTTCGTCGACGATGTCACGCAGCCGCTTGTGATCGGGTTCGTCCATCGACAGCATGCTGTTGGCGAACGTGCGCACGATGCCCGGCATCCACCATTGCATTCCCGCAACATTGCCGTCCTCCCTGCGAATGGTGAACATGTCGGTGTCCTTCAATACCTGATCGGCGAGCGCTTGGGTCGTCGTCGCCCAGACCTTGCCGATGATCGGGAACCGCACTTCGACAACCGGGCCCATGCGGCGCAGATTCTCGATCGCGACGGCGGGGTTGCGAAAGAACTCCTGGCTGGCGAAGTCTGCCTGCAAAGTCATACGCTGTTCCTTCGCTGAAGATCGGGAGTTCTATATGCGAGCTCGCGGCGAGAATTCCAGAGCCTGCTGATCGTCATTGCGAGCGATAAACGCAGAGCGTTTTGCGCAAGGGGATGGGTCGCGCCGTTTCTGAGCGAATGCAGGCCGCGACTGTGTCATCGCCCGCGAAGTGCGGGCGATCCAGTATTCGGAGGCATCAGTGCTTGAATCGAGAAGCCGCGGCGTACTAGATCCCCGCCTGCGCGGGGATGACATCGTGCGTCGGCCGCGCCCGATCAATCGCGATAGCGCACGCTATCCGCTTGATCGCGCTTTTGCTCGACCGCCCTTATCGCCAGATTGGTAAGCCGCATACGGCTCCGCACGCCTGCGCGCCAGGCGTCCGCGATGGCGTTGGCGGCCAGTGTCTGCGCCTCACGGAATTTGACGGCCTGGTCCGTGCGGATGAGATAGTCCATCGCGATATTGAGCGCGTCGTCCATCACATTGTCGAACTCGCCAAACCGCCAAGGGTACATGGGAGCAACCTGAACCTGGGGTGCGTGCATCATACTTGAAGGTCGCCACGCCTCTGGTCGAACGCAGGATTGTCGATCCTCTCCAGCTTCCCGGCGTCAGCGCCGTATTGCCTTGAGATGTCTTTTAGTTTCACGGAAGCGTCGAGGTCACTGATTGTCAGCGCGAGACGTTCTGCTCGTCGGCATGGTCTCTGAGATGTTCGCTTTGCTTGCTCATCTGAGTTATCCCGTGAGTCCGGTAACCGACATAATGGTTATTCGTTCCCCAAGGGACGGACCAAGCGAAGGCGTTTTACAACCGCCGCGCCATTGTTCCTCCATGGAACACGGCCCCATACGTGGCCCAGAGGGCCAGCTCCATCGATATCCCCGCCAAACGGCCGAAGTCCGGGACGGCGATCAATCGCGCCCTCGCCATTCGCGTAGCCAGGATCGCGATCGACAAGACGCCCCCGCGAAGCTCACGAAGCCTGCGGCAAAGCCGTAGGAACGCTTCCATGGCACTGCCCGTTGCTTGCTCGGACGGAGCACACGAGGATGCCAAAGTTTTTTATGAATTATCAAAGCGGCGATCTGGTCGCCAAAGACGATGAGGGCCAGGATTATCCAAGCCTGGAAGAGGCTCGCTTGGCGGCGCTGGCATCCGCGCGTGAGCTAGTGGCTGATAACATCAGGTCGGCCACGCGTAACGCACTGGATGCCGTCATCATCACAAATGAAAGCGGAATCGAACTGATGATGATTAGCGCAAAGGACGTCCTGCCGAAGTCGTGGAAATAGCGCGCGCCCCTCTAACTGGGGGATTCGCTCGGCAAAGAAACGGCCCCAGCGGGAGGGGGCTATGGCTGGGGCCGCCATTCCGCATCGGATGCAATCAGCGGTAATCATCCGATGGACTAAACAAAGTTCCATCGGAAATGTTGGTTCCAATTGGTCGATCACGGCGGCTTGTTTTAGTCTTGTTTTCGTCTTGGGAACCCTGCCCGACCCCCTCCCGTTTATTCGCGGGGCAGCAAAACCTGGTGCTGCTATGTGGACATCGTTACTGGCGCTTTCTGCCGCAGCTATCTTGCTCCCGGCGATTGTGGTCATCGGTCTCTTCAGGCTTGCGGCCTTGAAGCGGCCCGACGACCTGACGGCCCCGCCCCAAGCTGACGACTGGGCCGCCTCTCACGAGTTGCAGACGCCCAAATAGGCCAGCCGTGAACAAATCAACCGGCGCCGGCGTTTTTCCGGCATGGCCAATTTCTATCTCGCACTCATGGCATCAGGCATCGCCCTGTTGCTCGTATCACTTGCTCTTGCAGGCTTGATGCTGCTGTAAGGCCTCCCCAACTGGGCCGCTTCTGAGCCGCACGCAAAGCGGTGTCGCCGCACCGGTTCCAATGACCTTTGGGTTCCATTCGCCGGCGCGTTTCCCGCGCGCTGTTGCCCTGATGCGACATTTGATTAATCAACGCCGTGCTAGCTTTCGGACGGCTCGGGCCGCACGCATGTGCGATTTCTTGGTTTGGGGACTCGCAGGAGGACCATGGAATGAACCGTTGCTTGCGTTCGCTGTCCTGTCTCCTCACTTTGTCCGCGCTCGCGCTGTTCTCGGCGGAAGCGACGGCGAAGACCCATCCCAAACAGCAGCCTGCCAAAAAGACGCACGAGGCGAAGAAGCCACACGCGGCCAGGGACACTCGCAAGGACGCCCGCCCGCATCGCAACGCGGCGGTTGAAAAACGCAACCACGCGAAACATGCCGATGCGAAAAAGAAGTCGAAGCGGTCGAAGGATGCGCCCCCTCGCAAGGAAACCTCCAAGGAAACTCTCAAGGAAACCGCCGCTCCGTTGACCGGCGATCTTGCGCTGGTGAAGGAAGCGATCGATCTCGCGCGCAAGGCGAAGACCGACGAGGCGACCGCCACACGGAACCGGATCACGGACCCGGCAGCGCAGAAACTCGTCGAATGGTTCATCCTGCGCCACTCCGAGACCACGGCTAATTTCAGCCGCTATGCGGCGTTCATCGCCGCCAACCCGGAATGGCCGAGTGCGGCGCAGCTGCGCCGGCGCGCGGAGGCGCGGCTGTGGCAGGAGCGCGGCGACGGCGCCAAGGTTCGCGGCTTCACCGGCGAGGCGCCGGTCAGCGCCCGAGGCAAACTGGCGCTCGCCCGCGTGCGGCTCATGGAAGGCGATCGCGAGGGTGCGGGCCCGCTGGTGCGCGACGCGTGGAGGTCGGACGAATTGTCTGATCGAGTCGAGGTCGACGTGCTGGAGATGTTCCGTGACCTTCTCACCCGCGACGACCACCGCGCACGCATGGACAAGCGCATCGGCGCCAAGGATCTGGCTGGCGCCCGGCGCGCCGCCAAGCTCGTCGGTGACGACGGGCTTGCGATCGTAAAAGCCTGCGCCGCGGTCAGGGGCAAATCGAACAAGGCCAAGGATGCGCTCGATGATGTCCCGGCCGAGGCGCGCACGGACCTTGGCTACACGCTGTGCCGCGTCCAGTGGATGCTGGCCGAGAACCGGATCGACGATGCGGCGCGCATCATGCTGGCCGCGGCGCCGGAGACGATGGCGCTGCAGGACACCGATCAGTGGTGGCGGGAGCGGCGCACGCTTGGCCGCAAGCTGCTCGACCAGGGCAAATTCTTGACCGCCTACCAGGTCATCCAGCCCGCGGCAGCGCCGGCCAACGAATATTACCGGTCCGACTACCACTTCATGTGCGGCTGGATCGCCTTGCGCTATCTCGACGAGCCCGTCAGCGCGCGGGCGCATTTCGCGCGCATCGACGAGGGCCAGGCCAATCCAACCGTGTTGGCGCGGGCGAATTACTGGCGTGGGCGCGTCGCCGAAGCCCTCGGCGACAATGATGCGAGGCGCGCTGCTTACGAAGCGGCGGCACGCTACCCGACCGCCTATTACGGCCAGCTCGCGCACGCCAGGCTGGGCCGCGACAAGATCGAATTGCGCCCGCCCTCGCCGGTGCTGGCGGCGGCCGACGCCTCCACCAAGGACGAGCGCGTGCGCGCCGCCGATATGCTCTATGAGATCGGCGAACGCGATGTCGTGCTGTATTTCGCCACCGATCTCGGCGAACAAAGTTCCGACGTGGCCTTGCTCGAAGCACTTGGCGAGCTCACAGGTCGCCGCAACGATGCCCGCGCGATGCTGCAGATCGGAAAGCCCTCGCTCGGCCGCGGGCTGGCGCTCGACCATTACGCATTCCCCACGATCGGGATTCCGCCACACAAGCAGATCGCGCCCGAAATCGAGCACGGCATGATCTATGCGGTGGCGCGCACCGAGAGCGCGTTCGACCAGCGCGACAAGTCCGCAGCGAATGCGGTCGGCTTGATGCAGATCACGCCGGAAGCCGGACGCGATACCGCCAAGCGCTTTAGCGTCAAATACGATTGGGACCGGATGGTCGCCGATCCCGTCTACAACACGCAAATGGGCGCCGGCGAACTCAGCGCGCTATTGAGCGAGTACAAGGGCTCGCACATCATGACCTTTGCCGGCTACAACGCCGGCCGCGGCCGGGTCCGCGACTGGCTCAAGGCGTATGGCGACCCGCGCGATCCCAAGGTCGATCCGGTCGACTGGGTCGAGCGCATCCCGTTCTCCGAGACGCGAAACTATGTCCAGCGCGTGATCGAGAATCTGGCGGTTTACCGCGTGCGGCTTGAGGATAGCCCTGCGGCGGTGGCGTCGAAGAGCGGCGAGCGTGTCGTGACGCAGGAGACGAATGCGGCGCCGGGGTCTCCGCTGCAATAAACACTCAACGATAGGGGTAGGGAAGGCTTTTGGCCTCCCCTCCCTCCGAACCGTACGGGCGGTTTTCCCGCATACGGCTCTCCAGTTGCTGGTTTCCTCATCGTGGATGTCTCGCGTGTTCAAGCGCTGTTGCA
>Ga0307517_10000138_pt1 | contig 111995 bp, 110 predicted proteins | sample 23_EM_MG_FD_194515 | JGI IMG/M metagenome (GOLD analysis project Ga0307517, IMG submission 194515) | Populus trichocarpa ectomycorrhiza microbial communities from riparian zone in the Pacific Northwest, United States - 23_EM | ecosystem: Host-associated > Plants > Roots > Unclassified... | reverse complement strand
CGTCGGTAGGCCTTGCTGAATTTCAGGAAGCTGCCCCCACTCACCCAAAATACATGACGGAGGCCTTTTTGTTGGTAAATGTATTCGAGCGCGATTTGGGTTTTGCTGGAAGCCTTTAGAAAACGCTTTAAAGAGGCGGGGAAGAGCTGCACTCACCCAGAACCACCCAATCCGTGGAGGCCTATGCGATTATGGGCTTTCTTCTCTTCCAGCTGCTTTATATGCTGCATAATGCTGGCCCGGCCAGTGAACTGTGTGTTCCGGCTATAGGGAACTATCCAATGAGGGCCGGATCTGGCTTCGGATCCTAAGAAAACGTTAAACTTTATGCTCACTAGTACTGGAGAATACTATTTAGAAGATCGTTAATACCTTCGCTATCTTCATCGTCGGACCAGTAATGGTGATTGACAATATGGGTCGAATTGTAGCTGTTTTTGTTGCCACTAAAGTTTCCCAGAATAATTCTTGGTCTGGCACCGTCCCTCTTCGTTAGCCTGGCTTACTAAATTTGGTTGACGTCTAGTGGCTTAATAGAGACGCGATGGAAAAAATTCCACCAGTTTCCAGTTTCCTCTGCAATCATAAAAACAGTGTAAACTAGAATCTAGCGGATCCGTCGTTTCCAGGGGTCTTGTCCGTGCTCTACCGCGGTGGCAGTTTAGACAGCAGGAGCAGGAACGAGAATGAGAGTGATCATTAAAATCTGGAATACTCACGTATCCGTGGCGTCTGGTTCTGGATATTCTGCCATAATTGCGACGACAGCCGTCTCAGGGCCTAAAAGCTCGCGTAAAACTAGCGGTCGTGGTTCCTATAATACTTGATGAATACTCAAATCAGACTCGGGTGTGTTCAACCTGCAGATCCCTGTTCAGATAGTGGTTTTTGGACTTACCAGCAGGGCGACAGTGGCAAGAAATACGCTCGTAAAATCTTGACAAGAGGAGAAGGAGATATCGTATCAAACGGGCTCTGTAGTTGGACATTTATAAGAATCCGTCGCAATCGGCTGTGCTTTTTCGGCGGGGGTTTTTTTTGTGGGCGCCTAGTTGCCCCGCCGCCCCTCTGCCTGTGGGGCGCGCTTGTTCGACTAAATTTGGTGGCACAGCTTTAGACCAAAACCAAAGGCAACACCCCCTTACTTTCCAACCCATAAAGCGCCTTGCTCGGGAAAAGCAAAGACCTGTCCCCAAGGCGTAGCCGCCGGTGGCAAGTGTCCAGAGGATACCCCTACCTCAAATGTCTCCAGCCTTCTGTATGCAGCAGATAAGAATCGGCAGGAATTGCACTGTGTATTATATTTCAGACATTCAGCTATTTTACCATTTCTCGCGAGCTTATTAGACTATAGCAGAATCTGTGCAGTAATGAAAACTCCCATTTTTGGTGTGTTTCTGCCTGTGTCTCCTTACTAAGCCATCCACCACCTCTTGAGCTCGAGTGATGAGTGGTGATTATTAAAAACTGTTCGTGGACGGTTTCTCGCATCGAAGCTCTATCCAAAATATATCTGTGGTTAATCACAGCTCGGGTTTAACCATATTCCTATCTACTGTATCCTTCGTGTTTTTATTCCTGCATTATTGTCCTGAATCTCTCACCACTTCTCACATTCGATACAGCTAAGTTCCTTTCTAAGTCGCCCCCCCCTTTCTCGCTCTGGCGTCTTTCACATGTTGCTGGGGATAAATCACGTAACGATCAAACGGTCGAACTAGACTAGGGCTTAAATAAAGGGTAGGGAAAATCAGAAACTTCATTTGCTCGTCATCCTAAAACAAAACTAACCAACCAAACATAAGTCTGTATGAGAATACCGTATGATCTCAAATAATCAAACCGGGTGTTATGTAGTTGAGAATTACCTACTTTAGAAAAGGGGCGAAAACCACCGCAAAAAAACAGAGAGCTACTCAGGCCCTCTGAAGAGACATAAAAAACAAAAAAACACCAGACCTTACTAGAGGGGGCAACTCTAACGACATAGCACATGGTTCGATTATTTGAGATCATACGGTAATAAAACCATCTCAATCATTCTATCGTCTGCCACACCTATCGATCTCTCCTTCATGCATAATCCCATTTGCCTGCCTACCTCCGTAATATGAATAAAGGAAAGGCATAACCAGGAACCCTTCCGTCTATTCCTCCGTCTAGAGCAAATGAAACCACTAAAACTATTATCCCGTCTTGTCCCTCATCTATCCGCTTTCTTGATCTCTGACCACTATCCGCTTCCGTCAACTCTGACATAACAAACTAGTCCTTATCTCCCGTTTTCCGGCTCCCCCGAATCCTGGAACCGGACGCTGAAATAACTTTCTGGACGAGTCGTATTCCTCCGCTGGCCTTCTTAGGAGTGGGCACGTTAGTTGAAGATGCTGACCCCATAGTTTTATCTTTGCCACTCGTTGCAACACGAGTAGCCCCATTCAAATGCTCTAAAAGTTGCAAGCACTCAAGGCTTTCAGCGTGATCTTCTCCGAGAACCCGACTAAGTCGTTCGTATGCTTGATTATATCCTTGTTTTGCTTCCAAGAACCGGCCGAGTTTTTCATGAAGAGTGGCAAGACTTAGAATTGTGGAATATGTATCGGGATGGTCTGGACCCAAGTTCTTCTCATTCACTTCTAGGATCCGCTGGCATAGCGTAGCTGCTTCCTCATACTGCTCTCGATCCCGGAGTAGAGACGATAGATTGTTCATCGCAGCGAGAGTATCTGTGTGTTCTGGCCCAAAGATCCTCTCACAGCCTCGGAGCACACGCCTGAACAGGTTTTCTGCCTCGGTGTGTTTTCCTTGGTAGTAGAGAGTCAGAGCTAGATTTCCGACTACGGCGAGAGTGGGGGGAAGGTCGGATGCCGGGGGTTTGTGTATAGATTTGAGGATACGTCGATGTATTGTTTCTGCTTCAGCATATTTTTCTTGTGTGTGGAGCAAGGCAGCTATGCTGTGGGCGCTTGCCAGAGTGCCAGGATCGTCTGGACCGAGGCTTTTCTCCAGAATATCAAATCTGCGTTGATACATGAGTTCTGATTCGGCGTATTTTCCTAGCTCTTGCAGTGCCATCGCTAAGAATTTGATGGAAGTGAGAGTGTCTGGGTGCTCCGGTCCAAGTTCTCTCTCTCTGCCCTCTAGCGCCCGCCGATACATTGTTTCAGCTTCGTCGTAGCTATCCACAGCCTCCAGAGTTCTGGCGAGATTGAAAACCGTGGCGAGGGTGTTTGGGTGTTTGGGCCCGAGCACCTTCTCCCTACTATCTAGCACATCTCTATTTATCTTCTCTGCTTCGTCATACCTTTCAAGCTTGTATGCCATCACCGCTAGAGCATCCATAGTGCTGAGGACATCGGGATTTTCTGGCCCAATAGCTTTCATTTTCCCTTCGAGCGAACGGCGGAGTAATTTTTCTGCTTCATCGTAACTACCTTGATCGTACAGCACAATGGCCAGGCAGTAGAGACTGGCAAGGGTATCAGGGTGCTCTGGTCCAAGAGTTTTTTCCTCAATTTCCAAGACACGTCGACGCAGATTTTCTGATTCCTTATACTTCGCTAGGTCTTGAAGCACAGAAGCCAGGTTTTTGATCGTGAGGAGGGTAGAGGGGTGGTTTGGCCCTAGAGATGCTTCTTTGGTTGCAAGCGCTTCTCGATGCATCATCTCCGCCATATAGTTCTTCCCGAGATTTTGGAAGGCTACTGCTAGATTGTTGAGGCTAGCAAGGGTGTCAGGGTGCTCTAGGCCGAGTGTCTTCTTTCTAATATCGAAGACACGGCGTCTCATCCCTACAGCTTCGCGGAAATCGCCTAGCTTCTCCAAAACTGCGGCCAGGCTATTGATACAAGCAACTGTTGTGGGGTGCTCCGGCCCAGCCATTGCTTCTCTACCTTCTAGCGCACGCCGGTGCAGCCTTTCTGCTTCTTCATTTTTTCCTAGGTCCTCAAGCACTAACGCTAGGCCGGCTGTAGAAGTGAGAGTGTCGAGGTGCTCTGGTCCGAGGGTTTTCTCCCGTTTTTCTAGTGCGAGGCGACAGAGGCTTTCTGCTTCCTCATAGCTGCCCCGGGCTTTCAGCGTAATTGCAAGACTGAAGATGCTGGAGAGAACTGAGGGATGCTCTGGCCGAAGTACTTTTTCTCGGCCTTCTAGCGCACGCCGGTGTAGTTTCTCCGCTTTTTCATACATTTTAAGGTCGTCTAGCACCAGGGCTAGGTTGTATATGCTGCAGAGGGTACTGGGATGTTTTGTTCCAAGCACCCGTTCCTTAATTTCGAGTGTACGTCGATGCATCTTCTCCGCTTCCTCGAACTGCCCGAGATCCTGTAACAGGACGGCCATGTTGTTAATAATGATGAGGGTATTAGGGTGCTCTGATCCTGCGATTTTCTCTGTGAGTTTCACTTGTTGCCGGTATAATTCAATTGTTTCGCTCTTCTTCCCTTGGCGGCGCAACAGGATTGCTAGTTTTGTAAGTTTGGGGAGAGTGGCGGTATGTCCTATGCCAAAAGCATTTTCTGCATCCCTGAGTTCGCTCCGAAGTTTCTTCTCTAATTCTTCGTATCCTTTCTGGCCTCGATCCGGAGTTCCTGGAGTGGGATTGTTGGTAGTGCTATGGATTTTGGAGATCCCCGCATCGGGCGGCCCCCCACTGCCTCGCATTGCACGGAGTTGCATTTCCTCTGCTTCTTCATACTTTCCCAGTGTTCCTAGGTTTGTAGCTAGGGTAAAGGCACTAGTCAGGGTATCGGGGTGGTCTGGTCCCAGCACTTTCTCTAAGCCTTCTAGTGTACGCCGATGAAACCTCTCTGCTTCCTCATCCCTTCCTTGATAGCCAAATACCAATGCAACATGATGGACAGTCTCAAGAGTGGTACGGTGGTCATGTCCGAGCACTCTTTCATAGGCTTCAAGCACATGTAAATGCAACTTCTCTGCCTCCTCAATTCTTCCTCCAAGTTGTAGCATTACCGCCAGGTTATGCATTGAAGATAGAGTTCGGGGGTGTTCTGGCCCAAGCGTTTTCTTCTGGAGTTCCGACACCAGCCGGAGCATCTTCTCTGCCCCCGCATCGTTGGGCTTCAAGTCGTATTGTGCCAAAGCCAAGTCCTTCATGAAATCAAGAGTTTCGGGATGCTCATGTCCAAAACATTTTACTTTGCCTTCCAGTGCGCGCCGAAACATCTTCTCCGCTTCACCAAACTTGTCTTGTGCATACAATATTGTTGCCACTCTATTGGTACTGTGGAGGGTGTCGGGGTGTTCTGGCCCTTCTGTTTTCTCGTAGTGGTCTAGAGCGAGCCTATGTAATCTTTCGGATTCGGGATATTTGCCTAAATGCATATATGTTTCCGCCAGATGGACCACACTATAAAGGGTTGTGGGATGATACAGTCCTAGAGACCGTTCCGATGCCTCCAGTACACTCTTATGGATGCTTTCCGCTTCGTGATATTTTCCTCGCTGTACCAATACTACCCCTAGACTGCTCATGCTGTTGAGAATAAGGGGGTGCTCAGGACGAAAGGATTTCTCCCCAATTTCAAGCGCATGGCGATGCAAACTCTCTGCTTCTTCATATCGCCCCATTTCCTGCAACACTCCCGCTAGGTTTTGTATGTCGGCGAGGGTGGGATGATGCTCGGTGCCTCGTTTCTTCCCTTTACCTTCTACTGCTCCCCGAAAGATTTTTTCTGCCTCATCATACTTTCCCAGAGTTCCCAGCATCGTAGCCAGGTTCGATAGGCAAGCCTCAGTGTTGGTGTGATTTGGGCCGTAAATCATTTCACTGCTTTCAAATGCACGTCGATACATAGCCTCGGCTTCCACATGCTTCCCCCGATAACGTAGTACGGAAGCCAGGTTGCAAATGGTGCCTAGACATCCCCTATCCTCGCCCCCGGACAACCTCTCCCTCCCTTTGAGAGCGCGCCACCCTACTGTCTCCGCTTCCTCGTACTTCCCCTGAGACAATAGAATTTGGCAAAAAACATCAAGTTTTCGGCAAAATTCATCCGTTTCCTCGCCATCATCTTGGAGAGCAATGCACCGCCGAATCTGTGTTTCTGCATCATTGTGATAACCCGCTTCGTGGAGATAGGTAGCTGTACGAAGATGAAGAGAGCTGGCCATGGGATCATCTATACCCTCCGTGACAGCGAGTGCATGGGGAAGGTATGAAGCACAGAGATGTCGCGATTTGCTTGTATATTTCGGAAATAATTGGGAAACCACTTCTAATGACTTCGTCTTATATTGCCTCGCCTCCTCAGATGAGAGATACCCTTTTATAGATTGTTGTACTAGACGATGAAGCTCGTAGACTGATTTGTCCCCCGACCTGGTAACCAATGAGAAGCCTGACAACTTGCCAATAGCCGCATGAAACTCAATTGGATTATCCATACCAGGTAAGCCGGATCCCTTCAATAGAGCTTCGGGGATGTTCTGGCGGTCGAAGAACGCAATCAGCGCAAGGAGATCCATAGCCTCAGGTAACTGTTGCTTGATACGATCAAAGGTAATGAAGTAAGTGCTCAGAATGCTTTCCGTCATGTCCGTTTCTCGGCGGAAGTCCTCGAATCCTTCAAAGAGTAACCGCTTCTTTTGCTCCTCCTTTCCTTGAGAAATATTCCAGTACTCAGTGGGCGTGGTGCCGGTCTCAGTCATGAAACTAGCTACGCCCACGATAGCTAGTGGTACATAGTCTAACGCATCAAGCAACTTCTTGGAGGCTTCCTTGTCGTGTTCATCCCAGGCGCAGAAGCTCCCGATACGCCGGATGAGTAGATCTCTAGCCTCTAATTCTGCCATCTTCCCCACCTCAATGAATGTACAGCCTTCCCAGTTGGCTACCTGCCGAGATCTTGTCGTTATCAATATAGTGCCCTTTGAACCCTGAGGCAAGAATCTCGACATAATACTCCCTTGACTAGCAAAGTCCTCTTCGTTATCGGCGTTATCGAGCACAATGATCCAGTCCCCACTGTCCTCGCTTTCAAGCCACCTCTTTACTTTTAAAAGTAATGTCTCGTCGTCGGAGTCGTCGCTGAACGGAATTCTTGCCTTCCACAGAATGCGTCGGTAGGCCTTGCTGAATTTCAGGAAGCTGCCCCCACTCACCCAAAATACATGACGGAGGCCTTTTTGTTGGTAAATGTATTCGAGCGCGATTTGGGTTTTGCTGGAAGCCTTTAGAAAACGCTCTAAGGAACGGGGGAAGGAGCTATACTCACCCAGAACCACCTAACCCGTAGAGGCCTATACGATTATGGGCTTTCTTCTCTTCTAGCTGCTTTATATGCTGCATAATACCGGTCCGGCCAATGAACTGTGTGTTCCGGTTATAGGGAACTATCCAATGAGGGCCGGATCTAGCTTCGGATCCTAAGAGAATGTTAAACTTTAGGCTCACCAGTACCGAAGTACACTGTTCAGCAGATTGCTAATACCTTCGCTATCTTCATCGTCGGACCAGTAATGGTGATTGACGATATGAGTCGAATTGTAGCTGTTTTTGTTGCCACTAAAGTTTCCCAGAATAATTCTTTGCATAGTTCTCGGTCTGGTAGCGTCCCTCTAGTTCGTTAGCCTGGCTTACCAAAATTGGTTGACATCTAGTCGCTTAATAGGGATGTGATCGAATAGACTGTGCCATATTCTAGTTTACTCTGCATCATAAGTAATGCATGTGAGCTGGAACCCAGTGGGTCAGTTGCTATTTCTAGGCGTCCACCCCCGCGGCCATCCTCTCCCGGTGGCAGTTTAGAGCGCAAGAGGAGCCGGAACGAGAATGAGAACGACCGTTAAAATCTGGAATACTCACGTATCTGTAGCGTCTAGCTCCATCGTCGCGACGACGGTCGTCTCGGGGCCCAGAGGCCGGCGCGAAACTGGAGATCCGGGTTGGCGGAACACAAACCAACTCGGGTGCGTTCAACCTACTGATCTCTATTCAGACAGAGGTTTTCAGACTTACTGGTAGGGCGCTGATGATAGGAATACGTTCGTGAAACTTTGACAAGAAGAGATCTCAAATAGGCTCTATAGTTAGGCGTCTATAAGAATCCATCGGAGTCGGCAGTGCTTTCTCGGCGGGGGTTTTTTTGAGGGGGTCTAGTTGCCACCGCCCTGGGACCTGACGAGTGCGCTTGTTCCACTCAATTTAGTGCCGATCGGCGGGATCTAGGAACGGCTTCAAACCAGAACCAGTGTCTTTGCTCATGTTGAGGGGTTATGAGGGTAAGTTCAATTCTTACAGCATGGCGCGGCAGAGCAGTTGCTTGTCCATAATTAAAGGTCAGGGACAGACTTTTGATTTTGGCGGGTATCAGAAGCGCTCGCTTCTGGCTAACTTGAAGGTCCGGACTGCGTAAAGCACCCAGTGACTGGGCAGGCAGAGAGCGGTCTTACCCGGTCTTCTAATCCCACAATAAGTGATTTTAACTAGACTGTCCTGCTCTACCGGTAGAGCTATTCCCTTGCCTGCTGTAAGGCTCGATAATTCAAGCCAAATTAATATCCCACAATGGGAGACGGCTAGGATCCTGCTAACTGCACCGGGGTTGGATGAGTTTGTTGCGGCGAGGGACCCAATTCACAGACCACGAAGCTAGCTTGAGGAAATCTCATTCATCGCTTCACAAGAAGGTTCATCGTCATCCTCCGGAATCTACTAATTCGATTGACAGGGATCTATCTCGTTTATGCCCTCTAATCTAGGCTAGCGTGCTACAACCCCCCTCCCCGCATCCTATTCCATCTATCTACTGTGCTGCCCCTCGGCCTTCGGCTTAACCAACCCCTTAACCTCCTCATTCTCGACCTCTTTCTTGAATTCCGGTCTGGGTAATTCAAACCCACTCGTAGTCCTGCCGTATGTAATCCCACCCAGACGACTCACAGGCTTAAGTACCGCAGGGTCAATGATGTTCCCTTCCTCGTTAAGAGCGTCTTCGCGGACGTGGAAGTTGACACCTAGAACAACCCGCCAACCAATCAACCATCGTCTTAGCCAATCCGGAACAGATATAACTACATACCTTCAAGAATGACTAAAACCCCAGAAGCCTTCCCACTCCCTGGACTAACCCACTCATGATGCGCCCGATACACCGCCTCAACACTAAACACACTCTCGGCAACCCTATCCGGCCGCACCTTTGTGCTCTTTGCCGGCGTCAACCCGCTGAGCACCCACTCGCTGACCCCGTGCGGGGCATTAATACTCGTGTAATTTGCTGCCTCCTGGAAGAACTCGCTGATGACGTTAATCGTGCACTCCTTAGTCTCGAGGATGTTCCGGCAGGTGTCCTTTGGATTGTCTACCCCGCCGCTAAAGCCAACGCAAAAGATTGGGGGATCGTGGTTCACCAGGTTGGTGTAGCTGAACGGGCCGAGGTTTGTGCTCAGGCCGTCAGAAGAGATTGTTGACACAAAGCCAATCTTTCCAAAAATTCTTTGGTTAGTTTATGGGTTCGCTAGGAAACGAGGGAGGAGCGGAGTACGGGTCTGGGAATTATTCCCGAAATCAAAAGCTTGTAGTTATCGACTGGCTTTCTCCCCTCGCCGTAGGGATCAATTTCGACAGTTTTGTGGTTCTTCCAGTCGTCGTTGTTAGCACCTGAGCCCGGGACCCAGTCGGGTTTTATGGTCTTTGTATAGGAGAAGCTTGTGCCTTCGTCGAATGGGGGACGGGAGGATTCGACGGATTTGAAGTCTGGCTGAATGGGTGAGTTATTGCTGTTAGTCAATCAATTGCTCTCTCTCTCTCTCTCTGCCGGGGGAGGCAAACATGCGGATTCCGCTTAACCTGGGTTTCAAGTCCAAACTTCTGCATGCTTCCGGCCATTGTTGAGAATCTGGTGTATTTGTGAAAAGTGTATGGTCGGTGGAGAGGAAGAAAAATACGGCGGGGGAGTGGGAGCATGAGAGTTTATCAGTTGGTGTTGGAGTGTTGGTTTGTTATACACAGGGCGGAATAGAGCCAGAATAGGGTAGGCTTACCCGTTGGGTTTGATACAGGTACTGTAGCTTACCCAATCCCACACAAAAAATTACAAAGCTAGTCTACAATTTCCAACTAGGGCATAACGAATACCGGGGGGTGACGAACAGGGGTATTTCGCTAGCAAAAAGTGGATTCGTCAAAATAGTGTAATAGAAAATAACTGTTACTGATCCCTCTTGTGGCCCGTCCAGCTGAAGACTGCATTATACTACCGGTGGTGCACCAATTTACAGGCGATAGTTTTTTCCCTCTGCCGCTGGGGGGAGCAAGTGTTCGAGGTAGCACCAATAACAGGGGTATGTTTAATACTGTATCCCGTAAACCGATGAGAGGAGTGGGTTTCCCGCCTTTCCTATCTAGTAGCACTATGATATAGTTTAGCAGCTTTGCCTCACAAAATTCATGAAATATCAATCTTTTTTTGCGGAAAAGGAGCTTATCCGCAGCATAGAGTTACCGCATACGAATGGAGGGGGAAACCGCATCTCTCTCTCATGGGATACCGGCACTTGCATCTGGCAATAAGCACCCGGAAATGCGGCTGCTATTACCACCTAACCAGCGGACAAACATTGCCTCATCTTCAGATACTTTGTGCAAGGTGCAAGTACAGAGATTGTATAATACGGCCGTGAGCAGCGCGGTGCGTCTGCAGTAATGGCATTGGTTCGCTGACTGTGCCAAGTAACTTCAGGGGACATGATATATCCCACCGTTAGGATTGCATGTACGGTACGGTATCTTTTACTAGATAATTCGAGGCGGCACTGGGGCATGAGTGATCGATATCTTTTCCTCATAGATGTTATAGTACTTTATAGAACCAGCACCAACACCGTAAACGAGCGAATCGGCATATATCTCTGCCTATCCCAACAAGGTTAAGTTCTTTTTTTTGCTTCTTCGACCACAGTTGTGTTGCGCAGTCCCATCTGTCATGCCCCGTCAGCATTTCCTCTTCCAAAAGTGCTAGTACAAGTACTGTACAGTACTATCGGTGGATCAGAGTATTTGGTTCGATTACCTTTTTGCACCAAAAGGATTTATTTCCACCCCACTCTGAAGACACCAACGCCTACCGAGATTTGCCAAGGATTCATGGCGCATCACCAACCTCTTGGAGAACATAAAAAAAATTCCTTATGGGGCTCTTAGAAACTATAGCGTCGTAGGGAAAATGTCTGTTGAGCGGGAGGCGTGCGGTTTCCATGTACCTTTTTATATTGAGCCTTACAAAACATTTTAGGTCACTTTCACACCAGCCGACACGATTGTGGGCGGGAGTGTCCGTTTTTCACCAAATTCGCTGTAGAGACTAGTGTCAGACTGGGGTTTCTGAGGTGGGATTTTGTCATCCAGTATACTGTGAGCACTCAGGTTACAGCTCGTCTCTATCACCTAGCCGCAGCGCAGCAGACACACTATGCCTCCCAGGAAGGAATAACCAATCATCTGCACTGGCACTCTATTTTGAACTCTTTCTCGTTACATGGGTCGTTGCCTTAGCCCGGGGTTGATTTAGTAGAGCAAAAGTTTCGTGGTCCTAGTCTGTGTAAGGGTCTGGGGAGGGCTCACTAGAGATCACTCGTTTTGGGTGTCGGCGGCGGTCAGCGCCCTTGGTGCAGTGCAGCCGCTTTCTAAAGTTCTGGCACCTAGGCTAGTATTGTAGCATAAAGGGCTATAATACATCCGCTATAAAATTTTGTCACGGTGTTAGCCCGGGTGCTAGAACTTTTGGAACGTGGCTGTACAGCACCAGAGTAGCTTGCGGGGCAATCTAGGGAAATGCCTGTAGTCGAGGTACTGTGCCGATATTATTAGGCGATGAGACCCGTTTCGCCAAGTCCAAGTCGATCATGGCGTGTCTAAAATCTCATAAATCTCCCCTTCATATCCGAGGATCGAAAGCCCTGAGCCCAATTCTTGATGCCTATTCTAAAAAGGGGTCTCCTTGAACCCCTAAAAATACGGAACTCGAGTGATTTCCCCTGAAAAGGTTTAGCACGGGTATCATACCCCCACATAGATTGAGGGGGTGTTTAGCTCCCCCCGATTTGGGATGACAGTGGTCTGCCGCCATGATTTCCGAATCGAAATCAGGCCCTGATTGGCAAACAGCCCTCTACCAAATGGTCCTTCAATTTTTTAGACCACTGTTTGGGGTTATGATAACTCAATGAAGGCGAGTAAAGAAGTATTATAAGCCATGTCGACTGTGATTTTTCCATACATTCTATCGTATTTGGCTTTTGCCATCACTCTGGAGCGCCACCGGAAATCATAGCCCTAAACCTTATAATCGCGGTGAGCCAAATATGATATGATACCCCCCAACTCTAATACTTCTCAATCACAAAATCAATATTATAACTCGGATCTCCCCAAACCCGATGGCTTCCCTGCTCTCCGCAAACAGCGTGTGCTCTGGATCTTTGTGAGGATAGTAATCGTGCCTTCTTGTTTTCGATTTCCATTACAAAGGTGTTGGTAATACCGCTCTTTCCGTATCGCGTCCTATTAGCTACCATTTCAATCATTGGCAGGGGCAGGTGGGGGCCGGGGTGCATGGGCTCCTGCAATACTACATTCATTACCAGCCTTGTATGATAAGAGGATGTATGGTTTTGGGGTTCTTGGCGTCGGAGAGGGGCTGTTTCAGTAATCATTAATGGTGGCAAAGTGCTGGTCGGGCACCTGAAATCTTATGCAATTCGTTATAACTATCATGCATGATGCCGTAGTCTCTCTCTTTTGCATGCGTCCCGGTGGAACGGCTTGTGATCGCTAAGCTGTCATAGCACTCAGCCAACCGGCTCTAACAATTCGTCGTCCATAATCGACCGTTGATTTTTGCCCTCCCTTCGTTGGCTTGCACAGTATCTCGCTCTCTTTGCTTCCTTTGTCCTTTCTCTGTCTCGTCCCCTCGGTCTGAAGGAGCGAACCTTCCACCTTCAAACACCCCTGGAACATCAGAATTTGTAGTAGTTTTCCCAGTATCGGAATAATCCACTAAATATAATATTTATCAACCACGACTACGAAGACGATTACGTCCCCAAAAGTACAGATTAGTGGAGCTTGGCTGATGTGAGCTCGAAAGTGATCATCTGGTGGTAATTCCTAAAAAATTTTCTTCCTCCACAAGGACTGCTCTTATCGGGAGTCAGGACCTGCGGGGCCGGGGAGGAGTGTCCTCTGAACGTCCCTAGTAAGCTATATGTTCCTCAAGCTGTAGCCGTGGTTGGAAATTTTCAAAAAATCTAATTGCTATTATTATTGTATTGGTTTCCTGCTGATGTCAGGTGCCTGGCATCATAATATATTGATAGTGAGGGGGGGTGAGTGCCGCCTTGGCTGCATTTTGGAGATAGAAGTGGGGAGTGGAACATGTCAATGTAGGCAATGGCCATTTTGCGGTAGAGGGTTTGGTGTATGTGGTGATCTTTGAGGTTAGTAAGTGGAATTGGAGGGAATTGGGTGGCTTTGTAGGTCTCTGCGCGTCTTGCTGTTGGTTGCTATTGGGAGGTGCAAGAGTCCGGTGTGGTTGGGATGATCGTAGAAGTATCCAAGCTCGCCCCCCCAAAATTCTCATGAGGGTTTCCGGGGATGAAGAGCTTTGTCATGTGTAACGTCGTTTTTCACACGCAAATCTGTTCTGTCGGGAAGTCGAGTGCGGGGGTGTGACATGAGATTATTATAGTGTGCCGGTATCATATCTTTCAGGAAGGTTAGCTTGCAGATTTTGAAGTATTGCTGCTGGGAACCGTGTTCACTATTCGCTTTTACAGGCAGAGCGGGCATTCTTGATAGCGGTGACTGGATTGGGGAATTTATTTCAGTTCAGTGTGGAGTCCCTGCTATGATAGCTCTCGGATGAGCTGTGTGTAATGATAGACTGCCACCGGTATTTCCCCTTTGCCCCCACCTTTTCTCGATAAAATCACGCTGGGGGTTCGGTAAGTGAGGCTCTAACAGGTGACCGATAGTGGGCTAGAGGGGCCCCTCACCGTCTGTGGTTATCTTTGTGCTTATCCCATGGACCGATGAGACACGCAGATTCACCGCCTTCCTTATACGGTAGCTCTATGCTGTGGCTGAGTGGCTTCGCCCGAAAAACAATGGTGAAATATCGAGCTTTTATTGGTGGAAGGTTGCTTAGCCACAGGATAGAGCTACTGTATAAGGAAGGCGGTGAATCTGCGTGTCTCATCGGTCCATGGGATACCATCTATCATAGCATCCACGGTAGAGTTCTCCTGGCTTCTTCAGGCGTTCGCCGCGCAGAGCCCTGTACTCGGGTACTCGTACTGTATGAACCTTGAAGAGCAGCATCGGATTCCAACATTCTTCTGCGGAATCTGCACCTGAGGAGGTGTCTGTGCTCTTACAAGGGTGCAGAATCTCTAGTTGCACGTGACAGAGGGTCCGGCAAGGAAGGCATTAAAGTTAGAGCTTCAAGACTGTGCTATGCTACGGTGTGGAGACTGCTAGGATGCGATATCGAATCCTCTAAATTCTCTTACATTTTTTCTCTCAAGCCATGTATCATATGATAAGAACCACTCTGAAGTGCCTCTTGGAAGCCTCTCAAGTCTTCTTTGTCGCACGAGATGATCTGACATGTTACACGGCGCTTATGTCCCCCCCCGCGTTGCTATCCGCCATCCCCGAGCGATCAATCCAAAATAGCTACGATACCAGCCTCTCCATCCCACCATTCCATCCCAGAGCCTCTTGGACATCCCTTACCGCAAATCATCCTTTCCCCTCCACTGACGCGAAGCAAACCCCCTACCCGAACATGGCCCCTCGCTAGCCTTCTCTCTATGAACCTCCCTCTCCGTTCTTATTCTAGCTCACCGCTGCCGTTATGTCGCTTCTTCAGAATCAAGAGTGAGCGCCCCTACCCGTTAAACCTGCAGTTTCTCATCACTGACATTTTGCCTTTCCAGCTTTGTTCTGTATCGCATTCGTAACCGCTACCTCCACTGCATGCGTGATGGCGTCGGCGAGCGCCTGATCACGGTAAACCCAGCGGCGCTCAATGTCCCCGCATTCAAGAACGCCGGCTGGGGATGTCCCTCAGAGATCCGTCGCACTTACTCTCCGCCGATACCTGTCGGCGCATCAACAGAGTACTTTACCACTCGAGCGCCGCTGTCCAATCGAGACGCAGAGAGCCCTGTACCGTCACTGCAGCAGCACTACCAGCAGCAGCAGGTGGGAGGTGTGGATTTGGGAAGGTCGTTCATGAGACCCGGGCTTGCGTCACATTTTTCAAACGGAGATATTGATACTGTGGATACGGGGTTTACTGGGAATACCGGGAGGCTGGAGGAAGTGAAGGAGAGGGTGCGTAGAGAGCACCATGGGGATAGGGAGGATGATAGCTCGGACATGAGTGAAGAGTCGGAGGATGAGGAGACGGGGCCTGCGTGTGTTCAATTATATTCTCTATGAACGTCCCCTTGCTGATATAGATATAGCCTCCCGCAAAAGACGCAGTTCGATTTCGCAAAGAAGGAAATTCCTCAGCGTCCCCGCTCGGGGTCGTCGCCACTGCGCTCCGGCCCCAGGGTCCCGGACTCCTCCGCCACCCGCTCCCGTGTGCGCCGAGTTCGCGGGGGCTCACATGGGGACGTTGACTTTAATGGGAAATCCCATCACACCTCCAACAGCCTCCCAAAACCTTCGGGAGGTATCCTCCCTAACGGCCTAATGGGCGCCTCAGAACGGCTCCACGCTGAAATTACAGACAAACTCCACTCATCCCCGAATTCCTCCTCCCTCACCCACACCAGTAGTTTCGGAGACGACGACGACGATTCGGACGCAAGCAGTCTCGACTCGGATTTTACAGAAACTGCAGACTCAGATCCCACAAGCGTCTTTTCCCATAAGGAAGGTATCCCGTCGTCGCCGGGGATATTTCACGCTTTACCGCCACCCATACGACCAGTTTCCATGGTTCAACCGGTATCCGTACTAACGCAGCTACTCAAAGCGAAGGAATCAGAGGCCGCGAACCCAATGGAGGACTACCAGCAATTTGCTGGGAAAGGGGAGCTGGCGCCAATAACCCTGAAGCTGTACATCCCGTATTCCAAATATTCCTCCCCATTCGAAGTTATAATCAAGCGAATGCGAAAAGTCCAGTCTGGGGACACTACAGTGGCGGAAGCGATTGGGTTCACGCTGTACAAGTATATTGAAGACAAGAAGGAGCCAGAATTACGAGACGAGTTGTGCGACATAAATAAGTGGGTTCTGAGAATGGTCGATGATGGGGAGCCAGATGAGGATTTCCCACCGCTGGAGAGGACACAGCCGATTACGGCTTATATCGCTCAGGGTGGGCGACGGGGTGGGAGGGGTGGTGTGGCAAAATTAGAGGGGGAGTTTGCGCTTGTGGAGGCTACGGCGGAGCAATGTTTGTTTTTGCAGGCTTTTCTTATCCACATGGGGAGTAGCTAACATTTGGCGGTAGATTTGGAAAACGAAAGGGCAACACCGAATACCAGCTCTCCGAAGAAAAAGGCCACTCCAGCCACTACCACCACAATCGCCACCACCACTGCTACCCAAATATCAGCAATCCCAACAACAGAGATAATCCCTCCAACCCCCTCAGCCCTCCTCCCAACCTCCTCCTCCTCCACCCCCGCTTCCATCTTCCCCATCATCCCCCCCACCACCACTGCCCCCGTCACGGCAGCCCCCTCAAAAACCCTCCGAATCCACATCTCCCCGACTTCCACCTTCGCGCACTCCATCCCCCTAAGCGTGAGCACAAACACCCCCCTCTCCACCGTCCTCCAACAAATCTGCCAAAAGAAATCCCTACAACCCGAGAACCACATCCTGCGCATCACCAACGCCCCCACGCTGGCAATCCTCCCATTAACCTCCCCGGTCAGCGCACTGGGAGCCCAAACCGACCTCGACCTCGTCCGAAACCCCACCCTCCCCCTCCCCCCTCCCCGCCCTCCTCCTCCTCCCACATCACCTCAGGCGCCAGAACTGGAAACGTACGTGCCACCAGACGCAGACTACCAGCGCTTCACGTTATATAGGAAATCGACGACGCCGATTTCCTTCCTGACGAGGCATTACGAGAGGGTTCTTGCCATCGATGGGGAGTACCTGCATATCCAGTCCGTTAGGAAGACTAAGAGTGTGCATGTCAGCACCATTATTGGCGCGAAGGTTTGTGGTCGGGGGGGCGTTGGGTTGAAGATTTTTGTGTGGAGGGGTGGGGGGAAGGAGAGCAAGTTTGAGTTTGAAGCTTCGAGCGCGGAGGTTGCGGAGGAGGTTGTTGGCGTTGTTAGACGGGGGGTAGAGGGGTGGGGTGGTGGTGGGCGGGAGTGATCGCTTGAGAGAGTGATATTCTATGACTAGGAGGGCTTTTTTGGGCTTTTTTGGGCTTTTTTTCCTCAGCGGGGTGGAACATTCGTATTTTAGTTGTAGCAGCAAAGCGAGTGAGCAAGTGCGCAAGGTGTGACATACGTTATATACCAGCACGAGAGTACTAAAAGAAACAAAAAAAAACTATTGCCGCCAAATAGCCCCCGCCATATCAACCACCTTCTTCATCTCCGCGACATCATGAACCCTAACCACATCCGCCCCACCAGCAACACACGCCGCTACCGCCCCCGCAGTCCCCCACGTTCTCTCCTTCGCAATTTCCACACCGGTAACCTTGCCGACAAACCCCTTCCGACTAGGCCCCACAACCCACGGCAATCCAATCCCACCCGTAACCTCCGCAAGCCCCCTCAGCAATTCCAAGCTCTGCTCTGAATCCTTTGCGAATCCGAGTCCCGGGTCGAGCAGTATATTCCACCTGCGCACGCCCGCTTCCTCGGCGGCGCGAACGCGGTCCGAGAGCTCGGAGATCACGCCGGGGATCACGCCGGCGGGGTAGGATTTCAGGGAACTCATGCTGGAGGGGGTACCGCGCATGTGCATCAGGCAGATGGGAACGGCGAGGTTTGCTGCTGTCCTGAGCATGTCCCTGTCCAGGGTTCCGGCGGAGATGTCGTTTATTAGGTCTGCGCCGGCAGATATTGCGGCTTTGGCTACTGCGGATCTGTAGGTGTCTATGCTTATTGCGGTCTTTATACCTGCTTCGCGGAGGGATTTTATTGTGGGGATTACTCTTGCGAGTTCCTCTTCCGGGCTGGCTTGTGCAGCACCTGGGCGGGTGCTGCACCCGCCTATGTCTAGGATGTCAGCCCCCGCGGCGATTAGTTCCTGTGCGGTTGATACAATGTTGCTGTGTGTGTGCTGGCCGCCGTCGGAGAAGGAGTCTGGTGTTAGGTTTAGGATTGCCATTATGTATGTTTTTCGGTGAGGGTTTGAAGGGTCGAGTGGGGGGAGATATGGGGAGAGGAAGGCAAATGTGCGGAGAGGTGGGGTGGAGGGCGGCGATGGGGGGATGGCGCTAAGATGGTGTTTGAAGGCGGTGGAGGTCAAGGGGTGGGGTTTGTTGGGGGATATGCTGGTTGAATTAGGACATTACCAAGACGACGAGAGGAAGAGAGGGGGAACATACTCGCACAGGGGCCGGAGAACAAACTCCCGTTCGAGCATTTTTGGGTGCGGGATTGTAAGGTGTGGGGTTTCGCATACTAGGTTGTCGTAGAGGAGTATGTCCAGGTCAATTGATCTGGGCCCGTTCTCGATACTTTTTAATCGGCCGAGGAGGGATTCTATGTCTTTTAAGGTCTTTAGTAGGTCGTCTGGGGATAGTGTTGTCTCTGCCTATTGTACGTTAGTGTCCAAATTACAAGTATCCACCGCTGGATGTGAAAATAACCTGAATAACTCCATTCAAAAATGTCGGCTGAGAAAGGTAATACATCGGCGCACTCTGGTACAAGCTACTCGTTTTCTTGACCTTTATTCCCCTTTTTTCTACTTCTGCGACAGCGTCTTTTATGGCTCTGAAGCGGTCTCCGACGTTACTACCCAGGGCAATGAATACATCATGCTTTCCATCCACCCCAGCTGCGGTTTCTTCCAAAATAAAGAATGTCCGCTCCCTGGTGATCTCCACCCCCGGCCCCTCTGCAAATGTCAGAGCACTGGGTTTCTCTGCCCGCACCGTAATCTTCGAAATCCCACACCCGATACAAGCCTCCTTCGCAACGGCGGTAACAAACGCCTCGACTGTCTTGTAATCCGAAGCTTCAACATGCTCCGTCACACGCTTAGCCACGGTGCGGAAGTTGTAATGTGGGTCGAACTTTCCGCCCTCAACCACCTCTACGGGCTTTCCGGGATTGTTCTCTTTGTGCATTGTCAAGTTGATCACAACAGCCTGCTTCTCTTCCCGTTCACAGGGATTCACCCCAATGATGGTCACAAGCCGGAGGTCCTTAATGAACACCCGGTCACTACCTTCAGCGAGAACTTCTCCCTCGCTATTCTTGGTTCTGGTAATTGCGATTCCAGCTGCATCTGCGCGGAGCAGCGCTCTCGGTTTCTCAACAATGACTCTAACCCAACCGGCGTTGATGTTCGGGCCCAATGCCGTGTGCGCTACATCCTCCGCAAGGTGCTCTAGAGAGTTGAAGGTGTCGTTCTCGACATGTGCGGTTATGACCTTTGTTACTGTGCCATAGTTTATAGAGTATGGGAGGTGGTCCGTTGAGCCGGCGAGCGCAATGGAACTCCTGAGCCAGAGGGTTAGGAGGATTGGCTGGGGGCGTTTGCGGCCCCATGAGTCTACGCCTGTTGTGGCTTTTCTAGAATTTGGTTTTGTTGGTTAGCAATTGCTTTTGTGAAGTTGTAGTAGAGGTGGCATACAGATTTAAGGAACGGACAAAGATCAAATCATTCCCGTCCTCAGAGGGTGGCGATTCGCCCATAACTTTGGTGTAGTTCCTTCCCTGATGTAAGAATCGTTTCGACGTTTGGGCTAAGTAGGCAGCCTTCGGCAGGGGACTAGGGAGTGATATGGCAGGGATGGAATTAGGTGTACGGCGGTACAACAATGTGACGAGGGGACGAGAAGAGGGAGGGAGGAGGAGCTGGCGGGGTATCATATTGAGGGGCTGGTGACTTTATCATATGTTGGTGGGGTAAGGAAAAACACAGAGTAGCGGGCAAGTTTCCTGTATGAGATCATTGCGGTGTTAGGTTTATTTGGCTTGTTAGCCCTTTAAAGGGGTATCTGATGGACTTGTAGGTGGGGATCTACGATGCTAGGTTTGTGGATTTTCTTTTCGCTAGTATTATAGTTAAACCGGTGTTTTCGTATTCAGAGGGGGGATAATTTCATTGGTGTTTTCTTTCTCCCAGAGTCTTATACCGATGCAGTGGTTGAAGGGCGATTGTTCACTTTGCGAACTGGAGATTTACTGGGTTAGGTGGTGTTCATGTGTGTGATATATTTTTAGGGGAAAAGATGAAGATGGAGGGGTTTCAAAGGGTATGATATTAATACAGTAAAGACACTTGCCGCATGGTTCCAGTTTCAGACTCAGGGCTTCCCACTTCTCATACCTCCAAGCTGGCCAAGCACGCACAGCCGTTAAACTTCCAAGAAAACGCGATTAACCTTTCAAGAGCCGCATAAGGTTATGCTCGAGGACTGCATGCTCCAACGCCCCTCCGCTCAACTATCGCCAAAAATGTCTCTAAAACGCCTATTCACCACATCCAGGTCACTGGCCCACGAAAACCCATTAGTATCGTCCACCTATCCACCTACTCACTGCTGACACCCTTTATCACATACTAGAAGCACACAATCTAACTGGTTACCTGCTGTACTCCTCCCCAGGGCCTTCCACGGTCGGGGTCTCCACCGCAAATCCCACGGATTCTGCGAGGTCTCCCAACAAAGAGGCCCATAAAAGACGTTTCTAAGGTCCTAGCGGTTTCCTCTGCCAAAGGCGGCGTCGGAAAGTCTACCATTGCGGGTACGACCTAGCCATTTCTCGCCAGGACGGGGCAGCTTATATGCTTACTTTTTCCCTTCGTTTGTCAAGTCAATCTGGCATTAGCGTTGGTGAGACAAGGCAAACGGACAGGAATATTAGACACCGACATATTCGGTCCCTCCATACCTAAATTATTAAACCTATCGGGTGAACCTAGACTTTCTCCCAGTAGGTATTACTCTTGTCACACCATCTAGTCCTCACGCCACAAAGGCGGAGAAACGTTTATTGATTTTTTATAGATAATCAGTTGATTCCGCTGAGTAACTATGGCGTTAAATCCATGTCCATGGGGTATCTGGTCGGTGAAGAGGCTCCAGTGGCCTGGAGGGGCTTGATGGTCATGAAGGCAATGAATCAGATGCTCAATGAGGTCGAGTGGGGTGGGCTCGATGTTTTGGTCCTTGATCTCCCACCAGGGACCGGCGATGTCCAGCTCAGCATCACTCAACAGGTCATAGTAGATGGTGTGTACGGATCTCATTCCTCTTCTACTTGAAACGATTTGCATGTCACTACCCGCATGAAAACTCGGGGATGCTGTTTTTTTTGCGAGAGGATAGTGCTCGTCCGAGCTCTCACGAGAGACGGGAGGGTGATGCTAATTGAGTTCGCAAGTGGGGTGCGTGCATGAGGTACACTAATTCTGGCCAACAGGCGCTTTGATTGTTTCGACGCCTCAGGATATAGCTCTCATCGACGCAGTCAAGGGAATCAATATGTTCAAGAAGGTGGACATTCCGGTGAGTCCTTTATCTGAGGGATCCTCCATCCAGATCCTAAGCCGTATGGCAACCCTTGTCCCAAAATCTCATTCTCTAACTTCCTTCATCTAGCTATTAGGAATGGTGCAGAACATGAGCGTATTCACATGTCCCAACTGCCGGCACGCTACTCACATTTTCGGAGCGGATGGTGTCGAGAGAGAGTGCAAGAAACATGGCATAGAACTTCTCGGAGACGTTCCTCTACACGCCTCTATCTGTCAGGATGCTGACCGGGGAATGCCCACAGTAGTATCTGATCCTATGGGAGTGCACGCTCTGGCTTTCGAAGGGATTGCTGAAAAGGTTAGCAGAAAGATTTTCGGCTAAGTTGAGATTTACGGGCTTTACAAAGCAGAGCAGTGAACACTCTTCATGTTATACCACTTGTATCTTAATTTCATCTCGCTCCCTGAGACACCTGGAGATAACTTGTAGCGAAGATTTGGGGGCTTTCGGACTCTGTTAAAAATATCACCTATTTTGTCTGGGAGGCTGCTTCAAAAATCGTAGATTTTCTCATCAACGTGCCTCCCGGGAGAGCTGGTGGAGGCGAAATTGTGGCATGAGATATATATGCCTCGGTACAGGAGTGTAGGGTGGATCCATACCCTGCGGATCTTTGATCCACCGTGCCACGGCACTGTGAGTGCCACTCAAACCTCTCTGAAGATTCTAGGGAATTAGCTATCTACTAGCGTCCCTCCTCCATCATGGTCGTTATCATAATCATTATCCAACTTTTCATAGCATCTATTCAGAAGTAATTCCCCCCCTCCAGTCTTATAGGAGTAGCCAAAGGATCATATCGATATACCAGGATGCCTACAGAACAGTATAATTTTAGCTATTTGTAAATTGAGGGGAGGTAATTGAGCTAAGCTTGCTCGGCCGTATTCTGCATCTTCCCTCGCCTCCACCTCACAGAAGAGCAGAATGCCTGGGCCGCCTCTCCGCTCTAAACTAGCAGATCTCAAGAAAGGCACAGACCAAACTGTTCCGAGGGTGAAATAATCCTCCACACCGAGGAATCTGGCCGTGAATACAGCATCAAAACCATACGAAGAAGGATGTAGGGAGGGAGGTAGGTAGTACGGTGAGGGCCCGATGTGTGGCATGAAGGTTTTTTTTTTTGCCCTGAGCAAACCCACACAAGCTATTTCTCCGGTAGAGCTTAAAAGAGAAACAAAAGTTCTTGCATGGCGGGGTTATGGTTGATTTGTTTCCCACCGAGCAAGAATATGCGTTCGGTTGCTTCAAGATTGGTGATCCACCCAACTTTAATCCCAACCAAACAAACCGGTAACCGCTTGGCAGGGCCTAACCCACCATCCACCATCCACCACCGCCAACCAAGAAAACAAAAAAACAAAGTCGCTGGCACCACACCGCTACGTTCTTTCTCATTTCCGACCATCATATAATCCCACCGGCGCGCACCCTCTATCAAAGCGTCTTTCACACCGCATCTCCTGCTCTCTAGCAGGAAAGAAAAAACAAACCTCCTACTTTACTTACCCACAGAGCATCCTTCGGTTTCATACCTACCTCTTGTTAACACCCCTCCACTACCTACCTGCCTGCCTACCTGCCTGCCTGCCTGCCTTTCCCTTCCGACGGTGGACACACGAGTGCAGAGCGCACGCCGAGGGGGAAAAAACACACGCAAAAACATCAAATAGAGGAAAAGAGAACATGGGAATTGTCCGCCTCCACATCACACCGTTAACCCCGGAGACCACACACTCCCTCCTCCCACCGAAAATCCTCGCCGACAAAGCGGTTGTTGCGTCCATGTCTTTTCATACAATCCCTTCCTTCCCAGAGAAGAGCTATGGGTACTTGAATTGTGAGCGGGACGTTGCGGACGGAATCAAGAAGAAGTTGAATGGGAGTTTATTTCGAGGCGTTAGAGTTAGGGTTGAGGACGCCCGGCCTGATACTTTCGTTCCTGGGGGCGTTCCCGATGAGGGGGTTGAGAGGAAGAAAGAGAAGAGGAAGCGCGCTAAGAAGGATAGTGATGGCGATAGAAAGAAGGCCAAGAAAAACAAGGAGAAGGATGCGGTTGATGGTATTGAGCTGAGGGATAGGAAGGTTCAGCGAGGGTGGAGTAGGCCGCCTACTATTGCTACACCCGCAAAGAGAGATGGCAAGCGGGACTGTCTTTTCAGACTTTCTGCTGCTACCTCCACCCTTACAGTCTCTGCCTCTACTACTACTTCCATCGAGAGGGCCAAGAAGAAAAGGACAGACGGCATCATCAAAGAATTCACTCACAACACCAAATTCCCACAATTCCTTCAGGGGACCTCACTTGAGAAGGACATTTCAGCGACCGCCGCAACCTTTGATGAATCCCTTGGCTGGCTCAACTCCACCGGCACCGTCATCGAATCGGCCCCCGCCTCTTCCGCCCCCCCAGTAATCAAACACACCCCACCAATCCCGCCCGCCGCCATCACCACTACCTCTCTCCCTGCATCAACAACCTACCGCCCCTCCTCCCCTTCACCTTCCACATCCGCCTCAACAGCAGACTCAGAATCTGAGTTAGACACCTCCCCCATAACCCCCAAAACACCCCCTTCAGCCGGTGTCACTAAGCGCTCCAAAGTGCCCACTCCAGCCCTACAGATCACAATCCCGCGCATAGTCCACCCTTTGGAAGCCCTCTACAAGCCCACAACCGCAACACCCTACTCCTCTGCCATCTCCCCGACAAATACCTCCTTCCGCTTCGGCTTTAGTCTCGGCAGTAGCGGTGACGTGAACGAAGATGAAGACGAGGACATGCTTAGCGGCGACGAACATCCTCCTGACCCCATGACCTGCACGCCGCCTCATCGGTATCGCTCCGCGGCGCCAACTCCCGATACCGCGATTGGGCACAGAAAGTTCTTCCCTCCGGATGAAGATGATGTTCCGGACCTTTCCGGCGGCGGGGGAAGACTGTTCGTCCCGTCAACGCCGAGGGTTATCGGGTCTATTTCTATGGGGAGTGGAGAGGCGGAGAGGAGGGGGTCAATGAATACGGAAGCTCCGTTATTGGGTCCCCATGAGGATAGCAGATTTTTGGGGGCCTTGAGTATTTGGGGAAAGATTCCAAATTCTAGGACTCTTGACGGTGTGATTGAAGGGGGGGAGGGGGGAGGAGAGAATGCGGATCTTGTGGAGAGATGGAGAGAGACGTTCTACAAGAACCGAGGGGAATGGAATAGGGATTGGAAGAGAAGGAGGAGAGAGGGGAAAAAGAGGGGAGTTGGAAAAAAGGTTTCCGCCTAGTTCAGCAACGTCATTTTTTTCTTTTGTTCGAGATCTTTGTATCTATCATTGTTCACGGCTTCATGTGTATAATCCAAAGGCTAGTTCATGTTACGTTACTTTTACTACATTTCCTCAATGTTCGCCCCTCTGTAGCGTGAGGCAGTGATAAGTGGTGTCGTGGTACAGTATTACGTCGAGAATCATGAATTCTCAATTACCCCCACTTGGCGCAACAACTCTCAACCCGCCAACCCGAAACACATCAAAAACCCGCCTTCGTTTGATAGCCGATCAAACCAAACCCGACACCCAAGACAAACCAGATACCAATCCACCGTACGGCAACGACAAACACAGTAAGATCAAGTACGATACAGGTCTCAGTAACTGCATACCACTCGATGCACCCGTCATCATCGCCTAGGATGACCCCGGTCACCGAACTATCTTAGAAACCTCATCACCGGCAACAACCACAACTCCTCAGAGCATCGCCTGGTGGAGTATAAGTCTTTGTGCAAACGGCCGACCCGGGGAAGGTCCTGATCTTATTATTGCCATCTTTTCCCCATCCCCAGGGGAAAGAAGAGCCGGGAGGGACATCAACCCCACGAGAAACGAAAGGGCTGGAATCCCCATTGAGCTGCGGGAATAAGTTACTCTGGTGATTATTTTAAACGTTTTGTATTCAAAAAAGAAAAACCCTTTCAAGAGTTGTGCATGGCTAGTGTGCTGGCAAGAATCTGTCCCCCCCCCGGTTGGTTTTAGCTCGGTTTGGCCTGACCTTTTTGCTCCGGTGGCACATTCCTGAGGGAATATATAGCACGGGTGGTGAGTGGTGAGATGAGGGGGGGGTGTGCTTCTTGATAACGAGCTTTGGTGTTTGGATAAGGCGTCGGTAACTTTAAACGTGCCCAGAATGGTATGTGGGGTTCCGATGTATCAGAGCGTGATCCCGTGCTTGAAATACTAGGATATCATTGGTACCATGGATTCCAATTACCGAAGATGCGTGCTTCTCACTAATGCGGTGGTGAAGAAAAAGGGGTTTTTGGGGGGTTTTTTGAGCCTTTTTTCCGAATGGAGGGGGGCGTTAGGATTTCGAGATGCTGAATGGGGTTGGCCATCCACATCTCTCCCCGGCATGCACAGTACTGTGACGGGCTAGCCTTTAAAGTTCCTAAAAAGGCACCTTGCTCGGCCAGCACTAACCAATCATCGTAATAGTTAATTTAGTTACGAGCATCTTCTTCGACGCCTCTCAAGGGCATTACGCCTACCCTGGGGGTTTAACGTGAACTTTGTTTTTATGCCGCAGGGAAACTCCTAGGAGAATAGGGTAGGAGGGCCTCAAGTTCCCTGGGTGCGAGGGCGCAAACTAATCCTAGCCATCCTAACTGGCAATCTGTGCTGCTTGTGTATGCATGAATTGCCCACAATCAACGAAAAAGAGAAAGGTGTGTTTCTTAAAAGATCCCAAGGTAGTCCTGGATAGCTGCAGCACAGAAACGCATAACCGACAGCCCTAGTTTTGGGTACTTTCCACCGAGTGAGAGTTGGCCCCCATGTGAGAGCATAGTTTCCCAGGAGCCATTTGGGATTAAAGTTGGGACTGGTTGATAGAGTATCATTTTTTGAAACCCTAATCGATCATTGCAACAACTGATAGCGGGGTGCTAGAGCGGAACGGTTGTACAAAGGGCGGTGGGGGTAGCAAACTGCATTCCCGGGCTAGCAAGGTCAGGCTTGCCGCCCTATGCACCGGTATGCAGGGAGAAGAGGAGCCGACAATGGCTTCAAAGCGTCCTGTCCTCGTGGTAGCAAAGCTAAATATCTTGACATCACTGAATTCAGTACCATTCAGCATCGAAGCGGTTTTGGTGAGTTTACCTTCCTCCCCCCCCCTACAGCTTCCCTCCTCGATTGGCATCCGTGCCCCAATGTTCCACCGTTCCTTGGGCCGGATTTTGAGTGTCGAATTCGTTGTTTTTTTTTTGATTTTCCTGAGAAACAGAAGGCAAGGGGCGCAGCAGTAGAGAGGTTAGAGGGGGCAGTGAGAGTTTTATACGATCGATGCTCGGCCCCTTAATTCCTTAAGCGCAGACTTCAGCGCTGTGGGTCGAACTTGTAGTAAGCCCGTACCCGGCTCCTCGTAATTTATTTTTGTGCATAAAATATCCTACCCGAGACGGGAAACCCGCGCTAACCTGTTCTCACTGTGTCCGCTTACTGGGTTTGAACATTCTGCATTGTCTACTACAGTAAGGTTCTCACCACGCACTAAGTCCAAAGTCATTAAAACATAGAGGGTGAAGTCATGATAGAATATTAATAGTCTTTACCAAATATAGCTATATATAGCTTAGATCACAAGAGATCACTCGTACCGGCATTGGGGACTTACCTGTGGTGTTGATAATGCCGAATTTCCCTACATCGTGCTAAAGAGGCACTAGTCAGATTAGCGTATTAATTTGATTGGTGGGTTCGACCTCCTGTGGGTGTAAAGCTATCACATGACTCTGGATGTTGGCTGGTAAATATCAATCGGTGCATAAATTTACCTCACAGCTATCCCTCCGTTCGTTCCCGTTTTTCAAGCCCGGGCGCATCGATTTTAGTTCGCGTTTAGGGCGAAGCTAAAGTATGGTTGTGTGCCCGAAAGGTAACGATAGACAGCACACTGAGGCAGGTCAAGGTCGAGCGAAGTACTCGTACTCGTACCATAGTCGGGAGCAAATCTAGATAGAAGACCTGGTTTCCATCATGACAATACTGAGCGGTACTCACTTAGCACTATTCTGACCACTACGCCACCTCTGAAGCACCAAGTTTTTCATATCGCGATTATCTCAGCACTGGCACCACCCTTCATTCACCACATGCTTCTTACGTCATAGTTGTCACAATTATCCCTAACTTTGCTCTCTTTAGTTACTTCACCGATCGCTTCCACTACTCGTACCAGCTGTGCCCGTACTTAGCGCGAGGGTCTGAAAACGAACGAAGGGATGGCTAACATTACTCTCATATCAGGTTTAGTGCTCCTGTTGCCAGAAAAGGATCTGCATCATCCCTTAACTGTATTCAAGCACTGGCACTAAGTGCGGGTCCAGCTGGTAGCGGAAAAGATTGGAGGTGAAGTAATTAAAGAGAGCAAAGTTAAGAATATCTGTGACAACTATGATGTAAGTATCATATGACGAACATGAAGGGTGGTACCAATTTGAAAATCTTGAACACTAGCTTATTCAGGTCATCATGATATGAAAAACTTCATACCTGTAGTGCTCAGAATAGTGCTCGATGAGTACTGTTCAGCATGGTCATGATGGAAACTAGGTTATCTGCGTAGATTTGCTCCCAACCACGGTACAAGTACGAGTACTTTTAATTTATCTTGGTGTGTGGTCTATCATTACCTTTCCTGTCATATCTAACCCCAATAGTCCTAGTAGCGCGACGCTAAAAGTGAGTGAAATTCGGGACAGACAAAGGGATAGCTTGACTTGAAATGCTTTTGATATCACTCCATTGACATGTGAAGAAGAGTGGGAAGCTAGTTTTTTAGTTTGCATTTTAGCGCGATGTAGGGAAATTCGGCACTACCAACACTGCAGGGGATACCCCTCAGTCAGCTGTTGGGAAGTGGTGAGGCCATACAGGACGACCTTAAGACCTCAGACCACTGTTGTTGGCATACTGCAAAAGAGCACTGGTCCGGTCCGAGACTGATATCATACCAAAACATTACAAGCCGGCTTTATATTAGATATCACACACCTTTGTCCGGCCTGATAGAGAACACGGCTCAAAGGCATCAGTGGTGTCGTGCCTGTATGCCATATAATAGCTTCTGGGAATCGAGAGCCATAACTTCCCCAGCTTAACTAATTGGCGATTATCACTAGTCTTTTTTTATAAGCAAGTCTAGCTTACTTCTTACCATTGACTGAGTCTCAACTCTGCTCTAGTGGAGCACAAGCAAGGCCCCAGCATTGCTATATTACTCCCGGATCGAATGGCCACACGGATGCCCTGATCTAATCTCAAGAAAATCTTGAGTTTATGCATGTGGGCCTGAACGACGACCACAAAGGCCCGAGGAAAACAAAAGTCAAAAGTAGGGTTTTCAGGGAGATAAGTCCTACCTGCACACCAGATGAGCGGGCGGTATAATGTGTGGTGTAGCAGCTCAGGTGCCAAAATCGCTGTATGCACGCCTGTACACTAGGTTTGATATCAATAGCGTCTGCCATTTGTATTGGTTCGGAGAGAGGAGTTTCCGGAGCGGAATAGCCTGCGCTGCAGGCAGAACAGTGGATCAGGCATCCTACCCATGTGGGACTGCGATTGCTTTTACTGAGTACCATTAGAATTCGTATCGTGGCGTTTCTTAGTTTACTCGGGTATATTACTCGTGCTTGCCGCTCAAGTAAGGTCTGTTACCAAGTGCTCGGGACCTAGGAGCGATGATAATTCGTGCCATGATACGTTGTAAGACAACGCCAAAGACTCCCAAGCTCTCGGGAGAGGGGTTGTGGGCAAAGTGTTGGGTGGCAGCGCCGGAGGTTCCACTTATCGTGCCCCCCCCCACCCAGGATGTCATTTTATTCGTATTTATGCGACATACCGGTATATGATCATCTTTGGGAATTTCTCTGCGAACATTCAACCCCTTATTGCGCTCAAATCGCAATCCAAGAGATCGCAATCACGGTTTCAGAATAAAATGTCCTTAATCGAGGATTGTGTCAATGGTATCTCTGGCCAGACACAGCACATGAACTCTCACTGGAATTGCTGTTCCCACCAAGATTTGGCCACAAGGTTAGATCAACAGGCCTGACGTGTGCTGCCAACCTTGCCTCCGGTGATGATTGGGTCTGAGTGGAAATCGTTGGCAATATTGGGGTTTGGGCTGGGTCCGTTCAACCTCGACTTGGCCTGCAAGCAGCTGACTCGTCCTGGCACCGGGGTATGTATATATCACTCGATTGGGCCCGCATCGCATGACAGATAACGAACTCGACAGGTCCAGTCTGGACAAAGGACCAACTCTCTGATGCATGCTATATAGTTGTTAGAATTGTGAGATTGATATGTGGTGCTTCTCAAAGGTGAAACAGAAAAGTGCAGATGCGTTGAATCCGGGGGCTTGGACAAACCAAGTTTTTTGTGCTTTGGACCGGTATCGCTAGGGGTGTGGTATCCATGAGTCCTAGCACGGTACTGAGTATACCGTGGTTTGGTGGCCATGGCGCTAGGTTATGGATATCGATCTGTGCCGTGGATTAACTTAGGTAGTAGTATGACATTGCGGTGAGTCTGCCGTCGACATCTAAATTGCCTTTCTACTACTTCTTCCGTCATTACGCCCGGGCCCAGTCCTAAGAGGGAATGGCAGTGGGACATTATTGCGAAGTCAGTCGACATTAGAATTCGTTGCGTCGGTCTTGGGCCTTGGCTCCTGGGAAGGTGGTTACCACGCCCTGTGGGATCTGCACGAGTGATTATATGTGATGAAATTAAATGGGATCCAAGTGTTCAATTGGAGCGCGGAGGCGGGGCCCCTAATAGGGACTTAGATTCTCCTTAGGGATCCGTGATTAGTATTTTTACGGTTCGGGGAGTTTTTGTCAGGAAAAGGTTGTGTGGTGTTGGCCCCCCCGTCACACAGTGCGGGTAATTTCTTTTTGCATTTGTTCCTCGCGGGCTACATAAGCCATTGGAGTCTTCAGGCACATAGAGGGGTAACTCAGGGGTTTGGCATAATATGCGATGTATTCGAGTGCCAAAATCCAGTCCCCTTGGCAAGTTTCCCGAGATTAGGATACTGCGGTAGGGGAATGGCTAGTGTACTCGCAATGTCGTGACGTTTGTAAAACGGGTTGATATTGCATATAGCTAAAAATTGGCCAGGCCTTAGAATTTCGGTAGTATGCAATAGCAGTTCGTTTTAAAAACGTCACGACATTTCAAGGAGAGATTCTTCCTCTTGCGTATGATAACTCAAGGGGTACCGATAAGCCCTAAGCCTAGAGGTTGGCATCGTGATAGCTGATTCACTGGCCGGCTGCCGCATGGCACCGGAATAAGGTAGAGAGGCTTGAAACAACCACGTCCCACCAATGCATAGATACAGTATCCCTTGGACGGATGAGACTCTCAAACTTGTTGCAAGACTTGTGCGACATCGCTTTTCTTAGTGACGAGAAATTATTCGCAAGAATTCCTGATCACGACCTAGCTGTCCTCCAATCAAGTCTCTGTAAAAGCTGCGCACAGGCCATGATACGGATTCGAGAGTCTTATCCGTCCAATGGATAAGCGATGTCTATCAAGGGAAGCTTGTTTGTTTCCGGCCACTTCTGAAGGAGGGGGGACGCAATGGATAAGGAGCTATCAACTGCTCTTCTAAGACAACATGCTTTGAGCTATCCGCACAGATCGCCGATCAGTGGACTCGCACGTTTTCTGCCTCCTGGTCAGGTCAGGAGGGAATGAAATGTACTAATACACTGGCTGGGGCCCTGCAAACGATCCCGAATGAATTGTCTATTGGCTGCAGACTGGGGTGCAATAATATCAGCAGTTGATATTACATGTCCTAGCCGTTTCGTATGCTGAACTTCGCGAATTGGCTCCAATTACTCTCTCCCGTTTGCCGCCAACACACGCAGCAGCGATTAAAGTAGGCTGTTGAGCTAGTGTTGTAGGCTTGGAACTTTGGCAGGCGCCGTAAACGCATGAATAAACGAAACATGCAATACCTGACAAATTAAGGTGAGTAGGTTGTTGCGGTCAAAATTTTGGGCTTCAAGACGCAGGCCTGTGCGCTGCTGTCAGATTTCTTTCGTCTTTCCACTATCTGCGGGAGAGTTACTTGTACCGGTACTCGAGTAATGTGTCAGTCTTTGAACATAGTGCCTACATGGATGGGGAGAAGGGGGTGCTGAATGCGTAACCTAAGGGATAGGTTGTTTTGGGGCCCACACTCCTCTGGGATCGGATTCATCATTACCTCTTCGGAGGATCTTCGTCCTAGTCCGGGCCCGCCCAGTCTGTGCGCAATACTTTCCAGGTTTTGAAAATCAGTAAATTGGAGTTAGCCGAAGCGTCTGCATGCAATCATAGCCTTTCCTTATGGTCACGTTGGAATGGCACAAGAGGCCCCAGCAGGCGGGTGATTTTTTTGATTTTTTTTCTGTAGGGGAGGATGAAGAGTGTTGATTCTTCATGGCTATACGCCCGCGTATAGAAGACTTCCCGACTCTGCTTCAACATTTTTATCTTTCAGCCACTGTTGATTGCGTTTCCTCGAATGCGGTGCCAACTTCTCCCTCATTCCACTCATTTTCGAAACTAGCACTTTATAGAATCTGATAGCAAAATAGTGCATTGATTCGACTGAATTGGATCCATCGTGTTCACATCGGCGAGGAGCTTGACGAGTACGATACTGCTGACGGAGTCTTGAATGGCTGAACCAGCGCAGCGCTGGAGTGGAGGCGGGACTTACGGTATTACCATCGCACAGAGCAACTCATGTATATAAGAGTAACGTACCCCACCCTCCGACCATGTCATCCGGCTGCCTGCCAAACTACACACTACTCGAGCCATCACCAAACAAAAACGGCCCCTTAAAGACAGCTGTTATTAGTTTTCTTACCCAAATTTGCTATGGCCAATACGTCCCTCAATGTCCCAGCAGGGCCTCTTTTGGCTGACCCTACTTTGGTAAGCCAACTGCCGACAAACACATTGAAATACTGAAACTGATGCTAGATATTGAAACAGAAAGAGACATCGGATTACGAGAGTGCAGAGTATTTGGCTTCATAACTTACCTAATGTGCAATGCTGACTATTACCAGCAGTGAATACTCGACAGCCTCACTTACTCAATCTATCTGGGAGTAAGCAAAAAATAATAATCTCCAATTACTTAGTCTAGCAAGGCTTCCTTCATCTTTTTACTCATCTCATAGTATACCAGGTACCGATACGAAAATGGGCGTAGATACCATGCTTTCAAGGACGGGTAAGGAACTTGCCTCCGGGGTTTGGTCCTGTATCTAATTGAGCTCACTTCGTGTAGGAAATACTTGTTGCCAAACGACGAGGCTGAGCAAGAGAGGTTAGTTCTAGAATTGACATCCTATTTGAGTGGCGTTCTTAAAGAAAAAAACAATACCAGATTAGATATCGTTCATCACGTCTATCTCCTTCTACTTGATGGCAAGCTGTTCAGAGCTCCTGTGGGTGATGACATTCAGAGGATCCTGGATGTTGGAACCGGCACAGGAATCTGGGCTATTGACGCCGCGGAGTAAGCGTTGACCTTAGGAACGATGGTGATCCTCTACTTATTAATCGTGTATAGAGCCTACCCTTCTGCGGAGGTAATTGGAACAGATCTTAGCCCAATTCAACCGAGCTGGTATGTAGCCAGCCCGAGTTCCCAGAAGCGATTCATACTCATTCCAAATTTTTAGGGTTCCTCCCAATGTGAATTTTCAGATTGACGACGCAGAATCGGAATGGACTTTTGCAAGAGACTCGTTTGATTTAATTCATATTCGCCATTTGAATGGTGGAATCAAGAATTGGAAGAGGCTCATCCAACAATCATTTAAGTAAGTATCTCTGCTATTCCGGCGACGCCGCTAAGCTGACATTTTGCCTAATAGTGCACTGAAGCCTGGCGGGTGGCTAGATATTGCCGAGTACGAATGCGAGGTTAAGAGTGATGATGGGACTTTGCCCGCTCAAGGTAACTTGCTTAGATTTTATGCGCTATTGAACGAAGCTGCCGGTAAAGTAGGTAAGTAGCTATGACATAATTAACTCCTAGCGCTTACCCAAGGTTAACTTGGTAGAAAGGCCAGGAGTTCAAGATTGCTGCCTATTTGGATGAGCATATTCTAGAAAGCGGCTTCGAGAAAGTAAATCACGAAGAGATAAAAATCTCCCTTGGGACTTGGCCAGCCGATAAAAAGCAAAAGGAAATGGGGGCTTTTCTCTTGCTTACCACGGACAATGCTTTTGAAGCCCATGGAATGGCTCTCCTCACCAGAACACTCGGGATGGGGACTCCTGAGGTTGAGGAATTAATTGCGGGGGCCAAGAAGGAATCCCGTAGCAGGAAGATTCATTCTTACTTCATCCAGTACGTTTTCGGGACATCAAGCCAAATGCCGAGGCTAATATGTGACAAAACAGGCATCTATACTTCGCGCAGAAACCCCTCAAAAAGTGATCTCAAATGATCATCTCAGATGAGAAAAGTGGAAATTTCAAGATTCCTGTATAGTGGGAGGGCTCTTGTGAGATGTTCCAACTTATGCTGTTCTGTTTCACCTCTTATATTTGTTGGATGCGCTAGCCGTACTCCCGTAGATATAACTCTGTTTCGCTCTGCTCTTTTGACGACAATCTCAAAGATCCGAGTGATATATAGTGACAACAACTATGACCTAGCGATATACCCCTGGTGAGACGCAGTGCAGTTCTGCCGATATCAGCTATCATGATTCCCGGAAACCTTCCGCTCTAATTCAATCCTCTCTCATGCAGTCCCCATACCAAGTATATCACCCGGATACGTCCAGGAAAGGCGGCGGGGGGGTAAACATACGATACCATCCCACTTTGGGCTCGACTGGCATTTAGGGACCTCCGGCAGTGATTCTCTGCAGAATTCACCACCAGCCGCGGACTAAGTTCAAGTTAAGCTACCACCGGCACCGTAGGATAAGGTACTGGTAGCGGCAGCGAATACCGTACCCCTCTTGTCTCTATCTACCCATGGCTTCCGGGCGTGGTGTACTGTATCTCGCATGGCTACATAATAGTAATGCGCAGTGCCGTATATGAGAGTGTTGTGATTATCAATAATAATTGGTGCCGTTCTTGTGTGCTGGGGCGTTAGTGAGTTAATTTATTGTATTATACCTGCTGGAAGGAACTAAGTTAGGTAAATGAAATAAATCTCAGCCCATTATACGAGCCCGCGGGTTTGCACTATAGGCCGGTATTGGATACGGAAGTCCGAGGAGGGGGAGGGGGCGACGGAGCCCCGAAGCTACGGAATGGTATGGCTATGGTGAGTGTCTTTGGGGTTAACGTGATGTGGGGTTTCGCGAGTGAGAGGGCATGACCAGAGTATGATTGTGGGATGCAGGGAGGATAGGGGGATGAAAGTTTGGGCGGGTGTTACACTGGTGAACAGGCGCCCGTACGAGCTCACTCCATGGCCTTGCGTCACTGCGAATCTTAGGATGGTAGGAGGCGGTTTATTCACTACTTCCTCCACTGCTTCTGTGCAGCTGAAGGGTGTTGTAGGAAAGCCAGGGTACTGGAATGTATCTCTTGCGCTTCGAGTCGGGGTATGCATTGTAGCTCATATCACTCTTGGAAGATGAGATGAGGGGGGGTGGGCATATCATAAGTCTGCTACTTCACCCTCCCACTTCGCTGTGTTTGCTCTGCATCGGGTATTGCATGCCATTACTCAGGTCCGGAAGCCCAGACGTACTGCTAGGAATTGGTGATAGGATTGGTAATAGGCGTGGGTTGGAATATCGTTCGTTAGAGTATTTATGGTAGATTTTGCAAGGTCCCATTAAAAGCGAGGACGGAAAGGTATGAGAATGACTTTTAGTGAAGTCCACATGTCTCCCAAGATTCCGCGCTTAAACAGCACCCCGCCGACAGTGCGGTAACATAACTCACTTGCACAAGTAGAGTTTACCGAAAAGCGTGCACAACCACTCAATATCCTAAATTTACCCGAATATAATGTCCCTAACGCCTTTTAAATCAATTGCTTTTAGATACTACAAACCCAAAACACCTCTGCTCCTACTACTCTAGTCTAGCTTTTACCCACTTCTCCAACCCCCCTTTAACAAACACATCTTGCACGTTCGGTGGCAACTCCCCAACACCCAAGCTCCACTCTTCCGCGCCCTCTAACCCCTCCCGCACTGTGACCTTGCTCCTACGTACATCCCACCGTAACCACCACCCCGTCCTCCTGGTCAGCGTCTTCGGGAACTTCTCCCTCAACTTCTCAACCAGCTTCGGTAGTTCAACAGTCATCAGTGAGTTATTGATGCTGTTCCTCATAAAGATATTGCCAAAGCTCCCTGCTACAACCAACTGTATCGACCGCGCTAATATTGCGGTAGCAGCCTGCTCACGACTACTCCCACAGCCAAAGTTGAAGCCAGTAACTAATATGTCGTTTGGTTTCGAAATAGTTGGAAAGGTGGAGTCATAGTTCTCCATGCATACTTGTGCCATTTGCTCACGGGAGATGCCGTCTTGGTAAGTGTACTTCCCTGGGTAGATTCCGTCGGTGTTGATGTTGTCTGCGTCGCAGAAGATGATTTCTCCTTCAATCATAGGGGGGAATCCGGGGAGGATTTCTGTTTCTGCTTCCTGAGCGCTGGAGGACTGGGTTGAGGAAGGGGTTGGTGAGGGTGGGCAGGATATCGCTACGGTAGAGGAGGATCCAGCATAGTTCCCCGGGCCAGCGATAAATCCTTTCATTGCACTAGCTGCCACGACCTCTGGGGAGGCGAGGTATGCTAGCGCTTCTCTCGATCCCATTCTTCCCTTGAAGTTCCGGTTGGTTGCGGATATTCCGACTTCCCCATCCCTGAGGAGGCCGGTTCCTAAACCGATACATGGACCACAGCCTGCAGGAAGCGCCTTCGCGCCAGCGTTGATGAGGGCATCCCAATCTCCAGCTTTGGTCGCAGCTTCTTGTTCAAGCGTCGATGCAGCGGCAATATAGAATTCTACTCCAGAAGCTACTTTCGCCGATGGATTGGATTTGAAAACCTCAGCCGCTGCAGCGATATCCGAGGCGCGTGAATTTGTGCATGAAACCAGATAGGCCTTTTGAATAGCGACCTTTTTTTCTTCTAATTCCGTAAGAGGCGTAGAGATCTTGACAGAGTTGGGGCCGGAGACATGTGGTGACAATGTTGATAGGTCAAGGGTCAGAGACTTTGCATACGAGGCGTCCGGACTCGCAGAAAGTGTGTTAAGCGCGAAAAATTCCTCGATTTTCTTGTTCGTAAGACGTGGATGTGAGCTATTTCTAAGCCGCTGGGCATGCATGAAAGCCTTCTGGAGCATCCAGTCCTTAAGTACGTTATCCATTGGGAAGATACCGCTCAAGGCACCCCACTCGGTGGTCATATTCGCAATAGTCAAACGATCGTCAATTTTAAGCGACTCTAAAGTCTGTTCCGAGCCAACAAACTCGATGGCGTGGTTGAGGACCTCGTCGTTATTGAAAAGACCGCACAAAGACACAATTACATCCTTCCCAGTAACCCCCTTCGGCAGAACACCTTTGAGTTCCACCCGAGCTACTGGAGGAATCTGCCACCATGTTTGCCCGGTGGCCCATATCGCGGCTGCGTCCGTTCGAACAATTGGAGTACCAAGACACGAGATACCGCCGTACATATTGCTGTGCGAATCGCTAGCAACCGTAAGAGTTCCCGGCCAGGCGTATCCCTCCTCGACAAGAATTTGATGACCAATTCCTCTCCCAGCACCGTAAAAGTCCACCCCCATCCTCTTCGCTAGCTCCTCAATGTTCTGATACTTTCTAAGATTTGTCTCGCTTTTATTCTGAACGTCGTGATCGAGTGTCATAACTATCTGACGGTTATCGTGAATTTTAGTGGCTCCAATAGAGAAAAACTTCTGGGCCACTGGCCATGAGTTGTCGTGTGTCATACAATGGTGGGGTTTTATCGAAACATAATCGCCGGACCGAACAAACTTTCCAACTGGAAGCCCCACAGCGTATCTCTGCACGATCTTCTCGGTGAGATTCTGCGAGGTAGAGGGAAAAGAGGAGGTATCGGCATAGCCTCGAATTAGGCTAAAGGAAGTTGGAGGTTGGAAAAAGGTTGGGATTCGGGGAAGTAGAACTCGACGTGTTGAGAGCCGGAGATACGCTCTTGAGGCAGGAACCCGCGCCTGCAGTAATTAGCAATCGTCAAAAAATCAAACAAAGAAGGAAAGAGGTCGCACGAGATGCATGGTCAATCAATGGCAAGCTCCTCGCTCCCAATGAATTTAATTTTGGTTACTGGTGAGAGGGGGGTGAGAAATTATGTTTCCCAATTGAAAGAGGGGGACTCTCCTGGGCAGAAGATGGTTGAGGCTCTTCTTTTCCCCCAAGGAAAACGCTTGTTGCCAAGACTGTTATCCTATCATACAGGGTCTGGTGCGCTAAAATATTATTTTTCTATGCTCTAACAACCCTCAAACTGAGAAACAATCTTTGTTTCCTCCAAACTTTTTACAACCTTCAATGACTTCCTCAAAACCACGGAATTCGCTATCATTGTCGGAACAGCTCGCTCTATTGGAGAATTCTGCGCCGACGGGTAATTATTGTTTTCACAAAATTGAGGTATTTAACTAACAACCTTCGATTAACAGATTTCGATCCCGAAGCTCCAGAGGAAGATTACAGCCTCCGGTCGAAAAAATCGGGAAATGTGGAAATTAAAAGTCAGAAACACGGTTGCTCGATTGGCTCGAGCACACTGAACCCTCCAATCAAGACCTCAGAAGCTCGATCGCCGTTTCCCGATAGCGAAAAATCCGAAGGCAGCAGAGACGAAGAAGAGAATGAAGAGGATCTGGGAAGAGCACACTATATCACTGTCGGGTATGACATGAGTCCTTAAACCACTACCTCTAAACTCTAACAACCGCACAGAAAGAGCAAGCTACGGAAAGGAAACCCAGTCCTATTAGATCCCAAATACAATGGCGCTCGAATAAGTCGCCAAAAGCTCTACCAAGACGAAGACGAAGACCACCAAATGGATGGATCCGATGGCGATAGCGAGGGTAGTGATGGCGACGGAAGTGAAGACGATGCAGACGAAAAGAAAGCGGGGGATCCAGAGAATGGTGAAATTCCAACAGACGAAGATGATGATATCGACAGTGATGATGCTCTCGGAAGTAGTGAGGATAGATTTTCTGGTTTCAAATTTCTCGGCAGCTCGACTACCAAAGAGGGGGTAAAGGCTACCCGCGGAATGAAGGTTGTCGACGGCTCAAGCTCCGACGGGGAATCTGGAACAGACCCAGACGATGAGGCGATATTGGATGAAGAAAAGGACAGCGATGAAGGCGATGCCTCCGATGTAGAGAGCAACCTGTTCAGTCATACTAATGATGATGAGGAGAATGGGAGTGAGGATGAGAGTGAAGATGAAGAAGGCGAAGACGACCGGGATGGGGGCAGCGAGGGTGTCCAGGATGTGGAAGCCAAGCGTAGGGAGGAGTTAAAGAAGCTGATCACCGAAGAACAGAGGTGGGTCTCCCCGGATAAAAACAAACGGTCTCTAATAGCTTCACAGAAACGTTGTTGCAAATATTTCCAAAGCTGTCAAGGCCGATACTGAGAAAGGCACGGCAGTAAAGCAACAGCAGGTGTGTAACACCGTTTTGGAGCCCCTATCGCGCGGATACATGCTGACATCCAGGCATAGAAAACTTTTGACTCGCTTCTAGGTGTCCGCATCAAACTCCAGAAAGCCATTGTAGCAGCTAACTCTCTACCCACCCCTTCCCAACCTCCGCCATCACCTCGACTCGTATCAGAGACATGCCAGGCGGCAGAAGATGCGGCATTGAGTCTCTGGAGCACCCTAACAGATCTCCGATGTGAGCTATCTTCACCCTCTGCCCTCAAACGAAAACACGATGATACGGACACCTCCACCCCCGCTTTATGGGCCAAGATGCGAAAACTCGAAGGAGAAGTTCATCCGAACCGCCTTTCGATACTAGATAAATGGTCTACTAAAACGTTCTCCGTTTCCACCGTCACGCTAGCGCACAAATTGAACAACAGCGTGCAACGTGGCCTCACCGCAACAATCAACGAGACTCTAATGACTGATCTAAACCGACATGTACAAAGGACAAGAGTTCCCCGGTCATGTGCGCCAACAAAGGTCGGAAATGGCGAAGACGTGGAAGTGTATGACGACTCTGACTTTTATCAAATGTTATTGAAGGCACTGGTGGACCAGAGAATGGTGGACAATGCAAACTCCGGCAGTGCCAGTGGCGCAATCAGATGGACAACGGCATTGAGAGACGCCAAAGTTAAGAAAGTTGTAGATACTAAAGCTTCCAAGGGGAGGAAGTTGAAGTACCAAGTCCAAGAGAAACTTCAGAATTTCCTGGCACCAATCGCCAATAATAGTTGGAATGAACACCAGATTGAGTACGCCTCCGTTCATCAATACTTCTCAAGGGGTCCTACTGACTTTAGTAGTGAGTTATTCGGCAGTCTGTTGGGACAGAGAGTCAGAGTTGATGAAGACAGTGAAAGTGAGGAAGAAGTCGAATTTGATGGGTTGAGATTATTCAAAAGTTGATAGAGCAATTAGACCGTCTTAATAAGAGTACTTACAGTAGTTAGACTCGACGTTTGCGTGCCATCATTTACGTGGGCAAAATCTCACCCATATCTCCTTTAAGTATCGTTTATTGACGAATCTCTCGCCCTGAGGGGCGCGGAGGTTGGGAGACATGGCATAATTCCATGATAACGCACCCATGTTAGGAGTGAGCTATGGGGGATGAAAATACGTATATAGAGACAGCAGGCACCGTAAAACCTTGTCTTGATATAACACCACACAGCTTTAGGGCTGCCCCCCAGATATAGATAGCCCATCCAGGGCCCTTTCGTTACTCGCATACATTCGGGGGCTTCGCAGGTTTCGGTGTTCTCGGGGGCAATCATGAACTGTCACCCGTTTAGTTACCTTGTCCCACCGCTCCATCTTTAAACCAAATCCTAGTCACGTCAACGATCTTGTAGTATAAAGCCCAGGACCTTGAAGCCAATTCACCAATGGGCTGTGCTTGAGTATCATACCGACACTCACTTAGGAGCAGTGGCCCATTCCGCATCCCAGTAGTGAACCACACTCCCGTATCATTACCATAAAGACTTAAATAGAAGAAAAATGTGCTAGGACGTTGCAGTTGCCTCTCCTAGTAAGGCGTGGTGTATATTTCTTTTGATTTGTCTCAACTGAAGGCTGAATTTGCTGTGTTTCCCCCTCGCGTAGCTGGCAATGGGGATTCTAACGTCCTAGCACATTTTTCTTCCATTCGAGTTCTTACGGTATTCCACATCAACCATATCCCACCCTTCCTTCCCCCCTTCCCCCATATGATACTACCGGGCCCACCTACCAGTTCATCCCCCTACAGCTAACGGAGATCTATGGCCACTGTGCAAATTAAGGCCACAAAGCAACAGGAAAACTCACTGAAATCCTCTGGACGAAGCCGTAGGCCTTCCGCATTTGCCTCCACATTCAGGACTCCCTCGCTAAAGCATCTCCCTTCTGCCTCCTTTCCTCTCCACATTACAATTGCATGCTGGCACATTGCTTACCAGGTGAACTCTCACTCCGGAAAATAAAACGCCAAGCTCTCGGTTTCAGGAAGGATAAAACAGTGCTAGGGGGCGTCAAGGATGCAGGAGATATATGGTTGTGTGCTAGCGGATTGGCGTTATGGTGGAGTTGTGGGGAATCCTTTAACTAGGCCCGGAAACGGGATAAGTTTAATAGGTTTGAAAAAATGTTGGCTACCAGCGCACCTTTTCCCTCACTTCTCTTGGGTCTACAAGTAACTTGGTTATTGTTTTGGATCTTGGGGATAGCCGGCGACCCTGTTCAGGGGAAAGGGGTTTTTGCTTCGCTGCTTACAGCAGTGAGGATACCGTACTGTAGATGGCTGGGTGGGTATAAAAGACTGGATCGTCGCGATGGGGGGAAAGTTTGCTCGTCAGGGTGCGGTGGAATGTCAGAATACGGGCTCCTTCGACTCCCATTCCTTGTCTCACTCGCAGGTGCAGCTCCCTAGGAGTATGAGTGGCGCTCCCCCGCATCCCAACAGCGTATGATCCGCCTGGAAATTATCTTCCCAATAGTGCCGGTACTCGAGTAACTTACTGCACGCGGCACGTCTTCGCTATCTCGAGTACACTCCTCCTCTCCTTCAGGTTCTCTTAAGCTCTTGTTAAAGTCCGGCGTCACATGACATCGGCAAGAACCTTGCCGGATTGGTAACGCCTAAAGTGTCACCTTCTACGATACATGTACGACGGCCTATCAACATTACTTTTTCAAAGTCTTCGCTACGGGCTTCGGGAGAAGTGGATGCTTGGCTAATGTGGGATTGGACAAGTCGCAACCCCCACTCGATGGGCTGGGGACGGTCCACCACGGGACTGTTAAAATAATATGGTCATGCCGGTACGGTACTCCACTAATTAGCTCCCTCCGCATATGTGTCATTTCTCCTCGTGATACTCTTTTAGTTCAGGCCAGATTAGAATACCTTCTATATATATATGGAGGGGGTTCCCTTTAGTTTCTACCCAAGCTCCTCCCCCCCAATTTTCCAGACCCCGCCTTTCGCCTTCCAAATCGGGAAGGTGAATACTGGGCAAACCGACAGACGAACCCTCACGATCCTATCCCACAAGACCGAACTTGGAGCTTCATAGGCTTGTGGAAAGGGCCTCATCGTGAGATAAAAACACTATGGCTAGCACCCTACTGCTACCTCCTGTCCTTCCCTAGAGGCACCCTTGCCTGAGCTATGGGAAACAACGAACCACTACCTCTGGCTGCTGTTACATCTTCTCCAGCCAGTTGACTGATCTTCTCTGGGTACCAGTACACCCACGCTGGGCTCCCATCCAAACGTCGATGGTTTCTTGTCCTCAAAACAAGTCCAGGGTTTCCCAGTGAACCCTCGCTGCTGTCAAGACCGAGTCGAAAAAATTGGGACGATTTGTCTTTTTAATTTCTTTCCTTCATTGTTGGTGTCTACTGGTGGTGTTTTCCTTTTCTGCCTGCCTTTCTTATTTTTGGGGAGGATGTGCGGTTGGTTCCATACCAGAGGGACTGTAGGATTGGAAGACATTGGACAGGGTGGGATGTTTTTTCCTTTGTTAGTGCTTTGGGCCTTTATGTCATAACTTCGGTTCTATACAACGGATGAGCCCCGGTCTTGTACCTAAATCAATCCACGGATTTAAAAATAATAAAAAAAGAACCCCCCTTTGGTTTGGTTCCTTAGCGGGAGCTTGAAACACAAACCTTGGGCCGACATTGGGTAGTGTGAGATATCCTAAGAACTTTCCAGCCCGCATTCTCCACATCCGCGCAGCAACCGTATTGCTTGTTTTAGGTTGGCTAGCTTTAACACGAGACCAATACCTATAGATAAAGGTGGAACTCGTGCAGTAGACTCGGTTGTAGACCCGGTTGTACAAGAAAAACCATAACATCCTACGATAGTGATTACAGACCGCTAGTAACCGGTGCAGATAGCCTTCTACCACAATAGGCGCCCACCCTGCACAAGTCCAGGGGTACAAGAATCCCCCCACAAACATGTCATCGCTATCAGTGCTACCAGTGATGTCTCGTAATCTATTCCGCCCAATCACCATATCCCCGTCAGTAAGCCACCGTCAGCAGCACCAACGATCAAGAATTGTGTTGCAAATGGCAGTTTGATGGCCGCATTGCATTGATGGCCACACTTGATGCGGGATGTGCCCGCACTCTGTGGCCGCAGAGGCCTACGTACGCACTAGTGAAAGGACGCGCAAGCACTAAAAATGGTTTCACACCTCTTGTTTTTCTCCCCCTCGCACCTTTCCCTGCTTCACACCTTCGTACACAACTTTCAACAAGTCTTTCCTTCCACCAAGTTATCATCAATCAATCATGATCCTCATCTCCACTTAACCGGTTTCAGTCCACTACGTAAAATCCTCACCGTAAATTATTACCTCCGCAACCCAGATTTTCAACAAATTGCAAAGAGAAGAACGAGTGATATATCATGAAGAGGAACTCACTCTCCAGTATTAAACCCCGGCATAATTTATCCCCCCCCCCGTCGGAATAAAACCTCACCTGTCCGAGGTGCGCCCACTCCCAATACCCAAGGCCCTATAACTAAGAGGGGTATCTCGCACCCCCATCCTATCGGTGATCTATGCTGATAGCTAATTGTGAATGGAACAGAACTTTATGGCGCGGTTCCAACCTGTGGGTCCCACAGGCCGTAGCTAGGTATTCGCACCACAGCCGGGGGACCCAGAAGACGCCGCCAAGGCGGTGCTCGAGTTGTTCTGGGGGAAGTGTGGGGGGGGAGGGTAATTGTGTGATACGGCCCGGGCCTACGGTGTTGGACATTGGAGGGTATGAGGGTGACGGGTGTGAAGAGGGAAGAAAGGGTAGGAGGAGGTTTTGAGAGTGACGGGTATTGGGCGATTGGACTGGCGCTTGGGTGGAAGTAGAGTGGAGCAGGGCTTTTTAGGGGGAGGTGGTATCATATGTATTGTGATGGGTTTTGCGAATTTCTTTCTAACGCCGGGGCTTGGAAAGGGTATCATACCTAGGCGGGTGATAACGGCTTCGGATGGTTGTTAGTCGTGTTTCGATTAATATAGAGGGGCGGTAAGAGAATGTACGATTGCTGTCCTGTTCTCTGATACCCGAGAGAGCTTCAACTTTTACTGTCGACGAGTGGCCCATCCTTCGGAGTGTTCGTGTCATGGCCTCTCGTGTATCTTAAAGGTAGTTAATGATCATCCTTATAAAACCTATGCCATATAATTCAAAACCCTGGTATCAAAATCCCCTACAATTCCTCCTCCCACCTTTCTTCCATTCCCCGCATACCAAAAGCCGCCCCACCTCACTTCCCCCCGCCACCCCTAACAATTGCCCCACCCCATGTCACCCCATCAACCCTCCAATCACCAACCGCCGCTCCGGCCGGGACATCATACTCAAGACAATAACTAACCCCGACCAGCTCCTTACCCCGCCACACAAGAAAACTCGCGAAATCCCCCGTCTTCTCACTAAAGCACCCATGTACACTCCGCAGTTTCCTCATAACTGGTGAGAAATCGCGCCTGTAGGCTTTCCAGCCAAGCTTTATGCTGCCGCCTCCTGTGTCGGATGTGGAGACTACCTCGGTGATGCGGGATGGCCGTTCAGGGATGGTTGATATTGGGGATATATGCAGGCTTCCTAGGGTTAGGGCTTTGAATCCAGGGGAGGTGGGGGTGGGGGGATGTTTGTAGTAGATCCCCAGCTCTGTAATCCTTTCATTAGGGCCTGTGATTATTCGTGGGAACGTAGTAGTCTTCCAGCCTCCACGGGGCCCTTGCGGTAGGGGTAGTAGTTTCTTCTGGGTTGCATCTGAAGTGTAGTATACTCCTACTACCTCTCCTTCTAGTATTTCAGCGGGGAATCGCTCTGGGAGTAAATACGCCACTTGGATGGAAGATCCATTCGCGGTAACTGCTGTGGAATATAGCGGGCAGAAGTCTACTCCCCCGACAACGCTCCCAGCTGCAATAGAAATATTCAGACTTGTGCCCCCAAAGTAAGCCGTCTCATCGGTAAACGCCCACTTTAGTTTATCCGTGTTCCGAGAATTCTTCGACGGAAGGATTGACTGCGCACCGATATGCACCCAGGGTGTATTCATGGCTTTCTATTGTACAGGCACCCATGTCAGTACGGTATAGGGTTGGAAAGCGTGCGCGAGGGTAAAACAGACAACTCCATTGACCCACCACCCCTTTCCGAGCGCTCTATTGAAATTCGTAAAGAAGAATTCTGGGCCGCCGCATGTTCTACCAGAGGCAAAATACGAAATTGGCTTGACAGAATTACTCTCAGTGTCACTCCCATCACCGACCCAGAACTTCCGATCGACAGATTCAAAGTCCTTTCCACTAAAATTCTCATACGTCCATCCGGGTGCAAACAGAGCTGCGGATGTTCCCGCATCCCGGATGAGGGAGAGTGCTTCACCAACCCCAAAGCCGCCACCACCCAGGGATCCCCGACCGAAGCAATCGATTCCAGTGTATATATCAGACACCCGATTCATAGTGTTGGCCATGGCCTTCGTATTCCCCAACTCCCGCTTGCGCCATCCATAGTTCGTGAATAGCCCGTCGGTGACCTTGAAAAATGGCGCGTTGAGCTGGGTAAGTCCATTCTGCCAGTCCACCTGGTTGCGCACTGTCAAAGCATCATACCATATCACCAGCCCACCGGGAACCAATTCCCTTACAGCGCTTCTGAGCTCTTTCAGAAACGCCTCTAACTCGCCTGGCACGAGATTTTCCCTGGGAAACGAAGCTTCGATGTTCATTAGCCACCCGTCGAACCCATAGGTTTCTGCGATCAGTGCTAATTGCGTCGCGTATATGTACTCCCCCTCAGAGCCCATATCCAGAAGTCTGGAGAGAGCGGCAGACCCGGTACTGCCCTCAACGATGAACGTACCGAGGACTCGGACGCCGTTCCGGTGGAGCGTGTTTATCCATGGGCTCGGTGGGATGGAGACGAGGTGGTGAGAAAAGTAGACGAAGGTATCGATGAGGTGGAGATGCGCTGCGCTGTAAATTGGCCCGGGCGGGGCGGGAAATTGGCCTTGGGCAGATTCATCGGGATGGTAGCCGCCCTTATAGTCATGGCAACTCAAGAGATTGGGAATTGGTGATGGTACTGCTGTTGGGGGCTGAACGGGCGGCGGTGGGCGGTCGAGCAGAGGTGTGTTGGAGACTTTAGAGGCTTGAATCTCAACATCCTCGGGTCTCCAGTCTGCGAGCTCGGACATCTCGCTAATGTAGATGAAATCTTTTAGGTTGGACATCGTGTTTTTTGTTTGAAGTTATCGTATTCTCGTAGGGAGACGCTACTCCAGTGATTGCGAGACTGTCGAGAGCTTCGGACAGTTATAGTCCTTTTTCGAAGCACAGCTAGATTCACAAGCCATTCGGGAGTTCTCGCTAGTACCCCGCACTCCGGCTATTACGCCGATTATTTACAAGTTGCGGGTTCAGCAGTTGGCGCAAGTAGGGACTGAGAAGAAATAGTAATACAGTATCAGCAGTCGCTTACTCATCAACGGAAATGAGCGGAAGCCCTTGTTCTGAGCCCTCCAAGCTGTATGGAGCTGATCTGACACACCTCGCAAAAACAACTGGGACAACTATGATACCGGGGATCTCGCTAGGACGCTAAAGCTATCCCTCCTAGCAGACTACCGTCCGAAGAATGCTCTTTGCATGTAATTAGACCCCCAGCCAGTATAATCCTTCCAGAAACCCCAAAGCAAGATAAAGAGTCTGGAACCTCCGGGGCACATTTTGGTCATTCAAGATCACTCAACTGATATGAGGATGATGCTCCAAAGTGCCTCGAAGTGGTAGCTTGAGGCTGTAAAGAGACTCCTGGAGTCGGTTTTTGAGCCCCCTACCAGACGTTCCGTATGCGCTCCGGGGCCGTGTAATTGTATGAGGCTGATAAGAGATAACTTTCCACCGACCCCACAGAACCCACAAAGGGACAGTCTTTTACACAAAGCTGACATAATTTGGATGAATTTCCCACCAAGCTAGGTACCCCTGAATGTATACCGTATACACTCGCTCTTCTTTGCCAAGAGTACCTTCCATCAGCCGATATTTTGCTGGAGTCAAGTACACACCCATCCACACAACCTCTTCACCTCATTGCGCAACATCTCCTATCTGAAACGGTTTCTCTCAGGCGCAATTGACAGGACCCAACGTGGAGAAAATCTACCGTAGAATTCCATAAATAAGCCGCACTTTGGAATAGCCCGCAGCCACCCAAAACCTAGCCCACGTGAGTATGAGCCCTTATATAATCCCTTGCTTCACAACTCAACCTTTGAATGATCCGAGCGGCTTATTTATGGAATTCCATGGGCATATTGAGACAAGGCTTGTTACCTTGTTTGGCATTATGTGGGATCAGTGGGTGAAACATAGCACTTTGCTGAGATAAAAAAACATTACTGGCATTCTATAGGGGTGGTCTGTGATCCGCTGGTACAAGTATAGAATACGTTTTCCCACCCAACGTGACAAAACACAGAAGACAATTAAAAAAAGAAAACAAAAGAAAACGATTCATCTTTCCGACCCCTGCAGTACCTGGAGCACTGGTACAAGTATAGAATATGTTTTCCCACCCAAAGTGACAAAACACAGAAGACAATTAAAAAAAGAAAACAAAAGAAAACAATTCATCGCGCAGACCCCCGCAGCACCTGGAGTGCAGGAACTCCCCTGATCCCATTCTCACCCGGGAGAGAGTGATAGAAAGCCCAATATGCTGTGGTAACCGGGGTGAGCTGCCCCTCGTTAAGGTAGGTCGTGACACAGTTTGAATCTTCGAATTTTTTCATAAAATCGGTGAAAAGCTCGTAGAATCTATCACTAGGAGTTTGAAGGTGGTCGGATTTAACTGTGGCATGAAAGTTTATAATATTCAAGGTTTCCGGATGTGCTGAGCATGTTAGCATTAGTCTATAACGAAGTTATTTCAGTTGTGAGGGATTGCTTACAGATTGACCAAATAGTCAGCGGGATGCACCCGTAAAGGCTCCTGAAGACAGTAATATCATCCCTCTGATGCAGTGCAGCCTCTCTGTACAATTCGGCATCTGCTTTAACGTCACCGCCGTGAGCAATCGAGTTTCCATCATAAATATATCGTTGGTCTACCCCCTCCATAATCCCCATTTGAGTTTGTTTATAGTTGACTAAGAATCGGTGCCTGATAGCTGCATAAGCTTGGACGGATAAGGTCAGGTTCGTAACCTGCACTTGTAATGAGGTGATTGTGATTTCGTGCATTCCGGCTACCTCCCGTAAAGAAGATGTCTCGGCCCGTAATGAAGATGTTTCGGCCCGTAAGGATTTTACCTCGTGGAGAGCAGCAGCCCAGGTATGGCCATGACTATTTGCGACCGTAAGGGTTGGTGTGCTTCGATCAACAGATAAACCATCATTTTTCAATATCTCTGATAGGTTCTTTTTCGCGCTCGAGATGATATGTTCGTCATCGCCTATCTCTGCCTCGGCCACTACAATTGCCTGACACTCGCAGGTGTCAAGACTCTCAGGAGTTGGGGGCGCCCCTGGACATGGAGTTCTATCCTGCCTCTGCTTCCCCTTGCTCCAACTCGTTAACCGTTTAACTAAGTCAAGCTTTAACCCATCGTCCGATAGTCCACGCTCCAAGCACAATAGCCTGAGCTGCCCAACTTTCAGCTTGTCAAATCTCACATCATCGTGAGAGATGTGTTTTCGACCACCCATCGTGCTGGTCCTGTGCACCTTAGTTAGCAAGCCAAGCATACTTGACAAACTGTACTCGCAATGTCAAACCGTTTTTAAAAACCCTTGAATATTGTGAGTACAGTTGAGATTGGACAGGCTGTTGGGAATGATGGTCTCACTTTGGCGTATGCGTTGGAAAAAAAGAGGTTTTCCAGAAACTGTTGTGAGGGATGTTTGAAGTTGAGAGGGAAGAATTACAAGATCTCGGGCCAGGTGGTGTTTATCAATTTATGACACACAAGATTCAGCCTTGGCACTGGGACCTTGACTTACAGGGGGTTATCAGAAGGTCTGTCGAACTCTTGGCAGAAAATCGCATACTAAACTCTGCCAAGAGTTCAAGTCAAAACTAGTTAAATAGAGCAGTAACACCTATTCAGCTAGGTTAACCTTAAATAACTGCTCTCTAACTTCCTGCGAGACATTTTAACCTTATACCTAAACTGGAATAATTTTTTCATAAGGTATCATATATCCTGTTTCTTAGATACACATATTAATTCCTTCGCAAAGATAATAGGCTCAAGCGTAGTAGTGCGTGCGAACAAACCATGGTCCTCAGCCCAAATGCTGTGAGTCCTTGGCACTGAGGGACCAAGAAGTAGGTTCACAAGTTAGTACCCAGGGGTGGATCAGCGATGCGCTCAGCTATGGTGTGATTGCAGGGTCTGGGGGAGGTGGTCATTTGCTCAAGGGGATCAATAAAAAGATCCCAAAACACCCGAAAGAGGCACCTAAGGCACCACTCTTGGACCGCCGTGATGAAATATCACTCGATTCTCCCCTTACCCTTGCCCAGCGAGGCAAGGGTTCCCGGCTTTGAGGCTCTTTCACCTTGCCAAGAACTGAATCTGCCCCTCCAAAAAAATTCATCCCACTATTCTAAGACACATCCTCCAGCCAGTTCCGATCACATAGATATGAAGCTCGACACACATGCGATACGATACCTCACGAGTGAGGACTGGCGCGTCCTTACCGCCGTAAGACTTCCTTCTTCTCCCCCCCCAGTACCCGTCTACGGAGCAAGAGTTCTGACCTCTGATCAGGTAGAAATGGGTAGTAAGAATCACGAAGTCGTCCCTACACCATTGATCACGCAAATATCTGGCTTGAGAGGTGAGAGTGGGGTCAACAAGTGCATATCGAGCCTGGCAAAGGTGGGACTTATTGCGAGAGTTAAAAACGCAAAATGTTTGTCTACCCCTACCCAATGTCTATCGAGGCCGCGGGAGAAACTTATGGGGAGGAGCAGACGACGGCTACCGATTGACGTACGGTGGACTGGATTACCTCGCACTAAACACGTTCTCGAAGAGGAAAAGCGTTTATTCCGTCGGGAATCAGATTGGTGTTGGGAAGGAGTCAGACATTTATGTTGTTGCCGACGAGACGGGCACCCAAAGAGTTCTCAAGATTCACCGGTGCGCCACATCCCTCTTCTCCATGTGGCCTAATAAAAAATGTATCGCTAACCCTTGGATTGGGTGGAATAGATTGGGCAGGATTTCCTTCCGCACCGTAAAGGCCAACCGCGACTACCTCCGCAACCGACATAGCGGTAGTTGGATGTACATGTCGCGCCTGGCAGCATTAAAAGAATACGCATTCATGAAGATCCTGCACGAGAACAACTTTCCGGTTCCAGTCCCACTAGACCAAGCCCGTCACTGCATAGTAATGACACTAATCGATGCTTTTCCCCTTCGTCAAATCTCAACATTAACATCGCCCTCAACGCTTTACGCAAAACTCATGGAACTCATCCTACGATTTGCCTCCCAGGGCCTTATCCATGGTGACTTTAACGAGTTCAATATTCTTGTCCACGAGGACACGCAGGAGCCTGTCGTTATCGACTTTCCTCAGATGGTCAGCGTGGATCATGCTAATGCCAAAGAATATTTCGAGCGGGATGTCAAGTGTATCAAGGACTTTTTCAAAAAGAGGTTCAGGTATACCGCTGACGATGACGGGCCGTTTTGGAGTGATGTTAAGAGGATTGGGAAGCTAGATGTGCTAGTTGAGGCGAGTGGGTTTTCGAAGAAGCAGGCAAAAGATCTGGAGAAGTATAGGAAGGAAGTAGTCCCACTGGCAGATAATCACGAAGAAAAGGGTGCTGCAGAGGGTGGTGAGGGTGTCGAGGATGACGACAGGGATGGGGGTGAGGAAGAAGAGGAAGAGGATGATGAAGGAGAGTCAGAAGGGGAGTCAGGAGGGGCAATTGAAGAGGCTAAAAGACCAATGATTGGTGAGGACGGGAAGGAGCTGCTGGATGCTCTGGGAAATACTCGCACATCATGATCACAGCAACCTAGCCTGGCGCTACGGAACAAAAGTCTAGGTGGCGCCAACGATTGTGCAATAGCTTTACCTGTAGCTACCGAATCACAGCTTATGGAAAACCTGAGTACACCACAATCCGAAATTTAGTGATGAACAGTTCCTGCGTTAAGTTACGGTAAGACGACAGCGATGACTCGCCGTGTGCACAATACTTCTAAGCTAGCCATCGAGTTCTTGAAATAGATATTTTTTTATACGAGCTATGTACCAGCGTAATCCGCTTAAGGCAAGAAAGGTACCCTGGAAACATTAAGACAAGTCATGATAAGAGCGCGATGGCTCCACCATCAAAGCATCGTGAGTAGCTTCCCAATCAAGACGCAAGACCGGCACCACAGTCTTTCCACAACTATCCCCAATCAAGGACCAGAAATTTCCCTCCCCCCCGCCACACGCCTTTGATCCGAGCCTTCGCAAGCGACAGTGCCAGTGCGGAACCAAATATATACTAGAATAAAGGTCAGATTCTAACGGCCCCTTTCATTGCATTAAGGCATCAGCATTGAGGCTCGTGAAGTCCATTCGACTTTCAAACTTCAAGGCAAGTGAAATTTCATGTGCCAAGTTAGGGTCCGTTATGTACTCGGGTATGGTCGTAAAGGGCGGAAAACTTTCAGTGGCGAAACAAGGATAGAAGGGCTGATCTATGCTGATCGATCAGGGGGAAGTGGAAAAGATGGGGGTGTTATAGGATGCCATTAACCTAGAGCAATAGTGATGTGGCTCCTGCTGTATTATATCTATGAGTTTTGTTAAGAATATGATAGTATCAAGCCAAATTGAGACCAAGGGGGCGGAATCTGGGCTTTTGGAATAGTTCTTCCAAGAGACTTGTATAAATGCATAGGTTCAACCGTGTACTAGCAATTTCATTATCATCTAAATATTGTCTAAATGGTTAGGTACTATACTAAGATACTTATTCCTTCAGTCTGGATTTGAGGTGTCTGCCAAGGCAAGAATTTTTCCCACTGTTGCAACCTGTTTTCTCACTACCCCACCGGATCTTGCTGATCTTTTTTTCCGCCCTTTATGACCATACCCGAGTACTGGGGTAGGGACGAAAAAATCGGAAAACTTATGGTGGCAAAACAGGGAAGATGGGGATGATCGATGTGGCGGCGGGTGAAAAGCGATCGGGTCACGAAACATCTTAAACCCAGGTTGTTGCATAGAGTGACAGGATCACCGCTCGATGTCTCTTCAGAGTTGGTCTGGGCTGGCTGCGCAGAAAATGGTCAGGTTTAGACTACGGAATAGCAAGGTACCATTATTTGTTCCCTAAATCATCATCCGGTTTTCTGATGTCTGCCAAGCCCAATTTCTTTCCAAAGTGCTTTCCTCGTTGCTTCACTCCCCAGATAATCTTGCTGATCCTTTTTTCCGATTTTTTCGTCCATACCCTAGTACTCGAGTACGGGCGGGACAAGCATTCCATCTCTCCCCCCATCCCTGCAAGCATAACGGCTCGTTTGTGTTGCCGCCCGTCGCTCCGCGGTTCCCGATTTCATGACGGGGGGTGATGCCGCCAAGCCAAATTTACGTACGATACTGAACGGTACGCACAACACAGCACTTTAAGTTACATGCCAGAGAGAACCGCCATGCCGAGGGCTAGCTTACAATATCGTACACTTTCCTTTGTATTCCTCCCCTCTAACTATCTGCCAAAATCACTACCAGTGTGAGCTAGGTGATTTGATAAGGTAGTTAGCAGTCATATGGCCGTTTTGGGTTGACTGGAAAAACGCACACCAGCAGATAGCTCGGCTGTAGAGTTTTCTCATAAAAAGCCGCCTTTCATGTTTTCCTACTCGAGCAGACAGACAAGTACAACCACACCTCCCTTTCAAAGATATAGAACCTTTCAACGATCAACAGCAATTCGATCACCACTTCACCTCTATTGGACTTAGCTTATCCGTGATTTGCTCTTTCCATATCGACTACCTTACACCGTAGCTATCCGAGGTCAATTCTATCCTCACAATCTCCCGGTATAGCGAGCAGGTCACGAGCGCATTTCTACCTCACAGCCGTGCCCCGTCAGAACACCTAAGGGAAAGCCAATAAACACTCCCACACCGGTACTCGTATTCGCCGTTCACCCTTCAAAAGAATAAAATATCAAGAAACCGCAGTTACCATACCCACCTTCACGACCCCCCCCCGAGATCATACGAGATGCAGCTCAAGTATATTATGGCTCTCCTCCTACCTGTTCTTGCTGCGGCTAAAAAGAGCGTCAACTACATTGTTACCTTCCAGCCGGACACTCCGAACAGTGTCATCCAACGGGCCATGGCTGCTGTAAAGGCAAACGTACGAAAACTTCTTTCACACTCTAGGGGGCACAGAGAAGGTTCTAAACAAGTCTTTAGGGAGGGCAAATCACTCATGAGTACAAAATTATCAGAGGGTTTTCTGTCTATGCCCCATATGAAGCCGTTAACCAGGTTTCAACTCTGGCAAGTGAATGGAGCCCCGTTATCGAGGAAGATAGTGTTGTAAGTTTTCCTTTTTTCTTCCCCAGACTTCCTTCGGAGGTTCTCATGGAGCTAATGCGAGTAATACAGGTTACCACGCAGTCGGGATAAGCCAAGCCAGTGCGGTGTCATCGTGCCGGATGAAGGCCTTGTGTGTTTGGGGTTCGATGGGTGGTTTGCTGAATCTATGGAATTACGAAATAAGAGTGCTGCCGTAAGACACTTCTGAACGGGTATTGGGGGGTTCTTTTTTTCTTTTTTTCTTCTTTTTTCTTCTTTTCCTTTTCTATCGCTTCCCTTCCTTCCCTTCTTTTCTTTCGTGTGGATTACCGGTACTTCATTTGGAGGGTCATTGTGATTTGCTTTGGCATCAGGATTATAATAAGTGGTCTTGCTCAATACGGTCGAGTGGTGGTGATGAGCGTATGCGATGTCGTGATGTTTGGGATGACGTGTTACTCGATCGGTGTGAGCAACTACCATATATGATCAGAGCAGAGATTGAAGGAAGAAGTTGTAATTCTCGGCGCGATAGTCTATTTCTATGGTAAGATAATAGGACCGTAGAGTCTTGCGGAAAATGACCCCCACCACCCGCACCAGGACCCGGACGGAGAAATTCATTTTCCCCTGCACCTTCGGTTGGTCGGTTTGCTTTTTAGAGCCCGTCGCCCGTGTGGTTAGGCGGCTCTTCCCAACCCCCCAGACACCGACCACCTCCCGAATCCCTTTTTTTTTGTGAGGCTGATTTCCTTCTCTTTCCTTTTTTGTCCCTGGCCAGTGGCAACAGCCAATCCTCCCTCCCCCCCAAAAAATAAATAAAAAATAAATAAATAAAAACATCAATCACCCTTTTTCCTTCTCTTTGATCAACTACAATACATCACCACTATCGTGCCTTCGCACAACAGAAGCGCGCGCTAGATATGGTGAGTACGTTGCTCTTTAATCGGAACCCAGCCTGTTGGGGTTGTGGCCAGAAACCCCCATCATTAGCAGGTGCTAGGAGAGCTCCGAACGGGAGTGTCCTGCACTTTGTCTGTCCCTCGTGCGGCAATCCGAATCATTTTGACGAGGTAGGTTTCTTCCATCTTTACTCATTCCTAACCCGACACAGCTCTGCTAACTTTACGAAGCGTGGTGAGATAAGAGATTTTGTCCCGAGCACCCCCGAGGGCCCAGCACCCCGATTCGCCCGAAAACGGTACTCACCCACGTCGAGAGCCGCCCATGAAACACCTCCCGCGTCGCCGGTCTTCTGTCGCAATTGTTTGAACAACCAGAAAATCGTGTCTACACGAATCGGAGATTATGAGTTGCCTCCGGACGACCACCCCGATCTCGATTACCACATCAATGTGCTCTTTCCACGGTTCCAGAAAGAACTAGAAGAGCGATTTCCTCTAGTTTGCGCGGACTGTGCGCCCAGAGTCAATGAGCAGATCCGTTTGAAGAACTATAAAGTCAAGGTGGAGAGTTTACGGCAGATGCTCGCTAGGAGTGGGGACCCATCTCGGACAAGGGAGGAGAAGGCGAATTCCTGGGGGTTGTTCGAGAGGCTTGTTTGGGTATTGAGGGGCGGCGTGTGGTGTTATTCTCATTTTGTTGTGGCAGCATGGGCAGGGACGGCAATGTTATTCCCAGACAGAGCGGCGGGAGTGATGTTGGCGAGTGATGAGGGAACTTGGGCTAGTTGTATCTCGCGCAGCTTGGAGGATGCAAAGTTTGTCCCGGATTGCTATGAGGTTGCCTCGAGACATGCGCTCAAATTCCTGCCCTGGAGTATTCTTGGATTCTTTTGGGTCTACTGGGAAAGCTCGCTGCAGAAGTATCCCGAGAAGAAACTGGTTGGCGCGAATGAGTATCTTTGGATGGAGATAGGGGTCTGGGCATTCAGAATGACGTGTTGGACAGCTCTTGCATATTTCAAGTTAACATTCTCGGAGGATATAATGTTGAGGGTATATCTGGGGATCTTTTTCTTCTCCATCATGGTAGGTTTTCCCTCCAATTTTGCTCCCGAACTGTCCTAATTTTCCACCCCAGTCGACGCTGGGCTCCCTCTCCTGTTTGAAGTTGGAGAACCCTCCATCGTTCTCGCTGCGTGAACCAATGCCAATTTCTGCGACTCCATCGCCTCCATCGTCGCCTCCGCGAGAGGTGATGGGAGGTAGTTACCAGCCGAGACCACCGAGCTACCAGTCCATGCAAGGAAGTCCTACAACTCCACGTCTACCACTCAAAAAAAAGTTAGTACCCCCTACAACCGGGGCAAGCACAATATATTCACCACAAACCGACTTCCGATCTACCCTCACAATGCGAAATGGTTCGGTTTCGCCATCACCCTCCCCTGCTCTTAACAAAAAGAAGGGATCTTGGTCTCCTGATGCGATGGACTGGAACCCGACTGACAGGGACGACGCGCTGTGGGGGAAACCAATCCCTCAGCCATCATTTACCTCCTTTAACCAGCGGTCATCTCAACCTCAGCCACAGCAACAGCAATATAAGTCACCATTTACCGGCACCCTCCCCCCAGCGCCAAAGCCCCCAGGCCACAAATACGTCAACTCCCTCATGCACCCAGCCCCGGTAAAGCCCACAGGATCAGGACTGGGAAAAGAGCAATTCTTCCTCCCCCGCCAAACCGGAACATCTCCCGAATTCGCCAAACTCTCCGACCCAGCCTACACCCCCACAAGTAGTTATCCGCCCCTAGCGAGCCAAAAGCTCTTTATGGAGGACGAGCAGACCGGCCTAGAAGGCCTCTTCGGCCCTGGCCTTAAACTTGACGACGAACCAGACATTCCAATCCACGCCCAGCCATACCCAGAATGGACCGGTGTCTTCTGGCGCGTCGGTCTACTAGCCGTGTGTCTAGCCGTGGTAACAAAACTCCGGGATACCGCCAATGTCCCTACCGCCGCGTTCCTAACCTCCGCAGGGTGCATCGCTCAGCGCGACAAGGCGAGCCGAAGCCTCGGCCGAACAGTCCTCGCCTGTGCCGGTGTACTCCTGTCCATTGCGACGGCCTTTCTACCAAGCGACCAGTTACTCAAGCGCACCCTGCTCGCGTTCGTTATCCTCGCGCTCGGCAGCGAGTTCTGGGGTATGCTGGTCCTCTTGCAGAAGGAGCGCGCGAGGAAGTTTTATGCACGCGAGAGGAGGAAGAAGCTCGAGGTTGAAGAGCGGATTAGAAGGGGGAGGAAAGGGTTGAATTCCTTTGCGAGTATGTCGTTGTAAAATAGTTTCTTTTAATCCCCACTGTTGTATTCGGTTACTTTTTGTGTTTTGCTTTGTTTGTTTGGTGTTTGGTACCGGATGTCTTTTTTCCCGATATTTTATGGCATTGGGAGGGAGCGAAGGAAGGCGGTGGGGGGTGGTGATACAAGTGTAGTTTTTGAATTGGATGGTGAACGGTCAATGGTGGAGTAAACTTGTTTGTCAACCCTTTTTTTTTCATGCATGGTGGTAGGGATTGAGCAAATGGTTGGAAGAAATTTGTGCTAGTATGATAGCTCATTTGTAGCCCTGCTCCATGCACTCCAGTGAGGGAAATGAAAGATGCTTGTGGCCGAGTGACGGGTAGTGCCTTGTGGAGGTCGTGAATGCTGCATGGCCTCTGTCGTCGTGGGAACATTCCGAGAGGTTATGAAATTGGAGTCAACCTGGAGGTTATCTCCCTACTATACGGCATCTCGCTCGGGTGCTGGTATAATAGAAGAGGTCCAAAAACTGAGGATCTAGGAAGAATGTTCGAAGATGCCCCAGTTCTCTGCTCAATAGCTCCAGATCTCATGGCCGTCAGGCTCGCCCATACCTCGCCAACTCGAGGCACTATACTAGTACATATGATATGCTCGAGCAGACAATAGACCTTGGCGGGGCCTTGCAACCTACTCTACCCATAACCTGTGAGGTATAATCGTGATTACGGGTATGCATACCCTGTGCGGCACCCTGCTCCCGCAGTCGAATTAATGAGGATCACCAGATCCCCCAAACTTATCATACGTGAACTTCCAATCAGGTTACCACCCACAGAATTAGGGGGTTGGGTCCCATTTGGGCTCTTTTTCTTCTCTATCACCCCTTAGGTACTGTATCACGCCGCGGGGCGAAATCATATCTGAGAGATTCCTTTATGCCGCTCTAAGTTTCTCTTGGTGATGGGACCGGTCGTATTCTCATAGGGATTTAAGTTACTAAAGTTATGGCGGGGCGCCATCGGACCTATGAGCATTTTGCAGATTGGCTTACCCGGCTTTGCGCTTGTAGGGCTCAACCCTAAGCAGTCCCCCCCTCCACACAGGTAACCTTCCACTCGGTGGCACCCACACGAAATTTCCTTCCAGAGGAAGCACAGTACGGTAACGACGGCAAACGACCAACGCCAAACGATACCACCCACTCAACTTCTACCTCTACGACAACCTCGAGAACCAAATGGCGCCAAAACCAGCTTCGAAGGGTAATTGATGCTCCCGACCCGATTCGCAATTCTACGGTGATGGTGGTGATAATGATGGTAATGGCGCAGAAGGAAAGTCAAAGCAGCTGATATGGGGATTTGAATGCTATAGGTCCAAAAACCCCCGCTGCCTCCAAGAAAGCCGCCGACGCCAAAAAGGCTACTCTGAAGGGAACCCACGGAAAAATCGCCCGCAAGGTCCGCACCAGCACTACTTTTCACCGCCCAAAGACCCTCTCCCTTCCGCGTGCGCCCAAGTACCCCCGCAAATCGATCCCTCATGCGCCCCGGCTCGACCAGTACAAGGTCATTGTCCACCCTCTCAACACCGAGAGTGCTATGAAGAAGATCGAGGAGAACAACACCCTAGTATTCATCGTGGATATCAAGGCCAACAAGAGGCAGATTAAGGATGCTATCAAGAAGTTGTACGATGTTGACACCGTTAAGGTCAACACTCTGATCAGGTGTGTTGGGCGAAATAGCTTTTCTACGGGGGATGGGCGATGCCTTTTTTCCTTCTTCAGAAACAGGAGCGGAACTGATGGTGGTATTCTAGACCCGATGGAACAAAGAAGGCCTTTGCCCGCCTGACTCCGGACGTCGACGCTCTCGATATCGCTGCTACCAAGCTGGCGATCGTATAGTTTTCCGTCTCTTTTTCTTTCGGGGAGTCTCCCAAAAAATTCTATATACATTTTTTTCTTTCATCGCGGGTTGGAACACATTCACATTTTCATGCACAACACCTATTTGTTGAATGGATTGGTGGGAGCTTCGGGTCGAGGGACCGAGAAATCGGTGCTATTTTGTAGCAGAAACAAAAAATGAAAATGGGTCTTGACCTTTGCGAAATTTTCTGTCTAATTGGGCGGTTCAATCGGGATTATTGTTAGCAGTGATGGTGGTAGCAGTTCGGTAGGGTATACCCCCCGAGCTGTGGGTGCCTTGATAGTTATGGAGGGCTGGATCGGAATTTTCTTTCCTACGGTTGCTACGTTGTCGGGACCTCGTCCGCCATCGGTTCCCTGCACGGGACGCCGGTGCTCCTGGGCTGCTGCGTTGGTTATCGTCGGTGCAATAGTACTATAGTAGGAAGGTGAAAAGATATAGCTGCACCATTCCTGTCCACTTACCCGTTCTAACAAAGTTCCATGCGGCCATGATACCGGTATTCGCCGGAAAGATTCAACATTCCTAAAGGAGTAGAAGTCCGGGAAAAAGCTAATACCCGACACCTGAACACCCATAAGTTAATTCTACTGGAGAAGCTCAATTCCCGGTGGAGGTAAGCAGTGTTCAACACCACCCAGCCAATCCATTCATAAAGTATTTGTGCCTGGTCTCGTGACACCTCCCCTGGCCAACCCCCGCGCCGCCCCCCCCACATCTCGGCTACGAGCGGCCGCATAGTTGTCGTCATGAAAGCCGGTAGAGCACAGACAAGGATGACAGGTTACCTACTTGCTGGTTCCCTTTATATAACCCCTTTTGCTCTCACTTCACCCCTTTCTCCTTTTCCATTGATCTCCTTGTCCATCATCCGTTGAAACAAATCTTGTTGACCTATTAGATAAGCTAAGCATGTCAGTACCCCGGACATCCCAAGACATTTCACCACTCTTATCGATGGGCGGGAGACAAGTCGTAGTGCTAATGATAGTGGAAATGATAGGTACACCGCTTCGTTCGCCTTCTTCGAGGCGTTATGGGAGGCGGGGGTTACCCATTGCTTTGTGAACTTGGGATCTGATCATCCAAGTATGATTCTACTTTTACTTTTCATCTCTTGTTGGTAGTGGTGAGAGCATACGATTGATCAAGTATGGTGGTCATAGGCATTCTCGAGGCGATAGTAAAGGGAAAACGCGAGAGGCCACATAGTTTCCCAGAGCTTCTTACTTGCCCAAATGAGGTATCTATTTAGCTCTATGATTAGGTGATTGGGTGTCTAACCGAATAATTCTAGATGGTCGCTTTATCCGCAGCTCACGGAATGGCTCAAGTCACTGGAAAGCCTCAAGCTGTTATTGTGCATGTTGACGTCGGGACACAAGGTAGCCCCAGCCAACTCTATCATCTCTCTAGAGCGATGTCGTGTTGACGCCGCATTGAAGGTCTCGGAGCTGCCGTTCACAATGCCTCGTGCAGCCGTGTTCCTGTCCTCATCTTCGCTGGCCTCTCGCCCTTTACACAGGAGGGTGAGATGCGCGGTAGCAGGACAGAATTCATCCACTACATCCAAGATGTGCCAGATCAAAAGGCTATAGTAGCACAGTACTGCCGGTATTCTGCTGAGATCAAAACTGGAAAGAACATCAAGCAGATGGTCAATCGCGCATTGTCATTTGCCATGTCTGATCCTAAAGGCCCTGTGTACCTTACTGCCGCTAGGGAGGTTTTAGAAGAAGACATTGAGCCTTATAGCCTGAATCAGGCCGTCTGGGATCCTATTAGCCCCACAGCACTCACGGAGGATGCTGTGAGCAGGATCTCTGAGAGTTTATTGTCCGCTGAGAATCCATTAGTTATCACCGGCTACGCTGGGCGGAACAAAGATGCTGTGCATGAATTGATCACGCTGGCTGATTCCGTGCCTGGACTGAGGGTGTTGGATACATTGGGTAGTGATATGTGTTTCCCGGCGGATCACAGAAGCTCGCTGGGCGTCATGTATGGTGCCCATGAAAAGATCACCACGGCGGATGTGATCTTGGTAATTGATTGTGACGTTCCTTGGATTCCCACCCAGTAAGTTTTCCTTTACCATCACTCACGTTATTGAGCTAATATGAATTTGCTGGCAGGTGCAAGCCATCTCCCAGAGCAGCGGTTTACCACATTGATATAGACCCGCTAAAGCAGCAAATGCCCCTCTTCTACATTGACGCAGACGCTCGCTACCGTGCCGATGCATACACAGCACTAAAACAAATAAATTCTCATACAGCAGGAATGAGAATGGACGCAGCCACCCGCGATGCACGAACTCAGGTGCTAGACAATGAATACAAAGCGCGCATGACCAGGCTCGAGCAGCAGGCAAAGCCCCGCGACGACGGACTGCTATCCTGCGCACATGTGATGAAGGTCCTCCGAGGCGCTATTCCTCAAGACTCAGTGATCATATTAGAAGCGGTCACTCAAACTGTCACAGTGGTAGACCAAATGAAGTGCTCACTGCCAAAGACTATATTCAACTCCGGTGCCGGAGGGCGTACGCCCCCCCATCCAATATTACACGCAAAAGCTAACATTACCACCCCTAGTCGGTTGGTTCGGCGGCGCCGCTCTCGGCGCGAAGCTCGCCCTAGACAACGGCACCCCCAACTCTGGTCCGTTCGTCGTAGCAATAGTCGGTGATGGCACATTCCTATTCTCAGTCCCAGCATCGGTGTACTGGATCTCCCGCCGCTACAAGATCCCGTTCCTAACCATCGTCATCAACAACGAGGGCTGGAACGCCCCGCTACGATCCGCAAAACTGGTTCATCCGGACGGACTCAGTGCGCATGCCACGCACGAGGAGTTGAACATCAGCTTCAAGCCTAGTCCGGATTATGCCGGTATCGCGGTTGCAGCGGGCGGAGGGGAGATCTGGGGTGGAAAGGCAGAGAAGGTGGAGCAGTTGGCTGGTGTTCTAGAAGAGGCGGTTGGGGTTGTGAAGGGGGGGAGGAGCGCTGTTGTTGAGGTTGTTATCGTTTGAACATGGGATTGCGTGGGTAATAGTTTTGCACACATATATCTCTTGATGGATTAGCAAATAGGCAGCCCGAGCACTACGGCTGGGTTAGCTAATGCTGGGGGCAGAAGTCTGCCGGTAGTCTACGATTCTATCTAATGGCTCAGAGTGGGGAACGAAACCGCTCTAGCACTTATTGTACATACATTAGCACCCGAACCTTCATAACTCAATCAAACTGTATAATAGCCCGAAAGTGCAACTAGCCCATGCCAGGGGAGCCCCGTTTGCCCCATCCCCGCTTCTCCGAGCCTAAATCTCTGATACGCCCCAAGTTATGAGAGGTTGCGTTGGTATGATACGCCGGAGGAGTTCTTCATCTCTCAAATACTTCGTTCAGGTCTACTGTTTCTAATCTGGGCCTTAGTTCATCCTGATGCACGATAGTGGCTCCACTTCTTCCTATTCCTCTAGCTATTTTTACAAGTAGAGGTATTCAGAAGAATATGCGGACGGCGAGCTATCATTAGTTAGTTTACTTTCCTTTCTGTGTCTCACTTCCTTTACCCACCCAGCACTATTAATCCTGCCCGCTGTAGGGCGTCGAGTGTTACTACTCCCGAATGGCCTTTCAATTAGAACCCAATAATAATCCCTGACCACACAATGGAACATTCTGGATATACCATCAGGCATGAACAAAAAAAAGAAGAGAAAAATACCCCGCCGCCCACCCCGATTGATATGTGCTGCCTACTTTCAATGCTATCATCTAGTGGGCCCCTTCCCGGATAGTTCAACAGCCTCGTCACATATGATCACTCGCACGGGTATAAAGCAGGAAGGGTAGGTTTTGCCCCATGGTAGATATCATGGGTTGTAGACTAAGATGCACACGATGGAATGTGGTTGCTTAGTCATGGATCTGTCTTGGCTATCATTGGTAGCGGGTCTCTTGCATCTTTTCAAATCTCCTCTCTCTTCACCTGACACGCAAGTCTTTTCTAGTAAACCAAATTAATCAAACAGGTCTCACCACAACTCTTATTTCGCCTTTCTTTTCTCTCTTGTTCTCACTCGCGGCAAAGCTACTCCTAGCACCTTCCGTACCCAATTAGCGGTTGTGCAAGCGCTCCGTTCTGCCTGCTTATCGGGCCCTGATCGCAGCCTATCATTTCTAACGCCCCAGACAGCGTGGAGTGCCGCAATCCACGAAAAATCACCCGCCGCCCAAAATTGGGCACACAGAAACGTTTTCGTCAAACCCCCACATAACGTGCCCAGCCTAGGCCTGAACCACACTTTGACTTCTTAACCAAGGAAATTATTGTCCGGCGTTTGATTTCCTAGAGCAGAAAGCCCCCTTTACTTCCTCCTGTACAGCTTCCTTAAACATCTGGTGTTATGTTGGACTATCGCGCCGGGGCACCAACCATGCACCTGTGCGAGCGAGATTTCACAAATGGGTTTTTCCAAGAACAAGTATAATTAATGTTACAAACTGCGGACAGCAAGAGAAGGAAAAGCTTTTTATTTATAATTCTTAAATCGAAGGAGAAGAGAAAAGAGAGGAAGCGAGGCACTATTCCAAGAAGTCGCACAAGGAAATCATCGGGGTGTAGGAATGCAAACGTGGCCAGCATGGGTGCATTCCTACTACGAGATTAGGCAACATAGCGCACTAGGAGTATCCGGAGGATGCAGTTAACAATGAATCAATGCAGCACCGGATTCACATTCTAACAAGTGACCCTCTTGGCACGTTTACCTCGGGCACTCACCTGCTGGCCAGGGGGGTGGGCTCTGAAAATGCTCCCGGATTCCTAGATATCTGAGTAATCGAGACCATCCCAACTCCCCCAAGAGGAAAGAAAGGAAGGAAGGGGAACCCTACAGCGACGAAAAAACAAACAAAGAAGGCTTGAAAAATTGGGAAGCCTCACATCCGGGTGGGGCTAAGTTTTTGTAAGGGGCCAGTTATGATATGTTTTGATTCACACGGGCCAAGAAGAAATCTCAAGTCGAACCGAAGATATGATAGTGGTATCGACGCAGAATTGGGTGGAAGAACATTGACAAGTCACGTAGTACAAGTCCAGCGCTAGTACCTGTACTGTACCATTCATGAACAAGTGGAACATCCCTTGCACTGGCGAGGCTTACCGTGGATATGCCCCTCTCACAGCAACTGCCGGCATTCTCTCTAAGAGGGCGGAAACGATTTTTTTTTTTTGACTGGGCGTTTCCTAGCCAGTGGGGAACAGAGCTTTACGATTTTGGGATGCAGGGCTGCAATTGCATTCCGCCAGAATCTAGGCAGCCAGCCCTTTTTTTTGCTTATCTTCGCCTTGTGCAGGAGTGATTGTATCCATAAATTTTGTTCTGCTGTGCACGAGTGTGGGCTAAGTTGATGTTCGAGCATACCGGTACTTACAGAACCTACAAGCAGCCTTGCGGGTGACCCCTCTTAAACCTTCCCCCATCCCCTCTCTCGACACAGGAAGGCATCTACCGTAGAAACCCCCAGACAAACTCCGCGGACATATATACATATATATATAAAAGAAAGCATCATGTCGTTCTTCAGCCTCCCACCCGAGATAATCCTCCACATTTGCCAGTATCTCAGCCACGACTTTTGCCACCTAAATTCGCTCCTGAGGGTTAACTGGCGCTTGGCCATCCTCCTCAAGCCCGTTCTCCTAGACGCAGCATGCGACCCTTACCCCATCATACAGGGCACGAGAGCGTTCTACTCGGCGGTAGATCGCGGGGATGAAGCCTCTGTGCAAAGACTAGTTAAGAAAGGCATCCTCCGTCTTGCTGTTAACGGCAGGTTTCTCAACGACGCCATAGAAACCCAGAGCCAAAGGGTCGTACAAAGGCTTCTAGAATGTGGTGCTGAAGCTGGAGACATAGCCCCCGATGGCCAGACACCACTATTTGTCGCAGCGAAAGTCGGCAGAGCGCCAGTCGTGAAATTACTACTCTCCCACGCTGGAATAGATGTCAACACTCCGGACACCCTCGGTCGAACACCCCTGTACATCGCAGCGGTCAACGGTCACGAAGAAGCCGTCCGGCTCCTACTCTCCGATGCAAGGGTGTCGGTAAACACCAAGGAATACTCCAGCTCCCGGACACCCCTCATCATGGCGGCAAGGTATGGCCATGAAAAGGTCGTTCGGCTCCTTCTGGATCACCCTGAAATTAACGTCAACGCTCAAACAGCCTACGGCGAGACACCGCTGAATTTTGCGGCAGTGAACGGACGCGAGGTGGTCGTGAAGATGCTAATAGAGGATAAGCGGGTAGATATAAATTTGGAGAATTGCAATGGTTGGACACCATTGCGCTCTGCTGCTGAATCATCCCAGGAGGATGTAATGAGGCTGTTGCTAGATTGTGAGGGTATTGATATCTCCAGGGCGCAGAACGCAATTGATAGGCATGAATCTGAGTGGCCAGGGGCTGAGGAAACGCAAGCTATGAAGATACAGAAGAGCCGTCGAGGGTGGGCGAGGAGATCTTTGGCATGGATGAGGAGGTTGTTGGGCTAAACGGGTAGGGGGAGCTTAGGTTTTAATAAGGATTCCAGGAGAATCGCAAGAGAGTGGATCTTCCCTTCTACGAGGCCCCAGCGGCTTGTGTTTCCCTTCTGTGAGATAGCTACAAGAGAATTAACTACATATTTACCTCTCACCAACCAAGTTTATCCATAGACACTAGACGTAATAGAGTAACCAGTAATACTTCAATCGGACTCCTATGAAGATAGCATTGACACCTAGCTATGCGTAAATATCTAGAAGAAACCACTCCTTAGCGCTGTTATACCGGAAGTGGGTTGTCCCAAGGGCCCTAGGCAGATAGCTATAATATCTATCACTCTACCACCTCAGGAAGGAAGCCCCCTACGAATAAAGCTGGTATCTCGAAAGGACAGTAAAGCGCAACGATATTTCTTTCTTTCTTTCACATCATACAAATCTAAATACTCCAGTGGCACCACGACGGTAGATGCCCTGACGGGCGCCCCCCCGGAGAGTAAGTCGCCACCATTCATACACATCACTCGATCCCTCACAGTTTTCCCACCCCGCTAGCCCCTACCCCCCTGACCAACCTAACCAACCAACCCACCGGCATGTACCCCAGGAGAGGGAGCTCCAGAGCGGACGGGCAACCTCTAGTCAAAAGGGAAAAGGAAAGGAAGGGAAAAAAAAATGAGAAAATGAGAAAATGAGAAAATGAATATAAACCCCTAACCCACCCGAGTGAGTTTCAATGACTCCTCTCCGGACAATTCAGAAAAGCCCATCCATACAAAGTCCCTCCCGCTTGGCAACAATTCAGCAAGGCAAAGCATCCCCTGCGCCGCACCATCTACGAAGAGCCATTCACACAAGCATAGGTTATTGATACAGCGCACTGGATGACGGACTTAAGACGCGAGCTCGAGACAGTGTCACCACGAATCTGTCCGTGTATGATATGTCATGACCCTTTGGCATAATCCGTTGTTGGTTCTGGCAGGCATGATAGAGTATAGTATCGTGCCTATCCTATCATGACAAAGAAAAGAATGCTACCAGAATTTGGAGGAAGGAAGGGAGGAGGGAGGGAGGGAAAAAGGAAAGGTCAAAAAAAAAAACAAATGTGGAATAATTCATCTCCAGGGCTTCCCACCGAATTGCATGTTCAAGCAGGTGAGGATCTAGGAATATACCCCCCCATTTATGCTATCTAGGACATGGGAATCTCCGGCTGGGGTCTATCATTTGGAAGGGGGTCCGGCCTGAGCGACAGGAATTTCTACAAAGCCGATACAAAAATATGTAATAGAGGAATGCACATGCACAATCCACTATACAAAATCCATATTTCAAAAACTTTCCCATTTCAAAAAAAAAAAAGTTTCTCAAGTTGCAAAGTAAGTTAGCTATAACCAGTATACCCCTCCCAAACTTTGACAACTTCCATCGCGAATTTCAAATGCTTCCCCCAGCGAAGAATAGCCGCGATGGGATATAACATATATCCTACATCAATAATAAAAAAGGTGGGGAAAAACTTTTTTCCCTCTCATGCACATAATATACATACGCATATATATTATATATTAATAGCTCCCGCGCAGAATGCCCAAGCAAGGATCAAATACAGCATGTCACCGCAAAGTATGATATAGTACAGTACATCGCATCGCATAATCCACCCGCTGCCGAAAGCAAGAGCAAGAAAGAAAGAAAGTCGGACATGCTTCCCTGAATTAGGCCCGCCCGGCCGCATATATTACTCATATCACTGCAAAGCACGTAGCACAGTACAGTAACTTGTCCAAAATGTGCATTTTCCACACGACGGACATCCCTACCCTACCCCACGGCCTCACAAGCGTGGAGTAGTAAGAGTAGTAATGCCTTCAACAAGTCCGTTGCACGAACTAGCAGGTATGATATATATATATATATATATATAAACAGCTACTATATCCCGGGAGTCCATAACACCGGTACTCGTACAGTACAGCACTCATGTGAGCCGTTTTGACACCCCCCCCCACCGGCTCCGGCTCCGGAAGGGACCGCACACCCCGGTTGAGCGGGGTGTGCCCTACCCGAGCCCGTTGAAGTCCGTAGCAGCAGCACGTACAAGTACAGTACAACAAGGGTATTTAGAATGCGGCGGACATACCGATGTCATCGAGGCTGATGGCCAGTATAATATCGGTATCGTGTTGTGGAACCCCCCCCCCCCCCCTCCCCCCCTCCCCTCATCATCCATCCGTGACCTTCCTTATATTATAACCCCAGTTCCTGGTTATGATGTCAAAACTGCGGTACACGGGGGGGTTGGATGGTGCTTGGAGGGTACTATATAATGTGGCTTCAACACGATATAGTACCCCCCTGCTGGTAATATAGTACTTGTATGACAGCTACTGCACTCTCGGGGGAAGGAAGGAGCAGAATTCCCTGTTTGGAGAAATAGGCTATGTGTCCGGGGAAAGAACTGGGAAGGCCCTGGGACTTGAGACTAGAAAGATGACTGACTCCCTTCCTTCCCCGCTCCGCTCCCCCTCCCCCCCCGCGGCTCAAACCGGAAAATACCAGGGATGTAGCTCCCGTTGGGGTAAGTGTGAGGAAGTCGTTGGAATGGTGTTGCCTAGTGTCCATGTAGACCTGGACATTCCAGTACTGTACTGTGACGTCCTCTCGAGTAAGTCACGCTGAAAAAAAGGCGAGTAGCACCGCGGAAAACGGCGATGGAACTCTGCTAAAAAATATAGCAAATAATCTCAAGAAGGCCCCTCTTGTTTTCATGGTGGTCTTTTTTCCTATTTTGCTTTCCGCGTTCTTATCCCAATTTTAGAGTTATTGTTTTTTTATAACATCGTGCTTGATCAGAAATGTTTGTAGTCCTACTGTAGGATAGGTACTCCCCAACAACTTCTGAGTATATGCACCAAGGCACACAAAGGCCCGAATACCCCACTACCGTACCAGCACGGTATTACGGAAGCTGAAAACTTTCTCTGTAGAAGATATACACCGATATTCTTGTTATTATCAATATTTTCCCAAATGCTCACTTACGGGGGGGGGACCTTCTCCATCCTACCCCCCTCCCTAACCACCTTTTTTTATAGCCATTACTGTCAGATCTCCACTACACTAACTAATACACACATCCCAGCAGCAGCACTATACAGCACTCGCGCCTCTTTGTCAAGAAGGCCTCCGCAAGGCGATATCCCCGCCGGGGTCCCCGCCAAACACTTGGCCACGGAGGCCTTCCTAGCCGAGAGGCGCGAGTACTGCGCTTGTACGCATGATACTCGCACCGCAAAGCTCGTCCAACAACCAACCGACCAACAGGACAAAGCCAACCAACCAAAATTAGAGTCTGTTTTTTGTTTGTTTGTTTTTTGATCAGGCAACCTTCAACGAGTTCTTGTTGGAAAAAATAAATAAAAAATAAATAGATTACCTGAGGCACCCCAGCGTATGAAGGTGCCGGATCTTTCCGCCCAGACTAGGATGTACTCGGGGGTGTCCTTAAAAATCGGAAACTACCCATGCTGAATCAGGGCCAAAACGATCGAGGGATCACAATGTCTGGAAAACTTAACCTTGTAACTCCATGTAACTAGGCATCTTAAACAAGGTATCATACTTAGCAAGAGACAGGGGACCAGTATAAAGTGAACTGAGGGGCAAAAGTGTGGATTGCAAGTAAGAAAAAAAGCCGAGGATATTGTTTGCTCCAAGATTGAAATGTTCTGTCATTGGTATCATTTGGATAGATTTATTCTATTAAATTTACTTCATGGGATTCTGTCCCCCATACATGCTCTTTTCATTTCAAAATACTACGGGTTCTTGGACTGCTGATCCCCAGGGGAGTTTTCCAAGTTTTGTTGCTTTCTGCTCGCCAACCTTGCATGACAAGGATTTGATCTTTCCGATTTTTATGGACACCCCCGAGTAAGTGGTGACCAATTCTTTCCTTGCGGGACTCGGCTGTGATACCTGCCAAGACAAAAGATACATGCTGTACATTGAAGTGGACCTCAATCACTTCTAATGTCCAACCTTCCGTACGCGAATAAGAGTGAGCAAAAATTCCACTGTGTATTTCAGATGCTCGGCTATATTCCAAAGTCTCTTTGAAGCTTATTGTGGCAATAATTGTCACACAAAAAATGCTCATTTTGGTGTGTTTTAGCCTGTCTGGTTACCAAACGACCTCTGCTGACTGCACATACAAAGTATCCCTCGTATGATATCATGTTCCGAGTACTTTTTTAAGGTTTCCACAATTTAATCATTTCCACCCGCCAACAACACTGACTCCGCGAAAACACTACTTTCAACAAATTATTACTCCTGGAAATACAGAAATAGACAGCATACTCGCATCCATCATAAAAACATACTTGGAAGAAAAGATCGTGATGTCAAGCCGAGAGCAAGAAAGCAAGGAAAGTAGAAAGAATGTGATCTTAAGAGTAGGCAAACAAAAGAGATGTGTGATACCAAGTCTTGAAGGTAAACAAAAAAAAAGACAAGAAGGAATAGCAAGAGATTGCGCGTGTCTACATGAACTGTATCATATATATCAAAACCAGCCCTGCAGTCATCCCAACTCTCCGATGGCGTGGGACAGAATCACCCCTCCTTGCTCTCTCCCCCCTCCTTGCTCCCTTCCCCTTCCTTGCTCCCTTCCCCTTCCTTGCTCCCTTCCTCTTCCTTGCCCCCTTCCCCTTCCTTGCTCCCTTCCCCTTCCTTGCTCCCTTCCCCCTCCTTGCTCCCTTCCCCCTCCCCTTCCCCTTGCGCAACCACCGCCAGCGCCTCTCCCGTCGCCGCTCCCTCTCCACCAGTCAGTGCCTCAGCCGCGAGCCTCTCCTTCTCAAGCCTCTCTTCTCTACCACGCTTGTAGCAATACCAAAGGACGAACAAGACAACTATAGCACTTCCATCAGCCCTATCCCCCCCAGCACCAGGGGGAGAAAAAAATCAGGATACCCACCGCATAGCCCCAGACTAATCGCCAGATTCGCGCCTCCAAGGGCCATTGGAAACCTAGTCTTGAGCAGGTTGATAACACCCTTTAACATTCCCATTAGTAATCCCGGTTTTGTAACTATTTCTTGAAGGCTTGGGATCGAAGATAATTTTTCGACTTCCATTGCCGCGGCGGGGGCTGCGGCCGCTGCGGCGCCTTAACAATTTTGTCAGACTGAGTGTTTATAGAGCGGAAGGGGAGTGGGAGGTGAAGGGGGCAATACGAAGGGCTTCAGGGGTCAAGTTAGCTTCCATCTTCTTTGGGAGTGTCTTTATCATCTTTTGGAGGAAGCCGGGTAGAGAATTAAATGTTTCTTCTAAGGTTTTGGAAGAACTTTCGAGGAGCTGGGTGGGGGAGTTAGCTTTAGTCTGTCACATACACAAAAGAAAGATAAACAGGAAAGATTGTAACCGTTAAAAGCTGTACTCGTCTAGCATTGTTCACAATTTATGTATGAATCGGGGAAATAAGAATGGAATTACCTCTACGAGATCATTGTATGCTGTTGGAACCCCGTTGACAAGATCTTTGAGGATTTGCGTGAAACGATCGAGGAGTTGAGCCGTTTCCGGGGAGATGGAGAAGGCGCGACCCTGACATCATAGCGTATATCGTCAGAAGGAACTGATACCGGTGCCTAGACAAAAGGGCAGGGGAAATCATACACCTCGCGCAGCAAGATTCAACCTATCCAGTGCCCCCCTCAATTCATCCTCCTCACTCTTCTCTTCTGTAATCCACAAGTCAGCACCTGCCCGCCCACCACCCCGTTAAGAAAAAGCAACAAACCTTCCTCAACCTCCAATCTCTCCTTCTCCCTCTCCTTCCCTTTTCTACTCCTTTTAACGTCCCCCTCCTCTACCTTCCCCTTCCCCTTCCTCTTATCAACAGCACTAGAGGCAGACCTCCTCAACCCCTCCCACCGATTCCTAATCTCCTCCTTCCACTCGGCTGCCTTCTCCTCTTTTTCCTTCTTCTTCTTACTCTTGCCCTTCACCTCGGCACCATCGCTTTTATTGGCAGCCGCCGGAGTCCCGGACGGGGGCGTCGCAAGCGGAGCAACGCTCGGGGAAATACTCGGCGTGGTAGACTCCGAGCCCTGGAGGATAACGACAGGCTGATCGTCCGTGTCCTCAAGTGTCTTTTTCAGGAATTCTTCGTCATTGTGGGACAGGACCGGTTTGGGGGATTCCGGTGTTGCGGTTGTGGCAGTGGTGGTAGAGATAGTGGTTGGCCCTTCCACCGCCTCATTATGTGTCAACACAGCAGAGACGGCGGTAGGCTCCTTAGCCTTTTTCTTCCAGGGCAGGTATTCTAGCATGGCGATAAGCAATCTAATCTCGCGAGTTCAGGTATCAAACCGCCTTCCCACGATGCGACGGGAGAGGGTGAGTGAGAGAAAGTGTGAATACGAGCACTCGCAAGGTAGATAATGAACGTGTTTGAGAATGCCACGATGCGAGTTGGCAAACCCCTTTTCATTGACGGGCTGGACTAAGTCTGAGCCGCGAGTCCTATTCACGGGAGACAAGAAACTTGGACTGGTTGGTAGGCGCCGGAATACGTCACCGTGTTTGACTTGTTGTGGCAGGCATTGTCCAGACACTGCCACCGCCACAGACCAGTCATAGCCACAGCTCAAGCGACAGTGAGGATTTCACAAGAAATCACTCGGAAATACTAGCAGAGCAAGGTTCCACAACCACCAGGGTACCGCACCAGATGATTCCACACACCCCATGCAACCAAATCCTAATCCTCTCCCCCTGTCCACCTCCCCCGCTTCCCAAATTCAACATGGCAGATCCGAACTTATCTCTTGTGCGAGCCGAGACAAAGAAGGACAGGCTCACATTACGTTAATTGATTAACTTCCCCCCATCCACAACCTAAAAATAAAAATAAAATAACAAAGTCAAAGAAACCTTGTCTACTCGAGTATGATATACCCCAAATAGCTAAACCCAAATCCATCCGCTCCGCTCCACCTTTCCGCCTTCCTTTCCACTCCCTCCTGCCAATCAGTGACCAAAACCCCGCCTCCGAAAATTGCCGGTACATTAGGAGTACTCGATCTTGGCGGAGGCTCAAACCAAGTCTGTAGTCCCCGCTCTGCTCGACAGAGCCGCAAATGGTGCTGCTCTATCTTGCACGTGTAATATCGCACATTGCGAAACCAAAAAGAAAGGGAAGGGAAAAGAAAGCAAAGGAAAAGAAAGGAAGAAAGAGAGATCCCAGCCGAGGGGGGAATTCCGTCCGAGTGGATGTCGCGATTGATGGGGGAGACTTCAGCCCTAAGCCCAGTCGGTACTAGCACATTACTTGTACGAGTCTGATACTTTCACGGGACCGTGGGTCAAGACCCTGCACTGCACTGCACAACAAACCCTGCTCTGTCTGGGGCGAATATGCTCAAGCGGTGACCTTTTTCATCCACTCACCTCGTGGCTTGCTCGAGACCAGTCACACCAAGTAGACCGGCAGGCTCACGTGGATGGCTGGGGTGGTCGAGACGTGACCCCGCTTACCAGCGAATGGGAATTTATTTTGAGAAAGGGCAGATGGGAGGGATGGAAGGGAAGGAAATGGAGGGGTATCATTCACTTTCATCAAAGACATCGATTCAAGCGCCAGCCTTTTCTTTCTTTCTTTCTTTCTTTCTTCTCTCTTTTCTTTCTTTCTTTTTCTTTCTTCACTCTTTCCTTTTTCTTCCTTTCTTTTTTTTTGTCAACGTAGATCAACGGATTCGAGGAGGTTGGGATGTACCGGTACTCGGGAAGAGGTGTAGTGAACTTGCCCGGACAGCGGCACCGTGCCGAACAGCACGGATATCGATCATACGGTACACCCCGATACCCTGCATGCGTATGGAGGTTGACTAAAAGACTTGGCGCGTGGTAGAGAAGGCCGCACTGCGCTCTCTCTTCATATCGTACCGGTATCATACTACCGGTATTTCAGTCGGTCAGTTACCGTGCGGTACTCCATCATCATGGATCTGCGGCTTTCCTTTTAGAATTTGTGTCAAAAATACAAGTACACGTACTATACACGTACAGTACTGCACTACCCAATACCCGTAGTCTAACCCGGGAACCGAGCGAGAGGAAGTGCAGCCCTCTGCAGCCGCCTACAGTGGTCGCACTCGAGTACCGTACTGGTACAATACCCGTAGGGCAACAACTGTCGCCATTGAAAAGAAAGAGAAAAAAAAATCACAAATAATACGTGGTTCCACAGGAGGAATATTTCTTTTTTTTCCCATCCTTTGGTATTTTCTTTTTCTCAGCAACTCGATCGCTGGACATTGTGGGTGGCGGGAAGCTGAAAGTTGGAGTGCTGCATCAATGATAGGATACCCGACAATGCAAGCGAGGGCCCCACTAATATGCAGGTGGGGTGGGCTGTTGATTTGCTCTTCACTTCGTTGAGCACTTTGAGCCTTCTCAAAATGGGGCATGTACGAGTAGACTATCGCATTCCTCCAACCTTAATAAAACTATCTCAAGCCACACAATTCAATTCGACATTCCTTCCCTTTTGTTTTTCTCTCTTTTCGCTTTCCAACAAAAAAAAACACTCCTTTTTTCACTTTTTTCCAAGTACCGCGTCCTCGCATAACCGCCATAAAGTGCCATTACATACATCGTGTGAAAGATCGTAACGTAGCCGTAAGCTGACAAAGAAAAAAAGACATTAAGAGGTATCGTATCATACCGCCATCGCACCTCCATGGTTACTGTAAAACCTATGAAGGCTTCGTATCTTCTTCTTCCTCCACATAAGGATCCAAGGGAATTCGGACAAATGAAATCCACCGCCACGCCCCACACACACACACACACACACACATCCCACCAGACATTAATCAATCCCAACACGAAGCACCATGATGCTAAAACGAGAAAGGAAAAATATAACCATAACCGGAAAAAAAAAGGAAAAAAAGAAAACTCACGTTTCTATGCCATTTCCCACATCCAAGTCCAATTCCCTAAATAATGATGATAATAATGATATACGGAAGGCTCAAAGATTAAGCTGGGGAAGATTAGAAGAGGACCCATGCACTCATGAGCAGAATCGAGGCTAGTGCCCAAAAGCTCATTGGAGAAACCGATGAGGCACCGCCAGTATTAATGGGTGGCGCGTTGGCTGTTAAAGAAGCGTCTCCGCCCCCTGGGATTGTCGGCACGGTCTGCAAAGAGAGTTAGCGATCATAGTTTGACAAGTATACAAGGTGGGTACCCACCGAGCTAGCTGCAGAGCCCGTCGGGGCCACCATTCCAGAAGATCCAGTGCTAGCGCTTCCAGTCGGCAATGACCCGGTCGGCAATGACCCGGATGGGCTCAAACCACCGACTGGGGGGGATGATGGGGACGGTGGCGATGAGGCGGAGACGGATGCAGTGCCAGAGCCTGGTGCGACGGCTGAGGAGGAGGATGATGTTAGCACTCGGGAAGACGAACTAGATGTCTCTCGATTAGAGACAGCCTCTGATGTGGTAGAAGAGGTTGACTCTGATCTAGAGCTCGGTATAACGGAGGTGGTCTCTCTTCTACTCGAAGAAACAGAGACGACCCCCGTTGGCGAAGGAGAAGAGGGAGACGGACTGGAGGAAGCCCCTAAAGTAGAGCTACCCGCGTTTGTGACACCCAGTACTGTTGATAGTGAAGACGGGATAGATGCGGTCGGGGCAACAGTGGCGGTTGTCGCAGCTGGGGAGGTTGGCGCTACTGCAGGAGCTGATCCCGAAGATGAGCTTGGAGGGCTACTTGGGGATGCAGAAGCTATAGTAGAGCTTGAAGGCTATTGTGAAAACTCGGGTTAGTGTTTTCTCCAATGACTAAAAAAGGCGGTAATAACATACATTGTTAATTTGGGTGGAAGAAGTGCCCGGAGGTGGGGCAGCCGCCGATTCTGCTAGCACACTTGTCGGGGAAGAAGCAGCACCTAAGGCAGTTGCCGGGGAGAGTGCGTTGCAGTAGTCGATAAACTGTTTGTAGTTAGGTTCAACAGTGGCAGCAAGCGCCGCTTGTGATCCGGTCTTGGCGTGATAGTCGTAGCACGCCTTGCAATCGCCGACGGCCGTCATAAACGGTCCCTTAGTTTCGCAAAGTTTCGGGACCTTTCCGGTGTTCTGGGCAATGGTCATGGCGGGGTCTAAAAGATTGCAGTTAGCTCAAGCTCGGACAATGAATAAGGAATTGAATATCATACCGCAATTATCAAAGCAGTAAGGGAGCGGGGAACCGCTCTGCCTTTTAATCATGGTAACACCATCTTCAATACCTCTGCGCTCCAAGATCGAGAAGATGGAAGGGTCCAAACCAAACATTGCTGGGTCAAGAGGATAGTAGGGTGGCTGAATCCGCCAAGTTCCAATCTTGGTGGAAGTGTAGTTACTGCCCCAATCGTCGGGTTGCTTGCAAAGTGGTGGGGCAGCCACACACTCATCGGGGTGACAGAGATACCCGGCATCTGGGGGAGGTTCGATATCACAACGGTCTTTAGGGCTACAGACGTAGCCGGGTGCACAACCCCATGTATAATCCTTAGGAACACTTCTGCTCGGTCCTGTAGGTGCGGCACGAGCAGTGCAGGGTAGAGTATTAGTAAGAGTAACGGAACTTCCAGGAAGCCGGACAGTTGTGGCGATCGGAGGAGAAGTGATGGTGGTGACAACCCCGGGAAGAGTAGTGGTAGTTACAACTCCGGGGAGGGTGCTGATCACGGTTGTACCGGGAGCAGTGATCGTGGTCACAACACCAGGGAGAGTCAATACAGTCGTCACCGGTGGAAGAGTTTGAACAACAGTGGTCCCTGGCAGGGTGGTGGTGAAGAACGACGAGACTGTGGCGGTAGCTGTGTTTGTGATGGTGGTAACAACCCCGGAAAGAGTAGTAGTAGTCACAACTCCGGGAAGAGTGCTGATGATGGTTGTGCCGAGAGCAGTGATCGTGGTCACAACTCCAGGGAGAGTCAATACAGTCGTCACCGGTGGGAGAGTTTGAACGACAGTGGTCCCTGGCAGGGTGGTTGTGGCGGTAGCTGTGTTTGTGATGGTGGTAACAACCCCGGGAAGAGTAGTAGTAGTCACAACTCCGGGAAGAGTGCTGATGATGGTTGTGCCGGGAGCAGTGATCGTGGTCACAACTCCAGGGAGAGTCAATACAGTCGTCACCGGTGGGAGAGTTTGAACGACAGTGGTCCCTGGTAGGGTGGTTGTGGCGGTAGCAGTGTTTGTGATGGCGGACAGAATGGTAGTAATAAAGCTAGTTGTAACCGTAGCGGTAATGCTTATACTGTCTGTGATAGTAGCGCTGCTAATGATGGTTGTCCCGGGTTGCGTAATCGTAGTGGGGACCACTCTGGTTGTCTCGGAGACGATAGTTGTGGGGCTAATTACAGTAACATTGCGAGTGAAAGTAGCGGTAGTCAACGTTGTCGCGGTGGTCGTGTATGTGGTTGTAAAAGAGGAGACTACGGTCGTCCCTGGGAGGGTGACAGTTGTACCATTCTTGGTGACGGTTGAGGCGGGCAGGGTAAAAGTGGTCGTAACTATTGAAGTGGTGGTGTACGATGCCGTAGTCGTGAGAGAGCGCGTGGAGGTGGCAGTTGCAGTAGTCTTCTCGGTAGTCTTCTCTGTGGTCTTCTCCGTGGTCTTCTCAGTAGTCTTCTCCGTAGTCTTCTGTGTAGTCGTCGCGGTGGCGGTAGTCGTGTATGTGGTTGTAAAAGAGGAGACTACGGTCGTCCCTGGGAGGGTGACGGTTGTACCATTCTTGGTGATGGTTGAGGCGGGTAGGGTAAAAGTGGTCGTAACTATTGAAGTGGTGGTGTGCGATGCCGTAGTTGTGAGAGAGCGCGTGGAGGTAGCAGTAGCGGTGGCAGTAGTCGGGACAGCAAGAGTTGAAGTGAATGTTGAACTGATCACAACGGTTTGGGTGGTTGTTTTAGTAACCACCGGGCAAGATGGCTCATCCTCGCCGCCACATCCTTTCGTAGTGGTAACTGTCGCTGTAGCTGTGGTTGTGACCACCGGGCAAGTTGGTTCTCCATGGCCCCCGCATCCTTTCGTGGTGGTAACTGTTGCTGTAGCTGTGGTCGTGACCACTGGGCAAGTTGGTTCTCCATGACCACCACATCCTTTCGTAGTGGTAACTGTCGCTGTAGCCGTGGTCGTGACCACTGGGCAAGTTGGTTCTCCATGACCACCGCATCCTTTCGTAGTGGTAACTGTTGCTGTAGCTGTGGTTGTGACCACTGGGCAAGATGGTTCTCCATGACCACCACATCCCTTGGTTGCAGTAACCGTAACAGTCGGGCAGGCGGGTTCACCCTTTCCACCGCATCCTTTGGTTTGGGTCACAGTAACCTGCGGACAAGAGTCGCCGTAACCACCACCACATCCTTTGGTCGCAGTAACCGTCGCAGTCGGGCAGGCAGGTTCGTCCTTTCCACCGCATCCTTTGGTTTGAGTCACAGTAACCTGCGGGCAAGAGTCACCGTAACCACTACTACATCCTTTGGTCGCAGTAACCGTCGTAGTCGGGCAGGCAGGTTCGTCCTTTCCACCACATCCTTTGGTTGCAGTAACCGTCGTAGTCGGGCAGGCAGGTTCGTCCTTTCCACCGCATCCTTTGGTTTGAGTCACAGTAACCTGCGGGCAGGCAGGTTCGTCCTTTCCACCACATCCTTTAGTCGCAGTAACCGTCACAGTCGGGCAGGCAGGTTCGTCCTTTCCACCGCATCCTTTGGTTTGGATGGTAGTTACCGTCACAGTCGGGCATGCGGGTTTATCATACGCCGCAGCTTCTTTAGTAACGGTGACATTTGTGGCCGCCCTTGCATGGTTGGCAAAAACCAAGGCCAGCCCAAAAGCTGTTGCTAGCCTACTGACCACCCCACCACCTTTCCTTCCTATAAGCATCCTTTCCGCCTCTGTCTTGCTATCTCACGATAATGCGCAATTGATGAAATGAAAACTGGAGTCGTCTGAACGAGCGTAACCAGGAAAACAGCCGTCGAAAAAATGAATTAACGAATGGCCGAATTGAGGAACGAGCGACCCACTGTATTCTCGTAGCAGAATTTGGACGAGCGAACGATGTCCTTATTCCACTGCGCAAACACCTTCGGAGTGGGATAGCGACTGAGAGGCCCTAGGAGCTGGGGCAGGAACGAGGGCAGCCTGGGGATGGGGAGAAAGAGGAGGGGGACATGGAGCCGCTTAATATGTCCAGCACCCGGCACGGCCTCCAGCACAATTGGCATAAAAACAAAAGTAAACACGAGTCAGGGAAAGCCGGAGTGGGGGTGGGTGGTACTTGCGCTGGCAGGCTACCCTCACTTGGCAGTAGGTTGCTCTTCCCCACCCCCGCCGGGCCCCGATAGGCTGATCCCGAAAGAGACAACAGCGAAAGTGCAGTTCAATACTCGAGCACAGCGTTCAAGCAGCTTCCCTGCAACAGTTCAGGTCGGGTGAATGTGGCCAGGATGGTGTGTCTTGCGTAGTCTGGGAGCACAAACTCACACGACGGGTACTTTCTTCCTCGCACACACCCAAGTGAATGACTCGAATGGACTGCTGGGTCCAAAGTGAGTTCAAAATCTGTCTCTTTCTTGCCCTAACTCTTTTCCCATCCCACCTTACACCCCCTATTTTCCTTATTCCCGCCCCCTCTCCTTCTATCTCTTCCTGCGTATAGCCTCTCCTACTCGAGTATCGACCTCTCTACCGGTATTTGTGAATTCGGTTTCTCACTTAGATCGACCAGCCCAAGCCCAGACAAACTAAATGAGCGAAAACCGGACCCAATTGGCAAAGCAAAAGTCTAGCGTAGCGGACAAAGTGGAGGACAAGAGAAGAAGAGAGTGTCTCTTTTTTTTCTCTTTTTCTTTTCTTCTTTCTTTCCCTCTCTCCCTTCCCTTCCTCACTCCACCGTAGCGTAAAGTAGAACAATAAAGCAGGCTCACAGCTAAGGTAGTATCATCCTTGCGGGCCCGTAGTAGCCACAGGTAGTGGGACCTACCGCTCCTCGAGAGCGAGTACCGTGCTCGAGTACGGCAGGGTAGCGTACAATTGCTGGCGGGCGGAGTGGGTATGGTACCGGCACCGGCAACAGCCTCCCTCTTGGACGGATGCAAGTTGGTCCACGCTTGCCCAATCCCAGCAAGAAAAAAATACTAAGAATACCAGCCTTCAAGTTGACCCTAACCGACAAGGCTTGGGCAAACTTTTCTAGCGATTTCCACCAACAAATTGCGGCTCCTTCCTTCCTCGCACAATTGCGCCACTAAGAAGGGGACGCCAAAGTAAGCTGCAGGCAACTCCTCCCCGCTCTCATGGGCACAGTAGCGTATTACGGATATTGTAGTAGTACAAGTACTTGTACCAGCACACCAAAGAGAAGAACTTCGATAGGAAAGGTTTGGAAATCTGACAGACAACTCATCAGTTCATATGTCGAAAGAAGGGCAAAGGAACCGGCGCTGCAAAAAATATATATATAAACTAGAGAAATAAAGAAAGTAGGAGTATCCCAGTACCGTAAATGCCCCGGACTAAAGATTTGTACTGTCCATCGCACGAATGCACCAATATCGTATCGTACCCAATTGTATTCAGCAAGGGGTATGCGTATTCCCTGAATTGTCCTCAAGCATAACGCAAACAGTTGTGCAAGTGTGCCGCACGGGTACGGTATGCCCGTATGATGGATCATTGCGTTATTATAAACTGTGACTTTTGTCAGGCAAGGCTAATCATTAGGTTAGGATGGAAATCCCGGGACAAGCCCATCCTTTGACAAAGAGAGGTGCGGGATAAACCCATGCATTGTGGCAAGTTACACTCAAGGTAAGATTCCCACTTCCGGCATCCAGCCCGGGCCCATCGAAGCTTACCGGTAGTTTACGGATAGTAGCGAAAGGCACGCTATCATAAGCGAACAGAGCCTCATGAGCTCTCACTCTCGCTGCCCTCACCTAAACCCACAAAGAAGATGGCAGAACCACCGGTATCCCAGTCCAAGGAAAGGAAAGCTCTCTCCGGAAATCATGCACAGCACTGCAGCCTCCAATCGATCTGATTTTTTCCATGCTGTGCCTGTACTATTACGCTCGAGTACAAGTAGAAGTACTCGCGGCATAGGTACCGGGGGATTACATTGACTGGTCCCACAGGTGATTTTTCTCACGCACAGCGTAATTCACAGTGGTTCTGGCCCTCCGCTCATTAGAAAGATTCCCTCTTTTTGCCCCATACCTATATTTTCTTGTGCCCGCCATTGCCTGCTGTCATTTTTTGTCTAAGGGACCGGTTGCTTGCATCGGTTGTCCGTCTATCGGATTCCATCCATCTGTCCTATGCGGGATAGCCCCCACACCTGTTGGTGACCAGCAAGAGGAAAGCTGCAGGCGACTCAAGACCGCTGACTCACGCAGACTCGCATATCATAATAATGCCCATGCTGGATCCTGTCGCCCCGTCCCTCTGGTCGCAAAAGACTGAGCTAAACAAAGACATGAGCCCTTGATGGCAAGGTTTTTGTCCCCCCTGTTGCCAAGGATGTGTGCTTCTTCTGTTGTTGCTGTGACCCGGTGACCATTTCATTGCTGTTGTTAAACTATGATACCAGGATCATGAGGCGGGGGTCGGAGCAGACACAGCGGCGCACAAAGAAGGGCAATGGCGGGGCACTTTACTCGTAGTCTGAGGGTGAAAGCAAGCTGACTAACTTTGTGGCTTGTACTGCACGGTACTCGTACCGTATCAGCATACCGGTACTACGGTAGTACCGGTGCTGTTTATGCTCAGGTTATCACAATGACAACCCTTTGACGCCTAGGAGGATAGGTATGGGAAGTGATAAAGGCAAAGGGGGCGTCTCGGAGACTCGGTTCGCTGGAGTCATTGGCGTCGTTATCATTATCATTATTATCATCACCGTCATTAGCACAAACATCAACGAAGCAGTCTTGAAGGCTACCGGCACCCCCTTGGCGTGCTGTTACTAAGGATTTCCTGGATGTGGTACCGCGCGGTCACAGTAAACTTAGTCTGCTGGAGCTACCCGGTTGCGCAGGGTGGATACCGTGCCGGTAGGCTACGGCACCTTGACAGAGATCGCAGAACACCCCAAGTGAATGGCCGCACTTTTTCTTCTTCCTTTGTCTTTTTGTCCGATTTTCACTTCACTTCCATCTCCCTCACTTTGGCGGGAGTGCGGTAGATTAATTGCCTTGAAATGGGGTTTTTTATTCATTTTTTTATCCATTTCAGCACCTGGCTGGAGGGTTTCCCCGCACACTTGCCTATGGACTTTTCTAACTGTCGCCCTCACCGTATCTAGTAGAGTTTAATACTTTTTACTGCAATGCCCTAGCACTCGAGCTATCATTCTCATTCATCACTCGTAGTCGTGCCTGGACTGCTGCTGCCGATACTCAACCACTCTTCATACTGTAGATTTTATTGTCATACTAGCATCGGTGATACGGCCGAATTGCTGAAAAAGTAAATAAATAAAAAGGCTTTTGTAGCTGCCACCTTATTGTGCCTTTATGCTTCCCCCACGGCCACTCCCTCGATGGCTCTTTCCAAATTGTAGGTCTATGATCCAGGTGCTCACTCTCACGCATTCCTCCATAATATTTCTCCTCCATTTGGTCCATCTCGCCCAGAATCAACGTGTTGTATCATACTGGAAGACCCACACCTTTCCACTTTGCCTTCGTTCCCCTCCCCTTCCCTTCACTTTCCCTCTACCTTCTTCCTGGCTTTTGCCCTTTCACACTCCCTCCACTTTCTTGGCTGCTTTACCATTTGCCTCCCCAATCATCCATTCCATATTGGTACCACCCTTCCATCCATTCCATTTTGTGGGTGTGTGAGATTCAAGTGTTTTGTAGTACTCGAGTACGGTACTCTTGTCTGCCGCAGGAGCGAGAAGGAGCCCTCTGGCTCCTGCTTGTAGAGAGGTCCACCGGGGCTGGCTGTCTGCATCTTCCTCTTCTCCTACACACTCTCCCTTCTTCTTTCCCTCTAGCCCCTTTTGCGGACTCAGCGATAGTATTATTCACTATTCACCGGAAAAATTCTCAATAAATCTCCGACGAATTCCATCCACCATCGTGGCCCTTCCTTCCGCTTCCAGCCACAATGAGATTTTCTCCCTGGTCGTGGCACTCCGCCCTGGAGGTTTCTGCTCTAATTGCTTTCCTGTTCCCTCTGCATTCATGTTCTTATAGCGCTCCAACAACTGGTTATAGTTCGGGGTTGAACCTCGGACGTCGAGCCACTGCCAGAGAAGTTATGTGTGCCTGGAATCGGCCCCAAAGTGAGTTTGTTCCAACAACCCATTCTCGGCTCTGCGTGAGCTTTGTGAGCTTTCTTTTGTCCTTGAAAAAAGTCGAAAAAAAAAATCAGAAAAGAAGAGAAAACAATCTTATCTGACATGTTCATAATACGGCGCGAAAACAATAATTAGGCGCTCTCTTTCGCGACACTATATTCATCGACGGTGGCACCTTAACCTGGCAAACCACTGGCGAGGATGGAAAAACAGTAACAGCCTCCGGTATGTACCTTCACTTCTACACTGCCTAGCCATACCATGAACCACCAAGTATTCGAAACAAACTGACTGCCACCACGCAGCCCCGAGACAACGACTGTACTACCTAAACCTCACGAGCGCATTCTCATTAGCAGACGATGGGAAGACGGCCATCCAGTCAACCCCTAAGCTTGACGGAAACGTGGGAATCAACTTTAAGGACGGGTTCATGCTGGCGAATGACTACCAGTTCATCGTCTACGGGGGTTTCATGGACTATGCGAACAAGGACCCATTAATTGGGCCAACGTGGTCGCAGGCGAGGGATATGGTACGGCACGGGGAGGTACCATTACCGAACCCCCCAAAATATCGAACATTCGCTCTTGACGGAGTCACTCGATACATTGCTGCCGGGGGCTCCGTCAGCGTGCCATCCGAGAATAAAGCATATGTATTCAGTGGAGAAACTGTAAGTCAAGAAACTCACCTAGAAAAAGGTTCTATATTTAGAAACTACTTGGATTTTTTCCCCCTCCTTTGACCGTTTCTTCCCCTCCCTGTGCTTATTCGGCATTCGTTTACTGATATTCAAATTAGGGTAAGGATTGGGGTGAATTTTTTACGACAGCGGGAGGGCCCGTGGATGGCCGTGCGACATGGAACAGCAGCAACCTGATATCAGTGGATATGTCGACGATGAGTAGCGAGAAGTGGGATAACAAAACATTCCCGTCGAGTATTCCCGCGCGTAAGAGTGCAGAGGTTGTGTGGCTACCCATTGGGTTACTGGGAACGTTGGTGATTATTGGGGGCGCTTTGAATCACGAGCTCATGGGCTTTGGGTCCAACATCACCAACGAGCAGAGGACGATGGGGCAATCTTTCGTCGATAATGTCCATCTATATGACATCGCGAACGACAAGTGGTACACACAGCAAACTAGTGGGGATGGGGACAACAGACCACCAGCAACATCAGAGTTTTGCACAAGTTATGCCGCATCTCAAGATGGAAAGTCATTTCAGGTTAGTTTCTAATAGTCCCATTTCCCCATCGGATAGAGGAGGTGCTTTAACCTAGGCCCCCCCCTGATCCGGCGAGCAGTTTCCACCACCGGATCTTTGCTTGAGTGAATTGCTCGCTTACCTCATTTATTCTAGATCTACGCTTACGGCGGCTGGGAGGATTTCGGCGGCACGCCGCCTACTGATGTCAGTCCGCCATCGGCGAATGTCTATGTTCTTTCGCTTCCCGCATTCAAGTGGATAAAGGTCTACGATGATAAGGATACCACTCATGGGCGGAGGGGACATAGGTGTCATAAAGTTGCTGATAATTTGATGATGGTCGTTGGAGGAGCACTTGAGTCTACTGGTAGCTGTATCAGCGGGGGAATTGTCAAAATGTTCAACATGAATACCTTGAAATGGGAGGGCAAATATGACCCAGCAGTTCACGACGCCTATAAGGTCCCAGAGGTGGTTTACAAAGCCATTGGCGGAACGTAAGTTTGGGAATTTTCCAACATATACTGTCATTAATCCTATCCGGGAAATGGGCTGCACCCTGCAATAGCTCCTGGTGCCCAACCTTCTGCCATTGAAGGGCATAGGCTAACTTAGGGGCAATGTAGTGAAAAGGGCGGGGCAAACGTAGCTCCCGCATCATGGAATAGTAGTGAAATTCAAACCCTCTTCGGCATCAAATACACCAAGACAGTCAAGAACTACTGGCCCTACCCATCCATCTCTGGCACTGTCACAACTCTCCCCACGGTCACTGGAAATGTCGTTCCCGGGCCCGAAAAGTCCGGTGGCGGCGTGCCATCCTACCTGCCACCACTCCTCGGCGCGATCCTCGGTCTGCTTGTATTGATAACAGTCCTCTGCGCAGTCCTCTTCTGCCTCCGCCGCAAGAGAGCGCAACAGAAGCGCCTGCAGAGCGACTCGGCAGCTAGCACAGTGCGCAAAAACCGCCAGACATGGTCGTGGCTCCTCGGTGTCTACGGCGACGAGAAGCGTGGCCATGGATGGGTGGACCCGACGCCCTCTACCGAGCCTCCAAATCCGTTCGATGCCTCGGGGGTCGCTAGCCCTATGACAGAAGAGCAGATCAATCCCATTGAGACGGCAGGAAGGCCACTATATGAGATGCCGGGTTTGTTCTTCCCCTTATCTCCTGTCACGTGGAGCATCACAGTGCTATATTTCCTGGACAAGGCTAACATAACAAACCCGAACAGACACCAGCCTCGCGGGAGAACTGTGTTCGGGACCCGTTCCCCAACGCCGAGTCACGATAAGTGAGCAAGTAACGGAGATCCGTGAGGACCCACAAAACAGGAGATCCACCGCGAACGAGTAAGGAATACCCGAAATCCATCCATATACATCCGTCCACCTACGCCCCCCTTTTACCCTCGCAGAAAAAGGAGAGAAGAGCGAAACAAAAAAACATAATCTATGAAGTTTATTTTTTATTCATTATTTCCTTAAAAATTATTTCATGCCATACCAAGTTATCATATCTCTTTCTTTCTTATCTTACCAAATACGTTTTATTGTCCTTCATTCCTTCCTTAATTCCTAAGCACTAATTTATTATCGTCGGGAGGAGTCATTGATTTTCGTTTTTGCTTTTGCTATTTCAATCTACACGACCAAGCCCCTCCCCAGCCCCTTCCCATCTCTTGCATTTTCAGAATCCGCTCATTTCTTTCTCCCCCCCAGAGCTCCAAGGTCAGATAACGCGCCCAGCACATTCACCATCTCCAATCCCGCCACCAGCGTGGATCAGGCTTTACCTACGAACATAGATAGGGACTCTTTGCTCACACGGGAAGAGGGCGGTTACTCGGTCCTCGCAGGGCTCCTGGAGGAGGAGGACGAATTACATACTCCGATGTCGTCGAGGGGTGGGGGGTATAAGGACAACCCTTAACCTGTTGGAGTGCTAAGAGTTGTCTTGCTTTGCTTTCTACATTTTTCGCTGAACGGTGGGGGGTTTAAAGTTTAAACTCTGTTCTTTTTTCCTGTTCTTTCCATCTATTTTATTTCTTTCTTGTGAAATGGGAAAATACCTGCTGTTTCTACTTATGTGGATAGGTGGATCGCCTGTCCTCTTTTTTTTCTTTTCTCTTCACCTCCTAACGTTACCGTTTTTTTTTGACTATTGTTTATTTTAAAAAGGGCTTATTTGCGTGTATATAATTTGTCCTTTTTTTATTTTTTATTTTTTATTGATTTATTGATTTTTACGTGTATGATCAATACGAGTCTGAAGTTGGCGTCTTGTCGGAATAAATTCATCCCGCCTCGAGATCCTATCTCCTCTCCTCTCTTGTTGTGTTTATTCATGAATCCGAGCACGTTTGTTCGTTCCGTTTTCATTACTCATGAAAATTTGATGAATTTGTTTCACTGTTTCGTTGCCTTTTCTTGTCAATGGGCAACCAGACAGACAAGCTTCTTTATCTGGCATCATAAGTAGCACAACCTAGGATACATCCATCTCATTCCCTTATGCCTGTGCCACCGCACTAACGCTTTTGGCGAGTGGTGCCTTTTTTATATTTATTTTTTAAAAAAAGCAGGACACTCCTCTTTCACCTAAGTTACTTCCCAACTCAATACCAGTACAACACAAACTCAACTCGACTCACGATTCACAAAGGGTCACGCATCGCATCGCTGCGGCACAGGCACGTTCACGCGGAGAAATCAAAATGAGCCTCAGAAAATTGGGGAATTGCAATGACAACAGGGGCGGGAGTGGGTGAATCCCTCCCTCCGGGTCACTTGCACGGCACTCGTACATATATGCCCGCACGGCCAGAATCCCTTCCTGGGGGAAGTACAAGTAAAGAGGGAAGAGAAGGTGGTTTACCGTGCCCGAAGGGGAGGGGAGGGGGTGACCTTCCTGCCTTCCTTATTGTCCCCCCCCCCCTTTTTTCTCTCTTGCTTTCCTACAATGCCATCCACTCTCACTCGATTCCCCCAGAGCCTTACACTCGGTAGGGATTGTTAACGGACAATATGTTCAATTGACAAATAGTTTTTCCCTTTTCTCCGGTCCCTTTTCCATCATATCCCTTAATCAATTGACCGGGGTATATTAAATCTATTCTCGATTTCCGGTTCTAAAAAATATCACTTGGCGGCATCACTTTTGTGGAAAGAGGGAAGCAAGCACGAAAAAGGATATTAACTACACTCTTATTGTTTGCGGAGGGAGGGGGAAAGAGAAGACTAGGTAAAAAAACAAAAAAACGCGGCCGCTTCGGTGAAGTCTAGTTTCCACATCACCGGTATTTCATCCAAATCTGCCGGTATCCCGAACCCCCTCAGCCGGTGCCATTCTATTTTAATCACTGTTGTCGGACTTCAACCACTCGGAATTGCCCAAGCGGCGAGCTACTCCACCGCAACTTGGTACCTGCATTCAGGCTAAATGGGGTACCTCTTGGCGGGCGGGAGGCGGATGGCGCCATTCTCGTTTTGGTGAAGGATTATCGTATCATACGAGGGTTATTGATAGGGTATTGTGTGGATTAGGGGATTCGCTTGCGTGGTTTGCCCGAAGTGTTAATATTGGGGATTCCTGCAAACTCGGAGCTCAGTTTGTTGGTTGGGGAACATAGGAATAATGAGGGACAACAAACAGGAGGGGCACACTAGATTTTTAGTGTTATCGTCCGCCGTCCCCCTCTGTTGGCTGTCCCCCCCCCCTATGTTATATGTTGAGGTTTGTGGGGGGATTGTGGTCTGACTTGTTCGAGTAGGAGTAATAAGGTTTGTGTACTATCCATTGATGGTATGATGCTCGAGTAACCTAGTAGTTCCGGTCATGGGAGCCAACCCTTAACTCTAGCGGGCATTGAGATATCGGTGGCAGGGGCGAGCTCTAGCTCGGTTGAATAGTTTACCATTCTCTGCCCGGACCGCACTTTAGAGAATATATACAAATAAGAATAAGCAGTCAAAACTGCGCCGGCAGGAAAAGAGAGACTCCATCGCTACAGAAACAACCCCATTCTCGCTCCCTCGAAAGTAATCCCAACTCCGAAGGGGTAGAAGTCTAAATATCTTGAACCTTCCTTCCTTCCAAATCCCGGCCCCAGCAGCGGTCGAGAAGCGCCCTCGTAATCATGCAGAATCCGCGGGACAATCCGATAACCCTAGCCGAAATGGGTTCGTCATTCCGGATTCTCGCATACATGTTGCATATTATGGTGATCCAAGGTCTACTACTATCATACTCGTGGTACTGAGGGCGGGGACATACAGGTTGTCCCCTATGAGTGATGCCCTGTGATATGATCTGTTGTGTCATACTAGCGGCTAGGTGCGTTGCATGGTGGGCGTGTATGCTTCCGCTGGGGGAGGGAGGGAGCGCCGGGCTTGCATCCGCGAGGCACTCAGTCACCAAGTGGGATTTTGCTGAGGGTCGTTTGTTTATTCATTTCCTTATTAGCCGGGAGATTATGGTTGATGATGGCGGTATATATTTTAGTATCATATGTATCTGCATTGGACGGACCCTCTTCGTATATTTGACAAAAGTTAGTTACTTGCCCCTTGATCAATGGGTGAGACATAGCATAGTGTAGCTTATGATAATAATATAAGGCGAAAGTCTCTCCGCTCCCCCGCTCCCCCACCCTCCTACCCCCTTTCCCAAGACTTGTATGATATGATGATGTGACAGATAGGTGGTTAGCAGCTTGTACATGGCCCTACCCTACCCTCGGGGACCCGATAATTCCGCATGATTGATTGATTGATTGAACGTTAGGGAAAAAGCGGCGCGGGTAGCGGCTACGTGAATTGTGAGCTTGATCTTCGCGTAGGCAAGGGGGGGGGGGGGGGTTGCTTGCACTGCACTGCACTGTACTATGCCTACCCGGTTCCCAAAAGGGGGAGCTTCCGGGAGGATGTAGGGACATGGCGCCAGGCACGTACAGTACGACGCTGGCCTTATTCTCTTACCTGTGCCTGTGCCTGTGCTGCTGCGGTGGACGCTGATTAAGCTTCGAAAAAAGCGCTGATTAAGCCTCTTGAGTCGTGTTCTGCCTTGCAGCTGAAAGATTGTTGATCAAGTTCACTGCCTAACTGAGAGAGAGAGAGAGAGAGAGAGAGAGAGAGAGAGAGAGAGAGAGAGAGAGAGAGAGAGAGAGAGAGAGAGAGAGAGAGAGAGAGATGAACGGTATATTATATGTATATACATACCACTTTGGTGTGATGTAAGGCATTACGCGGAATGTCAACCCTCATATCTGCGATGGTGAGCGGGAAGCTTCTGGGCTCTTGTTCCTTAGTCTAGAGTACCTGGTCTCAATGGGTTGAGACGGATGGGGAAGGTGTGCTTTGTCAGTGCTGGTCTCGGTCTGTGGGCTCTTTGGCTAGGGGGGTGGGTCTTGGTGGAGGATGGTATTTGGATGGGTGGTGTAACTTGCTCCTTTATTGGTGAAGGAAGGAAGGGGAGGAAGAAGAGGGTCGGTATAGGGATGATTTCTGGGCCTGATGGGATATGGCTGATCAAGTGCTCTACCAGGTAGCTAGGTCTTGTTTCTTTCCGATTGGCCCTGCGAGGTCCCCATCGGTGATGGGCTATCGTTCTAACTGAATTCACGTGATGGAGGTACACATCTATTGCCGGGGGACAACCAAAAGAACAAAAACACATCACACAGAATCACTCGTAATAAACATATCCCCAAACATGAAACATAAGAGACAGGTATCTTCCAATTCACCGTGCCGAGCATTGATCACCCCTCCTTTTTTCCTTTTCCTTTTTCCCTTCCAATCTCACCAGTCTCCCTCCGTCGGCCCGCCTGTGGTCACCCCTTGGCTACACGGCTCGGGTGCCGAACTCCGGGGACCCACGGGATCCTGAGGAACGGCGGAGACCGTGGAATGCGTGGCGGGGCCTCTGTCCGGGGCGGGATACTTTTCCTTCGCTTTGTAGTTTCTGCAGAGTTTGCATTTGCAATTCTTTGGATCCTTCAGGGGATCACAGGCCATCCATAGATAGTGGGGTTGGAATTCGGGGGGGGTCTGGAAGGGTTCTCCCGATGGGTGGCCAAATAGGTGAGTAGTTCTTCTGGTTCTGCCTTTTCCCTACATCTCTCTCGTATTTTTAATTTTTAATTGAATATATAGGTACTTACCCCGCTCGGGGGGACAGGAAGCGGAGGAGAGAAGGGGAAGAAGAAGAAAAATGAATGAATGGGGGGTATCATACCTGAGCTGGAATATGCACTTTCTCATAAAGAGTGTACCCATCCGGAAGTTCAAGGATCGTACATCGCCCCTTACCGACCTTCCTTCGGAATAGTGGATCTTTGAAGGTATTCGGCCACATTCCCAGCCGACCCAGCCAGCCCCAGGCCCTATTATCGGAACGGCCGATGGGTCTATAGAAGTCTACATCGCGATGGGGGTCGGCCGCCGGACCACTGTCCATGGATGGGGGATCGAATTTGCGTACCCCGTCAGACCAAGTCAGTGCTACTAGCAATCGGTCTTCTCTGTTTGGAGGCGTTAGGGGCACGGGGGTTGGTTCGATGGGGGGGATGTAGACTGTGTATAATAGGAGGTCGGGGGAAGTCGGGCGCTGCTGGGATATGGACATGATGCTTGTTTGTGGGGGGTGGGGACTATGAGGGCGAGAGGAAGGGACTGATAGGAGGGGGGGCCTTAAATTGTTTTTTCGGTGTGAGGGGATATTGTTTGTTGAGGGCTAAAGTGTTGTTTCGGGAAGGGGTGAGAAGGGGATTGCGTGGGAAGTTTCTGGGGGTTGTGGGATAGTGGGTATAGGTGATGTGGAGTTCCTTTCATTTTCTAGGACGGGAGCTTGCGGGCTTCTACATGGATGCTAGGAGATAGTTCGGAATTTCCTTCCAGAGGTGGCTATTCGCATTCGGTCGAAGTAGTTTGTTTGGCCTGATGTGCTTCTGGGCGGTGAGGGTTATCGTTTCATGTCCAGGGATAGTGAGTGGTGGCAGTAATAGCTGAGCACTGTATCGATTTGCGTCCATCACCTTTATCGTAAGGTAAGGGAGCTTAACAGCGTTACATTCTTAGAAATGGTGGCAGGGAGCGGTGCTGATCCCAAGTAACTCTTGTTAGGCAAAAATTCATGGTATTGTAAAGGGCAGAGTTTCACGATAAGATAAATGTGCTGGGGGGAGGGCTCAAATCACCACTCAAATCGCTGCACTTTCATTCTTTGTTTTTCAAGGGTGGCCTGATTCGGATATTAGGTGAATAACTTGAACTTCACCGAAGTGCGAGTTCTCTTCCCGTCCCGAGTGATATTTTGTGGATATGCGTTGTCATCTCCAGCAATGATTCCTAACACGAGTATTTATTTCCTCTTCTATTCGTCCAAAGCCAGCATATACGCCGACTGAGACAATTAACTGCAGGGAAGCATGTATGTAAGTTTCCGTGAGCATTTGAAACGGTCATAGCGCCACTGTGGCTGAGCAAATCTCGACGCCTGAAGAGAAAAGGGAGGCCTGACTCATAGCCTTTTTATATAAGTGCTGTTGAATTTCGGTGGGTGAAGGGGCCCCTTTATCGTGACCAGGTATTATACCTCATTACCTCGTACAATATAAGGAACAGAAAAAAAAAGATTATCAAAATGGGTGGTCGCGCATTCGATCTTAACACTCCGCCTATCCCGCACCACATTTACCTCCGCCTCGTGTCCAAGTTCACCGCTCTTTTGAAAACGCTCCACGAGGTCGTCAGGGTAGCCCCCCATGCCCCGGAGAAGGTCACCCACGGGGACGTGGACATTCTCGTCGCGTCTCCTCTCCGCCCTTACGCCGATGAGGAACTCCTCGCACTCCTCGGGGCGGAGCAATACATTCCTGGCTTCCCGACTGCCCATTTCGCCATCTACGAGCCCGACATGGAAGCGTACGTGCAGCTAGACATCTGCATGTGTCTTCCCGAGAAGATCGAGTGGCAGAACTTCCATCGCGCCTACGGCGATCTCTGGAACATCCTCGGGGTCATGGGGAGGCGTGTGGGGATCAGCGTCAATCATTCCGGCGTCCGCGTTTCCGTCGAGCACATTGAGAAGAGGAACAAGAAGGCGGCGATGGTGCACTTGACGGATGATCCCCGCGCCGCTGTCGAGTTTTTTGGGTGCGATTGGGAGAGGTACGGGAGGGGGTTTAGCACTGTTCAGGAAATGTTCGACTTCTGCGCTCGGTGCCGCTTTTTGGACGTTGAGATTTCTCGGAGGAGAGAGAAGGTCACTGTCGAGAGTAGCCGGCTTGGGGGTAGTCGACCTCTCTGTCAATGGTGGTTTGATGAGTATTTGCCTAAATTGATGGAGGAGAAGGAGGAAGGGGAGGAGCGGGGGATCGAGTTGAAGGTTTACTCACGGGAAGGTGTGCTTGAGGAAGCATTGGGGAAGTTTGAGAAAAGGTTGGATCACGACATGTTGGTGGGTATGTGGGGGAAGGATTTGTTTGATAAGGATATGTGGCGCAGAATTCGGGATCTTTTACCACTTGGTACGAAGAGGGGTAATATCGTGGTGCGGGCTCTGGCTAAGAGGCTTGGGGAAGAGGATCTGAGGAATGGCGATTACGGAGCAATGTGTGAAGCAGAGGAGTGGAAGAGAGAGAGGGAAGCTAAGTGGACTAAGATCGCAAAGGCCGAATGGAGGGTTATATTGGTGGCACTTCAGAGAGAGGCGGGGCTGGACTAGGCATTACAGGTTTCTTAGACAGGGAAAACCAGGGCCGAAACTGTATAAGCATGACCTCGTGACGCGTTTAGTGTTTATTAGTTGATACTGGAGATTTTGTGGTTTGTCCTACTTGCGGTGTCCTGTGTCAATGTACTTGAGGCATATTTTGAAGTTTGGAGTTATTAAAACGCAGCACGAGATGCTTTCAATAGGTTCTTGTTTGGGAGATTAATTGTGAGATTAATTGTGAGATTGAGAGATGAGTGAAGAGCTTAAGTGATCATTAGGGTAGATTAAAAATAGGAGATAAGTGAGTACAAATATTAGATGCTTCGCGGTGATAGACTAGGACTGGTTTTGGGGGAATGGGGAAATCTAATGAAAACTGGCCTCATCGAAAGAAGAGAAAAAGAAATTTGACTGGGGACTCAGGCTTGGTGTGGTTCGTCCCTCAAAAAATAGGTACCTAGACATCGTGATAGATGACTAAGACAAAGGAAACCTGGAAGACTCGAGATATGTACCTTGGATACTACAACCCCTAACCAATAACCATTGCGCCCTCATCCTCAAAACTCTCGGCCGGGTCGTTCATCAAGATAGCTTCCTTTAGAACACTCCAGGTATCAAGGATGGTCTGTGCAACGGTACCAAGCCCCTCCGAATCTGCATCAGTAGCCACGGAAGCACCGCCCACAAAGATGAAGAAGCGATCGCTTCCCTGATTCAAAAATCTTTTGAAATCTTTGAAAAAGATATTCAATTCATTCCAATAGGGATTACCGAAAAAGGTATCTCCCTTTAAAAGGCGCACCTCCTCCAGCAAACCCTCAAGAGATTGAATGATTTTGCATGCTGCTTCGAAGTTAGGAGTGCACAGAGGTGGATGCCTAACCTCGGAGGTTATAGGCACACCACTAGGGGGAAGGAGCTGGCGGGGGGACCCGGGATAGTACTTGGGAGTGACCGGCGTCGAAGTAGGGTTGGAAATCGGCGATGGGGTAAGGGTTGTGTTGTAGCTTGACCGGTCCCAGGCCAGGGGAGAAGAGGAATGAAGATTCTGGGAAGCTTCGTTCCTGGTTTGCTGTCTGAATGGGGTACCAATATGAAAGATCCCTAGAGTAGGAGACTCGGGGAACTCGGAGCTGGGTATCCGCATGCGTCTTGGTGTCGAGGGGGTTATAAGAATTGCTGTTTTGGTAGGGGTTTGGGGGTTTAGTAGGTGCATTTTCTCGCGGTTGATGTTTAGCTTGGGTTGTAGGGAGAATGAGGGTGAGGAGAATAAGTAGGGAGAATATTTTTATGATAGCGTCTTTCTAGTGGAGCTGTTGGTGATATTGGAGCTTACTGTAAAAAGAACCTTTCTATGAGGGATAGAAGCCATAATATAAATCGTTGTTCGCATTGGTTATATGAAATCTGGTGTCTGGTGTCTAGGGAATACTCTCCGATGGTTGGGATGAGGTTTGAAATATTCTTGATTGGGCCTATAGCCCACTCTCCTCTCCGAAAGAGAGGGCAGACAGGGGGTGAAACCCCGTTCAAAAAATTGTTCGAGTTTATCAAAACAGTTGTGAGTCATGACCTACTTATTATCTCAAGCTATCTACCGTTGCTAGGGCTGACATACTGGAAGCGATCAATGGGATCTGGTTCGCTTGAAACTATGTATGAGCCTTTGTGAGGTGCCCTGAGACATAGCAATATGCTTCTGGCGGGTCTGAACTAGACACTGCCTGATGATGAGATTTCAAGGTATTTTAGTGAGTGATTGAGACTAGCTGGGTGTTTTATCCGTGAGAACATTAGGCTGAAACATCAGAATGGGGTTGTACCAGGGTTAGGGTTATCGTATCTGATGGGCTGGTAGTTGGGCCAAGCCCTATAAGCTAGTGAGCTTCCCCACGCCGCCAACACAGAGTTTGCGAATCAGTTTGAGGTGGGCAGATGAAAGAAAAGATATCATGCGAAACATTCCCCTGGCACATTCCTGCTAGGGGTTTGGGACACAAGGTACCGGTGTTGGCATAACTTTGGGGAGAAATTATGGGATTGATGTACTGCACTTGTGCTGCGGGTATATAGGACTCATTTCTCCCCCGACTTCGTTAGGCATCCTTGCAACAATTGCTGGATTCTTATTTCTTCGGCCTAGCGAGCTCGCTACTTAAATTATGTGGTTGGGGAATGGGCGTAAAGTGTTTTCGCGAACCCGAACTTTACTGGCCGAAATTTGGAGTGTGTGACTATACGAAGGGTTGGTCTTGGCGCTGCTCTTGAAGGTGGAAAAACGACGGGTTGAAGGAGTTCGTGAGAGAAGTGCTAGAGTGGAGATGGGGTTGAGGGATGTGGAGGTGAGTCCTAGGGCGGAAGGGGGGAGGGGTGGTTGGCAATGGGGAGTGGAGGGGGGGAGGAGTGATTGGGGAAGGTTGGGGATGAGGAGGTTGGAAGGGGTTTGTAGGAGGCAATAGCATCTACTTGTATCGCAAGTGCTACTTTCGGTGTATGATATCATAGAAATTTGTTTTAATTTATATTTTCGGTAGGGTGTAGGGCGGATTTTGGAATTGGTGGTTAGGGGATAGAAATTGAGGATGATTTTTGTTGTTTCTTTGTTCAGGATACTGCACTCGAGTAACTTAGGGTACGAGTACCGTACTAGTAAATACTTTTTAGCATAGGAAACCCAAAATATGGTATGATAGGAGAAAAAAAGTTAGGCCAACCGTCTGTTACTCTAGCCACAACGCCCTTGGTGTATTAGGCTCAGGAGCCAATCAGAGCGGGTTTGCCTCACTTACCCTACCCCAGTTTATGCGCAGGGTCTCATCTTCAGCCTCAAACTGACGCTGGTGTTTGTAATCCTTTGAAGCCTGCGGTCGATCACAATCCACCAACACCCCTCCCTCAAACTAATATTTTCACTTCTATCATTCAATATCCGGGAAAGGGCTCAAATTTCGAAATGGGTGGAAAAAAGAAAAATAAGGTTGCATACAATCCTGCACGTGGATTTGCTACCACCTCAGTGCCATCCAAAACGAAAACACCTGCTCCAGTCCCCGAGAGTACGAGGGAAAAAGAGATCGATACTCTTGTGGTAGCAGAGCCTTCGGAGGAGGGTTCGGGAAAGGCTGATGGTATTTCGCATATCCCGAACGAAGAAGAGATGGAGGAGCACCGGTTGAAGGCGCTTGTCGACAAACTGGGCCATAGGGCTGGGAGGGAAACACAGAGAATTGTGACCAAGGTGGAAGTGGAGAAACGCACAATCAAGAGTATTTGCTACCCTTTGAAGGTGAACAAACTCCTAGAGTTTGACTTTGCGCGTTATAGCAACCAGTCAAAGACTACAGGTGGAATGAAGGAACTTGGGGTGGGGGATCAGATTCTAGCACTTGCAAAGGAAGAGTTCGCCCGAATGTATCAAGGGAATGAGGGTGAGTGCAAACGAGGGGAGGCTTTGCTCTTGAATGCTTGGATTCTACAAAAGACTTTTGTCTCCATGGGTTTTCCAAAGGAAAGGGTCGAGGAAGGGCTACTGGCACTAACTGATCATGGTTACACTGCCCTTGATAAAGAGAAAGAACTAGATGGAGCATTGGGGGAAATGTTTGATTGGCTAGCACTCAATTGCGAGATAGAGGAGCTTCCGGGGTTTTATGATGAGATTAGCAAAGGAAAGAAGAAAAACGTGGGCTCAGGCTCATCAGGTACTCATTCATGCCAAGAAAATCTATATCTCGAATACTAATGGAACTACCAGACGTAACGCCTAGTGAAACGAAACCTGACTCTGGAAAATCTACTCCCCGGCAGCCCTTCTGGGCCGATAAACGTCATTTGACTGCAGGGGAATCGCGTCCCATTGCTGATTGGAGTCTTGAGAGCAGAGAGGTTTCGGACAAGGGTGAGACGATTTGGGACAAGGAAAGTAGTGGCAGTGAGGATGAAGATGTAGAGATTGCGCCGGAGGAACTGATTCCACAATACATCAAGTTACAGACGCAAAAATATCATCTCCACCCTGCCTCTACAATCATAACCGACAGGAAAGTTAAGGGGAAAAGTGAGATAAAAGCTTCCTCAATCGCAGGCGTTTCTCTTGCTAAAGCGGGACAACTCAACAAGATTCAGAATAAGCTTGGTGAGCTTACCCGCGACCCACTCTTTGACCTTCGGGAAGCAGAGGGTATTTGGCGTGTAGAGAGGTTGAGGTTAGTAAAGGAAGAATCGGCCAAGGGACAAAGCAGGGCAGGTTCGGCCTTTGAGAGAGGAGCCGGGGCACCGGTTGACGGTGTAGTCGGCCGTGAAGGAGGCCAAGTCAGGGAAGAAACAGGGTCTGCTTCCCCTATCGATTTGCCGCATACGGGTGAGGATTCGGATATGGATCTGGAGTTCATAGGTGGCCTTTTTGAACCGGCACCGACAGAAGAATCGACCATTGTGCAGGAGGGTGAGAGCGAAAAAGTAGATATCAGAGATTTCGAGCCGGTCAACCCTTCTGGGGGGAATTTTGGAAGAGGGAAACCAAAAGGAAAAGCAGGGGTTGGTACGACTTTGGTCAAGAAGGTTTTGGAGGACTTTTGCCGAAGCCGGTAAGTATGGCTCCAACAATTGTGGAACTGGGCCTGCTGATATTTTCAGGGATGTGAATTCCAAAATCCGCTTCGAAGTGATTCAGGGAACATCGATTTCAGCCCGGAGCAAGCTAACCATCACTTGGTCGCCCATTTCCGAATTATCGTCTGTAGGTGTCGGTGTTTCCCCTGTAACTCCGACCCTTGACCCTGGTGCTCGCCCACCTGTTATTATCTCAACCTTGGGCTCGCTTTGCATTACGTTTTCTATGGCATCAATTGCGGCGATGAGTAAAGATCAAGCAGACGGCTTCATAGCCACTTATGCCCTTTTCAAGTTATGTGGTAAAAAGGATGAAAAGATATACCTCCGGCTCCCGAGCATTTGGCGTGAGCTATGGTTTGAGCTACTAAACGAGAGTCAGCTGGAATCCGAGAGGCAAGAGCGGGAAGTTCTCCGGAATTTGGAAAGAACATTGAAGATAGAAAATCTTGGCCTTTCCAGGCCCAATGATCTTGTAGAAAAGAAGGCTCGGGTCGCTAAAGCTGCTGGTCCTAAAGAGCAAGGGACCGCGACTGGGGTGGTGGGTCCTGGAAGCATGGCTTCAGATGCAATAAAAAAGGATTGGTTTTATAGAACAAATCGTTCTGGATATCAACAGATGTTGAGGCATAGAAATCAGTTGCCAATGTGGGCATTCAAAAAAGATGTCTTGGCCGCTATCGAAAATAATCAAGTGATTATCATATGCGGCGAAACCGGATGGTATTTAGATGATTCGTGCATCTCTAAGTAGTAAAATACACTAACTTTCAATCATAGTGGAAAGAGTACCCAAACTCCTGCTTTCATCTTAGAGAACGAACTCTCCCACGGGAGAGCTTGCCGCATATACTGTACCGAGGTAATGCTTCTTCCATCTTGATTTGTTTATCATACTAAAAAATTGTAGCCACGTAGAATTTCTGCAATATCTCTTGCGAGACGTGTGTCCGAAGAGCTGGGTGAAAGGAAATCCGAAGTTGGTAGCAGAAGTTCACTCGTCGGATATGCTATTCGGCTTGAGGGTAGAATGCACCCTGGTACAAGGTTAGTCTATGCGACTACGGTATGTTTTTTTTCCTCATTCCTTCTGTAGAGTTCGGGCGGGTAGCACTGATTCGGATAGGGTATTGTTATGCGCATGCTTGAGAGGTCACCAGAATTGGAAGAGGTGACTCATTTGGTGTTGGACGAAGTTCATGAGAGGAGCCTAGACAGCGACTTCCTGCTACTTGTTCTGAAGACGCTATTGGTGCGGAGGAAAGACCTCAAGTAATTATTCACTTTTCAACAAAAGCTTTTCCATGGTTCTAATGGCTCTAGGGTTGTTCTCATGTCTGCCACTGTTGATGCAGATAAGTTTTCAGCGTATCTTGGTAATGCACCAGTCATGATTGTTCCGGGTAGGACGTTCCCCGTGGAGACCTACTATCTTGAGGATGCTATCAGACTTACCCAGTTTACTATTGAGGATGGTCCTCGAGGATCACGTGATCAAAATGTGTGGGAGGACAACGACGAAGAGGTTGAGGTTAAGAATATCACTGCGCTTCTCGGGGATCTGCAAAGTTACCCACCCGAGATAAAAGATACCCTATGTCGTCTAAATCTTTATCATATCAACTATGAGTTGATTGTTCGTCTTATTGAATTTCTTGGAAGCTCACCCGAGTATGTGAGCTACTCTAAGGCGATACTTGTATTCATGCCTGGGTTTGCCGAAATTCGAAGACTAAACGACATGCTACTGGCACACCCAGCCCTCGGAAACAGCCGGGGGTATGGGGGGTGGCTGATATATCCTCTTCATTCAACAATTGCAAGCGAGGATCAGGAGGCAGCTTTTTCGATGCCTCCTTCAGGAATGAGGAAGATTGTTATCGCGACTAATATTGCGGAAACGGGGATAACAATTCCGGATGTTACTTGTGTTATAGATACGGGAAAGCATAAAGAAATGCGATTTGATGAAAAGAGGCAGCTTAGTAGGCTGGTGGAGACCTTTGTGAGCCAGGCTAATGCAAAACAAAGAAGAGGTAGAGCTGGAAGAGTGCAAAAAGGACTATGTTTTCACCTGTTCCCCAAAAATCAACACAACAATTGGGTATGCGTTTCTGGCGCCCCTGCGCGGATATGAGGGAGTATTTATTGACTTTTTTACTGGCAGATGGTTGAGCAGCAAACCCCTGAGATTATGAGACTGTCTCTTCAAGATCTCGTTTTGAGGATTAAAATTTGCAAACTTGGCCAAATCGAAGAGGTTTTATCGCAAGCACTTGATGCCCCATTACCAAAGAATATCAGACGGGCTATAGATTCTTTAATCGAGGTTGGCCACATGATTCCAGGAAATAAGATAAATCTGATAATTTATAGGTAAAAGCGTTAACGGTAGCAGAGGAGCTCACTGCATTAGGGCGGCAACTTGCAAAGCTGCCTCTGGATGTTTATCTTGGGAAATTGGTGCTCATGGGCTCTATTTATGGATGCTTGGATGCGGCCCTCACTATTGCAGCTATCTTATCCTCGAAGTCTCCCTTCGTTACCCCACTAGGATATAGGAGGGAAGCCGAATCTTGCAGGTTGTCTTTCAAAAGAGCCGACTCAGATCTGCTTACCGGTTGGAACGCGTACTCTTCATGGAGACGAGTTTGCCAAAGAAAGACAATGATGTCGGAGAGTGAATTTTGCCAAAGGAATTATCTCAGTAGCCGAAACTTATGCGGGATTGAGGAATTGAAGCAGCAACTCCTTGTTTCTGTAGTAGAAGCTAGATTCCTAACCCTGAAAGAGGAAGAGAAAAAAGAGCTAAACCGGTAGCCCCCCCAGTTAATTCAGAACAAGAGAACGGCACTTACTTGTTGTCCAGATGCCGATTTACTGCTTACTACCGGCGTAACTTCTTCACCATCCCAGAGTTAGTCAACCACAATAGCGAAAATGATTCTGTGGTGAATTCAGTTATTGCAGCAAGCTTCTACCCTAGGCTATTGGCTAAGGAAGGCAAGGGGTGGCGAAATGTCCTCAACAACCAGACTATTACCGTCCATCCAAGCTCAGTCAACCGATTCACAAAGAGCGAGTGGTTGACATTCCATAGCATTACCCAATCTAATAGGTGAGGACCCTTCAAATTCTGTATGCGCGTAGAAGTTTAACAGTATCATAGGAGCTACGACGCACAGGAGACTAGCCATGTGGACGACATTGCAATTGCGCTGCTCTGTGGAGATGCCGACTACAAGGTACGTAGCAAGCGTACAATAGCGGAAAGGCGGGTGATCTGACTCTAGCGTTAGATGCATGCAGGTGCAATGATACTTGATGGACACCGGGTCAGATTTGCTTTTGAGGACTGGAAAAGCTTCATTGCATTCAAAATCCTACGGAGTAGGCTTAAGGAGATCACAACTCGCTCGTTCCGTGCCCCTGGAAAGGAATTAGCTGAAAACCATTCGAAGTGGATGCAAATATTCTATAGGGTATTTCAAAGATTAAAACAGATGGAGGAAGACAGGCCAGGGAGTGGTGCAGGTTAGTGAAGTAGCAACAGGGCTTGATATAGATAGCAAATGAATCATGGTTTCATAGAATCAAAAAATTGGCCATATTTGCTGTGATGAGGGAACGCGTTGTGGGTAGGGTAGCCAACAACCCAAGTTTCAAGTCACAGGCCGTTTCGGTTTCACGACAAATAGGACTTGTGTTATCGTGGAAGGAAAGCACAAAAAAGTAGTAGCTCTCAAGCACGAGATGATGGGCTTCCCTCCCTGAAAATGTTGAAGTGGCCATCGCTATTATTATTACGTCGAACGTCGAATCCCTGGAGCTGTTTGGCGGGGTCCTAGGCCTGATTTGAGGTGACTTTGATATAATGTAACGTAAAAGCCCGAATGAGTGAGAATCTCGGAGCTATGACAATTCCCCAAGTATTATAAGAGTCTAAATCTTTTTAGCTGCGTTCCATCCCCCAATTCAAAGGGGGGGGGGGGGGTTGGACGTCCCAGAGTCACTGGTAAATAAGAAATCTATTGACTTATATCATAAAATCAATGTTTTAACAGCTGATTATTCTATTAGTATGAAACCGGGTCCTGTGGTAGAGGTATATTGTGCACAGGTGGATTTTCTGGAACTGAAATACTAATAATAATCCATCCTCTCCCTTTCCTTGAAGAAAAAATATCCTTCAGAGGGTATCAAAAGGTATTTTCTAATCCAACCTTGTGTATACACTCTGTCTAGCCGTCTACATGGTTGGGTAGAAAAGTGGTCCATTCGGCATTGAAAACTAATGTGTGGGTTCCAATAGATCACAGCTCAAACAATTGTATATAGGGACAAGGAGATCTGATGCCAATCACTTACCCCCTCCGTTGTTAGGTCGCTTCGATTTTCATGGAAAGCCCTTATTTATTTACCCTATATCGAATCATTTCCTTGTTGACCTAATTCACAATTCCTTCTCACGTGGGGGCTCTCGAACCACAGTCCAATTAGGGTCTTAACGCCGTAAGGCAGTTGTTAGATAAAGCCCTTTTCACGAACTAACTCACTCCTGCAAATTCTCCACATCCATCATTCCCCTCCACTACCTCCTCCTCCTCTCCCTCTCATTGAAACCTACCGGTATAAGATAATAGGCATAAAATTAATATATAAGGGAGAGAAAACGCCAAAGGCAGAACCAATCCCTCGACTATGGTAAATCCTTCAACTAATCTAGAGGGCATAATGGCCTCACAACCCCCACACGGCGATAGCAAAGACCCTAGATCCCCCCGCCGAATCCGCCGGAAAATTCTCTCCTTTCTAAACTCAAAGTCCCTCCGGTCCTTCAGCAGAGTTAACCGCCGAATAAACAGCATTGTTGCAGCAGAGAGACCTCGGATGTTCAACGAGATCCGTTTCCACCTGGACCTGCGCGGGCGGACACCTCTCAATCGCTCAGCGTACATTAGGGCCCTTGGGCGAATAGGACACCATGCCCATCGCCTCGTTATCACATTCCATAACGTCGGCCCTATAGAATTCGAACCTCTTCACCCAGGGGATCCAACGAGAAGGAGCAGTCTGAATCCCCTCCCCGCACAAGGCCATTTTAGCACTCGCGGGACCTACAGTCTTGTGGATCCAGAAATACCCGTCATGCCCGGGCTATTCGAAGACTTAAACCTGGAAGCCAACCGGGAGGGCTTTTTCAAGAAGGTTTTTGACCGACTGCCTAGACTTGAGGCGCTCTCTATCAGGTGTAATCCAGGTGTGGGGTATCTATGGGGGAGAACTCTACTTGATGAAGCACTAGTCTACCTGCGCTGCCAATTCGAGGAATCACGGCACGTAATGGGCGGATCCCTAGTCCTGAAAACGCTCGACTTGCAACTCCCCACGCCGCTCTCACTCTGGCACCTACGCACTTTCCCCGGGTACGGCGATGGAGGGAACCCACTGCTAGGTAGGGAAGGTGCCTGGTCAAACGTGCGCAACCTAAGTTTAGTGCTACCACCGGCCGCCATTGCGGGGAGTTCAGAAAGGCAACTTGTCATGATGAAGGGGATTTATGGCTTTATCTCCGGGTTTAGGCTCACTCTCGCTAAGTTGAGCATTACTGGTGGTAGGGGAAATCCACTGACGTATGATCTTGACCCAAGCGTCGGGGGAATGCTTGAATCAATAAGGTTTTGTCAGATGAGGGAGTTAAGGCTTAAAGATATGAAGATCGACTGGGGGTATTTGGAAGAATTCCTCACTGATCCAAGGAGGGGTCGTTCTGTGTTTAATCTGGTGCTTTGGGGAGTCGAATTTGTCAGATCGAGTGGATGGAAAGGGCTATATGAGCTTTTTGAGTTGGAGCATCCGGAGAGGATGTCCAAGCCTAGTATGCCACTGTATTTGACGAGGAAATTGCAGTTGCTGGATAGGCCGTGGTGAGCCGAGGCTGGGATGGCAGTGGGCTATGGAGACGGAGCGCCAGTGGCCGGGGGATTACGGGTATTAATGTTAAAGTAGCAGAACATTGTGTACAAAATAATGTTGGGTCCTACGGAATTTACCCCCACCCGGATTGACCCTACAGTAGATCTCGACCTTTTCTACGGATAAATCTAGTGTGAGAAATATGGAGCGGTGAGCGGTGTATATGAATTTGCACTAGATCCGTAATCGTGCCCGACTTTCTGAACGCTTCCGGTGACGGGATGGCAGGCACAGCCTAGAACCCCTGGTCAAAGGTGGAAGTACCAGCGATGTTCGAGCAGACACTGAGATCGCAATTGCCTTATCTTCTCTGAGAGGGAAAAAGGGCTTGTACCAGAGGGAGATGTTTGATTGAAGTTCTGCTTCTTCTACGAATAGAGGCCCTAGGCCCCTAGTTTAGTATCTCCTTATTGTGTTCTAGATAATCCTTGGGGGGGGGGGGGGATTTGGCGGGAATTTTATATCCATCCGCTCCGCCTCCCCCACCACGTTATGATGTTCTACAAAGCGGGGATGAATGCCCCAGCAGTCATATGGCACCAACGGTTTGCCCCAGTGATGATAGTCACTTAAAGGTTAAGCACCAGCGTGCGCTCTCAAATGAAAAAGTCTAAAGTCGAATAACCGCTTCCGGAAATCTTTGCTAGAGGAATACCAATCAGTATAGTTGAAATTTGCGGTAAGCTTGTTGGAAGTTGGGTTGTTCCGGCGTGCATGCAGTACCGTAAGAACTCGAATAATTGGACCCTAGGCAAAGACGTCCGAAATTCCCTCTCCTGGATCGGGGGGCGAGCGCACAGCGAAAACTGACCCCCTCAGCCCCTGCTTGAGATAAAAGAAAAAGAAAAAAGAACCAGACCTTACCAGCAAAGGCAACTCCAACGTCCTAGCCTCGGGTCCAATTATTCGAGTTCTTACGGTATCCATGGCAATGATCGGATTGTACCGTACAGCTTTAATGCAACCAGAGGACTCACGTCAAGAACTCGTTGCTTAATAAGCGACTCCGGACAGGGAGAGGATTTTCTATTTTGGGGTCGGGTTTAATTTTATTTTTGACATTGGTTTCGGATGGGAAAGAGCAGACAATCCGGTTATGCTATGATAGAATAGAAAAAAAATGCACCGCAGGGCTTACCATAAAAATCGCTGGATATCATACACTAAGGGTGTTTTCCCGTTTGCTCCCTAAACACCATCGATATTGGTAGCGATGATTTTACGGTAGTGGCCAAAGCCCTCCTCACCAGCATCGAGGATAGGACCTTTGGTCCAAGGAATTCTGGCATTTGCAACGAAGATATCGAGGCGGTTGTTGGGCTCTGACACAGCCATGTCGACGGCCTCTTGAACAGCTTTTTGGGGAGTCATATCCACCTGGTAGGCGGCGGCTGGATTGGATTCACCGATGTTAGTTACGTCGTAAACATGTGGAGAATTCAGAAACACAGCCTTGAATTTTGACACCCCATTTCTTGCCGATTGCTTCGGCTCTCTCAACAGCATTTTTATTGCTGTTGTACCAGATGACAGCATTTGCCCCAGCTTCAGCAAAAGCGTCTGTTACTGCCAATCCAATACCGGCACCGGCTCCCGAAACAATGGCGGTCCGACCCTTCAGCGAAAAGAGAGGAAGAACAGCATCACCGTCTCTTAGAGAGTACCTATCGATGGTTGTCATTGAGGAAGAGCCTGAGGGATATTTGAACGGGGTTTGATGGTTACAGGAGACGATAAATAAAGGATAGAGAAGTGGTGTAGTGCGCAGAATACCACATAATCAGTAATTACTATTCAGCTTTGCCATGACGGAAACAAGAATGGCCGGGTAGATTTGCTCCTAGGGCTAATTTAGGTAGGAGATAAACCAAATCGGTTGTGATGGACACCGGAAAAATACCCTGTCAGCCGTGAACCGACAACCGACCGCACTTCGCAGCACGCTACGCAGCCATGAATTTTAGCCACAAGGTAAGGAAACATCTCTTGTCCTATAGTATGTTGCAGGGGAGCTTCTTTTTCCCTTGATTTTCTCCTCATCCTCTCTGGCAAGAGTGGCGAGGCTCGGGAGTGAGAGCTCCAATGCCGGAGAAATTAGTGAATCCCCGCTAGGTGGTAATTGCGACGTCGTCATTTGGGGTGGTGGTGTGTGCAGATCGTCATCCTGGGAGGTAGAGCGTAGGTGTCTTGTTAGGAACCCTCAGCCTCCTTCTACCATTGTGAATGGGACTGGGTTCGAAGAGGTTGATCCCACATTACAGAATAATATAGCAGTGCTGACCGCCACAGCTATGGTTATTAGTAGTAGCAGGAGGGTTTGTAGCTCGTAGATGAACCGCTGGAGGAGAAGTTCATTGATGAGTAAGGTTAGCTGTGTCCTCAGGGGTTGTGTCTGCTGGCCTGTGTGCGTGCTTTGTGATTCGAAGGCTGTCATGGTTGATTGCTAGAGCTGGTGGTATTGTTCCCTCTCCAAAGCGTTAGTACCCCCGGGAATCTGGAGATGGAAAGGGGGACAGACGTAACTGTAGAATTTAGTTTCTCAACGGATTGTTCCTTCTTCTCCATTTGACAGTTTTCAGACTTGAAGAAGGCATGGCGGAGTATGTGGGATTGCTCTTCTATGTGTTGCAATGAGAGGGTTGTGTTGCTTTTAGCAGGCTTAGAAACCTGTATAAGGTTTTAAAGAAGCTGCTTTTTGGGTTGTTGACACCACGGGGAGAGGGTGGGGGTGGGAATGAGCCTGCGTTACTTGGGATCTGGAGGGTGAAGGAGAGGAGGGGGGGGGAAGGAAAGGGGTGTGGTGGTGTTTGGGCCTCGGAAGGTTGTGGTGGGTGCTTTAACACTGGCAGAGGTAGTCTTAGATGCCGTCTCCCTCTCTTTGTCTCTGGCATGGGGGGAGTCGCCGGTGTTGGGCCCTTGCTGGCGCTGTTTCCGTGGGATTCGAGATCGTACTCTTAGGACAGATGGCCCCTATTATTCCTACTGAGGAAGAAAATATCCCAGCGGAAATGACAGTGGACGACTCCGTCATGCTGGAGGTGGGAGTGGGATGCGTCGCAGAGGGCATACTCATGGCTTCACAAGTCCGCAGAAACAAAGACTCAACTCCCAATATCAATACCGGCTCAGAAATCGCCGACCGGTCATGATACCTTTGGAACCTGATCTCCCGAACCAGGGCTTCATTGACGGCGTGCACCTCCTTCTGTATATTCATTGCAACGGCCTCAGGTGCCACTTGCTCAATGATGTACTCCTGGCCCCGCCAACACAGATGATCTCGCCTAGGTGTTTCAACTCTTCCATCATAGTCGCCTCATGTACCTTCGACAAGGTAACCGGACAATAAAACTCATTCCCGTACTGGGTCAAAAGCTCAACCTTCAAATACCTCGCCCATACGAGTCAGTTCTCAATCAGAAAGGCCTGCGCCTACCGAGAATTCTCCTCTTCGAAGGTACTGAGATCCTTCCAGCCATTCTGTTTGATTGGATACCGATCTCTGACAAACATCTTGATACTATGAAACATGGATAAGACAAACTCAAATCCCGCTAAGATGGCCGTATCGATAGGTATGTCATCGCAGAGCTCTACGATGAAGAACTTCTCAGCACCGCATTTATTAAGCATGTAGATGCTCTAGCCAGAAAAGTCCAAAGCGTTGCTAAAGAGCTGCTAGCGCAACAGCGCTGGTTCCCGCGCCCTTGTCACAGCGGGTGGAGCATCTAGGCAAATGTAACCAATGTCCTAAAATCATGAGGGGAAACAATTTCATGACATTTCAGCATACTGTTTTTATGGGTGCTTGGAGCTTTATATACAGCACACGCTCCCTCCCCCAAAGCGCCCTATACCTTAGTAGTGAAAAAATTGAGTAGCATCAGCCCTTTAGGAAAACCCTTCCATGTCCAGTAGAAATAGAGTGAGTAAAGAAAAGAAAAAAAGAGAAGGGAAAGACAGACAAGAAAATGCCCCTAATGAACCAAGAACCCATGTGTGTTCATTTGGGATAATGCGCGAGACCAGGCAAGACATGATTAGAAAGTAGTGTCTAAGTCAAATCAAAAAAATAATATTATGAAAACAAAAAAAGAAGCAACCACTCTATGAACAATGCAAAGCATTTTTTAAGTTCTGCAAGCAGAACAAGGTAGAAAGAAACAAACACTTATTTCCCTAAAGAAACGAACCAGGCCAATTGTGGTGACCCTTAAAGCCTTTATGCGGTGGCAGCAGATGGGCTGGCATTTTTAGACGAACTTTTTTGCAGCTTTACGCGTTTCACTTCGTTCTCGGCAAAGCGGAGGAACGTCTTGTAGACTTGGCTGACCTCTGTTTTTTCTTCTTGAAAGGACTCGTCGAACTTAGATTTTGCAAACAGAGAGACAAAATTTGAAAATGCGTCAAGGAATTGTGGGGGGGCTATTTTGTGCTTCGAGCTGAGAATGCCAGCGTGAATATTCAAAACATTAATTGTCCTGTGATGCTCTAGTAAACAAGTTAGCCTAGTCATGTGCGTTATGGACAAGATTTGATTGGTAGAGTAGATTACACACTTATCCGTTCAACGTCTTTCGGCAAAACACATTACAAGGTCTTGAACACTTCTGAATCGGTTCTACCATTTGGTTTGTCATAAAGGGTATAGTTGAAACGTATGTTGCCCCAGTGAGCCACTTTATTTCCTTGCTCGATAGTTTTTGTCTTTTTTTTGGTAAGTCCAAAGTACTTGTTACTAAATGAAACCAGAAAATGAATCGGAATTTGTTCATACCAGTCACTAGAATTGGTAAGATATCCCAAACGTGCTTCTTGACTCTTGTCAGCTATATTCAATTCTACTATTTTCTTTTTTAGTACCTCAAGCCCGACAACTGGACCATGAACAATATTGGCCATATCCAGTCCTCTAGTGCTGCCAACAAGAGTTTCTTCATTTTGCTTTCAAACAAAATGGTTCTTGAGTTTCGCAGCTTGAAGGATGTTTTCTCTGTCTTCAGGTATAAGTCCCTCAATTGTGCTGATGGGTGTACTAGCAATAATGACTACATTAAAAATGCGCAAATCGTTTCCCCCCCCAATGGCCTTCATCAGCAAAAAAAGGTTTTACCTCATGTATATTACACTTTGATTCATGTAGCAGGTGGTAGTATTACTAGGGAGCCCTATACCTCTCATACCTCATAAGATATTAGGTATTGATTGGGACCCCTGTGGCCTTCATGGGACAACTATAGTTTACTCATAATTCAGGGGCTTACCAGTTGGGTTAAGTTATACATAGCAAATGCAGGGAGTATTGCAGTAACCACATAATTCAGGGGTAACAGACGGGTGGACTGGCACAGTCTGAAGTCTTACGCTGCCTCATGTAAGACCACTGTTCCCCCTGAGCTTTTCCATTATGGACCTGCTTCTCATGAGTTTTTCCTTTGTAGACAGTGGCCCCTGAAGTCCTCTGGGGGACTGTGTTCATCCTAAAGTCTCTCTGCCAGTAGGTGGAAGTACAATAGTGCTAAGACTTTTAGCCCTTACTTATATCATATTTGACTGTTGCCATTAGGCCTTTTGACATGGTAGCTACCACATAGGTTAGCAAAAGAGTCAGAAAAGACTCAATAGGACTCTGGGAGGCTTGCTTAATTTGTTAGTAGTGCTGAGATTTTCAAACACACCTCCCATTGCTCAGTGCACTTGTATCTCTGAAACGCCCCTTCCATACTTTCTTTCCCCCTATGTGGCTCCCTTAAGAGCAGATACCTGTATCTCATCAGATAGCTCAGGCTATATACCTTCAATCAAGATGGGGATACCACCGTTGGATTCCCCCAATTGAGATCATCCATTTGAGCCATCAAATGTCCTATTTGGACTATTTCCCAGGTCACTTCTTTATACTTTTACACTTGGGCAGATTTTTGAACCTCTGTGACAATCCTATTGTTGAGCGGATATGCAACAAGCAATGACAGTTGTCTTCTGCATAAGTGAGTCTTGTGTTTCTGTACCAAGGGGTAGGAACTTGAAGGTACCATCTCTTCAGATAGTACGGAACTGGCTTGCTTGTCTTGAAGGGTACTATCTTGTCAGATAGTAAGAAGGGTGGATTGTCGTGCTGGTAGAACTATCACAATAGTTCTATGTCCGAGTCAGGTAACCCATCACTGAGAGTATCACAACAGTCTCTGGGTTGTTTTTCTTAAAGTGTAGGCTCTCGTACAGGAGGAGTGTATGTAAAGAGAGAAAGAGTAATCGTATTGCAACTTCTAGTATAGAAAAGTACTTAGATGGTTGCGTGAAGATCGTATCTCTTGGTCAGAACCAACTTGAGGTCTCTTATACAGGCATCTTCACACAACCCTAACCCCGGTGACTCATCACCTTGCGTCACGCAATTTCTATGACTTGTAGTAAGTCATAGTGTGAAATCCATCAGCTAACTCCCCTGATTCAACTGCACAACCTCCTTTAACCAATGAAAACTCATAAAACCAATCATGTTCTCAAACGAGTCATATGTGTGAAACCCGTGACTCATAATCTGAGTTATGTGCGAAACTTATTATATCATATAATGTAACAATGGTGAGTTATAAAACCATCACACCAGCAAAAATTCACATTTGACCCCTATACCTCATCAGGTATCAATGGTATGGGGGGCCAAATTATAAAACTCCAGTTGATGTACCAAGTGATAATAATACAAGAAGCCCGGTATTTACCAGGAAGAGGGGATATATTTAAAAGAGCCGAAGTGCAGGGGTAGTACAAGGTAAGCAAGACGAACAGTCTTATTTGGGACTCCGGGAAGCCCTCAGGGTACTTGGCGGAAATGTCAGCTTCCCCAGGGAGAACGAATCCATAACGGAAAAATACCAGAAAAATACAGGAAATCTACCAGAAAAATTCAAAGAGGGCTCCCTGAGCCTCAAACAGACTTTTGGTCACTAGTTTTGACGTATAGAGAAGCCTAGTGAGACATGGCCTAGGTCACAATCTTGTATCCAATTATCTAATTAGGCTAGTATTATACCATATTCATTAGCTTGTATAATTTTAAATTTATTTTTTTGTATATTATACTACTACCGTTAAACTAAGCTACAACAACTACTAGTTCATGAAAGATAGATTCCAGAAGGGCTAGAAATAGTGCAAATGGGAAGTTTAAAGGCTCAAATAAATGCTCTGGATGAGGGGAATCTACCCCAGGTAGCCGCTTGGCAATTGCATGGCTGTAGCATAAGTAAACATATGAGGTAGAGAGAGGTTCAAAAATCCGCCCAAGTGTAAAAGTGTCATGAAGGGACCTGGAAAATGGTGCAAATGGGATGATTAATAGCTCGAATGAACGCCCTTGATGAGGAGAAGCTAACCCTAGTATCCACTAGACGATCACATGCCTGTAGCCTAAGTAAACATATGAGATACTCAGTAGTTCAAAAGTCTGCCCAAGTGTAAAAGTGTAAAGAAGAGACCTTGAAAATGGTGCAAATGAGGTGTTTAATAGCTCACAGGAATGCTCTCGATGAGGGGAATCTAACCCTTGTATCCACTTGGCGATCGCATGCTTGTAGTTTAAGTAAACATATGAGATAGTCAGTTGTTCAAAAATCCACCCTAGTGTAAAAGTGTCAAGTTGACACCTTCAAAATAGTGCAAATAGAACATTTAATAGCTCAAAGGAATGCTCATAATGAGGGGAATCCAACCCAGATATCCACTTGGTGATCGAATGCCTGTAGCCTAAGTAAACATAGCCGATAGTCAGTTGTTCCAAAATCTGCCTAAGTGTAAAAGTATAATGAATGAGCTGGAAAATGGTCTAAATGAGACATTTAACAGCTCAAATGAATGCCCTAAATTGGGGGAATCCAATGGTGGTATCCCCACCTTGAGTGAACCTATATAGTTTGAGTTATCTGATAAGATACAAGTATCTGCCTTTAAGGAAGCAACATAGGGGGAAAAAAAGTGTGGAAGGTGCCTTTCAGAGGCACAAGTGGACCAGGGAATGGGAGGACTGGGTGTGTTTGAAAATCTCAGCACTACTACCAAATTAAGCAAGCTGCCAAGAGTCCCAATTGAGCTTCCCAGCGTCCTATTAGGTCTCTTCTAACTTGTTTTCTGATCTGTGTGTATTACCCTAGCGGGAATAGCTTGCATAATTATGCGCGAGGTATATGCCACCATAGGGGAGAGCATATATCCGAACCCAAGCTTCCTGAGTAGGGACTTCCCGGAGGCATCTGGGAGACTACTCAG
>Ga0307517_10000137_pt1 | contig 112314 bp, 108 predicted proteins | sample 23_EM_MG_FD_194515 | JGI IMG/M metagenome (GOLD analysis project Ga0307517, IMG submission 194515) | Populus trichocarpa ectomycorrhiza microbial communities from riparian zone in the Pacific Northwest, United States - 23_EM | ecosystem: Host-associated > Plants > Roots > Unclassified... | reverse complement strand
GAGATTGGCCCCCTCAACGAGATTTCCCTTAATAAGCCCATGCCAAGTTAGTTGTGATATGCTGATTGGTGGTTGCGAACAAATCTCGCTGAGGGGGCCAATCTCGCCACAGGTGCAATCAGTCTACCTTAATGTTGCCACCTATTGTATCTCCTGTCCCACCATACCTGTATTCCACAAAGCCACATGTTGCCTCACACAGCCACTGTTAGGCCTCCCATTTACTCGTACAAGTATTTCTTATTTTTATAGAATAGGTAGAAGAGCATCCGATATCCGGCTACCCGCATTATCCATTTTCTCTTTTATTTTTATGGTGGAGTGCGGAGAAGAGCCTGAATTTTTAACCTCAAGTGCAGTCCCCGCATGCAAGTCCGGGGCATAAGAGCCCCTACTGATCCCACTGCAGGTCCGAGTCTACATAGCAGACTAACTTCAAAAAAGAAATGGATACTATGGTTCAATGGCAGGTGCTCTTCCACTCATACTGTCCAAAGTAAAATATAAATGGACATCTGCACGTTGAGCAGCAAGTAGAACCGTAATGTTTCTGTTGTCCCACCATACCCGTAATTCACAGAGTCACAAGTTGCCTTACACCGCCACTATTAGGCCTCCCATTTGTTTCTCCCTTTCACACAATAGGCAGAAGAGCTCTAGTATCCGGCTATGATATTCATTTTCTCTCTGAAGTTAGTCCACTTTAGATCCTTGTATTAGGAGGTATGCTACAAGTGGTAGGGATAAAGTATCCGAACAACAATCACCACGTCTCTTACAACCACAGCGATTGAAATTTCAACTTAGTTGACTTGTCATATTTTTGGTTTTGACCAATCCGATTCCTTGGACCCCTCTTCACGACGGCTTCAAGTCTTTAGCTTAAGGAATCCAACCCTTACGCTAATTTCATCACTGGAAGATAGATTTATCTCTTCCATCTATTATTTTATCACCTCCATCACACATCAACAGCCCGGTATCGGTAAAGATGGTTAAGCGAGGTCCTACTACGTTTTCTGCGACCAAGGTTGCAAAGGCGGGTTTGGTTGCTTCGGCAGCCTTACAAAAGATTATGGATTTGGAGAAGGATGTCTCCAAGTTGCGTCACCATGTTTCTGTCTTGTCGAAGAGGAATCATGGACTGCAAAAAGAGGTGGATAGGTTGAAGAAAGAGGAGGTGGCGGTTGTTTGTGAGGTGGCTTCGCCTGAAAGGGTTGAGGAGCCTGAGCCACTAGTTGTGGCTGAGCCCGAGCAAACGGTAATAGAAATAGATGTGGCGGTGGCGTTTGAGGCGTCGGCTGGTGTGGCGGGGGTAAGAGTGGCGTCTGAGGCGAAGCCAAGTGGGGCTGAGCCAAGAGTGGTGTTGGTGGTGGATGAGGAGGGCAGACCTTCGGCTGTCGGTGTGCAGGTGTCGGAGGGTAAGAGGAGGAGGGTGGACGACTCGAGTGAGGAGGGGGAGGATGATGGGGAGGTGAGTGTTGAGGTTCCAACGGGGCCAAGAGGTGGGGCGCCGATGGGGCCAAGATTAATGGCGGAGGCGGAGAGGGTTGGTGGGGTGAGGAGAGGAAGTGGCGTGTCGGCGGATTTATTTGTCAGGAGGGCATATAGGTTTGTTGACAGGTCGCTGATAGGGATGCGCAATGGGATGGTAGGGGATACTTATCAGACCAGAGGGAATTTTGCCCGTGCGCCGTTTGTGAATAGAGGGGGGTATAGGGGGAGGGGATATAGGCCGGATCGTTAATTGTTGACCGGGGTCAAGAGGGGCTCTAGATTCGCAGCGGGCGGAGACCGTGGGCGCTAAAGACTCACATGATAGGGCTCGGGGCTTGCGTGTATTTTGACGGCCGGTATTAGTGAAGGTTGATTGTGGTTGGTGAATGGTTATGTTTGAGTTTTTATTGTGGATTTTTGGGTTTTTTTTGAATTTTTTGGGGGAAAAGGGCGAGCAGCAGGCACAGGTCCACCTCACCCGTTAAGCGTACCGGCGAGTATTTGATTGCGGGGAAAGATGGGTTCGGGTCGACGGCCGGGTGTGCGGGTTGATGTATGTCTCCTGCTATTGCACCGCTCGGGAGGATGGGATGAGGAGTGTGAATTTTGGGGGATGATTGGTGTTTGATGAGAGGCGGATTGAGTTTGTTTGATTAGGGTCACGCTTTAGAGTAGCTTAATTACCCTAAATTTAAAAATTTTTAAAAAAAAAAAAAAAAAAAAAAAAAAAGTATCCGAACAGTTAATTTAGGTTAACCCGCAAAATAAACTCTGTCTTGTACTGTAAGAGTACGAAATATTTATCCCTGACACTTGTATTTTTTGCTTTTCTTGTTTTTTTTTATATCATAAAAAAAAGCATTTATTTTTATTGTGGAGCGCAGGAGAGGGCTTGAACCTTTAATCTCAAGTGCAGTCCCCGCATGCAATTACAGAATATAAGAGCCCCTACTGCTCGCACTGCACACCCGAGCCTATATCGAGCCTATATCGAGCCTCACCAGCCTACAGTCAAGACTCTTACAATCCCCAACGTCCCCCAGTACATACCCCATATTCTCTTAAGACTTAACATTTAACACCAACACCTCCCCACCATGTTCCCACCCGGACGCGGTAATGACAGCCTAGACACAGGCGACATGTACTTGATCAGCGTATTCGGCACGAACGAAATGCTCACAGCTGTAGGAGAAGACATTTGTCTCCGAGAATATCAGGAGGGTCACCATGACCAAATGTGGACCTGCGAAATGGACTCAGACCAGCGAATTGGCATGCGCAATAGACACACTGGGCGTTATCTAGGCTGGTGGAAACAGAACCAACTCAAATGTGCTGCGCGCCGGTTCCTCACATGGGAGCGGCTTACTTTCAGACGACATAGCCTGGGCGGGTACTCATTAAGGGTAAGCCCTGAAGGTGGCGATAAGCTCAGGTCACTACAACGTGTTGAAGGTAGCAGTCCACGTTTAAAGGTTGGAGACGTGTGTAGTCAGTTTGGTCTACACAAGCTCAAGAACCCGGTGTTCAAACGGTTCGAGTGGGTGGTTCCTGGTCGCCTTGCGCGGTCATCCGCGCCATACTATGATGGCGAAGATGCCGATGAAGCCATTAACCAAACCTCAATTGAGTTCCTTAACAACTATAAGATAAAGAACGTCATCAGTTTGAACTCCGTGGAGCTATCGCCACGCCAGAAGGGCAGGCTTCGTGCTGCTGGAATCTCGTATTCGCACATCAAGGCCGTGGAGTGTACCGCAGTGGCACAGGAGCAATTTGATGAGATCTGGAATGCCTATAACGAGGCGGGAGTTACGATCGTGTACTGTGGGTATGGAGATGGCAGAACAGGAATGGCTATCAGTACCATTCAACTCTTCCAGGGTCGGGCTCTAGGCGGCAATGATTTCAGGGAAAATGGCGTGCAGTGTGCCAGTCAATTGGCCGCATTAAACGCACTGAGCGACAGAATCAATGGGTGAGTATTTTTTCTAGGAAGTGCCTCACATTACCCACGCTGACCCTACTTCAAACCATGTTTAAAGCCACAGTGGCCCATCTGACACCAGCAATACTCAACCGCCACCATACACAGGGCCTGAAAACACAGCACCTGAAAAAAAGAAGTGATAGAATGCATGGCGATGGGGTTATGTAGGGAAGAGTGGGAGGAAGTGCTTATGGGGGTATGCGGTTGTGTCATGAGGGGTCAGTGGAAGGAGCCCGAGGAAAGAATTGTGCGGTCATCGTGCAGCTCACATCAGAAAAGCGGTTGGGAGAAGATAGCAGCAGATTTAGGTATATTGTGGGAGGTGGTAAAACCCGATAGGGGTTGGGAGGGCGTGCGGAATGAGCACACCGGGGGTTGAAGAAAGAGATTTTTAATCATAAAAGGGTGACTGAATGCTTAGTATTAAGATGGAGTACGCTAGGCTGCTAATTAAGCTGCTTGTATACTTTTCCCTTTTTCTTGGGCCCTGCTCGACACGCCACTATAAATATCAATGCCATATATTTAACTTTATTTATTTATCCCAAAAAAACAAACCAGCATATTTCCTAGTCTCTGAAGCGGAAACCCTCCAAAAAGGAAATGGTACTATAGTCCAATAGGAGATACTTCCACTCATACTGTCCAATGGAAAATGTAGATGGATACCTACATGTTGAGCAGCAAGTAAAATTGTGATGTTGTGATACCTTGCATCCGTTTTCCCACCACACTGGGGCGTAAACCAAGTCATGGTGCAATGGGCCTCGGATTTTGATATTTCTTCTACTCGAGTACATAATATTATTGATCCACATCACAATTTACTATACCCCGAATGTTTACTGAGGGGTCGCCTGGGGAATACAAAATAGTTACTCGAAAAGGTTAGAACAAGAGTTAGGTGTCCTCAGGGCCGTTATACCTACGAACCTGAGAGTTCAATTCACCGACGACATCGGCAAATTGTTAAAAACATTGAGATTTTGGGACTTGCCACAAAGCAGGATGGGCGCAGGCATTATTTTTCCCCGCCACCCCAAACGGCGTCTGATAATCTAGAACAATGCCATCCGTTCCGGAGCTGGGGGGATCGACAAGTTTCTTGCGGTTTGAATAGTCTGGATTTCGTTATCGCGCCCCACTTCTGTTCTTTCACTCACAATAGAGTGACGGCGCCCCGCTTAAGAATTAAAGTCGGAAGTTGAAAGTTGGAACTCTTGGCGAAAATTTGAGGGAGGAGAAGGCTTCTTCACACCAAGAAGTTTGTATCCTTGCGTATTTGTTGCTCCTCTCAGGCGTTGCCTGTGCACGGCTGCCAAGGCTTAGGACTCCTGACTTCTGACTTCTGACTTCTGACTTCTGACTTTGATTTATGCACGGGGGCGCCGTCACTCTGCTCGTAATGGCAGAATCTCGGGATGCTGGAGTAGACAATCCATTCGGGGCATCGCCAGCACACCGGGATCCAGTAAAAACTATTATGATTGGACATCGAACTAGGGCCCGGAGTTGCCTCTCCTAGTAAGGTTGGTCTCTTTCTTTTTATTTGTCTCAGCGGAGGGCTGCAAGACAGTTTCTTTGCGGTGTTTTCCCTCCTAATCCAAAGGAATTCTGGACCCCTTAGCGTGAGGTCCAATTATTTTAGTTTTTGCCGGTGATTTGCGCACAAGTGTTTCACAATTAGGCCTCCCATTTATTTCTCCCTACGAGTACAGTAAAAGTGCCATGGGGGATGTTTTCACACATCCTCGATTGCTCCTACAACCTACTCCTAACCTCTTGTGACGTGTCACTTTTGGCGGGTGGGCCTATCAGGATCCATGGTGGTCGTCTTACGATGGCTTCATGTCTTTACCGGAGCGGTGTTACAGCAGTTGGCTGGCTACGTGTTGATGGTTTGGGCACATCGTGTTAACCTTTTGCCCGTGGCTTCTTCCTTGATTGTTTTTGCTGATAGCGCTTCAGTCAGGTTGGATAGAAGTAGCGTTGGTGATGACTGTTGAGGTTTCGCTGATGGATTAGGTGCCAGGACAGTGTTCACAGCATCTGTCGATGAATTGTCTTTGGATGATCTTGGAGTTTTGTGTGGATAAAGGCTAGGGCGGTCAGGTTGGATAGCTCGCCTTGTCTATACACTACTTTCCCGTTAGTTTTGATGTCTGGCGTGATAGATTAACTGACGAGGCCTTAGCAGGTGGGCTAAACGAGGGGAAAGAGGCTCTGTGGCAAGGCCGGCTTTTCTCATGTGATGGAAAGAAGAAAGGGGTGGCTGATAAGGTGGCGTCGCTCGAAGGCACCTGACTGAGTGTAGCTTGGCAAGCTCAGACTTGGTGAGCCCTCATTGGTTTGAGTTGGAGGCCACGTGATAAAGAAGAGTTTTTGTTTTTTTTCTTTTGTTTTTGTTTTGGGTATGGGCAAGTAAAGGGTACAGGTCCACCTCAGCAAGTTAGGCGCGCTTTTCACCACTTGCCTTTTGGTTGCTGTCGCAGAGCTTAGCTTGCACATGTGGCTAGGGTAGTTGATCAGAAGTTTGATTGCGGCAAAAGATGGGTTAGGGTCGACAGCCTGATATTCAAGTTAGGGTATGCTTCCTGCCATTGTACCACTTGGGAGGAGGGAAAGGGGGTTTGTTTTGGGATAATTGGAGGTTGAGTTAACAGGGACTATTGCTGGTATGAGGCACAGAGGGGATGGGCAAGAGGCGCGGAGCTTAGCGGGTGGGCTGAGAACGCTGTCGCTAAAGGCAGTAAGCGAAGTGGTGGGCCTGATCACCTTGTATTTCAGCATGTTGGGGGCTTATGTGGGATCCTTAAGTTGCAGGAATGTAGCTAGAAAACCGTAGAGCAGACTGGGTAAACGAGCAAGATAAGGCCACATAAAACCCGAAGAGAATATATGTTTATTAAAAATAAAAATAAAAGTTTTCGCACACACCACTTTGTGACCTCACCAATTTTTACCATTTTTTTGCTGGTAAGCCACTTTGGTGTGTCCGAAAACATCACCCATGGCACTTGTACAGTATCACAGAATAAGCTGAAGAGCATCTACTATCTGACTATGGTACCTATTTTCTCTTTGAAGCTAGCCCATTCTAAATATTAGGAAAGAATATTATGCTGTTTTTCCCCCCCTTTTTTTCGAAAAAAGCATTTATTTTTATGCCAGTGTGAAAGGGAGGGCTTTAATATTTAATTTCGGGCGCTGTCCTCACACGCAGATCCAGAATATATAAGAGCCCTTACTACTCCTACTGCCCGCCTGAGCCTATTCAGCCTCCAAAGCCTACGGCCAAGACTCTTATTAATATAATCAATCCCCTGACGTACAAAGTGCTCCGACATTCCTCTCTTGACACTTAACATCTAACACCAACACCTCAGCACCATGTTCCCACCCGGGCGCGGTAACGACGAGCTAGACGCAGGCGACATTTATCTGATTAGCGTGTTCGGTACGAACGAAATGCTCACAGCAGTAGGAGAAGACCTTTGGCTCCGAGAATATCAGGAGGGCCACTGGGATCAAATGTGGACCTGCGAAAAGAACTCAAACAATCGAATTGGTATGCGCAATAGACACACCAAGCGCTTTCTGGGCTGGAGGGAAAACGACCAACCTAGATGCCTCGCATGGAATAACCTCGCTTGGGAGTGGCTTACTTTCAACCGGCTTGGCCTAGGCGGGTATTCAATAATGGTGAACCCTTGGGGTTCATGGAACCTCAGGCCGTTAGAACGTGTCAGTGGCGGGAGCCCATATTTAAAGACTTCGGAAGTATACACCCAGTTCGGCCTACACAAGATCAAGAACCCGGCGTTCAGACGGTTCGAGTGGGTGGTTCCCGGTCGTCTTGCACGGTCGTCCGCCCCATACTACGATGGCGAAGATTCTGATGAGAGCATCAACGACGACTCAATTGAGTTCCTTAAAAAATATGGGATAAAGAACATCATTAGTCTGAATTCCATAGAGCTGTCGTCACGCCAGAAGGGCAAGCTTCGTGCCGCTGGAATCTCGTATTCACACATCAAGGCTTTGGAGTACACCGCAGTTACTCAGGAGCAATTTGATCAGATCTGGAAGGCCTATGATAAGGGGGGAGTTACGATCGTCTACTGTGGGTATGGAGATGGGAGGACAGGAATGGCGATCAGTGCCATTCAACTCTTCCAGGGCCGGGCTCTAGACGACAACGATTTCAGGGCGAATGGGGTGCAGTGCCCGAGTCAATTAGCGGCATTAAACGCGCTAAGCGACAGAATCAACGGGTGAGCATCTCTTCCAAACAGTGCCTCGTATTGCCTACACTGACCCTGCTTCAAATAGTGTTGAAAGCCAGAGTGGCCCATCCGACACGCACGATACTCAGCCGCCACCATACACAGCCCCTGAAAACCCAGTGCCTGAAAAAAACAAAAAGAAGCTATAGGATACATGGCGATGGGATTGTGCAAGGAGGAAATAGTGGGAGGGGGTTCGTATGGGTGATATGCGGCAGTGTCTTAGGGTGGAAGGAGGAAAGAACTGTCCACTCATCCTACAACCCACACAGGAAGAGTAGTTGGAAGAAGGACGTAGATATGCGGTGGAGGTGGTAAAGCCTGATAAGAGTTGGGAAGGCAAGTGGAATGAGCACGCGGGGGTTTGAGGGAAGACATTTTTTCCCATATGTTAGGATAGAGCACGTTGTGTTCCCAACCAAGCCATGATACTTGCACGCTTTTCTTATTTATTTATTTTACACCCTGCTCGACATGGCACCATGAATATTAATTCCATTTTTCTTAAAAGACAGAAAAAAAAGCAGCGTATTATTTCCTAATATCCAAAGCAGACTAACTTCGAAAGGAAAATGGATACCATAGCCAAATAGAGAATATCTGCTGCTCATACTGTCCGAGGGAAAATGTAAATGGATTCCTAAATTACATGTTGTGCTATTACAATATACTCGAGTATTGCATCTATCGTCCCACCATTCTTGTTCCTTCCTCGGTTAGTACCGGTATTTCACAATTAGGCCCCCCATTTATTTCTTCTTTTCCCCGAATAAGCACGGAGCATCTACCATCTGACTTTGGTATCCATTTTCTTTTTGAAGTTAGTCTACTTTAGGTATTCGGGAGTGCTATAAAAACTAGCTAAATTAGCTATTAGGGATCTCAGCTAGATCACCGTGCTAACCCATGATAGACTTAGAAGAGTAGGCTAACAAAATAACGAATACCAGTCAATGAGCTCTAGCGAGCTCACCCTCCCCAAGCCATGCCCTGTCTGAAAAACAGAATTTATTTTCCGGGTGTTTTGTTTTAGATTGCTAAAGCTTGGGGCACAATTCCTAACCGTTAATTTAACGAGGTTTTACGGTATGCTGGGGTTTTTTTTAAATTTTTTTATCAAAAGAGGAATTTACCTTGATAGTAGTGTGCGGGGCAGGGCACTAGTCGAATCTTTAAATTAGAGTGCAGTCCCCGCGTGCGAATCCAGAACATAAGAGCCCTACTGCTCCCACTGCCCGTTTGAGTCTATATTGAGCTTTACAAGCCTGCAACCAAAATTCTTACAATCCCCCAGTATACGAAGTACCCCACATTCTCTTAACACTTGACACTTAATACCAACAACATGTTCCCACCTGGGCGCGGTAACGACAAGCCAGACACAGGCGACATTTATCTGATTAGCGTGTTCGGTACGAATGAAGTGCTCACAGCAGTGGGAAAAGAAACTTGTCTCCGGGAATATTAGGAGGGTCATCACGACCAAATGTGGATCTGCGAAACGAACTCAGATAATCGAATTGGCATGCGCAATAGACACACCGGGCTTGTTCTAGGCTAGAAGGAACCGGATAAACTTATATGTGCTGTACCCCATCACCGGGCCGATGAGTGGCTTACTTTCACACCGCTTAGCCTGGGTGGGTATTCATTACAGGTGCGTCTTCATGGTAACGATAAGCTTGGGCCAATACAACGTGTCGATGGCGACAGTCCGCACTTAAAGGTTGGGGGGGTGGGTGCCCAGTTAGGCCTACACAAAATCAAGAACTCGGTGTTCCGACGATTCGAGTGGGTAATTCCTGGCCGCCTCGCGCGCTCGTCCGCGCCATACTACGATGGCGAAGATGCTGATGAGGCCATTAACGAAACCTCAATTGAGTTCCTTCACAATCATGGGATAAAGAACATCATCAGTTTGAACTCTGTGGAGCTATCGCTGCGTCAGAGGGACAGGCTTCGTGCTGCTAGAATCTCGTATTCACACATCAAGGCCGCGGAGTGCACTGCAGTCACCCAGGAGCAATTTGACCAGATCTGGAATGCCTATGACAAGGCAGGAGTTACGATCGTCTACTGTGGGTATGGAGATGGGAGGACGGGAATGGCGATCAGTGCCATTCAACTCTTCCAGGGCCGGGCTCTAAACGACAACGATTACAGGGGGAATGGCGTGCAGTGTCCTGCTCAATTAGCGGCATTAAATGCATTAAGCGACATAATCCGTGGGTGAGAACCTCTTCCAGACTACATCTCGCGTTGCATACACTGACCCTACCTCCACTAGCGCTGAAGACCACGGTGGCCCATCCGACACCCCCGATACTCAACTGCCACCATACACAACGCCTGAGAAAAAAGAGAAGTGATAAAATCCATTGCATTGGGATTACGCAAGGAGAGAAGAGTGGGAGGAAGTGTATATGGATGATATATGGCAGTGTCCTTAGACGGTGGAAGGAGGAAGGAATTGTGCGATCGTCATACGACTCACACTAGAAAAGCGGTTAGAAGACGATAGCAGTGGATGTAGGGGTACAGTAGGGGTGGTAAAATCTGACGAGAGTTCGGAGGGCAAGTGGAATGAGGACACGGGGGTTGAAGGAAGACATTTTTTACCATATGTTAAGGTGGAGTACGCTATTGCCAATTACGCCACTTGCGCACTTTTCTCTGCTTTCTTAAGCCGGCCAGACATGTCACTGTGGGGTTAATGCTATTTCCTCTTGATAAAAAAACAGCATAATATTATTATTATTTCCTAATATTTGAAGCGCACTAACTTCAAAAAAGAAATCGATATCATAATCCAATAGCAGATACTCTCATATTATCCAATGGAAAGTGTCATAAATAAATACCTATTACACATATTAAGCTGCAAGTAAATTAGGCGCAATATATTGCATTTGTCGCCCCGCCATACAAGTTTCCTTACCCCTCTTAGGCCCCCAATTTATTTCTACTGCTCATGGAGTAGGCAGAAGAACATCTGCTATCTGATTATGGTATTCATTCCCCCTTTGAAGTTAGTCTACTTTAAGTATTAGGAAGTATGATATGCATTTATTTTCGTAGCCGCGTGGGAAGTAGGGCCCTAATCTTCAACTTCAAGTGTTGTCCCCCCATGCAGATTCAGAATACATAAGAGCCCTACTGCTCCCACTACCTGGGCCTATTGAGCCTCCACATCCACCACCTAGGCACCATGTTCCCACCCGGGCGCGGTAACGACAACCTAGACCCAGGCGACATTTATCTGATCAGCGTGTTCGGTACCAATGAAATGATCACAGCGGTAGGAGAAGACCTTTGTCTCCGGGAATATCAAGAAGGTCACCATGACCAAATGTGGATCTGCGAAACGAACTCAAGCCATCGAATTGGCATGCGCAATAAACACACCGGGTGTTTCCTAGGACGATGGGTAAACGATGAGCTTAAATGTGTTGCACCCCATTTCTGTGGTTGGGAGTGGCTTACTTTCATGCGACTTAGCCTGGGCGGGTATTCATTAAAGGTGAACCCGGATACTGATACTGCCACTGAGCTCGGACCGATACAGCGTGTCGACAGTAACAGTCCGCACTTAAAGATTGGAGAAGTGTGCACCCAGTTCGGCCTACACAAGATCAAGAGCCCGGTGTTCAGGCGATTCGAGTGGGTGATTCCTGGTCACCTTGCACGGTCATCGGCGCCATACTACAATGGCGAAGATGTCGATGAGAATATCAACGAAACCTCAATTGAGTTCCTTCACAATCATGGGATAAAGAACATCATTAGCTTGAACTCTGAGGAGCTACCGCCGCGACCGAGGGGCTGGCTTCGTACTGCAAAAATATCGTATTCACACATCATGGCGGTGGAGTGTACCGCAGTCACCCAGGAGCAATTTAATCAGATCTGGAATACCTATAATGAGGCGGGAGCTACGATCGTCTACTGTGGATATGGAGATGGGAGGACAGGGATGGCGATCAGTGCCATTCAACTCTTCCAGGGCCGGGCTCTAGACGGAAGCGATTTCAGGGCGAATGGCGTGCAGTGTTCCAGTCAATTGGCCGCACTAAACGCACTAAGTGACAGAATCAATGGGTGAGTATCTCTTCAGGGCAGTGGCTCACATTACCTACGTTGACCCTGCTTCGAATGGCGTTGAAAGCGACAGTGCTCCATCCGATATCCTCGATACTCAACCGCCACCATACACAGCGCCTGAGAAAAAAAAGTAATTGAAGGCATAGAAATGGGATTATGCAATGAGGAAGTGTGTACGAATCATATGCAGGGTGTCCTGAGCAATGGAATGAGGAAGGAATTGTGCGATCATCGTACAACGCATATCGGGGGAGCGGTTGGAAGAAGATAGCGGCAGCTGCAGGGATAGGGTAGAGGCGGTAAAGCCTGGTGAGAGCTGGGAGGGCGAGTGAAACGGGCAGGTGGGATAAAGGAAGGGATCCTTTACCATAAACGGGGGGTGGGATGTCCACTATTAAGATGGAGTACCTTCTACTGCCAATTAAGCTACTTATACTCTTTTTCTTTTTCTTAGGTCCTGCTCGGCATGCTCCCATAAAAGTTAATACCATCGTTTTTTTAGTGAGGAAAACCAGCGTACCTCCTAATATCTAAAGCAAACTGACTTCAAAAAGAAAATAGATACCATGGTCCAGTACCAGATGCTCTTCGACCAGCTCTGCCCAAAGGAAAATATAAATGGATGCCTGCATATTGAACGGCAAGTAAAACTGATATTTCAATATATTGGGTCTAATGGCCCACCATACTTGCGCGCAAGGGCCGGTGGACGGCCTCCCGGACCACCCAGACGCCCCCTTACCCAGATAGCTAAACCCAGATAAGAAACTTTCAAGTAGTCTTCTTGGCTTAATTGGATGGGCTGTGGCTACTGGGCTAACAGCCGCTCGCTCCCCCATACAAAGCCCACCGATTGGCACCTGTCCAGGACTCCAGGTGGGGGGTATCCGGGTGGCCTGAGATGCCGTCTATATCACAGCATCACAAGTTTCCTTATGCCTTCACTGTTAGGCCCCCAATTTATTTCTCCTTCCCATAGAATAGGCAGGAGAGCGTCTGCTATGTGACTATGATATTCATTTCCCTTTTGAAGTTAGTCAACTTTGGGTACTATGGAATATACTAGCTTTTTCTTTTTATGATTTCAAAGAATGGATTTAGTTTATGGTAGCGTGCGAGGCAGGACCCTAATCATTAACTTCAAGTGCCGCCCCCGCAGGCGCGCCCAGAATATATAAGAGCCCCTGCTGCTCCCTCTGCCGGCCCAAGCCTATACTGAGCTCCGCAAGCTTGCAACCAAAACTCCTATAATCCCCGAACATACAAAGTACCCCCACATAATCTGACTACTTAACACCTAACACCAACATGTTTCCACATGGACGTGGTAACGACAACCTAGACGCAGGGGACATCTATCTGATTAGCGTGCTCGGTACGAACCAAATGCTCACAGCAGTAGGAAACGACGCCTGTCTCCGGGAATATAAGGAGGGTCACCATGACCAAATGTGGATCTGCGAAACGAACTCCAACAATCGAATTGGCATGCGCAATAGACACACCGGGCTTTTTCTGGGCCGGGGGGAAAATAAACTTATATGCACTGTGCCATATTTTCGCTCTACGGAGTGGCTTACTTTCACGGGGCTTAGCATGGGCGGGTATTCATTAAAGGTGCATCCCTATGGCGATGATAAGCTTGGGCCAATACAACGTGTCGATAGCGACAGTTCGCAATTAAAGGTTGGGGAGGTGGGCATCCAGTTCGGCCTACACAAAATCAAGAACTCGGTGTTCCGACGATTCGAGTGGGTGATTCCTGATCGTCTCGCGCGCTCGTCCGCGCCATACTACGATGGCGAAGATGCCGATGAGAATATTAACGAAACTGCAATTGAGTTCCTTCACAATCATGGGATAAATAACATCATTAGTTTGAACTCCGTGGAGCTATCGCTGCGGCAGAGGGGCTGGCTTCGTACCGCGGAAATCTCGTATTCACACATCAAGACCGTGGAGTGTGCCGCAGTGACACAGGAGCAATTTGATGAGATCCGGAATGCCTATGACAAGGCAAGAGTTACGATCGTCTACTGTGGGTATGGAGATGGGAGGACGGGGATGGCGATCAGTGCCATTCAACTCTTCCAGCGTCGGGCGCTAAACGACAACGATTTCAGGGCGAATGGCGTGCAGTGTTCCAGTCAATTGGCCGCACTAAACGCACTAAGTGACAGAATCAATGGGTGAGTATCTTTTGCAGACAGTGCCTCGCATTACCTATGCTAACCCCACTTCCAATAGGGTTGAAAGCCAGAGTAGCCCATCCGACACCCTCGATACTCAACCGCCACCATACCCAATGGCAGAGAAAAAGAAGAAGTGATGGAATGAATGGCGATAGGATTATGCAAGGAGAGAGTGGGAGGAAGTGTGTATGGATGACATGCCACGGTGTCCTGAGACAGGCTGTGGAAGGTGGAAGGAATTGTGCGCTCATCGTACTACCTACTATGGAAAAGCGGTTAGAAGATAGCAGTGGATGTAGGGATACTCGAGCACAGCGGGGGTGGTAAAGCTTGATGAGAGTTCGGAAGGCAAGCGAAACGAGCACGCGCGAGGTTGGAGGAAGACATTTTTTCCGCTTTTTTCTTAGGCTCTGCTTAGCATGCCGCTATAAAAACCATGCCATATGTTAGGAACTAAACGTTTTGTCTTGCTGTGGAAGATCGTTGGTTGGGTTCTCTATCAACTACGAGGGAAATGAACGGTATATAAGATTTACATAGCCTATCTTGATGGCGCAAGCTATCGCGTGGAATCCCAGCCTCCATGTCCGCCCCCATATCCGCAATAGTGAGTAGGAAGCTCAACTAGGTCTTAAGTTAGTTCCTCAGCCCAAAGGACCATTTCTCAACACCATCTTTTCTTTCCTTTTTTAAAAAAATAGCATATTTCCCGATATCTAAAACAGACTACAGTAACTTCAAAAAAATTGATACCATGTCCAATAGCAGATGCTCTTCCACTCATACTGTCCAAAGGAAAATATAAGTTGATACCCACATTACATGTTGAGCGGCAAGTAAAATGGTGATGCTGTAAAATCCCTGGTAACGTGCCTGAGGGCATACCGAAAAATACTGCACAACAAAAAATCCAGCGAGTGTGGGAAATATCTTAAGAGAGGCAACCACACGGGGAAACCTTGACTGCCATTTTGTTGTGTAGACGTGGTGTCGCTCACCAAATTCCCCGCCGCGCTGTTTTTCAGTATGCCCTCACTGGCAGGTACCTTATAACCAACTCACGTGGACTAGTCGCGCAGCAAAATGGGAGCTCTGAAAACTGCTGCACGACGAGTTCAGGAGTGTTATATCGCATCTGTTGTCCCACCACCCTTGCAGGTAAACATTTCAGAGCATCACAAGCTTTCTTACCCCTCCCCTACCGTATTAGGGCTCCAATTTATTTCCCCTTCTCACAGAATAGACAGAAGAGCATCTACTATATGACTATGATATTCATTTCCCTTTTGAAGTTAGTCTGCTTTGGATATTGCGAAATAGACTAGCTTTTTATTTTTATGATTTTTAAGAAAGCATTTAGTTCATAGCAGCGCGCGAGGCAGGGCCCCAATCTCTAACTTCAAGTGCCGTCCCCGCAGGTATATCCAGAATATATAAGAGCCCCCACCGCCCCCGCTGCCGGCCCAAGCCTATACTGAGCTTCGCAAGCCTACAACCAAAACTCTTATAATCCCCGGACATACAAAGTACCCCCACATTCTCTTAATTCTTAACACTCAACACCAACATGTTTCCACCTGGACGCGGTAACGACAAACTAGACCCAGGCGACATTTATCTGATCAGCGTGCTTGGTACGAACGAAGTGCTCACAGCAGTAGGAAAAGACGCCTGTCTCCGGGAATATCAGGAGGGTCGTCATGACCAAATGTGGACCTGCGAAAGCAATGACTATCGAGGTGGCATGCGCAATAGACACACCGGGCTTATTCTGGGTCGAGGGGAAGAGGGCAAACTTATATGCGCTGCGTCCCATTTTCGCACTGCGGAGTGGTTTATTTTCACCGGACTTAGCATGGGCGGGTACTCATTAGCGGTGCCTCCCGGTAAACCTGGACCAACACAAATACAACTCGTCGATAGTGACAGTCCGCATTTAAAGAATGGAGAAGTCCAGTTAGGTCTACACAAGATCAAGAACCCGGTATTCAGACGATTCGAGTGGGTGATTCCTGGTCGCCTTGCACGGTCATCCGCACCATACTACAGCGGCGAAGATGCCGATGAGAATATTAACGAAACCTCAATTGAGTTCCTTCAAAACTATGGGATAAAGAACATCATTAGTTTGAACTCCGTGGAGCTGCCACCTCGGCAGAGGGGCTGGCTTCGCGCCGCGAAAATATCGTATTCACACATCAAGGCCGTGGAGTGTACCGCAGTGACCCAGGAGCAATTTGATCAGATCTGGAATGCCTATAACGAGGCGGGAGCTACCATCGTGTACTGTGGGTATGGAGATGGGAGGACAGGGATGGCGATCAGTGCCATTCAACTCTTCCAGGGCCGGGCTCTAGACGACAACGGTTTCAGGGCGAACGGCGTACAGTGTTCCAGTCAATTGGCCGCACTAAACGCACTAAGTGACAGAATCAATGGGTAAGTATCTCTTCCAGACAGTGCTACGCATTACCTATGCTAACCCCACTTCCAATAGGATTGAAAGCCAGAGCAGCCCATCCGACATCCTCGATACTCAACCGCCACCATACCCAATGGCAGAGAAAGAGAAGAAGTGATGGAATGAATGGCGATAGGATTGTGCAAGGAGAGAGTAGGAGGAAATATGTACTCGTAATTTCCCGACATTTGTAAAAACGACTGTTATTGCATATGGGCGAAAAATTGCCCGGAGCCTCAAGATTTTGCCCATATGCAATAGTAGTCGTTTACACAAACGTTAGGCAATTACGAGTATGGATGATATGCGGCAGTTTCCGGGGGCGGTGGAAGGAAGAAGGAATTGTGCGATCATCGCACAACCCACTGCAGAAAAGCGGCTAGAAGATAGCAGTGGGTATAGAAATACAGTTGAGATGGTAGAATCCAAGTGAAATGAGCACGTGCGGGGCTGGAGGGAGATTTTTTTTCCCTCTTTTTTCTTGGCTCTGCTTAACATGCCGATAGAAACCAATGTCATCTGTCAGGAACTAACTAACGGTCTTGTCTCGCAGTGGAAGATCGTTGATTAGTTCTCTACCTAACTATGATACGAGAGACATGAACGGTATATACCCTATCTTGATGACGCAAGCTACTGCGCGGAATCCCAACCCCCGTGCCCGCCCTCATATCCTCAATAGTGAGTAGGAAGCTCAACTAGGTCTTGGTTCCTCTACCCAAAGGACCATTTCTCAACACCATCTTTTCTTTGAAAAGGGACAGCATATTTCCCGATATCTGAAACAGACTAACTTCAGAAAAGAAAATATCAGACGCTTTTCCACTCATGCTGTCCAAAGGAAAACATAAATCAATACCTACATTACTATTGAGCGGCAAGTAAAATTATGATGCAGTAAAATCTCAGGTAACGTGCCTGAGGGCATACCAAATATTGCACAACCAAAGTTCCAGCGAGTGTGGGAAATGTCTTAAGAGAAGCAGCTGCACGGGGGGATCTTGACTGCCATTTTGTTGTGTAGATGTGGTGTCGCTCATCAAATTTTTCGTCGTGCTGTGTTTTTCGGTACATAATGAACTCGCGTGGGCGGGTCGCGCAGCAAAATGAGACCCTCCGATTAACAGAGAGTTTCAGAGCAGGCTACATAGCGTAAGCAGGTGTCCTTGGGTGCCCTCCTGAGCCATTCAAAGCTCTGAAAACTGCTGCACGACTCGCCCAGGGGAGTTCGTTATATCATACCTGAGATCTTCCAATATATTGCATCTGTTGTCCCACCACACTTGCATGTAAATATTTCTGAAAATTACGAGTGCAGGTTTCCTTACCCCTCCCCCATTAGGCCTCCAATTTGCTCCCCCTCCCCACACAATAGGCAGAAGAGCATCTGCTATCTGGCCGTGGTATTCATTTCTCCTTTGAAGTTAGTCTACTTTAAATTTTAGGAAATATACTGGCTATTTATTTTATTCAAGAAAAAGGCATTTTAATGTATGGTGCCACGGCGCCCAAGGCCTCATAGCTTCGACCCCAAGCGCAGTCCTCAAACGCAAATCCAGGAACATATATAAGAGCCTTACTGCTCCCACTGCCGGTCTGAGTCTATATTGAGCCCTACAAGCCTACAACCAAGACTCTTATAACCCCCCAACATACAAAGTGCCACCACGTTCTCTTAACACTTAAGACCGACAACATGTTCCCACCTGGACGCGGTAACGACAAGCTAGACCCAGGCGATATTTATCTGATTAGCGTATTTGGTACGAACGAAATGCTCACAGCAGTAGAAAAAGACACTTGTCTCCGGGAATACCAGGAAGGTCATCATGACCAAATGTGGATCTGCGAAACGAACTCCGACCATCGAATTGGCATGCGCAATAGACACACTGGGCTTGTTCTGGGCGGGGCGGAGGGGGATACACTTGTATGCGCTGTAACCCACTTGCACGCTTGCGAGTGGCTTACTTTCACTCGGCTAAGCCTGGGAGGATATTCATTAAAGGTGCTTCCTTATAATGCTAATAATAGGCCTAGGCCATTACAACGTGCCGATGGCGACAGTCCGAAGTTAAGGGCTGGGGAAGTGGGCATCCAGTTAGGCCTACACAAAATCAAGAACCCGGTGTTCAGACGATTTGAGTGGGTGATTCCTGGTCGTCTTGCACGGTCGTCCGCACCATACTACAATGGCGAAGATGCCGATGAAGCCATCAACGAAACCTCAATTGAGTTCCTTAACAACTATGCGATAAAGAACATCATCAGTTTGAACTCCGTGGAGCTACCGCCGCGACAGAGGGGCTGGCTTCGTGCCGCGAAAATATCGTATTCACACATTAAGGCCGTGGAGTGTGCTGCAGTGACACAGGAGCAATTCGATCAGATCTGGAATGCCTATAACGAGGCAGGAGTCACAGTCGTCTACTGTGGGTATGGAGATGGGAGGACAGGAATGGCGATCAGTGCCATTCAACTCTTCCAGTGTCGGGCTCTAAACGACAACGATTTCAGGGCGAATGGCGTGCAGTGTTCCAGTCAATTGGCCGCACTAAACGCACTAAGTGACAGAATCAATGGGTGAGTATCTCTTCCAAGCAGTGGCTCGAATTGCCGAAGCTGACCTTACTTCAAATAGTGTTGAAAGCCAGAGTGGCCCATCCGACACCCTCGATACTCTACCACCACCATACACAACCCCTGAAAAAAAAGAGAAGTGATAGAAGGTATGGCAATAGGATTATGCAAGGAAGAAAGAGTGGGAGGAAGTGCGTATTGGTGATATGGGGCAGTGTTCTGTTCTGAGGCGGTGGAAGGAGGAAGGAATTGTACGATCATCGTATAACCCACACTAGAAAAGCGGTTAGAAGGAGATCGCGGTGGATGTACTGTATGGATACGCCGGGGGTGGTAAAGCCCGATGAGAGTTAGGAGGGCAAGTGCACTAAGCACGTGGGAGGTTGAAGGGAGACTTTTTTCCCCTACCATATATTAAGATGCAATACGCTGAGCTGCCAATTAAGCTACTTGCCCGCTTCTCTCCCTTCTCTTAGGCCCTACTCGACATACCGCTATAAAAAAAATTAAGGTCATTTTTCTCTTTTTAAAAACAGCATATTTCCTGATATCTAAAGCAGACTAACTTCACAAACGAAATAGATACTATAGTCCAATAGCAGATGCTTTTCCATTCATAGTGTCCAAAAGAAAATGTAAATGGATACCTATATTACACGTTGAGTGGCAAGTAAAACTGTGATGCCGTAAATCTCGGGCATAGCGAACTCGCCTGGACTGGTCGTGCAGTGAAATCAGACCCTCCAATCGAGACAGAGCTTACGAACAGGGCCTGGTATAACATAAGCAAGCATTTTTGGATGCCCCTAGGCCACTCATGTTGAAAATGGTGCTGCTCGCCATACTCACGATACTTCCTTTGTCCAGATAGCTTCCGGGAGTGGCTTCGGATACGCGCTGAGGATTCGGGCATATGGCTTCGGCTTTGGGCGTTTGGTTTGTATGTTCGGGAAAGCATTGCGAATGCAGGAATGCGCGATAGTTTTGGGATCGTGCAGCTTTCGGGAAAGCCGGGAGAAAAGCGGAAGCACTGTGAGACCAGCGTGAAAGAGCTGGAATCCCGGAGGTGGGAAAGTGTTTGTTTTTCTTTTGGTTAGCCGGGAGTGCTCACGGGGGAGGGAGAGACTCACATAGAGTAGTGTAGTGCCTCATGGATGGATATGATGGCTTTGTGATTGATGTATGCTCCTGTGATCGCCCTTAGTTAGAGAGTGGAGCATCGAGCATCGAAGTGTCGTTGAGCGAGAGACTGTAGCTGTTGCTGTTAAGTGAAGAGTTTTTCCTAGCTCTAGAGTGGGATCCTTTAGGTATGAGTTCCTTGGCGTTTATCGTTTCGTTTCGTTTCACCATTCGTCACTCGTCGTTCGTTTCGGCATCGAAGTGCAAAAACTCAAAGCTCTAAAAACTGCTGCACGACCAGTCCAGGAGAGTTCGTTATCATACCTAGATCTTCTGCGTGTTGCAATATATCGCACCTGTTGTCCCATCACCCTTTCATGTAAATATTTCAGAACATTACCGTACAGGTTTCCCTACCCCTCCCCCATTAGGCCTCCAATTTATTCCCCCTTCTCACATAATAGACAGAAGAGAATCTGCTATCTGACCATGGTATCCATTCCCCCTTTAAAGTTGGTTTGCTTTAAATATTAGAAAATATACTGGCTATTTGTTTTATTCAAGAAAGGGAATTTTGATGTATGATGCCACGACACCCAAAGCCTCTAAAGTTTGATCCCAAGCGCAGTCCTCACATGAAAATCCAGGAATACATAAGAGCCCCACTGCCTCCACTACCGGTTTGCTACAAGCCTACAACCAGGGCTCTTATAATCCCCCGAAGTGCCAAGTACCCCCCACATTCTCTTAATTCTTAACACACAACACCAACATGTTCCCACCCGGACGCGGTAACGACAAGCTAGACGCAGGCGATATTTATCTGATTAGCGTGTTCGGTACGAACGAAGTGCTTGCAGCAGCAGGGAAAGACACTTGTCTCCAGGAATACCAGGAGGGTCATTGGCACCAAATGTGGATCTGCGAAACGAACTCAAGCCGCCGAATTGGCATGCGGAATAGACACACCGGGCTTTTCCTAGGCCGAGGGATACAGAGTAAACTTGTATGCGCTGTACCCCATTTCCGGGGCTGGGAGTGGCTTACTTTCAGGCGGCTTAGCCTGGGTGGGTATTCATTCATGGTGCACCCTGATGGTGAGCGTGAGCTCCGTCCAATAGAACTTGTCGACGGTGGCAGTCCGCATTTGAAGGTTGGGGAGGTGGGCATCCAGTTCGGCCTACACAAAATCAAGAACCCGGTGTTCAGACGATTCGAGTGGGTGATTCCTGGTCGCCTTGCACGGTCATCCGCGCCATACTACAATGGCGAAGATGCCGATGAGAATATTAACGAAACCTCAATTGAGTTCCTTAACAACTATGGGATAAAGAACATCATCAGTTTGAACTCCGTGGAGCTATCGCCGCGACAGAGGGGCTGGCTTCGCGCCGCGAAAATCTCGTATTCACACATCAAGGCCGTAGAGTGTACCGCAGTGACACAGGAGCAATTTGATGAGATCTGGAATGCCTATGACGAGACGGGAGTTACGATCGTCTACTGCGGGTATGGAGATGGGAGGACAGGGATGGCGATCAGTGCCATTCAACTCCTCCAGGGCCGGGCTCTAGACGACAACGATTTCAGGGCAAATGGCGTGCAGTGTTCCAGTCAATTGGCCGCACTAAACGCACTAAGTGACAGAATCAATGAGTAAGTATCTCTTCCAAGCAGTGGCTCGAATTGCCTAAGCTGATCTTACTTCAAATAGTGTTGAAAGTCAGAGTAGCCCATCCGACACCCTCGATACTCAACCACCACCACCATACACAACCCCTGAAAAAAAGGCGAAGTGACAGAATGCATGGCAAATAGGATTATGCAAGAAGGAAAGGGTAGGAGGAAGTGCGTATTGGTGATATGGGGCAGTGTCCTGAGGCGGTGGAAGGAGGAAGGAATTGTATAATCATCATATAACCCCTCACTAGAAAAGCGGTTAAAAGATAGCGGTGGATGTACTGTATGGATACGCCGGGGGCGGAGCTTGAAGAGAGTTAGGAGGGCAAGTGCAATAAGCACCTGGGGGTTTGAAAGAAGACATTTTTTACTATATATTAAGATATAGTACCCTCTGCTGCCAATTAAGCTACTTGCACGCTTTTCTTTCTCTTGGGCCCTACTCGATATACTGCTATAAAAAAATTAAGGTCATTTTTCTCTTTCAAAAAACAGCATATTTCCTGATACCTAAAGCAGACTAACTTCACAAACAAAATGGATACCATAGCCAGATGCTCTTCCACTCATAGCGTCCAAAAGAAAATGTAAACGGATACTTATATTACATGTTGAGTGGCAAGTAAAACTGTGATGCCGTAAATCTCGGATAACGAACTCGCCTGGACTAGTCGTGCGGCGAAATCAGACCCTCCAATTGACACAGAGCTTGCGAACCGGACCCGATAACATAAGCAAGCATTTTTGAATGCCCCCTAGGCCACTCAAAGCTCTGAAAACTGCTGCGCGACCAGTCCAGGAGAGTTCGTTATCATACCTGAGATCTTCCGCGTGTTGCGATATATTGCACCTGTTGTCCCACCACCCTTGCATGTAAATATTTCAGAACATCACAGGTTTCCTTACCCCTCCCTCTTTAGGCCTCCAATTTATTCCTCCTCCTCACAGAATAGGCAAAAGAGCATATGTTATCTGACCATGGTATCCATTTCCCCTTTGAAGTTAGTTTACTTTAGATAATTATTAGAAAATATACTAGTTTTTGTTTTATTCAAGAAAAACGCATTTTAATGTATGGTGCCACTGCACTCAAACCCTCTTCGCTTCGATCCCAAGCGCAGTCCCCACAGGGAAATCCAGAAATATATAAGATCCATACTGCTCCCACTACCGGTTTGAGTCTATATTGGGCCTTGCAAGACTACAACCAAGACTCTTATAATCCCCCGACGTACAAAGTACCCCGACATTTCTCTTAACACTTAACACTTAACACCAACTTGAACACCAGAACATCATGTTCCCACCTGGACGCGGTAACGACAAGCTAGACGCGGGCGACATTTACCTGATTAGCGTATTCGGTACGAACCAAGTTCTCACAGCAGCAGGAGGAGAGCTTTGTTTCGGGGAATATCAGGAGGGTCATCATGATCAAATGTGGATCTGCGAAACGAACTCAAATCATCGAATTGGCATGCGCAATAGACGCACCGGGTTTTTTCTAGGCCGGCGGGAACACAACCATCTTAAATGTGTTCACCACCATCTCGGTCCTTGGGAGTGGCTTACTTTCACGCGGCTTAGCCTGGGTGGGTATTCAATTAAGGTGAGCCCTGATGGCAATGAGAAGCTCGGGCCAATAGAACGTGTCGACAGTAACAGCCCACATTTAAAAATTGGGGAAGTGGGCACCCAGTTCGGCCTACACAAGATCAAGAACCCGGTGTTCAGGCGGTTCGAGTGGGTGATTCCCGGTCACCTTGCACGGTCGTCCGCGCCATACTACAATGGCGAAGATGCCGATGAGAATATTAACGAAACCTCAATTGAGTTCCTTCACAACTATGGGATAAATAATACCATCAGTTTGAACTCCATTGAGGTACCACCGCGCCAGAAGGGTTGGCTTCATGCCGCGAAAATCTCGCATTCACACATCAAAGCTGTGGAGTGCACCGCAATCTCACAGGAGCAATTCTACCAGGTCTGGGATGCCTACAACAAGGCGGGAGTCACGATCGTCTACTGTGGATATGGAGGTGGGAGGACAGGGATGGCGATCAGTGCCATTCAACTCTTCCAGGGCCGGGCTCTAGACGACAACGATTTCAGGGCGAATGGCGTGGGGTGTTCTAGTCAATTAGCAGCATTAAACGCATTAAACAACAGACTCCATGCGTGAGTGTCTCCTCTAAACGGTGCCTCGCATTGCTTATGCTCACCTAACTTCAAATAATCTTGAAAACTACAGTAGCCCATCCGACACCCCCGAGACTCGACTGCCACCATACACTAAGCCTGAAAAAGATGAAAAGTGATAAAAGGCATCGCAATAGGATTATACAAGGAGGAAAGAGTAGGAGGAAGTGCGTATAGGCGGCAGGCGGCAGTGTTCTGGGGCGGTAGAAGGAGGAAGGAATTGTGCAATCATCGTATAATCCACTGTAGAAAGGCGGTTAGAAGAGGATAGCGGTGGATGCACTGTAGGGATACGGTGGGGATGGTACAGCCTGATGAGACTTGGGAGCACATGGGGGATTGAAGGAAGACATTTTTTACCATATAATTATTAAGATGGAGTACGCCCTGCTGCCAATTAAGCTACTTGCACGATTTTCTCTTTTCCCTTAGGCCCTACTCGACATGATGCTAACAATTAATGTCTTTTATTTTTTTATTTTTGGAAAAACATCATATTTCCTAATAAGGTATCTAAAGCAGACTAACTTCAAAAAAGAAATGGATATCATAGTCCAATAGCAGACGCTCTTCCATTCGTACTGTACTATACTATCCAAAATAAATGTAAACAGATACTTATCATAAATCTTGAATGGCAAGTAAAATTGTGATCCCTTATATCAGGTATAACGAACTCGCCTGGACTGGTCGTGTAGCGAAATTAGACCCTCCAATTGACACAGAGCTTGCAAACAGGGCCTGATAATATACAGCATCTTTGGACGCCCTCTTGGGCCATTCAAAACTCTGAAAACTGCTGCACGACCAGTCCAGGAGAGTTCATTATACCTGAGATTTTGCAGGTGTTGCAATATATTGCACTTGCTGTCCCACCACACTTGCATGCAAGTATTTCAGAACATCACAAATTTCCTTACCCCTCCTCTAGTCGGCCCCCAATTTATTCCTCCTCCTCACATAATAGACAGAATAGCATCTGCTATCTCACTATGGTATTCGTTTCCCCTCTGAAGTTAGTCTACTTCGGATATTGGGAAATATAACTCTCTTCCTATTTTTCCCAAAAAGTCATTTAATATATGCCAGGGCGAGCAGAGCCCCGCATGCCAACCCAGAATATATAATAGCCCTACTTCTCCCACTACTGGTCTGAGTCTACCCCAGATATTGAGCCCCTTAAGCCTATGGTACTGTACAACCAAGACTCTTATAATCCCCCGACGTACACAGTACCCCCACATTCCTCTCTTAACACTTAACACTTCAAACCAGTTTGAACACCTCAGCACCATGTTCCCACCTGGGCGCGGTAACGACAACATAGACCCAGGCGACATTTATCTAATCAGCGTATTCGGTACGAACCAAATGATCACAGTAGCAGGAGAAGACCTTTGTCTAAGGGAATATCAGGAGGGTCACCATGACCAAATGTGGATCTGCGAAACGAACTCAAACCAGCGAATTGGCATGCGAAATAGACGCACCAGGGATTTCATGGGCCGAGGGCGAGACAACAAGCTTAAATGTTATGACCCCAACCTCTTCCTTTGGGAGTGGCTTACTTTCACGCGGCTTAGCCTGGGCGGGTATTCAATTAAGGTGAACCTTGATGGCAGCCAGGATAAGCTCGGGCAAATAGAACGTGTCGACAGTAACAGTCCGCACTTAAAGATTGGAGAAGTGGGCACCCAGTTCGGCCTACACAAGATCAAGAACCCGGTGTTCCGACGATTCGAGTGGGTGATTCCTGGTCGTCTTGCACGGTCGTCGGCGCCCTACTACAATGGCGAAGATGCCGATGAGGCCATTAACGAAACCTCAATTGAGTTCCTCAAAAACTATGGGGTAAAGAACATCATCAGTTTGAACTCCGTGGAGCTATCGCCGCGACAGAGGGGCTGGCTTCGTACCGCGAAAATCTCGTATTCACACATCAAGGCCGTGGAGTGCACGACAGTGACACAGGAGCAATTCGATCAGATCTGGAATGCCTATAACGAGGCAGGAGTTACGGTCGTCTACTGTGGATACGGAGATGGGAGGACAGGGATGGCGATCAGTGCCATTCAACTCTTCCAGGGCCGGGTTCTAGAGGACAATGATTTCAGGGCGAATGGCGTGCAGTGTTCCAGTCAATTGGCCGCATTAAACGCACTAAGCGACAGAATCAATAGGTGGGTATCTCTTCCAGATAAGGCCTCGCACTTCCCAAGCTGACCCTACTTCGAATAGTGTTGAAAGCCAGAGTGCCCCATCCGACACCCTCGATATTCGACCACCACCACCATACACAACGCCTGAGAAAAGCGAGAAGTGATAGAATGCATGGGAATAGATTATGCAAGGAGGAAATAGTGGGAGGAAGTCCGCATGGGTGATATGCGGCAGTGCCCTGAGGCGGTGGTAAGAGGAAAAAATTGTGCGATCATCTATTATACAACCAACACAGGAAGAGCTGTTAGAAGAAGGGTATAGGGGTATGGCGGAGATGGTAAAGCCTGATGAGAGTTGGGGGGGTGGAATGAGCACGCGGGGGGTTGATGGAGGACACTCTTTACCATAATCTAACACTATTAAGATGGAATATTCTGTGCTGCCGGTTAAGCTACTTGCACGCTTTTCTCTTTTTTCCTAAGTCCTGCTCGAAATGCTACCATAAAAACTAATGTCATCTTTTGTTAAAAAAACATTTCCTAATATCTAAAGCAGACTAACTTCAAAAAAGACACGGACACCATAGCCAATATCAGGTACTCTTCCACTCATACTGTCCATAAAAAAATGTAAATGAATACCTATACTACATGTTGAGTGGCAAGTAAAATTGTGATGCCGTAAATCTCAGGTATCCTACGGACTGATGAGACACGCAGATTCACTATCTTCCGAATCGAATATTTGCACCCATTGCCAATACAGCGATTAATCAGCAGAAACAACCTTAACTCGACATAATTTGAGAATTCATGGTGAGTGTTATCCTTTAATGGCAGGTCGGGAATTTGCATGTCTCATCCATCCATGGGATAATGAACTGGTCTGAACTGGTCGCGCAGTGAAATCAGACCCTCCAAGTGGCAGAGCTTGTGAACAGGGCCTGATAACATAAGCCAGCATCTTTGGACGCCCTCTTAAGCCATTCAAAGCTCTGACTACTGCTGCACGATCAGTCCAGGGGAGTTCGTTATCTGGGATTTGCGGGTGGGGCAATATATTGCATCTGTTGTCCCACCGCCCCTGCATGTAAATATTTCAGAACATTACCAGGTTCTTACCCCTCCCCTATTAGGCCCCCCATTTGTTTCCCCCTCTCAATACAGGTATCAGGCAAGAAGTACTTGTATCCGAACATGAGACATATGGCGCACAGACAAATTACCATATATGTCGAATGTCTCATGTTCGGATACTTGTTGCCTATAACTGTACTAGGCAGAAAATTTATTTATTTATTTATTTATTTATTTAAAAAAAATAGCATTTGATGTATGGTGCCACGGCGAGTAGAGCCTCTAAGCCTTAATCCCAAGCGCCGTTCCCACACACAAATCCAGAATATATAAGAGCCTTACTGCTCCCACTACCACTCTGAGTCTATTGAACCTGGCAAGCCCACGGCCAAGACTCTTATAACCCCCCAACATACAAAGTACCCCCACATTTCTCTCTTCACGCTTAACACTTAACACCAACTTGGACACCAGAGCATCATGTTCCCACCTGGACGCGGTAACGACAACCTAGACCCAGGCGACATTTACCTGATTAGCGTATTCGGTACGAACCAAGTGCTCACAGCAGCTGGAGGAGAGCTTTGTTTCGGGGAATATCAGGAGGGTCATCATGACCAAATGTGGATCTGCGAAACGAACTCAAATCATCGAATTGGCATGCGCAATAGAAGCACCGGTTTTTTTCTAGGCCGGCGGGAACACAACCATCTTAAATGTGTTGTACCCCAGCTCTGGCCTTGGGAGTGGCTTACTTTCACGCGGCTTAGCCTGGGCGGGTATTCAATTAAGGTGAGCCCTGATGGCGATGAGAAGCTCGGGCCAATAGAACGTGTCGACAGTAACAGTCCACATTTAAAAATCGGGGAAGTGGGCACCCAGTTCGGCCTACACAAGATCAAGAACCCGGTGTTCAGGCGGTTCGAGTGGGCGATTCCCGGTCGCCTTGCACGGTCGTCCGCGCCATACTACAATGGCGAAGATGCTGATGAGAATATTAACGAAACCTCAATTGAGTTCCTTCACAACTATGGGATAAATAATATCATCAGTTTGAACTCCATTGAGATACCACCGCGCCAGAAGGGTTGGCTTCATGCCGCGAAAATCTCGCATTCACACATCAAAGCTGTGGAGTGCACCGCAATCTCACAGGAGCAATTCGACCAGATCTGGGATGCCTACAACAAGGCGGGAGTTACGATCGTCTACTGTGGGTATGGAGGTGGGAGGACAGGGATGGCGATCAGTGCCATTCAACTCTTCCAGGGCCGGGCTCTAGACGACAACGATTTCAGGGCGAATGGCATGGAGTGTTCTAGTCAATTAGCAGCATTAAATGCATTAAACAACAGACTCCATGCGTGAGTGTCTCCTCCAAACGGTGCCTCGCATTGCTTATGCTCACCTAACTTCAAATAATCTTGAAAACTACAGTAGCCCATCCGCAACCCCCGAGACTCGACTGCCACCATACACAAGGCCTGAAAAAGATGAAAAGTGATAGAAGGCATAGCAATAGGATTATACAAGGAGGAAAGAGTCGGAGGAAGTGCGTACAGGTGACCGGCGGCAGTGTCCTGGGGCGGTGGAAGGAGGAAGGAATTGTGCAATCATCGTATAATCCACTGCAGAAAAGCGGTCAGAAGAGGATAGCAGTGGATGCACTGTAGGGATACGGTGGGGATGGTACAGCCTGATGAGACTTGGGAGGGAAAGTGCAATAAGCACATGGGGGATTGAAGGAAGACATTTTCTACCATATAATTATTAAGATGGAGTACGCTCTGCTTCCAATTAAGCTACTTGCACAATTTTCTCTTTTCCCTTAGGCCCTACTCGATATGCCGCTAAAAATTAATGTCTCTTCTTTGTTCTTTTTGGAAAAACATCATATTTTTTTCCTAATAAGGTATCTAAAGCAGACTAACGTTAACTTCAAAAAAGAAATGGATATCATAGTCCAATAGCAGACTCTCTTCCATTCGTACTGTACTGTCCAAAAGAAAATATAAACAGATACTTATCATAAATCTTGGATGGCAAGTAAAATTGTGATCCCTTAAATATCATGTATAACGAACTCGCCTGGACTGGTCGTGTAGCGGAATTAGACCCTCCAATTGACACAGAGCTTGCAAACAGGTCCTGATAATATAAGCCAGCACCTTTGGACCCTCTTGGGCCATTCAAAACTCTGAAACCCGCTGCACGACCAGTCCAGGAGAGTTCATTATACCTGAGATTTTGCAGGTGTTGCAATATATTGCACTAGTTGTCCCACCACACCTGCATGCAAGTACCCCAGAACATCACAAATTTCCTTACCCCTCCTCTCGTCGGCCCCCAATTTATTCCTCCGCCTCACATAATAGACAGAAAAGCATCTGCTATCTCACTATGGTATTCATTTCCCCTCTGAAGTTAGTCTACTTCGGATATTAGGAAATATAACGCTTCCTATTTTTCCCAAAAAGTCATTTAGTGTGTGGTGCTACGGCGAGCAGAGCCCCGCATGCCAACCCAGAATATATAATAGACCTACTTCTCCCACTACCGGTCTGAGTCTACCCCAGATATTGAACCCCTTAAGTCTATGGTACAACCAAGACTCTTATAATCCCCTAACGTACAAAGTACCCCATATTCCTCTCTTAACACTTCACACTTCACACCAACTTGAACACCTCAGCACCATGTTCCCACCTGGGCGCGGTAACGACAACCTGAACCCAGGCGATATTTATCGGATCAGCGTTTTCGGTACGAACCAAATGGTCACAGCAGTAGGAGGAGAGCTTTGCCTCAGGGAATACCGGAAGGGTCATTGGGACCAAATGTGGATCTGCGAAACGAACTCAAACCAGCGAATTGGCATGCGAAATAGATACACCAGGAAGTTTCTAGGCCGAAAGCAAGACAACAAGCTTAAATGTGTTGAACCCGATCTCCTCCCTTGGGAATGGCTTACATTCACGCGGCTTAGCCTGGGCGGGTATTCAATTAAGGTGAACCTAGATGGCAGCCAGGAGAAGCTCGGGCAAATAAAACGTGTCGACAGTAACAGTCCGCACTTAAAAATTGGAGACGTGGGTACCCAGTTCGGCCTACACAAAATCAAGAACCCGGTGTTCAGACGGTTCGAGTGGGTGATTCCCGGTCACCTTGCACGGTCGTCCGCCCCATACTACAATGGCGAAGATGCCGATGAAGCCATTAACGAAACCTCAATTGAGTTCCTTCAAAGCTATGGGATAAAGAACATCATTAGTTTGAACTCCGTAGAGCTATCGCCGCGCCAGAGAGGCTGGCTTCATGATGCTGAAATCTCGTATTCACACATTAAGGCTGTGGAGTGTACTGCAATCTCACAGGAGCAATTCAGCCAGATCTGGGATGCCTACGGCAAGGCGGAAGTCACGATCGTCTACTGTGGGTATGGAGGTGGGAGGACAGGGATGGCCATCAGTGCCATTCAACTCTTCCAGGGTCGGACCCTAAAGGACAACGATTTCATGGAGAATGGCGTGGAGTGTCCCAGTCAATTAGCAGCATTAAAAGGATTAGGCATCAAACTCCGCGGGTGAGTATCTCCTCCAAATGGTGCCTCGCATTACCTATGCTCATCGAACTTCAAATAATCTTGAAAACTACAGTAGCCCATCCGACACCCCCGAGACTCGACCGCCACCATACACAAGGCCTGAAAAGGATGAGAAGTGATAAAAGACATGGAAATAGGATTACGCAAGGAGGAAAGAGTAGGAGGAAGTGCGCATAGGTGACATCCGGCAGTGTCCTGAGGCGGTAGGAGGAAGGAATTGTGCGATTATCGTATAACCCACTGTAGAAAAGCGGTTGGGAAAAGATAGCGGTGGATGTATTGTAAGGATGCAGTGGATGGTAAAGCCTGTTGAGAGTTGGGAGGGCAAGTGCGATAAGCACATGGGGGGTCGAAGGAAGACATTTTTTACAATATATTAAGATGGAGTACCCTCAGCTGCCAATTAAGCTACTTGCACGATTTTCTCTTAGGCCCTAAGTTACTCGACATGTCGCAATAAAAATTAATATCATTTTTTTAAAAATAAAAAAAAACAGTATATTTCCTGAAGTAGACTAACTTCAAAAAAGAACTGGATACCATAGTCAAATAGCAGATGCTCTTCCACTCATATTGTCCGTTGATGAATACCGTATTATCTCGAGATAGTATTTTGCCAAGACCGGGAATTGCCTAGCTTGGACGGTGATCGGAGTCTGAAATGGGCCTCTTCAATACCCCAGTCACCATAGTAACTAAGGAGTGGGTTTTAGGTGTCCAGTACTTCACCCCCGAGTGCGTGGCGCATGTTTGATCACCATCCGAACAGTGATTAGAAGACACTCAGCCGCATTGTTGTAGACACCTAAAACCCACCCTTCGGCTTCTATGTTTACTGGGGGCATTGAAGGGCCCATTTCAGACTCCGGGCACCATCCAACCTTAAGCAACCCCCGGTCTTGGCAAAATACTGTATAATCCGAGATATGATAATACGGGACCTATCATACCTGTTCAGTAGCAAGTAAAATTGTGATGCTGTAAATCTCAGTATAAAGAACTCGCCTGGACTGGTCGTGCCGCGAAATCAGACCCCCCAACGGACAGAGCTTGCAAACGGGGACAGACAACATAAGCAGCTCCGAACGCCCCCCCAAGCTGGGCCACCCAAAGCTCTGAGGACTGCAGCGCGATCAGTCCTGGAGGGTTCGTAAAACCTGAGATTTTGCGGGTGTTGCAATGTATTGCGCCTGTTGTCCCACCACACTTGCATGCAAGTATTTCAGAACATCACAAGTTTCCTTACCCCTCACCTTATTAGGCCTCCAATTTATTCCTCCTTCTCACAGAATACGGTAGGCAGAAAAGCATCTCCACCTGACTATGGTATTCATTTCCCCTTTAGAGTTAGTCTAACTTTAGATATTAAGAAATATACTTGTACTATTTTTTATTCTTTCCAAATAAAAGGCATTTAATGTACGGTGCCACGGCGAGCAGAGCTTCTAAGCTTTAATCCTAAATGCAGTCCCCGCATGCCAATCCAGAATATATAAGAGCCCCACTGCTCCCACTATCGGTCTGAGTCTATATTGGACCTCACAAGCCTACAGCCAGGACTCTTATAATCCCCCGACGTACAAAGTACCCCCACATTCCTCTCTTAACACTTAACACTTAAGACTTAACACTTCACACCAACTTGAACACCTCAGCACCATGTTCCCACCTGGGCGCGGTAACGACAACATAGACCCAGGCGACATTTATCTGATCAGCGTGTTCGGTACGGACCAAATGATCACAGTAGCAGGAGAAGACCTTTGTCTAAGGGAATATCAGGAGGGTCATCATGACCAAATGTGGATCTGCGAAACGAACTCAGACCAGCGAATTGGCATGCGAAATAGACGCACCAGGTATTTCATGGGCCGAAAGCAAGACAACAAGCTTAAATGTGTTCACCCCCATCTCGATCTTTGGGAGTCGCTTATTTTCACGCGGCTTAGCCTGGGCGGGTATTCAATTAAGGTGAACCTTGATGGCAAACAGGAGAAGCTCGCGCAAATAGAACGTGTCGACAGTAACAGTCCGCACTTGAAGGTTGGGGAGGTGGGCACCCAGTTCGGCCTACACAAGCTCAAGAACCCGGTGTTCAGGCGGTTCGAGTGGGTGATTCCCGGTCGCCTTGCACGGTCGTCGGCACCCTACTACAATGGCGAAGATGCCGATGAGGCCATCAACGAAACCTCAATTGAGTTCCTTAACAACTATGGGATAAAGAACATCATCAGTTTGAACTCCGTAGAGCTATCGCCGCGCCAGAGAGACCAGCTTCATGACGCCAAAATCTCGTATTCACACATTAAGGCCGTGGAGTGTACCGCAATCACACAGGAGCAATTCAACCAGATCCTGTTTGCCTATGTCAAGGCGGAAGTCACGGTCGTCTACTGTGGGTATGGAGGTGGGAGGACAGGGATGGCTATCAGTGCCATTCAACTCTTCCACGGTCGGACCCTAAAGGACAACGATTACAGGGCGAATGGCGTGGAGTGTCCCAGTCAATTAGCAGCATTAAAAGCATTAAGCAACAGAGTCCATCCGTGAGTATCTCCTCCAAACGGTGCTTCGCATTGCCTACGCTCACCCAATTTCAAACAATCCTGAAAACAACAGTGGTCCATCCAACACCCCCGAGACCCGATTGCCACCATATACAAAGCTTGAAAAGTCATAGAAGGCATGGCGACGGGACTATGCAAGGAGGGAGGAATTACGCATAGATGATATGCGGCAGTGTTCTGAGACCGCTGAGGAAGGGATTGTGCGATCATCGTTCAACCCACACTAGAAAAGCTGTTAGAAGATAACGGTGAATGTAAAGTCTAATAAGAGTTGGGAGGTCATGTAGAATGATCACGTGGGGGGGTAACGAAAGACACCTTTTACCATATATTAAGATGGAGTACGCTATACTGCTAATTAAGCTTCTTGTACGCTTTTCACTTTTCTCTTAGGCCCTACTCGACATGCCATAAAAATTAATGTCTTCTTTTTTCCCTTAAAAAAAAACTATCTAACGCAGGCTAACTGCGAAAAAGAAATAGATACCATAGTCCAAAAGCAGATACTCTTCCACTCGTACTGTCCAAAAGAAAAAAGAAGTTGTAAATGGATACCTATATTACATATTAAGTAGCAAGTAAAACTGTGATGCCCAAAATCTCAGGTATAACAAACTCACCTGGACTGGTCATGCAGCGAAATCAGACCCTCCAATTGACAGAGAGCTTACAAACAGGGCCGGATAACATAAGCAAGCGCCTTTGGGCGCTCTCTTCAAGTTGGGCCATTCAAAAGTCTGAAAACTGCTGCACGATCAGTCCTAGAGAGTTCATTATGCAAGTATCATACCTGAGATTTTGTGGGTGTTGCAATATGTCGCACCTGGTCCCACCACCCTTGCATGCAAGTATCCCAGAACATCACAAGTTTCCTTACCCCTCCCTATTAGGCCTCCAATTTATTCCTCCTTCTCACATATCAGACAGAAAGGCATCTGCTATCTGACTATAGTATCCGTTTCCCCTTTCAAGTTAGTCTACTTTAGAGAATATTATGAAATATACTAGCTTTTTATTTTATTTTTCAAAAAAAAAGGCATTTAATGTATGGTGCCAGGGCGAGCCTCTAAGCTTTTGATCCCAAGTGCAATCCCCACATTCAAATTCAGAGTATAAGGGGCGTACTACTCCCACTACCGGTCTGAGCCTATATTGAACCTCACAAGCCTACAACCTAGACTCTTATAATCTCCCGACGTTCAAAGCACCCCCACATTCTCTTAATTAACACTTAACACCAACATGTTTCCACCTGGACGCGGTAACGACAAGCTAGATGCAGGCAGCACTTATCTGATTAGCGTGCTCGGTACGAACGAAGTGCTCGCAGCGGTAGAAAAGGACGTTTGTCTACGGGAATACCAGGAGGGTCACCGGAGGCAAATGTGGACCTGCGAAACAAACTCAGACCACCGAATTGGCATGCGCAACAAATTCACCAGGCTTGTTCTAGGTCGGGGGGAAGGGGGCAAGCTTATATGCGCTGTACCCCACTTCCGCTCTGCGGAGTGGCTTACTTTCACGCGGCTTAGCCTGGGTGGGTATTCATTAAAAGTGCATCCCGATGGTAATGATAAGCTCGGACCAATACAACGTGTCAATGGCACCAGACCGCAGTTAAAGGTTGGGGAGATGTGCACCCAGTTCGGCCTACATAAGATCAAGAACCTGGTGTTTAGACGATTCGAGTGGGTGATTCCTGGTCACCTTGCACGGTCTTCCGCTCCCTACTACAATGGCGAAGATGCCGATGAGGCCATTAACGAAACCTCAATTGAGTTCCTTAACAACCATGGTATAAATAACATCATTAGTTTGAACTCCGTGGAGCTATCGCCGCGACAGAGGGGCTGGCTTCGTGCCGCGAAAATATCGTATTCACACATCAAGACCGTAGAGTGCACGGCAGTGACACAGGAGCAATTCGATCAGATCTGGAATGCCTATAACGAGGTGGGAGTTACGGTCGTCTACTGTGGATACGGAGATGGGAGGACAGGGATGGCCATCAGTGCCATTCAACTCTTCCAGGGCCGGGCTCTAGACGACAACGATTTCAGGGCGAATGGCGTGCAGTGTTCCAGTCAATTGGCCGCATTAAACGCATTAAGCGACAAAATCAATGGGTGAGTATCTCTTCCAGACAATGCCTAGCATTGCCTAAGCTGACCCTACTTCGAATAGTGTTGAAAGCCAGAGTGCCCCATCCGACACCCTCGATATTCGACCACCACCACCATACACAACGCCTAAGAAAAGCGAGAAGTGATAGAATGCATGGCAATAGGATTATGCAAGGAGGAAATAGTGGGAGGAAGTACGCATGGGTGATATGCGGCAGTGACCTGAGGCAGTGGAGGAAGGGATTGTGCGATCATCGTACGACCCACACTAGGAAAGCGGTTGGAAGAAGATAGCTGCGGATGCGTGGATACAGTCGAGGCGGCAAAGCCTGATGAAAGTTTTGAATGCTCGATATTAGGATGGAGTACGCTGTACTGCCAATCAAATTCCCTCTACACTTTTTTCATTTTTTCCCAATCTTTAATGGTTTCAGGATGCAATCACGATATTTGACTATAATGATACTAGTTCACGACATGACCTAAAACACACGCATCCCTACCCTCTCCACCGCCACCCAATCCTAGAATCCCTCCAGTCTGCAACTGCCCACACAATCCCCTCCCAAAACCATGCATGCGGAAAAGGATATAGTATAACAACCACCAGTACGTGCAGTACCAACAAAAGATATCAAAAACAACCGAAAAAGACCAATTTCACGAGACTCACCCAGCCCGGGTATCCCAGCCCCCAGCGAGTGCATATCTAGTAGCCGGACGGGTGGTGTGACCAGAATAACGCAGTACAATCCTGGCTCGAACTGGCTAGAATACAGTGCACATCGCCGGGGGAGCTCCGCCCGATCCGAGCGACCCATGGGAGTGAGCCCCATTGCAGGAGCACGGAGGGCCAGGCGAAAAGGAGTACTGTAGCAGACCCGGCGGCGGTTCTCCGCTTCCCATAGCTACAATATGTACAGTAAGCACGAGCACGGCTAAGGATGATGGAATAACTAAGGTAGCATGGTGCCAACAGGGTAACTTTAGATCTCACAATGATGTCCTTTCCACTATCTTATGAAGCTCGAAATTCCGCTGTTGTTTTACCGTGTGATTGCCTTCTCGATTGTGAGGGCGGAGAACGGAGTCTAGAAAATCGAGCAGAGTCAGCTCGTAAACTACTTTTACGTCAGCAAAGATAGGATCCCAAGACACCCCATAGAGGCATCTGATGGAGTAACCCCATCGTGGGATGTCATGCTAGGGCATCTAGTTAGCAGGCAAGTGGAACTATCACCATGCCAAGGGTGACTAGTGTTTGTGCGGTAGAGAGCCCACTGTGCGAGTGGCTACCACAAACTATATTTAGTCCTAGCTGCGTTCTCTTTCTCTCCACAGCGAACAATAACAACAATCATCATTCTAGACACATCGAATAGCGGACACACTTCAGTTTTCCTACCACCTGCGTTCCGGGCCTCTTCTCATGGCGCTCGCCTCACGGCGGTGCTTGTACGGCGGCAGTTGTCCCTGCGCACGACTAGACCTCCATCAGCATCCAGGGTACCACTTTCGGTCCCCCCATCATAAGATATCACTCCTTGTTAAATTATATCATCCTGCGGGCTCAAGCATCTCAGGTTCTAGATACGACGGGGCTTCAAACTCATAAGTACGTATATACAAGAAAGGTAGTGTTATAAAATGTACAGTCCCCAATCAATCAAATCCAATTCATCTCAATCTTCTCATGGACCTCCACGGACGCCATGCTATTTCTATCAGTCCCTTGTCTGGTACTGCTCCCACCACCATTGCTACTGCTAGCGCGGACGCTCCCACGATGACTAGGACCCGGCACTGCAATCCCAACTCCCTCCAACATACTTGTAAGACTACTTCTGTCATTCCTATGTTGGCATTAGCATACCATTCTCCCCACACAGCACTCCAATAAATCTCAGGGGGGGGGATAGCCACATACTCTCCGCTAGCTGGCAACTCGAATGGATTCCCATTACTATCCCTATCCCTAGTATGCACTGGCACGCTTCCGGGCAATTCCAACGCAGCCCTATTTCTACCTTTGCCCAGGCTACCCAATAACTCCTGGAACGCGTTCAGCGGCATGCGTGTTGTGGGCTCCAACTCCGCTGTGTGGATCCCTTCGAGGCGGAGGCGATTCGCGCCCGCTCTTCTGATCTTGTAGACTTGTATCGCTGCAAAGGTGACGAATAAGAGGAGTATTGTGGAACCGATAGATATGCCGATTATGGCTTGTTTGGATAGTGGAGTTGGGGAGGAGGGTGGTGGGGAGATGGTGGTGGTAGAGTTTGTACTATTGGTGGAGCCGGGAGGCGAGAGGAGTTGTTGGTTGAATACGGCTTCGAGGCCACCAGTCCAATTTGATTTAGGGGATATTACGGTAGCGGCGCCGGTTTCACTGGTGGTATTCATCGTCAGCACTTTCGATTTTCTCATAGAAAAAGAGGAGGGCGGGGAAAATACATACTTCCCTCCAATTCTGGAAGAAATTAAGGATGAAATATTATATTTTTCGGACTCTGGATTGAATGTATCTGTCCACGTCATATTCACCATATCGAAGAGCGCTACTCCATTGGGCTCCCAATCACAGGGCCCAGGGACTCCGAGCCTTGCTTTGTGCCCGCCGATGGTCATCATCATTCGGTTTCCCACCACATGGCAGGTGTGTGCTTCGCGCTCGTCACTACCGGGAAATATGCTTATCCATTCGAAGCTTGGGAGGGAAAGGATGTAGACGTCGTCGTATTTGTTAATTCCATCCCAACCGCCGTACATGTAACTATTATCATTGACATGTCAACATACGTCAGGGGGAGGTCAGCTGGAAGATGGTGATTACATGTTCCAACTCGTCTTATCTGGTGCCGGGGCACTGACAACGCAGAAATCAAATCTTGCTGGGGGTATTGTACCGGTTGCGGTCTGGTTGTACCACCCTTTGCCCCCAGTATCTAGAAATTGGATATCAAAAACGCTTATTTGACTCATTGGTGGCTGGTATGTGTCAGCACGGGTATGATTCTGAGCCGACTAGATTTAGACTCACCAAAGATCCTAATATCGCTCAGTCAGTTGCTGCGCTTCGTCAAGATCACTCGATCCCAGGGACAAACCTCTGAATCTATCGTCCGCGATCCCCGTTGGCTTTATTGACCCCCCCAACAACACCAAGATCCCCTTCTTCCCAATTTCAGGAATATATATCATCTGAGCATCCGCCCTCCCAGCCCCAACCAGGTCCGTGGGTAAAGCCCTTGCGCTCCCATTCTTAAGATCAAACACATAAAACTCATTGGAGAAATTTATCGCTGTAGAATTCTGCGTATCTGGACTCGTGCCGTTATCAGTCTGTCCGCCATAGTAAAATGCCAACCCTTTGTCCTCGGCAACAGCGCTTGCACCGTTTGATAGCCTAGGCACTTTCCTCCCATCACTTGACTTCAGCGGTTGGGGTGACCATTCTAAAGATAGCGTGTCGAAGCGCCACAGTACTGTGTCTTCTGTTTTCGGGGACTGATAATCTATGAACGAGTCGTTGAGACGGCTGGTTGACCCACCGTAGAGGTATAAGGAGTCCTGGTATGGCCAGAGCGCCCCTCGGGAAAGGGCCGGTGGGGCATTACTGTTTGAAGGTACTCGTTGGCCCGCATCAAGGATCTCAAAGGGCATGGTGTCCCTCCAGCTCCACCTCTCGCTCAGTGGGAGGGAGATGAGATTTTTGTCTGGTGATCGTCAGTAGGAACAATACAGCAAAGTGGAGTAGAGAAAGGAGATATACTAAATCCTACTGGGTTGTTTCCGGCTTTTTGAGAATCCTTATCTCGAGTTTTGGCGTCCCAGAATACCTGAGCTCCCCCATCAATGTACAACTTTCCATTCAGAATGGCCGCTTCAACATCGTTAACTGCGAGAATACATGACATAAATAAGGCAACCACAAGACGATGGCTTACATTGATGGTCCCACCGACTGCATAAATTCTTAACAGGGTCAATATCCTGACCATCCGCGCTCAACACAAACAGAGCCCCAAATACTAAAGAGCGAACCAGGTTGGCAACCCCAATATCTTGGAAGCCCACCATGATAATTTGTTGCTCAACAACAGTGAAATACCCGGTTGAAATAAAAGAATGACGGCTACGCAGAGCACCGGTATAGTTAAGGTAGATCGGGCCCACCAAAGGGGAAGAAATGAAGAAAGGAGGGGGGGGAGTGATCAGGGCATAGAGGCTTTAAACAATGTGGAATCGCTCCTCCTTCGTTTGATGCTAGAGAGTTCATGCTGGATAAGCTTGTGATCTCAGCTGTATAAAAAGAATCTCGGTAGTTTCCCGCGCTTGCTTATGCCCAGACCAAATTCAGCAGATACCAAGTATCACACAGAATACATCCACCAAGTGAGCCGTCCCGGCGATAAAACCTGACAGATGCAGATGTTCCGAATGCGAGGGAAATCCCATTGCCGTACCGGTATTCTTAGCGAAATCTGCGTAGGAGGCAATAGTAACAAATTTTCGCAGGGCTAGGTAATTAAAAGATTACTCATGCACAATACTTGATAAAGAGGTGAGAAATCTCCACAATATTATCCTCTGTCTTGCACTTTAGTTTGCCGAATAGCTAACGTGAGCGTAGTAATATTGGGCAGAAGAGCGATCAGTATCTACTTCTATTTTAGTGGTTGCGGCAGCGTTTCGAGTGATTGGCTCCTGTAGCGCCCAAGGGGCATTCTAGAGTTTGACAGGCTTATGTGGTTACCCCTTTGAGGTGGTTGTAGGAGCACAAGTGCCCCTAAAGAGTTTAGTTTGATGTTCAATTCCATTTCTCCAGCTCAAAGAGTCTGGATTCTCATGCCCGGCTTCAAAGTTCCCATCCCTCGAAACCAGGCCCCCCATTCCGCTTAACGGTCATCACCGCGTCGCATTACAGAGAATCAGAGCACAGCGGCGAAGTGATTGAGCCGAGCTCATCTAATCGGGGGAGTAATACCATAGCTTCACACTCTCAGAGGTCCATCCCACTCCCCTACTATTATCTCCTTCGACCATTATCCTCAATATCCACTGTAGCCTAACGCTATATCCTAGTACAACATAATCAAACTAACAAGAATCCCAATAAAGACCCTTCGGGCTACCCACTTGACCTGCCAGGCCATAGAGTAATGTCTTCATAGCCAGCTCTACCTCGGTCTTTAGTAATGCTCTATTAAAGTGAGAAAGGTCTTGTGCTGGTTTTTGCTTTGAGTCTAAGCACCCAGTGTCTGTAGGCGTAGCACTCCGCGGTGTCATAAACCCGGGATCTGTTGCAAAGGTGGTTTGACTAATCTCAGATTCGTAGCCCTCTTCGGTCCCCGACCCGTACTGAACAGTTTCACCCCTAGTACTTTGGTAGCTGGATCGCCCTAGGCTATGCCCTCCCGTGAAATCCCAGCCAGGACTAAATGGACTCAAGGCTCCAGAACTACCTGAAACCTCTCCACGATGCATCCCCTCTTCAGTTGCAGTGATGAACGACTCGCGATGTGTCGTAGGAGTTAAACAAGTGACCTTCACTTGTCCTACGTTTCTTAGGCTAGTCAGAGGCTGGGGCGCGGGTGTGGAGAGAGATTTGGAGGATAGGCATGGGTTCGGCGTAGGTATCTGCAATTTCCTAGATTCTGGTGTTTCTACCAGCGTAGCCACCGAGCCCTGTTCAACCAACGGCGCTTGTGGTAAAGAGGGCTTAGATAGTACCGCATCTGCCTGGCTTTCCAGTCGCAGGCGCCACTCAGATCCAACGCCCAACGAGCACCATTCAGGTCCAACCTGAGCCCCCAACGAGCTATCCCGGGCCCCTAAAGCAATTCCTATCTCACTATCCCGTGGATTTTGCGGCACTACCGATCCTTTTTTAGCCGGCATCGGATCTGAATGCGAGGATCCGGCTCCAGTCCCCGTTCCCCGGGCGAGTGAGGTAGACCCGTCCAAGGGGCCATTTGGGGAACCCGGTTTCGATTTTATTTCTCGACTTCTGACTTCTGTATCTGCTTCCTGGAACCTCCCACCGAACTTCTCTGGGGAAATAGTGAACGGGGTTGCCGCAGAGTGCGGCTCTTGAGAGTTGCATTTTATGCCGAGTTCCTGGTGCTGGCGATCCAAGTCGAGACCCGGATCCGCAGATATGACCTTCCTTCCATAATCTCGCCCATTATCCACCACCACCCCCTCCTCACCACCTTCCTCCCTTTTTTGCAACACATCACCCAACATCTCCTCAGTCTGTTTTAATAGGGTTATGATAGCACCTTGCCGTGAAAGAGCATGGCTTGGGCTGAGCAAAGCATCCTCTCTCCTGGGTTTCCCCGCCGAGTGCTTGGGAACGATTATGGCGTGATAGTTTAGTTTGGAGGCAATACAGTTATTGCCGTTGAGGGGAGCTTGAGTATATGTCAGGATCCGAACATCCGCATTGAAGAGAGCTCGACAGTTGTCTGCCCAATGTAAGCCCCAGAGGTCCAGTAAGAAGTATGGAACACAACATACCCAATACCTGATCACGATAATACAGACAATCCATGACCCTGTTACCCACCCCCGTCCAGGGAAATGATTGGTGTTGGATAGATAGGAATGTGGGAATTTATGCGAATAAGCGCAGGACAATGGATATAAACCAGTATACTCCGGCCCGAACTGTCACAGACGTCCAAAGCGAATTCGGGTTTTGGTTGGTGTAGTAAAGGATTTAAAGAGTAAACGAAAGAATCAAAGAACGAAGGGAACTGCAGCACGGCACACCGAGTCCGAAGAGCGATGACCGTCCAGCCTTTTTCTAATGTTTGCCTCTTCAATCTTTTCCCTTTTTTTTGCCCCCCCTCAGATATGCACCAACGGGCTGAACCCGTATTACAGAGGCAATAATAAGCCGGAAAGGGGAAGGGAAAAAAGCCCCAATTGTTGGACCTGTTGGTGTTAAACCCGTCTGCGTAGCCAATGATGATGTTTCCCGTGGGTCACTACAGCCATTGCGCAAGACAAATGAGACACCGCAGCCTCGGATATGAACCCTGACGGCAACAAAGACTGGCTTTAAAATATCATAGAAAGCTGAATGTGCACGAATAGACATCAGACCTTCACCCCAACCATTATCCATCATCTGCAATACTGACAGCTCGATTTTCCCCAACGGCGGCTTTCGACAATTCGCTGATCTCCAGCATCTGCTGCAGACAAGCAGAACATCCATCAATAATCCAATGGAGCAGGAACAAAAAAAGGACCAACCTCATATTATTATATCGCTAACAACGCAAGCAGCCCTACGATGGCCGGCACTGGCAATAGATCCGGCAACCTATGATGCCCCCACCAAACACCGCGATGATGGCTGATGCCCTTTTGTGCCGCAATAGATTAAAATCGTTAAGCGATACACGGGAAGAGGCCCGAATCATTATTTATCAGGAACAGAAAGGTGTGGGTGGTCAGAGAGTTTCCTGTCCCGCAAACCGACGAGCAAATGCGGACTTGGAAAAATTCATAAAAGTTAAACCTGGACGAGAAGCCATAATTTAGATATGGTGGGGCCAAGTGTTTGTTGAACTGCTCCCGCGCCACCTATTCGGCTGTGCTTGGCTGTTACTCATGTAGAGTCCTGGAATCCCACACGCCTACGGTGGGCAAAGCCCTCGGACTGAGGGTTGACAAGAAACAAGAATCTTAGTGGGGAAACGTGCCGACGCATTCCAGTGTTATGGTGCTTCGGCTTTTGGCAGAGAAATTGATTCGTGTTTGATGGATTCTTGAACGATTGATGTATTCCGTATGGGATGCGAAGAGAGCTTATACGCTGTACCAGTACTGTACATAAATCATAGGATGATAGCCTAGCCTTTTTTCCCCCCCTCCCCCCTCCCCCCTCATAGGAAGCATGATATTACGCACTCTGAAGCAGTCGGATGCAGAGGCGATTTGTCGTGTTCAGAGGAAATATCGGATCAAGTGGAGCAACATCACGAGGGAGTTTGACGATCTAGGTAGAGAGGAAGTAGGGCGGATGCTAACTTATGGGGATTAGGCAGTTCAGTTCAGCGCAATGGCGACCAAAATCGAGTGATGCCTCAAGTCATGTGGTGAGGATACCGGTATTATGGTATGATATATCGCATATGTTGAGAAGACACGAGGCGAGGGTTTCCTCCCGGCGCCATATTGTGCTGTAATTTACGTAAGTTGGTCTGCGATTCTAGTCTATACAGTTTCAATGGATTCTACCGTGCTTGCACTTACAGCCTGGCCGTCCTCAGGTTTATTGGCCCAGTAGGCTCAACTTGGGATAACAACCGATGAGCTGGGGTATCATGGTGCCGTAGACTCCACCGTGCGGCGGCGCGTCCACTGCAGGGCCCAAATGTTCACCAAAACTTATTCCTGGGTGTCAGCCCCCCCAGAATCATCGGGCGGAAGTCAATTCGGTTGGGCTTCCAAAATTGGAGCAGCCCTGTTCTAGTTCTGCCGCTCCAGGGTTTGCTCCCCCCCTGCACTTGTCTTGCTGCAGCACCCTGCCGCCACGCAGACCTCAACCCAGCTTTTTTTCCCTCCCCCCTTTCGATTCGACACGAAGTTTTGTTGTCCACTCCTTCTTATTCTCCGCCCTTCTCCTCTTCTGTGTGAGAAAACTTGACGCTCGCTGAATTGCCTCTCCTTTTTCTCTTTCCCCTCATCATTCCCATCTCTGTCTCCTCGTTAAGCACCGACGACACATTACTCCACCTGTTTTTGCAGCTCGTCACAAGCTCCTATATCTACATAATCAAGCAATCTTTTCATCATGAAGGGTACCTGCAGCTTTCCAAACTTGTTTCCCCGGGAAAAAGGAGAAAATTATTGGCTAATATTGTTTGATTGAATAAAGCCCTTATTCTTGTTGGCGGCTTCGGTACTCGTCTACGACCTCTTGTATGAATTTTCCTTGTCCATCAGTCCAGCCTTCTATGGAACCATTCGTCCCATAAACCCGTATTATCCCGTTATCCCTTTTTTATCCTGATACTGTCTCAGTCGGTGCAGAATAGACGGCAGTTGCCGTAGAGCTATGTAGTCTGCCGAAATATGTGGGTTACTGACTATGGCGACCGGAATGTTGTATTAGACTCTCACTCTCCCGAAACCCCTGGTCGAATTCGGAAACAAACCTATGATTCTCCATCAAGTCGAAGCACTGGCTGCGGCTGGTGTCACAGACATCGTTCTGGCTGTCAATTACCGCCCAGATGTCATGATTAGCGTCTTGAAGAAGGTAACCTAACCTTCATTGGCTCTTTCAGGGAATGCCCTATCGACTATGCTGACTAGACTTACCGAGACAGTATGAAGAAGAGTATAAAGTATCGATTACCTTCTCCATCGAGTCCGAGCCGTTGGGGACAGCTGGTCCTCTGAAGCTTGCAGAAAAGATTCTTGGGAAAGATGATTCCCCGTTTTTTGTCCTCAACTCAGATGTTATTTGCGATTATCCCTTCCATCAACTTGCCGACTTCCACAAATCACACGGCCAAGAAGGGACTATCGTGGTTACAAAGGTCGAGGAACCCTCCAAGTATGGTGTAGTGGTTCATAAGCCAGGCCACCCGTCAAGAATCGATCGCTTCGTCGAGAAACCCATTGAATTTGTTGGCAACAGAATCAATGCCGGTATCTACATCCTCAACCCCTCTGTCTTGAATAGAATAGAGCTTTGCCCCACATCTATTGAGCAAGAAACCTTCCCTGCCATTGTTAAAGATGGCCAGTTGCATTCCTTTGACCTTGAGGGATTCTGGATGGACGTAGGCCAACCCAAAGACTTCCTTACCGGAACCTGCCTCTACCTCTCATCTCTTACCAAGAAGAACTCGAAACTCCTCGCACCTGCAACGGAGTCGTTTGTTTATGGAGGTAACGTCCTCGTCGATCCATCAGCGAAAATTGGGAAGAATTGTCGTATTGGGCCAAATGTCACAATCGGGCCGAACGTCATTGTTGGTGATGGTGTAAGAATCCAGAGATCCGTCATTCTGAAAGAGAGTAGGATAAAGGATCATGCTTGGATCAAGAGCACCATTGTTGGTTGGAACGGTACCGTAGGAAAATGGGCACGCCTGGAGAATGTAACTGTTCTTGGTGATGATGTCACAATTTCCGACGAAGTATACGTAAATGGTGGCTCGGTGTTACCGCACAAAACGATCAAGACCAATATTGATAGTGCGTTACCTATTTGAAATTTCCGATGAGAATCTGCTTTACTGACTTTAATTTTCAGTTCCCGCTATTATCATGTAAAAGCGCCCATCGGCTCTTGGCTTCATGCGACTTTGAGGCGGTTCCTCAATTCCTTGGATTTGGACATTAGGGAGTGCAGTCCCAACTTTTCTGTTTTGGATACGGTTAACATTATTTAATCAACTTTTGAAGGTGAAAATAGTTCAACGACTGAACGAAGGAAGAAAAATAATTGTATAAAATTGGGCATTTTCTATTTGTTCGTTACCATTGTGGTCCCCAGAGATGTTGCTGATTTGGAAAGACAATTTCGGACGTAAATAATCGGAAGAAGATTTTGAACAATAAAACAGATCCCAAGTCATGGAGCATGATGTAATTAACAGGGAAGCGGATTCGGACTCTCCAACACTCGGGTAGCCAGATGTAAATTACCGGTGCCGTGGTTAATGCCAGATAAAGGATACACTATGCTCGATAAATGAGGTGTATTCATGTCGCTGGGTCGAAATCGCCCTTTTTCGGGGGGCGACAAACCAAAAGGGCGCGGCTCCAATCCGGTTGCATGAGTCAGGCTTGGTGTGAGTGAGTTGGTCACGAGTTATCACCCGTTGATCGGCGCCACGGGATGACCGTGGGGGCCTTTTCAAACCTTGGCTAGCCTAGGCATCCTACACCGGAGTCCCCGCCACAGCAGCACTGAAAGCACGACTTTGTGCAGATGGGCGAGGAAACAATAGAGGAGAAACTAATCCCAAGAACACTTATGCCTTTGTTCGCCGCCCACCCCCCCTCTCCTACTCCATGCCTTCTTAAATCCTTTTACCCATCGGCATTGCACCAATTCTGCATTGCATCAATTCAGGCGAGCCGTCCAAGTACGATAAGCTCAAGCTACCGTAACAAAAAGTAAGCCATGCTTACTATATACATGGTTGGAAGATTTGTCATGGAGGGAAGGAAGGATGGAGGGAGGGAAAAAGGGGGGGGTATGCCGAGGGAGGAAGGAACGAAGCCTTGTTTTTTTTATATATTACCACCCCTCCCCCCCATCCCCCACCTCCGTCATAGAAAGCCGGCGGGTAATAATGCCATTAAATTTTGAGGGGTCAGAAATTCTGGGGGAATTTGGAATTTCTGCGGGGCCGATTCTCCTCCTGGGTTTGTTGGTGTGTGAAGGGGAAGAGGGGGAGAACCCTCTAGTACTGTATAATATATGATACATGCGTGTTGTGAGTTGCGAAGAGGGGAAAAGAAAGAGGAGGAAAAAAGCAGATGACGCCGCCCGGATGATGATGATGGAAATAAAGGAAAATGAAATGAAATGACTCCGCCATGCGCAATGAGTAGTAAAGTAAGCAAAGGGCAGGAAGGAGATGTGAAAAGTATTGTATGATACATATTTCCCCCGGTGATCGGTCATGGGGGATCACCCGGTGATGGATGGATGGATGGGATCACTGGTAGTGGAGGGAGCCGGGGGGGAGAGAGAAGGAAAGCTGTATACATAATGCACAAGAGGACCCATGGCATGTGGGTCCGGCTGGGGGGGTGGATTAAAGATAAGGTATAAAGAGGTAGGGTTATGTGAGATTAAAACGTTGAGCCGAGTTTTCCTCCACGTCGGCAGCATGCCTACTCCCGCCGGTTCCCTCCTCCTCCTCCTCCTCCTCCTCCTCCTCCTCCTCCTCATCACTATCCCTCACAGCGACCAATCCCCCATCCTCATCATCATCACCGCTCGACTCGGCACTGTCCCTGGGAGGCACGGGCGTCCACGTGCCATGGGGCCCCCTATCATGCGCAAGGCTCGGGAACGTGGGCTCCTGCCTTCTCAAACCCGTGAGTGGGGAGTTCGGGTTCGAGCTGAAGTTGTCGAACCAGTTGTCGCCGCCGGGCGTGGCAGAGCGTATGGTGTTCCTGCTCTCGACATTACGGGACGTAAGCGTGGAATCGGCGCGCGACTTCTTGCGGCGGAGGAAGGCGCGGAAGGCCGGGATGCAGAAGCATATGTGGGCTACGAGCGTCTCGATCGCAGACCACAGGATCACTCGGTGCAGCGAGCGGACCCAGGTTTCGGGCGTGCTGGATGTGTGTCGTGAGGTGTAGGTGAAGAGAGCTAGGAAGCGGAGGAAGCTGGCGAAGATACTGAGAAATCCGAGGAGATAGATTGTTATGAAGCCGTACTTTTCGCGCGGGGTGAGTTTTAGGGTGGAGATTATGGAGAGGGGGATGAATGATACTGGGGTTTGGTGGGGTTAGTGTACGTGAGTTATGGAAGGGGGTGAGGGTATATATATAGAAAGATGGTAGGGGGAGGTAGATTAGATAGGCATACTGAGTAAGTCTGTCCCAATATTAACCCAAGAAGCAGCAATGATCCAATCCCGCTCCGTAAGCGGAGAACAAAAGTTATCTTCAGTAGACCTAAATATTTCCCATAAATACGGAAAGAAGAAGAAAAAAACATTTCCACAAAAGCCCGTCAGCAACCTCGGCATCCAAAAGCAATTCCGACTGCCGGGTTTTGGAGAAGGAAGGAAGTCAGGGGGCAGGGGAAAGTGTATAAATAAATCGATAAATGAAAGCGCACCAATTCCGACCAATGGGTCTACACCACATCATCTGGGTCACTAGAATCCCTGCCAATGATACTAGTGTGGTCGCTGTTGCAGCGCAGAGCAGTCTCCGAGACCCTTGGTTCAGGGTGGGTAGCAGGTCGTAGTAGAGACATAGGAATGCACCTTTGAGTTCCCAGAGATGAAGCGTGTACGATATTGATGCCCAGAAGCTTCTCTAAATAGTATTTAGGCGGACGGAAAGCGAGCGCACGCAGGAGGATTAGTACCTTTTCGTTTTCTCGTTTAAAGAAGTGGGGGGGGGAGGCATGTGCTTTTAAGGATTGGAGGTATCAGAATGATACCCTCAGGCCCAATTCCTCTGGGAAAATGAAGATAAAGGTATCACGAGAAATGAGCTCCCCAGAGCCCCCGGTAGATGGTTGAATAATCTTGTGAATAGCCCCAAAAGTTGGGAACAAAAGAGAAGGGTGGGGAAATAAAAAAGAGACCAACCTTCAAATACGGAATCCCCGGCACCATAACCCAGTCCTCTGGTTTCCCCTCCTCCACCTTCTCCATAAGCTCCTCAGCAGCATTCCACCCCCAGAGCACAACCTGAACAGTACTCAACAGCGCAACAACCACCAGAAAACCCTCTCCAATAGCCTTAACTCCCCACTTTGTCACTGCAGCCCTCCTCCCCCTCCTCTTCTCCCCGCGCAGGTTAATGTACAGGCGCATAGCCGTGAGCGCAGGAATCGTTACTCCCGCAACGATGAGTATGCCCAGTACGCCGTTGACTCCGATACGTCCGTGGCCCCCCATCCTGTACGGCGGTCGCTCACTTACTCACCACTCTACCGGGTAGAGCAGGTATAAGTATGTGTGAATCCAGATGGGCAGAGTGGGAGAAGAAATTAGGGATGGGGGAAAAAAGAATGGAAAAGGAAGGAAGAAGAGAGAGTGAAGAAGAGAATGAGCTCTCGAGAGTTGTCCCCACGTACCGTCGACATGGTCTGGACGTGTTTTGGGGGTGGGTGGGGTGAATAAACCTATCCGTCTAGCTAGCCACGGAGGGGCCGGGGGGAGGGGGGTGGAGGGGAGGTTACGACAGGGGGGCTACTGTGATTACTCTACTGGGCTGGTTCCTGGATATACAAGGATAGGACCTATTCCGGTGAAAGAGCAACTGCAACATGAGATGGAGATCATGGAATGATTTCTTTTTTTCTCTTTCCTTTCCTTCCCCTACTTTTCCATCACTTTTGTTGCCGAGGCCGAGTGGCGGCTAATATTCCATATCTAATGTTACGCAGGTATGATACTATGTGCTCGAGTATGCATGTCACTGTGCAGTGTAGAAGTGAGAATGGAGGGTGAGGTGATCTACCGGTATTTGATTTTGTGGTGGGAGTGAGAGAGAGGGTGTTCCACATTTAGGGAGGAAGTAGAAGGAAAGAATGGATGAATGGAGAAGGGAGCACGACAGAAAAAAAACAAAAAACAAGTTAGCTATCGTAGTGAATTTGTGCAAAGGTAGATTAGGAGGACATGAAAAACAGTAAAGAAAAAACAACTCAACCTTGAGCGCCACACCCGCGCAATAGGCGTTTACGGGTTGTCGAGTGTCATGAAGCAAATAATTGTTTCAACCTTAAACTTTTTCCCCATCATGGCCATGAAGCAACGATAGCAGGAGAGGAGGGGGTGAGGAGCGAGTGTGGTGCCAGACGGATGGTACTATGGGATAGGTAGATGCGGTAAGTAGAGGGGAACGGTAGCAGTCTATTTGTAGGAGGTTAGGGTGAGCTTCCCACGCCTTGTACTCCCGGCGGGATTAAGTCCTCGGGGAACAGGAGCTGCCACAATCCCCCGCAAAATTCAACCATCATGGTAGCCACAATGGCGATTACAATTGCAACCATAAGTATAAGGACTATTAATACTAAGGCCTGCATATATGTGTCCCTCCCTCTCTCCAGGAGCGCGGGATCCGATAACGGGGCCTCATCCCGACTGTGGCATTGACTTGAATCGTAGTGGTATTGCGATAGTTGAGGAATTGTGGTTGCGCCGCAGTGCTAGAATTTGATCTCGCCGCGAGTAGCTCCTTCTCCACATTGGGAAGCTAACAAGCTTCCCTGGTCAAGGGGGGGGGGGAAGAAAGAAGCTGTGATGGAAAATTTCCCCTGGAATTAGTAGATGCTTACAGAGAAAACCTGTCATCACTCGATACTGTCGATCATGATCCAGCTGGAAACGATAGAGCTGCATCCACTACAGGATAATGCTACAAGTATCGAAAGCTCAGTGGTATAGTAGAGCATATACAAATAGCGAGCATCTGATGTGAGACCTGAAATTCCAGGCGCAACTATCCATCCGATTGGAGGAGAAGTGACACAAACTCAGCTATCGTGGTCTGGGAGGAAAAAAAAGAAAGCAAGAAAGAGGGAAGAAAAGCTTGAGAATTCAATCCTCCCTCACAGCGATTTTGCACTTCAATATCACCTGCCTCTCACTCCCTACTCACACAGTACCGGCGCGCGGAGCGGCTGTTCGAATATTGCCTAGCGCCAACCAACTATATATTCCCTACCTACTCTTCATAGAGGTTACTTGTGCTCGGGTACAGTACTGCGCAGATACCGGTAGGGTTCCTACCTTGCTACTAATATCAACCATGTAAACAGCACAGTAGCACTGCCCAGGAACTAACAAAAAGAATGGAAACCTTAACCACGAATAACCATAACCTACAGCGAAGCATCAGCATAGCACAGTAACTGCCGCGTATCATACCAACGCAGATCTTCAGCCGCTGCGCTCAGCGCCAAAGATCTCCATCGATATGGACCGGGTCAAAGCGCACTTTACTCCCATACCATACCATGTCGTGCTGCTACCCTGCACCATCTTTTACTTACTCGAGTACTACACTGCATGCTCCCTACCTCGCGTTATTGGGCAAATGATGCTTCAGCGCAGCACGACACCCCCGCTCGCTGCCAAGTACGATACCGGTAGGTGCTACGCAAAAAGGGTAGTGATAGGAGAGTAACTTAAGTGCGATGAAACCTCTGCCCTATGGAAAAGTCACATTACTGGAATGCGCCGGGGGGTTGGAAACTTAAGCTGAAACAAGGAAGGAAGAGCCTCACTCGGTTATCTTTCTTTTTCTTTTCCCCCGTGACTTGCCCCTTTCCCTGCGCATCGAGGTGGTGGGTGAATTTGTTGGTGAAGAGAGGAGGGGAAGGAAGGGGGCGCCGAGTTGTAATGTGCAACGGGGAGGGTTTGGTTGGTTGGGTGTGGTTAGTTGGGTCGCGGTTTGTTAGGGTTATTGTGGGTTTTCCTACGAAATGGTTTCCAGTTGGTGATACAATGTCTATCATACAAGTACTCGAGTACTCGAGTACAAGCACTCGCACTGCGGCGGGGGCTCGGGAAGTTTTTTTTGTCTAGGCAGTGCGGCAGCGCTTTCTTAGGGGAGTATCGGGTACCCATGCTTGTTACTGTACTAGTACTAGTATAGTACTTGCTACGACTGTTTTTGGGGAGACTAGCCGGTATTGTCGAGTCGAGTGGCGTGAGCTACCGGTATCCGAGTCCAAAGTCCTTGCGTTGAGACTTTCACAAGCTGTGCGAGGCTGGCCGATTTTTGAAGACAAAAATCCTATTGTCTTAGACATATCTAGTCGTGTTAAAAGACGGGAAGAAGAAAATAACAATCTTCTTTGGGAAATTCATCGACGGTTAGGTCGCCTTCAGTAAAGCTAATAGAATATCACTACTTTTGTCTTTCTCTACCTCGTTAGGGTTTCGCACCACTTATGAGAACCGCAACATCGGACCTGGTTTACGGTATAGGAAAGGATAGGAATGGCGGGGTGCCGTAGTAAAAGTGTTGATTGGGAATCCGGAGGTAGTGAATGAGGCTATGTTATCCTAACATCCTAACAGGGCGCATTCATTGGTTTTGACTTATATAGTCCGAGTCGGCCGAACTGGGCGATATATAGTACCGGTACTGGGTACCTTTGCAAGGCTGTGTACTAGTACGGTACTGGCACTGTACGGTACTGTTCAGTATCGTACCAGCTGCTCCTACTCCGGGATCCAATGAGGAATGTTGCACAATGAACTGCGTGCCATATAGTAGCACCACAACTGTATAAGTCCTCGACTACTGCGGCTGGCAAGAATGGGAATTAAAAATAAAAACTCATACAATGCGGCTGGTGCCTGGGTAAATATATCCTGCGAGACATCCGCCAACTGACGTATCTGCGGGGAAGCTTGGGATAATCCGAAAGCTAAGTGCCCTAAAATCTTGTGAAGTCCGCTATCTCCGTCAGCCCTATAATCTCTAGGCTTGGAGGTAAAAGCCCCCAAGAAGGGGCCTGGCTTGGTGTTTTCTTGATAAAGTATGAGATCAGCTCGGATCTCGTTAACTGGTATTAGCAACTCTGTCAACTTGTCAAACTAAACCTATCTTCGATTAAGGCCCTATTCGCCACGCGCTTGCGCTAATCTAGATGTTTGTGGTGTGCAGAATAGGGCCTTAGTAAATATTTTCCATGATTGTAAAAACTTTTTAGACCCAATATAATGACCCCTATGATTGGTTGTATACCTCCCTCAAGAAGCTAAACAACAAGAAAAAAGAACTTAGGATATGCAATTCTAGAAAGGATTATACAAAGATCCCAACCCTGCCTCATATTTTTTTATAGTAACCACCCCTCCTCGAACATTCCTCTCCACACCACCGCTCTAGCGCTGCAACGATAAAAAGAAGAGAGGTTTAGTGGTGGTCGTTATTCCCACCGCGGTATCCAACGATCTTTCTGCGACCAATCATCTTTCCGATAGTGTAGAAGCCGATGACCTATATTGATATATTGCGATCAGGATTGTGGGTGGTTATCAGCGCAGAGGGGTGGACTGACCTCAGCGGTTAAAACACCAGCCTGAGCGTATTGCTGTGGGGTAAAATCCCTGAGCTGGGCCAGGATGGAGGCGGGCTGGGGGGTAGGGGAGGTCGATGCTAAATTTATAAGGGCTCTATGGTATTTGAACTTATTTATGATGAAAGAGAATGTCTGCTGAAATGATTCGATGTTGCTTGTGGGCGTCAGCACGGGGACTAGTGATGGCGGGGTACGTGATGGGGGAGGCTGGGGAAGTACGGAGGGGACATCTTTTGTCCATAAAATACCAGTTTGGAAAGCTCCCCCGCGACTTTTGCGTAGTAGATAGTTTGAGGGATGAGTGCTGCTCATCGGTGGAAGATTGTCAGTACTTGTGAAAGTTCGGTCCGCAGTGCAGAACGTCAATTTTGAATGGCGGGAGATGTAACGCGGTTCAATCAAGCTTCATGTGTTGATGTCCTATGGCGAGGGACGTGGGCAGGCAGGTGTCGTTCAACTGATTCGCTTTCCCACTCCCGGAAGACCACTTGTCCACTGAACGGAAAAACAAAATATACGAGATGGAAAACCAATGCTCACATTCTGCGCCTTTGATCAATTGCCCGGTCCTTCCACCGATCTTTCCGAGCGAATTCCCCAGCCCACTGGCGGCAGACATGAGTTTAGAAGCAGCAGCTTTTGCTGCGTCTTGTGCCTTCGCACCAGCTTGTTTTGCGACATCCTGTGCTTTTGATGCAGTTTGAGAGGCAGCCTGAGATGCGGATTGGGTGGCTGTTGAAGCAAATCGACGAGAGGTTAATTGGCGGATCGTCGACGAACGGAGGAGGGATGTCTGCATGATAGCGACTGAGGGGAGAGGGTGAGGTAATGAGGAGTGGTTAGAAGCGTTTCGAAGATGGTGACGATGATTTGACGGGTTCGCGGTAAAATTTCGGACGGTCAGCGGGTATGAGAACTATTGTGCGGAGGCTAAAATGTCCGATTAGGGAAAATAACCTAAAACGGTGAATTTATAGGGGGAGTGAATGACCTAAGCGAGTGATCCAAGAGTTGATATTTTTCTACTCTTTAGGGATAGAGCGAGTTGATGTCATTGGGAAAGCACGGGTCGGACTGGCTTAAACTCGACCCTCGTCACATGCCGAGGGAGGCGGTGTGTTCTGGAGTAGCAAACGAGTTCTCCGCAGAGGCTTTGACATCTCTCCCCACCTTTCCTCCGAGTAATTTCTGGGGTTCCCCCCCAATTCCCTTCAAACCCTATTCCCTTCACCCGGTTTTCCAAAGAAGAAGAAAGAGCTACCACCATAGACAATAGTAGCAACCTTTCGAGATCCTCGTTACCATCTACTCTTTGGAACTTTCACTTGGCCATCGGTAATCATTTGTGTCTACTTCGCCTATGCTATATGTATGACAGCCCCCCGGTGCCCCCTGAGCTATGGCAAACCTGTCAACACTTCGCCCTTCGCTCGTTGTACTGCTAGATCAGTACACGAAGCTCCTGCGCTCTTCTCCTAAATCAATCCGTATTCTCGCTGCTACTGTCCTCTGCGCTCTCGTTGGTGGTCTGTATGAACGAAGGCGGCGGCGAAGGAAGGCAGATGAGGGCCGGGGTCGCGTGCTTCTGCGACGGAACTCTGCGATCCAACTCAAAGACGGTAAGTTTTACCCATAGAGGCTTTGTCTATTTGGGGCTTCGTTTACCGATGTTTTAACCGGTATTAGGTTCAAGATTGATTTACGTTCCCTACAAGCAAACCACTGCTAAAGTGATAATAAACCCGACCAAACCTACTACCTTTGATGCTCATCGTCGCCTGTTTCTCGAACCTTTGGGGGGCCGGAAATCTCGCTCGCTCAGTTACGCTGATGTGGGAGAGGGCCCTCCTGTCAACACTAAGCCGGGGTTAAATTTGGCTTTTCTTCATCAATTTTTGAGTCTTCTTAGTATCATGATACCCAGGCTCACAAGCAAAGAGAGCCTATTGCTGCTACTTCACACATTCTTCCTGATAAGCAGGACCTATCTCAGTCTAGTAGTTGCAAGGCTGGACGGTGAGATTGTTCGAGATCTTGTCGCTGGAAATGGGAAGGCATTTTCCTGGGGTATTGTAAAATGGCTTGGTGTCGGTGGTCCGGCTGTTTACTGCAATGCCATGGTACCTTATCCCTTTTGCTCTATACGTGAATACTGAGATCCTAATATGGGGCTTGTCAGATAAAATATCTCCAATCGAAAATCTCAATAGCTTTCCGCACTCGTTTGACACGGTACATACATGACTTGTATCTTAATGACAGGCAAACCTATTACAAGCTCGGTAATCTCGATGGCGGCTTGACGGGCGGAGGAGCTGATCAGTTTATCACCTCTGATCTTCCGCTGTTCTGCGACTCGGCCGCTGCGTTGTACTCTTCTCTTGGCAAACCCTTTTTGGACTTGGTGGTTTTCAATTACCAACTTATGAGATCGTTGGGTCCAATGGCATTAGCCGGCATCATGTTCAATTACGGTGGCACTGCATGGATGTTGAAGAAGTTTTCTCCGCCATTTGGGAGACTTGCAGCTGCCCAAGCTAAGCGTGAAGGTGACTTCAGAGGGCTGCATAGTAAGTATGATTATACATATTGGCTGGTCAATTTACTTATCAACCCTCTGCAGCCCGGCTGATTGGAAATGCCGAAGAGGTTGCCTTCTACGGCGGCGCTGACATGGAGAAGGTGTTCTTGGAGAAGGGCTTCAAAGATCTAAAACAAATTATGGAGGGCATTTATAATGTATGACTGCCTGGTGTTTAATCTTGGCCGAGTAATTTCCTAATATTGCCGCATTAGGTTAAAATCCAATACAACATGCTTGAAGATTTCGTCTTGAAGTACAGCTGGTGTAAGTTTGCTCCTTTCGGCTTAGTTTGGTGGTGCTAACAATGTGTGTTAGCGGCCTTCGGGTACTTGATCACCTCTCTCCCTGTCTTCTTACCTGCTTGGGGCGGTCTTGGCGGTGTTCTTGAGCTCGCTGGAGCCGAGCCTGCAGGTAGGGAAAGAGACCGAATGAAGGGCTTCATTACTAATAAGAGGCTTATGCTGTCTCTTGCGGATGCTGGTGGTCGTATGATGTACTCTTTCAAGGACCTATCTGAATTGGCGGGCTATACTTCGAGGGTGTATACTCTTGTATCAACGCTTCATAGAGTCCATTCCCAAGCGTACTCGACCCCCCGACCTGAGTTGTACGGGATGGCCGATATTCAAGGTACTCTTCACAAAGGGTATGACGGTGTTAGGTTCGAGGGTGTTCCTATTGTTGCTCCAGGGCTCTGGCCAAGGGGCGGAGAAGAATTGGTGGAGAGCCTGGATATCACAGTTAAGCAAGGCGAGCACTTGTTGATCTTGGGACCGAATGGCGTTGGGAAATCGAGTATTGCTAGGATTGTTGCGGGACTTTGGCCGGTTTACAGAGGCCTTGTCAGCAGACCCCGTGGCGGAGGGATGGATGGCATTATGTTCCTCCCCCAGAGAGCCTACCTTGCCCAGGGCACATTGAGGGTGCGCTATCCTCGATTTATATGCACCTAATTTGTTGAATTGTATGTTCTAATACTTTTGTCTCCCAGGATCAAGTTATCTATCCACACACGGAAATGGAAATGCGCGCAGACGGGCGGTCCGATCATGAGCTAAAAGGAATACTGGACGCCGTCCGCCTGGGATATCTTCCAGACAGGGAGGATGGGTGGGACTGTCGTAAGGAATGGAAGGACGTCTTGAGTGGTGGTGAGAAGCAACGAATCAGTTTGGCGAGACTTCTCTATCACGTGAGCACCCCCTACATAAATAGCCTTAATATATGAACTGATGTTACTTAGGAGCCTAAATATGCTTTCATTGATGAGGGAACATCTGCTGTTTCCCAAGACGTTGAAGGCCTCCTCTATGAAACTGCCAAGGAACGCGGGATAACCCTCATCACGATATCCTCTCGCGCACAGCTCAAGAAATACCACACTTTCCAATTGCAATTGGATGAGAGAGGCTGGGAATTTGACAGGATAGGAACTGAAAGAGAGCGCAGCAGCGTCCAGCATGAGCTCAGAGAGCTCAAAGAGAAGATGAAGAGTGTGGAGAGTCTGAGAGGTAGGCTAAAGAGCGTTGAAGACGAACTCGCAAGGGTGTTTGTTCAAGACGGCAAGGAGCTGCCAGCATATGAAGGGGCAGAGCAGGGAAACAGTGAGTTGGGAGAGAGCGCAGTTGTAGTAGAAGGGGAAGAGCTTGAGCCGGCAAAGGAAGTGGACCTGGGGGAGGGAGGCTTCGTTGGCGTGGTTGAAATGGAGGTTGGTACCGAGGGTCCTGGACAGGAGGAGGAAGAGAAGGGAGAGAGCTCGCAGGATGCATCTGGGCCGGCTAAACCGGTGGGCCTGGGGAGCGAGACCTCTGCCGACGCCGTAGAGATAGATCCTAACGAAAACTAATCTACTCTTGTACTTGTAGGATTGAGACTTTAGATTACATGTTTGATTAGGAATTGTAAGTGTATGATAAGTAACATTATAAAGGGCTTTATAATTATATTGTGAAAATAAAAATATCACAATATTTTTGTATGTGCCGAACACACCCCTATATAAAAAGTTTTGGTTGCTATAATTTATGCTGTCAAAGTCGTTTTTATGCCCTTGAAAATGGCGCGCCGAACAAGGCCTAAAAGAAGAAAAAGAAAAAATACACAGCACCCACCGGGTGAAGCAACTACAACGTCTCAGCACATTCCTCTTGCATTTGAGTATAGTGCGGTACTCAGGGTGCCACACGTCCCACTCATAGCCCACCGTGAAACCAACCTACAGTATGATACCACCAACTTAGGGCCTATTCGGCTGTAATCAGAAGATAAAGTAAGGGTTTTCAAAACCTAGGCTCACTAGCATTCATGCCGAGTAGGGAAGCGGGTTATGATACGAGTGGATTAAGGAGTGTGTTCGGGAGAGAGAGAAAGCTGAGTGGAAATCTTTCAAATAGTTGGCATTGCCGTTATCCAGATTAGTTTGTTCTTCTTGGTTGGTTTGTTGGTGATGAGGATACCGCTACTTGTGACTCTGAGGAAGGAATGAATGGTTTGCTCAAATTTTACCTTTGGAGGTAAAGCCTCAGACCTCTGTTTTTTGGGACAATTTTCACAGGTTTCGAGTTTATAGGTAAACATGGTTTGATGTATTGCTGAACACCTCAGAGCTATTTCTAAAACCACAGGATCTCTCCGAGCCACGGGTTTTCACCCTTAGACCCTGGGTTTGCCCGGCTCCCGAACAGGGCCTTAATTTACTTATTATAATAATATAATATTATTATGATACCTCGAAAGGCACGATTAATTCCATCCAAACCTCAAATTTCCCATAATATCATACTCAATCGGAAATCGCGTTTTTTTAACACCCCCCCCGCGACGGCTAGCAACCAGTCGGCCCACTCACCTACCTACCGTTCTGCCTCCTCATCCAGCATGGGAGTCATCTCTTGGCTCTTTGTACCGCCCACGCCTTGGGCCTGGTGAATATTCATGAGTGCTCACTCGGCTCTTTTTGGGACTTGGTTTGTGGCACAGTATGGAGTATCATAAGTGGGTGCGGGGTTAGGGGTTAGGGGTTTTGAAAGGGGTGTGTGTGTGTTTGCCTGCTTGCTCACTTGCCTTGCCGTGCCGTGCGTAGAGTGTGGTCTTGGTGTGGTTGGGATTATAGGCTCGTATCGTGCTTGTTTTACTTGTAGGGTGGTACGGGTATGTTGTCTTGTGCTACCTATTGCGGACGTGCTTATGATTTCGTGGGAGATATAATATAATACTATATCATGAGACTGATGGAGTACTTTATTGTAATGTGTAGGTCCGGGCTGTTCCGACCGATTCTAGAGTCGTCTAGGCGTGGGTGGTTGGTTAGGGTTGTTTGCATCCCCTTGTTTGCAGTTTGCAGTTACTTTTGCTTATCGATGGAGTGAGATGCTTATTCCGGTTGCATTTTTTTTTTGGAACGGCAGTGAGTCGGATTATCAGACATTCGGGGAAGTATGGCATATGCGAACAAAGACTTTGGGAAACAAATAGTATGTGTACTAGTGATGGATTAAGTCGGGGGTGTCGCTGGAAGGGGTTCTCAGATTCTTTGCTGGTGTGGGTGAGTTTGGTTCTGGCTTGAAAAAGGCTGGGCTCCTGGTAGTTGGAGTGTCAGGACTGGATATCTGGGTGATTCGCTGCTAACGATTTCTCCATCTCGCGCGCCGTACGCAAAACCACCACGAGGAGCACGAAAGAGCCTTTTTTTTATATAAAAATAATCAATTCATTCAATAACCCCCTCCCTCCATCACTCGCGATCCGTTACTGATACTGGCCGTTTTCCACAGACGAAAGATAAGCAAGAAAACCTGTCCAATACAAAGAATATTTCCAACGTAAGACGTAAACTCCTCACCCCCAGCAAATACATATCACTATCCATCCATCATTCCAAACATAAAAAACACTAGGTTATGAGTTGCCCGATCTTAAGGTTGCTTAGATCCGTTTAGTGTACCCACGATTCCCCCCTCATTCATTCTCCCTCTCCCCTTCCTTGACTTTCTCGGTCATGGCCAAGGAGAACGCTTAATTCTGGACCAATATTCCATTGACGCAGTGGTACTCGTTAGAGTTGTAGCAGGCCTTACCGCAAAGTTTCGGGTAATCCACCGGGCAGAGGTGGTTGTACACGCAGACATACTATCGTATTCTCATTAGCAAGGGTCTTACACAGGTGGGGACGGCAGGGTATAATACAGCACTCCTACTGTAGCACGCATCCCCACATGCCAGAAGGACATCACCGCGAATGATCGGACAGAGGAGGTTGCCGTTCTCGGGATAGCAGGTGTACTGTCATTTAGCTTCCGTTAGCCCTAGTAATCCTCATGCGGAACACTATTGGGAGAGAATCAAAGGGGGGGGGGTTACTTTTGTTGTATCATATACCTGTTCACCGCACTTTTTCGTATCGCGCTCGACCAGGTCAACGGGGTTTGCCAATGCGGCAGAGATGAGGGTGAAGGTTGCGAGGATGTAGGTTGTGAACTGCATTCTGTCTTTTTGGAATTTGGATGGAAGAAGGTACGATAGGTTTCTTTGGTTGGTTTAAGATGGAGAGGAAAGATTGAGTGAAAAGAGGCAAATGGAGGACTTGTGAATTGGCTTGTGTGTGCTTTCCTAGACCGGTGTTGGTGAGGAATTGAGGATGAGGGAGGGAGGTGGAGGGGGTTTTTATATTCTCCTGTGGGGTATAGTAGGTATGATTCTTGGGAGGGAGCCGGAGCTGGAGCGTAACCAGACTGTCGTTCCATGCCCCCCTCCCCCCGGACTACACTCATATTCTCTCGTATCACTCACTTATTCACTAACTAAGTCATGATCCTTCACCCGTAGCACTTGGCGTCTGCAGCCTAATTAGGGCTGATGCACTTTATGAGCTGTTCAACAACTGAAAACCCCCTCTAGCTTTGTGTCTGGATGCATATATCCCAATTACACTCCTTCCTCCAATTGCGATTGGTCTTTAATTTTAACCCTTTTTTAAAAAATGAAAATGAAAAAACTCCCACCAATTTCAAAGTGACCTTTTCCATTCTTTCCTTCTTCTTTCCTGGTACTGAGACTCTTAAATCTTCCAAAAATAGCCTTATGTCATAGCAGAATACGAGCATGGGGGACAGCGAACAGGAGGAGGCATGATGCTGCACACAGCCTTACCAACTTTGATGTTTTGCAGCTAGATTTTTGGCGCATCACCCTCTCTCTCCACCTCTGTTCATTGTTCCTGCTACGCTGCAGTACTGTACCCACTCACTCGAACCTACATACCATTGAATATCAATAACCTAAAAACTTCATCTTTGACCAATAGTACCCACGAAGGATGAGGAATTTCCCAATCCGGCCATGCAACTAACCCCACACCACCACACCACACACCTTTCACAAACCTTCCCCTCCCCTTCCATGAAGGGAATTGGGTGCCGCAAAGGCTGGTTAAATCCACTGCTGGATTGCGGGGCGGAAATCGCTGCACTCAACCGCAGTAGGCTTAGTTAACAGGGCATAAAAATACCACCTCATGAGATCCAGCGAGCCCAAATCAAATATCGTAAGTGATACCCCGTCTAGAAAAACCTAATTACCCCCGGAGTGTTTTTGTCCCGGACCGCGGGGGCCTGACCGCCGATGGTGAGTAAGGCAATAACCCGTGCTCGAGTACGAGTTATCCGGCATGAAGCATGATGCATAAATTTACCTAAAAATTCGAGCCCGAATTTAGTGTGGGCTCTCAAATGTAGGCAGAATAACGGTACAACATTCTCAACCCCTTCGCCCAGGTCCGGTACTTCATACCGAAATACTTGCGCAGGTGTGCACTACTACGATGACCTTCCACCCCTCCTCATTCATCATACTCGAGTATATACATAGTAACTCTGGAAATCCCACCATCTCCGCCAGTCCTGTAATCCCTAGGTTCAGATACAAAAAGCTCCCCTGACAGGGGCTGGCGTTCTCCTCCTTACATGGTATAGGTATTAGCTCGCTTGATATATTAGAACTCGTTGACTAGTACTGGTGTCTGCAACTCTATTAACCTGGCGAAGTAAACATGTCCCGAGCTTTCCTACAAGTCTTGTCGTTGCCATTTTCCTCCTTACTTTGACTGCGCCTCAACGTGCAGACAGCCGGACTCCGGCAGAGGCGTCCCGCGGGTGTTAGTTTGCTTGTGCGAGAGACTTGCTGACGGACTGTATCCGTGCTGTACTGTATTACCCGTATACGGTACACCACTATGTAGAGTCACGGTATCGGGAGTAAGTAAGGTGGTAACCATAATACATTGCATGGAAGTGAATCTGATTTTTAGTTTTTTTTTGTACCACCACCACCACCGCAGTTGGAGGGTTGGGTAGCACATTCAGGAAGTGGGTACAAAGATCTAGTGGGGGAGGGGGTCTTTCAGCTGCTCTCTTCCCTTTCCCTTTCCCTTTCTTTTTTCGAGCCTCGGGAGGAGTGAAGTGAAGTGAAGTGAACTGGGTGAATCATGCTACCGCTAAGCCACCTGAGAGAATTCGTGCCTTATGTATAGCTACGTCATTCTGCCAAAGTTTGAGAATCAAGGACAGCCAAGGTTGGGATTCTAAGATTTCATACTTTGATAATCTGCGCGGTAAGTAAGGGTTTTTGTTTTTTTGGATTAGTCGATCAAGGTCGGTGGGCTTGTTTTTTGCTACTTTTTGATTACCGGAATAATAGAATGCCCGGTTTGACAGAATTCCAGCGATGGGGTTTTCTCATAGCCTAACGCCCCGGGCTGATATTCAGTAAACGTGGGCCAGGGGGGGTTATTTTTTCCAGGTCCATGTCCTCACTATTCAAGGGTAGCAATGATATTATTATGACGGGATTTCATCCTGGGGAGGTGCCGATTCTAATCCAATTGAAGCTCCCCGTTGCTACACACAATCATCTACTCGAGTAGAAGCTTGATTCTAAACACTTCAGCAAACGAGACAAGGTGTATTTTGCGGCTGTTAAAGCCTGCATATTATAATACTGCATGTTTATGTAAGCAGTGAGGGGGGGGAAAGGGAAGTGGCCGAAATGGAAAGGACTAATATTTTTTTGGCTTAATGCATTCGGGGTCATGCGTAGGACAAAGGGAGTTACTCAACACCCCTTAGGATTTGACTTTTCCGGCGACGGATATTCTGTCAGGCCTGGCATTCTGCACTATGTCTTCATCTGGGCGGGAATCCACTCGGTTTTCTGTTTTTATTGTTAGGGTGCAGTGGTCTAGGAGAGTCCACCCGGAGCCAGTACAAGTGTGCTACATCCAACAGTACGAGGGTACACCACGATCCTGTCACTCTCCAGCTGACCAAGGCTCGGATATGTCCGCATAGAAATTAATCTAGATGGGAAAGCGTTATCTTCTCTCTCGTTCTAGTATCCTAGCGCCTCCGAGTACCAATAGGGTACCGGTACGAAGTGCCAACCATCGTGAGTATTTTTATTATTATTCGGGTTACTAATTAAGGCCTTTGGTTTACTCAATTGCTGGTGATACTGTGTGTAGAATTTTATGATGGGGTGGGGATTTACTTTATACTTGGAAGGGTTTCCGGATGGTTACGGGAGCTAATGCACGGCTTTGACGGCAGTCCGGGGTGCTTTGGTTGAACAACTGTAGGACAAGGTGGATTTTTGCTGATCGGTTTTAATTGTTTAGTGACATGTCTGCGCCCGGTGATGTCTATCCTTTGTATCTGCTTGTTATTGCTTGACCATAAGCGAGATTTGGTGCTTGTTCGGCCAGCTCGAGAGCTGAATTTCGCTAATGGTCTCTCTTGTTAGGTGGATTAAATCAACCCCACCATGATCAGACATGTTAGGCAGAGTTGGGGAGTTCAATGAACTGGGGTTTTAGTTAGGGTTAAAAAAACCAAGGTGTGATGGCTTGCTATCCCTGTAATTATGTTCTGTCAAATAATAATTCCAGGCCTGTCATTCCCCGTATCGATAGTTGCCCGTCATACCATCCCCAGTCGATACCCGATCAGCCGAGCAGACCCCACTACATGAGGGTTTGTGTAGTCTGACATGGGTGGGAGTTCTCAATACCGGTAGGTGTCGCTAGAGGTTATCGCTCGCACCAAGGGCCCACGAAAGTCCCGACAGATTTCGGGTTTCTTGAACTTGGTCCTTTGTGATTCTGAAATAGTTTATTCTTAAACATCTTGAACCCCATCTTGTTGGAATCATGCCCTCATAAAGGCATAAAGGTATAGTGGGAGCTGGCATTTAGAGCTCTCAATTCTAGACAAGATTTCATGATTTTTACACCGTAACCTAGCGGGATCAAGAAACTAGGTCGCCAACACCCACCATTAGCTTATGTTAACACCAGCTAGGCCCCTCGTGCAAGCCCTCCACCCTAGTGTTACGAACCAGTGATCTGCCAACGCCTTTCACTGGCCTGACCGCACCCCCGTGGGAGCCCAAATGCTGTGAAACGTGTCGGTTAGGCTTGTAATTTATTTCTCAAGATATTTCCTGGATATCCCTCCCTGGATGTGGCTATATATAGCTGCATCCAGTAGGCAAGAAATGCTCGCACATCGATGACTTTGGACACAGTGCGCTTCGTATTCATTTTTCCTTTTCAAGGCATTTGCTGTGTTGATCCGCAGGGATTTCATTCAGCCTTAGAGAACGTACCAACGACGCCATCGTGCTTATTTGTTCCTCGTACCCAAGTACTCCTAGTACGATTGTTGAGGCCCAACTTGGCTTTGGTTGGTTCTTGGTATGTCTTAGGGATGGTCTTGTATCGTGACCGGAAAGTGCGGATAGCAGGGACGTTAGGTGGACGGGCTATGTGCTCACTTCACAGTGGTACAGTACTGCGGCGGTGGAAACCCGCTCAAGACAGCTGTTCGTGATGCATCGCCAGGCGTTAGCATCAATGATCTGGTTCACTTTCTTAGCGCTTTTGGACTGGAGCCCAATCGAGACGTAATATCCCTCGCATCGATTCGAAGCACAAAAACTTAAATCGGAGCCTGAATGACTTGTAGGTGGTATCGCGCAGTTCTATTTCAGTTCTACCCGCTTCTTCGACACGAGGGACCTCATGACTCTGGAACTAGATTGCCACGCTGTATGTGCCTTTTGCCACCTCTAATGATATTCCTCCGAGTGGAATGGAATCGATCCCGCCGACGGGGACATATCGTGACAGGCCGGAAAAAGGCATTAATAATGGCTCAATCTAAAATGCCTAAAGATGTGAACTTATATCGGATATTTCTTTTTCCTCCAGAATCTCCATCTACCGATCTATCCACTAGAATTCAATTATGGCGTTCGTCCCAGTACGGTGAGTAGGGCTAACGTTAGAACCGGAATAATTGGAGCTCACGCTAGGGCGTTGGGGCCGCCTCTTCTATCAAGGTCTGTTGTATCCCTCTTTTTGTTTGTCTCAGCGGAGGGCTGAAAAGCTTTTCTTTTTCCGGGGTAGTTCCCCCATTTGTCTATGGAGGGGAATTTTGGACACCTTAGGTGAGATTCGATCATTCCAGCTCCTACCGCATACAGCATCTCCGATCTATCATAGTGATCCAGTGACTGCGTACTCGAGTACGGTAGCAGGATCCGTCGACCTCCTGCTACTAGCAATATCCACCCTCAGGCAGTACAGAACCTTTAATATATTAGAGACTTTGCGAAAAGACTCCGGATGTGAGACAAATGCAGTTACGGTCCAACCAGATTGCTAGGATTTGGCTCGGGATGCGAAATCGCAAAGTCCCTATTTGTTTTTCAACTATCCTTATCCGGTGCGAGTGGGTTCCTGGCGGGTAGGCAATTACCCTTCGGCGCTCACCTAAGAGGAAAGGAAGAATAAAGCCGGCGAATTGCACTTGATACCATTGTCTGTTGGGTATGATCGAGCTGACTTCAGAATTATAGTTCCATCTGAGAACCACGACTATGCTCCGGACAGCGATAAAATCCTTGGACACTGGGGTAGTGATTGGCAACAGGCTCGATAACTAAATATCCGAGCCTAGCTAGTTAGCACCTTGGAAAATCTGAATTCACCAATTATTGTCTTTAAAGTGTTCGCGGAATTTCTTCTCTTTTAACAAATATACCACTGCATGTGCATAGTCTATAACTTAAACCCCATCCCCACCCTTCTAAAATCTTGTTCACAGACTAACCTTGGGGTGCGTGACCGGTCTGCCGGAGTGTGGGCTTGGATGGGGCTGCATCCTTGTCTACGGTAGTGGTTTATGGGGTGCTGGAGGTGGATTTATTTTGTGCTTTATTTTTGGAGATTGCTGTGTTCTGGCCGGGCCTCTAGTCTCTGTGGTGGGGTACTCACAGGTCGCGCGGGTGGTACTTTCCAGATGTACTGCGGGATAGGCAGGTTTAGCTGGCGTGCCTCGGGATTGTACTGCTGTTAGGTGCTGTAAAACCTGGACGGGTTATGTACCTTATAATAAATCAGATTGAAACCTTAGTATCCGAGTGCTAATATTACACTCAGCGCTCTGTGAGAGCGGATTTGGCATATGGGAATGAGAGTAAGCCCGGAGTAAATACTAACCACTTCTAAGTAAATGGCCCAAAATACAGGGAAAGCCTCCAGAAATGGCTACCACTGTTTGGCCCCACGATATTAAGGTGGTTGTTGTTTAGGTACCTGCTCCATACTCCATTCTCCATGCCCCCAGGATAAAGGGATCTAGTGCGCTTGGACTTGTCAGATCCGGCTGCACCGGCAGATACATTCGAGTTAACACCCGGGGCGAGGGCACCAACAGGTACGGCATTGTGCCTGTGTATGCCAGTACATATGCTAACAGCTTGGGCTTGGGCTTGGAGCCTGGTACTTGTATCGGCGGGGTTATGGAGAGCTTGGGATGGTGAGACCCGAAAAGGCGTTACTTATCTATCATTAGGCTTGTCCAGAAATCGAGGTTTGCAACTACGGACCCTATCAGCATTGGAATCGAATAGAAGAAAGAGGTTGAATACGGGAAAGTCCGTTTGGACTTGGTAGAGTACCCATGCTTCAGAGCCACAGCACAAGCAGCCACAAAGTGCGGATAACACTCGCACGGGAGTAGAAACCCCCAAAGAGCCCATTGGCCTCTAGCAAACACTAACCTCCTAACAACACCGTTCTTCCTTCCTAGAACATTGTAAACGATCGCACCATAATGCACTAAGCCCGTGCGTGTGCTTAGCCTAAACGCCATGTAGGAACCCTACTAAATCAGCCCACGCGTTTTGCTCGAAACTCCTCGGGGCGCCAGCACCAAAAGGATCTAAACAGTCCTAAGCCCAACGTTGGCATTGCCCTTTCCCGCAAGAAGTTCGGGTCGAAACCAGGAAATCTCTTGATAGTGGCCGGATTGATGGATGAGTAAATCCAGTCCAGGTCTGGTAGCGGATAGACCATTTATCTCCCGCTCACAACCCGATCCTCCGGGTTGCTCTTTCCCCCCGTCCTCCTTACCGAGACTTCTGCTCGCTTCGTCCATTCGTCCCTTGATTGCGAACACCGGTAGGTGATCCGCCCCCAGCGCTGAGTTATTTTTTGGAGGAAGATTCGAAATTATGAAGGATATAGATAGTCATAATTATTGATTGTTTTCTGGTTTCAGTCTCGGCTGGGGTTGGAATGGGTGCAGCTGTTGCGGGATGGGAAACCGAGGGGATTAGTGCTGTTATAGCTCTTATTGAAGGTTTGTCTCACCCGACTGACGTGCTTGGTAGAGATATCGCGAGATGTAGATGCTGACTGATATTGCTCACAAGACGATATCATTGTAGCTACTACACAGTCAGTTCCGGAGACTTGGCACTGCTATTCAGATCATTCTCCATGCATCACTTGAACTAGAGTGGTTGAGGGCGACGCTAGGAAGTCCGGAATTTCCCCTTTGGATCAGAGAGAGAACAGACAACAAAAGAGGTTCTCTTTCAGCTTTTAGCCGAGACAAATAAAAAGAAAGGATCCAAGAGACCTTACTAAGAGAGGCAGCTCCAACGTCCTATGGTGCTTCTCAATTATTCCAGTTCTTGCGATACTGTACTGCACTTGTCTCTGGCGGTAAGTATCTGAGAATACACCTGTTACACAACCACCCGACCAGCGAAGAGGAAAAAAGGGGACCTGCCTTATTTTTTAAATTCTCTATGCCAGATACAAGTAAGAGAGTGAGCTACTGCAGCGCCCACCTATACGGGTGTTTCCCTTCCTTCACTCTCGATCTCAACACCTACCGCCACACCCATGGCAATACAATCGCGGCCCGTTGTTCCTGATTGCCAAAATCCTGAGTAGACAGTCTGGGACAATGAAACGTCCGGGAGAGTGAAATGGAGGTAAAAATATTGGAAAAGTATCGAAAATCGAGTGACAATTGAGCAATGATAACTAGCTACTATTCCATTTAGTTTCTAAGTGAGGGGCAGAGCAACAAATAAAAGACAGGAGGAATGAGCCGAAAATTTCAATAAACAATCTGAGAGCACTCGATTCACAGCATTGTTTTCCCCACCCCCTGGTTGACACCGTGTTGGCTTGCTTTTGTGAACGGTAAACCTCAACCAAGAGATTTCAAGAGTAAATTGCCCGGTTCTCCGGCTGTGCGGAAACCAGCCGAAAGCCCCTTCCAAAGACCTACTCCAGAATCCCATGCATCCCCCATCCCCCATCCCCCATGAACAAATGTTCTGGATCACCGTGTGAGTCATACACTAGCACTCGCGCTTGGTAACCAGTTGCCCACAAGTTCCACTTCTAGGAGGCATGGGCGCTGATGCTAGGGAAAGCTTGAGCAAATTACATTTACCGAGAAACCCATGAGTATACCTCGGATTAAGGGGAATCAACGTGATCACCTCCGTGCCTGCCTGGCCTCCATTCGGCTACTGGGCAAATGCAACTCTGTCGGGACGTGTAGAGAGCGGAGGAGAGTGGAGGGAGGCTCGGTGGGAACAACGCAGTGCTTTATTGCTCCATATTGGAAGCTCTGTATGCCGTGTCAGGGCAACTGTACCGTACTCGAGACCATTGATTGCGGTCACCATGTGGTCGGCGGGGTTCTAGTATTTTTGTCAGTGGGCGGGCCCAAGATCAGAAGTTGGACAAGCCAGCTTTGAGAACAGTCTCCATGGTGGAGGTCTCGCTTGGTCTGTTACCTCTCACTATAGCTCCTCATCGAGCGACTTGGGGTCTACAAGACTGGACATGCGATATGACGTGATACATATCAAGAAGCTCTAATACAGTTTGTCCCTGCATTGACCTTCGCCCACAGAAATCCGCACTAAATAAGCTCTTTGTAAGGACCGGATCGCTTAACATGTCTCGGCGATCGCGTGCTACTATAACGAAAGTTGCGGTCGGCGCTCTTCTTTGTTCTCAGGTTGCTTGTGATTTCGTGGACGAAATCGGCCATCCTCTGGCGAAGTTGGCTTGAATGAACAAAGGCGTAGGTTCAACGCCACATGCTCCCCCTCAATCAGGTATTGTGAATGAAAGAAAAAATTACACCGCCCGAAAATATAAAGGGTATTAGCAAGAGTATTAGCTTAATGGGTGGTTTTAAATCGATAAAAATAGGCCCCGCTCTGGCCACTATATAAAAGGTCCCGCGCACATATTCGACAAGTATCCAATTTGAATTCCGCGAAAAACAAATACCACGGGCAATGGGTATCAGGGTCGTAGGTGGTGTGGGTGATCTACAGATATGGATTCTGAGAGCCTTCCGACTTCCTTTCCTTGATAAATGCACAAGTGGTTCATCTTTTGATATCCGCGCGCGATATTGCGGACTCGACATTAGTATGGATTACAGAATATCGCCGCTGGGGGAACTTTCCTGATTGCATTAAAGTTACCGCAATAATACTGACAAGTTGGCGATGATGATATAGTAGATCAGTTTAACAGCTGTATAAGAGTGGTTTGCAATACAAACCATTCTCTTTATCTTAAATCCAAGTACTCAAGTATCCACTCAAACAGAAATTGGAAGAACAGGCGAGATTGTTGTACAGGTAGTCTCATAGTCCATAGAATTTATATTACAGGTGGGCAGATGTTGAGGAATGGCCATAATTGCACTTTCTAGACTTTGCTAGTAGTACTTACAACCTAGTTTTATACCCCCTTCCTATGACCCCTTCCTTTCCATATCCTTTAATTTTAGATAAAATATTATTCAATCTTCAAATATAAAAACATTAGATTCTCTTTTTATAATATTAATATCTTTAAATGGTTCAACACCATATCATACCTTAAGTCTAGTAAGAAGAGTACTATCTCTTTTACATACTGTAAATACATTTGTATAAACAAATAAACCCGCTCAGGCTGGTTAAAAAATCTAAGTTAAAATCCATTATTTCACTATATAACAATCATTAGAAATATGATACTATTATACTCAAAGAGCAATAATCAAGTTTACTTGTTGTTCGGTATTCAGAATATTAAGTAAATACGTTATTGGCAAATAACTTTATATCTCTTATAAGCAGGGGAGTGGTCGTACTAATCCTTTAAGTTGGTTCGGATAACTCTTTCATAAGAGAAACAATATATACTATGTAACCCCTATATTAAGGACAGATCAACTAAGTGAGAAACAAGTATTCACATTACACTATGTTAGCAAGTGGGTCAATTAAGGAAGGAAGGAAATAAAAATCAAAGGAGATAAAAACAAAATCAATATTCAAAAAAAAATCACGATACCACATCCCTCTTGGACACAGTTTCCGCAAGTATTGTCAGGAGTTAGCATGTTAACTTGTATGTCATTCCACCTTGAAGGCTTTTAATGGATGTTAAGCACGATTTGAAAAAAAAAAAGTTTGGTTTCTAAGCTGCTCATCAAGTTTGTCCGGCTCCCACCCTCTCATGTCCCATTCCCAACTCCCCTCCTTACTTCCTCCGTGTACATCAGGCCCCCAACATTAGCAAAAATAACTGCGATCAAGAAAACGAGAGAGAAACCTCAGAAGAAAAAATGGATAGAACTGAGTATGAAGCAAGGAAGAGAAAGAAAGAAAAAGCAGTGAAAACACGCAACTCAAGCGTACAGGGCTAATATTACATGCTCGTAAGTGACTAGCCAGATAAGTGACCAGTAACTAACATGCCGGTCGGCGATCCAAAGAATATGTTTCATCTCAAGACATTATTCATCATCATGAAGGAGTATTTCAAGCCAAGTCATTAAACCAAAACTCGTGAATGTAAGAATAGTGAACAGAAGAGATTTGGATGGGAAAGGAAAGGAAATTCATGCCAATATATGAAAGTGGAGGAAGATGAAAGAAAGCAACTAGACAGTTTAGCACCAAAAGTGACAATCTATCTTTCCCCTTTTAGAGTCTTCTTGATTCCCTGCCACTTTGCAAGTTCGACTTTATTAGGTTTACAACCAGGGTCGTCGGGGTCGCCGCGAATTGCTGGTTGACCGCTTTCTCTTATCATTTCAAAACGATAGACGGCGTTCTTTTTATCGAGTATTTCGTAGGCTCGAATAGTGTAGAGGCCATCATAGCGAAGGCCTTCTGCGGGTGCGTACGGCGACTGGGACTTAGCCGAACGGAATAGGCGAATCTTAGTCCCGTTCTTGTACGAGATCATTAGTAGCTTGGTGTTGTGAGACGGAATACGGTCACCGGGATCGTGCTCCTCGGTTGGATCGACTGCGTAATTAATTGGAGCCTCAATTCCCATGGTGCCACAGTAGAGGACTCTATCAAGCTCATCGAGGTCCGGATAAAGGGCACCACCTGAGACAATAACGGAGATCGCACCAATAATGGTATTACCAGAAATACCTGTGGAAGAGAAAAAGGTTAATAAAAGGAACAAATAATAGAAAGTGCAGAGACAATATAAACTTACCAGCTTCCATCTCGCCGTGAGCTCCATCTCTTAAGGCACAAATTTGAAGAGGCCACCATTCGCCAACAAACAATTCATGATTCCCCTCTACATTATCATCCCTCTTCCAATCGTAATCCTCCTCGAGCTTATAGTGCCTAGTACGTTTAACGTTCTTCGCACCTCTTCCTTTGACATGTGTAATAGTCTGATTGAGATCAATTCCGCGAAGTAAGTGTGGGTCGTAGTCCCCGTTCCTCCATCTCTTGAGGATCATCTGAGCATCCAAAGAAATATCCTCCGGAATATCAAAACGATCTTGCTCAATCCTGAGTAATTGCTTCATAGCTCCAGAAGAATGCACAATCTTTTGGTTCATATTCTCAAACGGAAGTTTGTAAAGTGCTTCTCTAATAGTCTGCCAGTCTGCCGCATTAGGGCTAGGCTTCTTCAAGACTCTCGCAATTGTGTCTGCATGGACGGATAAAGCGATAAGATCACTACGGGATAAAACACGATTGCTAGAGAAGCGAGTCTTTTCAGAAATACGATTACTAAATCCAGTACTAAGATTAGTACATGACTTTTACCTCTAATATCAATACATGTTGCCCGCCTTCGACTGAAGGGTTGATGTGATTTCTATTCAAACATACCTTGCTACAACAGGGTTACGCTTAGAACGACGCTGCAAGAGCCTCGCAGCAGCTTCGTCCTTCAAGCCAGGTCCAACCTCGTCGTAATTATCATTATCTTCAAACTCGGCTTGAGTGCCACGGTTGGTTGCAGTAGTGTTGCGGCCTGTACTAGGACCCGCAGTGCCAGGAGCTTCAGCAGTTGCGGAAGGGCGTAGATTTTTCATGATCTTCTTGAACCTAAGATCCCGAACCCTCTCAATTCTTTCGTGGCGATCGGCCATGATTTTTTTTCGTTTCCCACAAGTCCAGTACGAAGTAGGGAAAAAAGAATTTAGTTGACAGTCGCTGAAGAAGTTCCCACAGCTCAAGACAAAGCTTATTGTACCTGTAAAGCTTATCAATTTGTTAGCGGCCAACCAAACAGGCGTAACTATTGTGAGGTTGGACGGATAAGAGAGGAAGAAAGTGGGGGAAATAAGCTCCTTAAATACTTTGTCTTTTGTTTCAGAGCACTTGTGGTGTGACGCGTCAGTACGCGTCAAATGATATCGAGTGACTCACACTGGAGGGGTACACAGCTCGCTTGAGAAACAAGATGGAAACAAGAAAAAAATGAAAAGATGATTATAATGAAAAAGAGCCCCGGAGGCAAAAGGGAGAGCTTACCGGAGGAAGAGCTGTGCGAGTATTCTATCGTAGGCCTTAGTGCCTGTTATCGATGAAAGCCAAGCTTTCTATGATGCTGGCACCCGTGCGGTCGCTTGACTTTTAGGGGCGGTAAGGATGCAGGCTGAGAGCGGTGCAAGTGTTGTGTGTGGTCAGGTGTGGAGGTGGAAGGAAGAGAAGGGGAGAAGGAATGGACATGACGCTTGCGGACTGAGAACAGGCTCTATTTTCGCACTAGTCCTTTTACGGCCGCCTAAACTCAGGCCCCGGTAGAGGCTTGGCAACCCCATTCAAGCAATCATCGGATTAGGATGTCTTGGCACAAGTGAGACAAAAAGGGCCAAGACTTCTGAATAGGTTATTGCTCCAGATGTGAATTGTGAACCAAAAGGGTTGAAACAAGTACAGCTTGCTACTCATACTAGTATCATACTAATTTTATAATAATTATCAATGTCAAATATTTTATACTATAACTTGCTCTAAACCATAGGATTTTTGGCAAGCTTCTTTCCCCACCCTATTCTCCTACCCTGCTTTTCGCCTTCGATTTTAGGAACCTGAAGGTGAACCTCATCCAAACACCTTCACCAGTCTCATGATCCCCTATGGCGAAACCTTTCGGGCTTCATTAGCCTAGGGTCGCTCTGTTGTTGGACTTTAAACACTCTTGAGACTAGCACCATGCTGCCAAATACACTCCCATCCCTGGTGCTGAGTATCCCGATAGTCCCAGCTGAAGGGTACTACCTTGCCACTGTCCAGCAGGCTGGGTATCGTGAAATCTACTAGAATGAGCATGCCTGAACTGTTACTCCTAATAGCTTACAGAACTTAGGTTATCTAAGAACCCCCCCACTAGTCTTAGGCTAAGCTGGGATGCTTGGGAAGCATTATTATATTCACAGAGGTTTCTTTTATTTGGTTTCTTTTATTTATGGTCCATTTCAGAAGGGTGGCCCTCTGGGGGGGACCTTGGCCTGGGGTGAATTACATTCTCTTATTTGAAGTCCTGTGTATATTTTGTTGTTGCTTCCTTCTGGTCGTGTTTTGTGTTGTTACTTATTTTTGATGAAGGGTAGCACTAGGTGGGGACATATGGGCGGTTGGTCTCATACTAGAGGAACTTGGGGTGGCTTGTTTTTTTCCTATCATATATTTGCAGGAGTAGGTTTTTGACCAATATAGCTTAGTGCTCAAAACAGGGGCTTTTGCCCTTGAAGCAGAGGTTTGCACCTGTAAGCAAATAAATTCTAAGATTAAACAAAAAAAAAATAGAATAGGATTTTTGAACCTGTGCTAAAGATACATAGTATATGATTCTTTAGTTTTAACTAATAACTCTACTTGTAACTCGAATGCCAACTATTTCAACTTATACCTGCTGTATTAATGAATATCTCTAGTAAGATTTTAGCAAAGATTTCAGAATTCCCTTATATAAGGCTATTTTGAGCCTCTTGCAATATTACTAATAGTATAATATAATTCAGATGCACTCTCCCATACTCCTTAAACTCCATTTTTTTTACAATAATCACAAACCAACTTCTAAATTCTGCAGTTTCCTTGGCTAAGTGTGTATTCATAGTAGAAAATACAAGCAATACCACCAAAGCTAACCAATAGGAAGATATGCCAGGAAGTACTCATACTCTGAATATGTGGTACCTGCATATCAGGGATACTTCTTAAGTAGTATCTTCCACTACGGATCTGATATTATACCTGTAGTAGAACCCTGCATGGGTTCACCTCAATTCATAAAAGGAAGGCTATTGCTTACCGCAAAACCCCAAGGTATTGAATCAGGCATTGCCAGAAAAAACTTAATGTACACCATGGAAAGTCAAAACACATAGTGGCATGAAACGGCATATAGAGTATCATTCAATGTCTATTATTAGAAGGTATTCTCATCAGCCTCAACCCCGATACCAATATGCTCCTATGCTCCTCAAGCTCGCAGTAGGTGGTAATGTGACTCTTGTCCTTTGGGCCTGGTTTAAGGAGCTGAGTGCGAGTTCGATAAGCTGTTCTGTTGAAAAGTGGGTGGCCATACACATTTTGAGGAAGTAGAGTGCTTTTAAACATGATTGATTCCACCCATCTAATAGCTTTAATTTAAACAGATATCTATGATACACGATGAAAGCCACAACAGGGCGTGGCGCTTGTCGACCGAGACGTCCAGACAGCCGGTTCATGCTCTCTGCTAGTGTAAGTTACTGGTAGCCGGGTCGTCGTGTGTTTCGACTTGCCGTGGGCTGCGTTATACCATAGCAGGCCATCAAACCTTATGAGTATGCCAGGGATAACCCCGAAATCCCCTTATGGATGCGCAATGCCACCATTGTACCCCGCCCCGATCTAACTTCCGAAACCGCCTTTAAAATAACATCGGAAATTTTCGGGGGGGGCAAAATAGCCGCGCAGGATCTGTCAAGCTTTGAGTGCCTTGGAGAGGCGTAAAAAAGTGCCTCGGAACTACACTATGCCTCCGGTAATCCACTCTGGATAAAGGACATCTAATAGTGAGCGCTGCAGTCTTAGCCGATTCCTCCCTCCCACCGTTGCCTTCCCCCCTCCCGCTCTTAACCCTCCTGAAATCCTGAACAAAGCATATCCCAACAACGTCCGCTTTCGGACGAACCTTGGTTGCAGCATAACTACACCACCCTCTGCTGGGGGCGCATCTCAACCCGCACATCTCTAGTAGACCATCCAATTTTCTCCTTTTCTCTCTTTTTTTTCTAGGAACTTGGCTCAATCATTAAATGGCGAGGTAGAAAATGGAAATATAATGGGATATTGCAGTACAGTGGCTCAAAGGCTAGTACCCCCACTTGGAGAAGGTAAAAACCTCGGGTTCCGGGAGATGGTGGAGAATTGATGGGATACAGCCCTGGAATGTTGAACAGCTGTTTTTACTGAGTCCATTTCTGACATACACAAACCTGCTGTCATGATACCGCAAGTATTAAACTTAATGTAGGAAGGCAAAACAACTATATCTTATTCTAATTCTAATCCTATAGCTTACCCGCGGCGAGAATAACTCCCCAACTCTATTAGACTTTCCCCAGCATCGGTTCGATCACTCCCAACCACTGCATTCGCCGGGAATCGCTCGAAAACGATGTCCTCAAAAGCAGGCCAATTCCCCTCGACCACCGCTCAGTGGAGCCCAAATTCGCCACATTTCCCGAGATGGAACTTAAGAAAGTAAGAAGGCATAAAACATGGTATATCTGGTGAAACACCACCGAAAGAGCCACTTTGCTACGTGTTCACTTCAGTAAATATCTAAATTCATTATGGCGAGAAAGAGTTAACTGAGGATACAGCTGTCAGCCGATGATACTCTAGGGCCGCAAGAAGCACTAACACCAATACCTCCATCAGCTTCTCCCTAAACCCGAGTGATGCTGTATGACAACCCTATTATCACGCATTTTCTCAGCGCAACGCTGTTTCATTGACTACTGGCCCTCTTGCGTCCTGCAGCGAGAGTTCCTAATTCTAAAGATGCCCCACCCACAAGTCCTGACCAGTAACTTGGTAGCTTCCCGGGGGGACGAATACCAGGGATGTGGGGGTTGAAGAGACGTCAGAGAGCCACGCGTCTAAGACAACACATCACAAATCAATCTTCTTATCACTTCTTTCTCTAGTACCGCAAAAACTCTTTCGATTGGCTATCCCCGTCGGTCCAGGATAGGTTTATCTTAACAAGTTAGCAGGATTGCGTACGTCAGTTAATGAGACCCAACACATCTTGAAGACTGATCTTATGCATCACAGAGAGGGACTAACCCTTTTGGAGACCTTTTTCTTTGATTCAGGCGATGCAGACACCTGCTAAGGTAGCGAACGGCAAGAGTCCTTACGGTACTCGAGTATCAGTCCCCAAATTATCGGCTGCACACCGCGGTGAGCGAAAACGACCGGAAGGGAGGAAACCACGCATCCTTCATGCATAATTGAATACTAGAACCCGGTACCAATAGTGGGGAGCTGACTCGATCATTCGACATTTATCACAAACCGAATAGAATAACATACCAACCTGTCCCCCTGAGCTCCAGTCAGTTATCTAAGCACATTTCCTCAATTTTTTCTGACGGATATGCTGTATCATACATGACACGGGTATGCTAATTTTACTGACGCAGTCTTGTTTTCTCCAACCGCTCGGTGCACTATAGGAGTGAATGGAACCTGTTCTGCTAGTGGATCGGATCCGCCCCGCTACCAACGCTCTGCTAATTTAAACAAAAAAGCTTACCCTAGAAACTCATGACCCTTTCCCAATCGCCCATAACGGTCGTGTCAATCAAGGGTACCACGTCCTCTCCCATGGAGAACAGCACCCAAGTCCCGGAAGAACTAGGATGATTGAGAATCTCGCCAGGACGTAGCCGCCCCCCACTCGTCTTGACTAAGGGCTGTAAGCGAATATTTTCGCGTGAGTTTTTTCTCCCCTTAACCCAAAGGGGAAACTCCTAGACGTCCCAGAGTTATTACAGATTATTCCAGCTCTTACGGTTGCCGGGACCCTGGAACCCAGTATGCGAGTGATCCACTGTGAAGTTGACCCGGAGAATCGTATAACTACCGGTATATGGTGGAGAGGCTCTTATGAATAGGGCCAAGCAATAGCAGTTTATTTTTGGGGGGGCGGTTACATCGCGCAGCTACGTAGTTTATTGGAATATCTTGGTTACATAAGGCTGATTAGTATTTTAATAGAGATTTCACAAGGCACAAGCTTCATAAATATGCCGCCCCAACTCCAAGTGCTAGTGCTATAATTAGATAAGGTTTTTGCGAACAGAATCACGCTGATGCAGGCTCATAGCACGAAACGCTCTGTATAAAACTTACGATTAATATATCCCCGGACTCAGTTTTTTTTGTCTTCTGGTTAGAAGCTCACCATCGGTATCCTGGCGTCTATCCTGGCTTTATTTGCTGACACACCCTTTTCTTCCCTTCTTCCCACATACTCCATCGAAGTTTGTACTAGTGGTCGTTCCCACCGGGCCCAGACGGCTCCAAATATTTTTTGCTAAGCTGTATTATTTTTTTAAAAGGCCCGCGAAGAGTGTTTGGGTCCTTTGCAGTAAAACTTTTTATAAAATTAAGGAATGTCAAGTCATGCCATGATCATGATATGAACAAGTCGGGACAAATCATTCCCCCCTGCTATAGTGCTTATACACCCCAGTATCTTCTCAAGTCCTTAATTTCAAGCCACCCACGCAATCGATATCCGTCTCTCCCTTGATATGCCCCAATCTTCTCCGGGGACGCTTCTCAACCGCACAGTCGTGGTGCTACAGAGCTGGGTCTCTGTATCCAATGACAACAGCACCATTGCTGTTTGTTAAGATGCCCCGAGACGACGATCTGTTAAGGAGAGGCGGCACTCTGGGGCACATGGTTGAGAAGGCGGCTGGGATTGTTGGTAACCAGCAGAAATAGATTAAAGAGTTGAAACCATCCAAAGGAAGCTTGGAAGGGAGCACCCTGGAGGCTCGAGAGAACCTGGATGTGGCAATACAGGCAACTCGGATCCCGGTAGCGGCTGCGGTTGCGTTAGAGCCGCTGTGCTGTGCCGCGAGGGAAGGGTGTTCATAGCAGCTGGTGCTAGCTTCTCTACCCACGATTGCAGTGCCGATATCATCCCCCCAAGGCAGCAACGGAAGTTCGATGCTTTTTACCTGGCTAACCGTCCAGAGGTGGTCAATTTAGCAGGTGGGCTATGCTTTGGCTTCTTTTACTCAGATCACCTATCCTACTTGAAACTTCTCACCTTCAACTCGGCCATCGCAAGTACAATACAGCACTCTAGTACTTGTAGGTCTAGGGTATAACCAAGTGATTCTGACATAACCAACTTAGTGGACGAGGTTACATCCGGAAGGGACAAGACTAGTCACGAGGTAGAGAAATGGGAGAAGGAGCAAACAGGAACTTGAATTATCCTGTGGAGTTTTCATCGTTTGACACTTCTCTCTTTCGTCGTTTTCCATCATGCTTTCAGTGCCATTGTGGCCCTGATAAACCTCTTTGTCAATACCCACAAAAGAACCTTGATCCTCGGAAGACATCCGACAGTACACTACTCGCACACCTACTCGTACACAGCATTCCAGTCTCTCTGCTGCAGGGGATTCCCCTAGGGGACCAGCTCAGTGCTCTCCCGGAACAGAGAGCACTTGTTCTCCGAAACATGCCTTATCCTCCCCCCAACAGCTCCGCAACCTTGCCCTTTGTTTTGGCATCTTTACCAAACAGGCTCCGATAGTGTACCGTACTTGCCGGACTCAGCTTAATAGCCTTCTAAGCGCAAGTATGCCTCTGCTAGATAGCTCCGACCCTGCTTACACCAAATTACCCCGCCCCCAAGCCCAGTGCTAGGGCGATAAAGAGGCAGATAGGTTTTTTCTAAATGATTTTTTTTAGAGTTTTACAAAGAACTCTCATCACCAGCCTCCAATCACCAGTCCCCACCTTAGTTTGCCGGAGATTCCGAGGAGAAAGAAAAAGCACATGAGGAAAAATGATCGAGATGACCTAGTTGTTCTTCCATCTTCTATTACAGTATAGGTGTCTTTCTGGGGCAAGCACTAAAAGCGCAGAACGCTCAAATACACTGCCCGCCGTAGTGCACACTCCCCAATGATCGCCCTGTGGGCTGAGATTACTGTGTGTTTGGACGGGTGTGCACCGGTATTTGGGTGTCCCGAGATTGTACTCGAGTAGGTGTCAAAGGAATCATGTACGAGTATGTGGCATGGTTTGTATTCACATGTCCAGAAGCATTACCGAAAATATCCCGAAACCCAGAGCCGTGAAACTAACGGAAGGGATGCACCAAGTAGATCGTGCCACTAATAGCCCCTTGGGGTCGTGTGCTCTATAAACACAGCCTCTCGAGAAGTCAGCAGCATCTAGTTTGAGGACCAAAAGGGAGCCCAAGACAGAGTTTCCAGCCTCATTATTATACCACTTGGTGATCGAGATGCTACTCTTAGCAGCACAGTACTGTAGCTTGGGGCCATGCCGTAGTTAGGAGCCTTGTTGGGTTGTTGACGAAAACCGCTTGCATAAACGGTAGAGCCCACAATACAACTTTAGAGGCTGATGTTCACTAGTACTATATCGGACCAGTTATACTCTACTTCTGCGACACGATGATCTAGTGGCGCATTGCCGGGTAAGGCGGAACGTCAGCCAAGCCAGGGAGCCAGAAAGTGCACAGTAGAAACCTCGCTGCTTTTTGCAGCTTCATAGTCATAAATTCGGTTGACAATCCCCGGAGAAACAGGCTCTCTACCGTAGTCGTGAGCTGCCGTAAGTAGCTGATGCCCCCCATATCCCGCGATGCGATACTTCTGAGCTAATTTTGGCCGTGGAAATTCCGGCCTCAAGCTACAATCATCACTCAAGCGGTATCGTGCACCTCAATGCCTTGTCTTTGTCGATGTGATATCCTAATATCTCTGGAGTTCTGCACTTCGCTGCTGCTGCGGCAGCAGTCGAACCCAGCGAGTCCGAGACCAATTATGTCAGGGCGGGGTTGGATGGTGTTGAATTCCCGGGAATACGTCCTTTCGCGCTCTCCATCCCCCTAGAACGTGATACGTTAACTATAATAAATCAATTCCCGAGGATCCTCGGGGTGCTGCAATTAAATTTGTTGCTAAGGAGGAGGGGGCGTAAATTTACCCACCGCGAGAAGAGAATTCGAGTACAGTGCTTAGATACTAGCATTCAACACAGCATAACCACCGGAACTAGCCTAACCACCATATCCAAAAGAAGGCACCGGAACAATTACCACAGACAAGGCAAGGTCAGGATGAGGCTGAAATCTCCTCTGAAGATAATTTGATACCAACAAGCCAGGACGGATTTTGGATCCCTGCCAAAGTGACAAATGCCTCTAACCCCTCTCTGGCCAATTTCCAATTTTACTTTTATTTTTATTTCTTACTTCTTTTTTTCCTTCCCCGGAGAGAGCACCGGGAAGGCGAATAGTTTATCAAATAATTCATCTACCGCCTCATGTTGGATTTGGCTCTACGCACGCTGTGGCACACACTAGCAACGGGAGCAGTACGCTAGATGCTGGATAGCTAGCCAGGGAAGCACGGCAACGGACTAAGGTGGGGGGACCTTGGAGAGGGCTGCTGCACTTGAGTGGGTGAGTAGGAAATGCGGACGCGCGTCCTTGTGTCGTTTTGGAAGAAACCCTAGGGGGTTGGAGGGAGGCAAATACCTGACGCAGTTATTTTAACCCACAACCATGATGCTGGGCTAGAACCAATTGTCTCTGGAATAGCCCACCACTGAGCGCCCTCCAAACTGAAGAAGATGAGGTTGGATTGCCGATTCCACGCTGTGATCCCCTATCGGAGGCAACCTGGCGTCCTCACCTCCCCAGCAACAGCATTGGGACCAGGACTTGTTTGATAGTCTATAGAAATACCGGTTCGGTACTCTGCTTGGCCATATATTCTCAACCTTAGTAACGGCAAACCTCTCCCTGTGTGGCCTTCTAGCTGTTACAACAAGGGACAGTTGTCTATCCTCTTTGGCATTGCGAAGTGCTACTGCCCCCCTCTCCAATTTAGAGAAAATACCGTAAAGAACCCAAAAGGCTGGCTTTCTTCCTCTTGATTATATAGATGGCCCACCCCTACCGCGGAACCATCCATTCGGAGCAAGAGAAAGAAACAGGCAGAAGCACAAAACATCACTAGCAGGGCCGGGCATGTATCCACAAAACGGATACCGATACATCCGAGATACCAACCTGCCCTACTTGAGCACTGTATTGCATACAACATCCTACCATTACACTGATTCACTCAAGTCCTCGTACTCACCTTCAACCCAAAAAAACTGCAGTCATGGCTTTCATCTCTCCCTCACGAAAGGAGCCAAAACCTCTCCTGCAGCGTCTGGACCCGAGCCCGCGAATCTCTACAAGATTTTTCACTCGTCGATTATTCCTGCGCTTCCTCAGCCTGTTATCAATCTGCATGGTACTTTACAATGTTGTTTACAACGCCGAGCTACGGGGACGACTAGAGAAGGTTCAGGTGCTGGGTAATGCTGGCCAGCCTAATGATGGGGTTAATACAACCGAACTGAAGGATAGCTCCCCGAGCGCAGCCTGTCATGACACCGAGGTTAACCAGAATGGAACGGAAAAGGCATCGTTGGTTATGCTCGTGAGGAATAGTGAGCTCCGGGAGGCGTTGTCTTCTATTAGGATGATCGAGGATAGGTTTAATAGACGATTCCACTATCCATGGACTTTCCTTAATGACAAACCATTCACCGACGACGTAAGTGAATATCTGATTTCAAAGGCGGCCCTCGCCTGCCTATTTCGGTTGGCCTGGTTTCTGATATCACGATAGTTTATCAGGTACACAACTGGACTCGTCAGTGGCCCGGTCGAATACGCGGTTGTCCCGGAGGATAATTGGTCTGTTCCGGATCATGTCAATACAACAATTATGAGATCAGAAATGTTGCGGATGGCAGGGGAGGACATCATTTACGGTGGTTCCTTATCTTACCGGTATGTCTCAAATCAAGCATTTCCCTTTTTCTGCACCAACCGCGGCTGAGAATGTGGGGATGCCCAGACACATGTGCCGATTTAACTCGGGATTCATTCACAATCAAGAGGTTATGAGGAAATATGATTGGTACTGGCGCGTTGAGCCTGGAATCGAGTTCTACTGCGACATTAACTAGTGAGTAGGATTTTCCCCAGTTTTCTAAATGATAAACTCAACGCTATTAAATAACCCGGCTAATAAATCATTTACAGTGACCCATTCACCTTCATGCGGGAGAACAAGAAAATTTACGGCTTTGTCATTAGCATGTACGAGTTCAGGGATACTATCACGACACTCTGGGGCAGAACCAGACAATTTGTGGCAGAGAATAGTCAATTCCTCCACCCAAACAACTCCCTAGACTTCCTGGTCGATGGAGCACAACCGTCAAAACCCGGTGACAAACATCTCGGAAACGGGGATTACAATCTCTGTCATTTTTGGAGCAATTTCGAGATTGCTTCTTTGGAATTTTACCGCAGCGAGGCTTATTCTAGATATTTTGAGTTTTTGGATAGCACAGGGGGATTCTTTTACGAACGATGGGGCGATGCCCCTGTTCACACTATGGGGTTTGTCTATCTCTCCCACTCAATTCCTGCCCTATCCTACAATATCCGTTTGCCTAACGCGGCAATTCTAGAGTTGGGTTATTCGCCCCCAAGGAATCAATTCATCATTTTGCGGACTTTGGCTACTCGCATCCGCCCTGCTCTCGCTGCCCACAGGACGACGAGTCGCACACTAGTGGACGATGCCTATGCAATCGAAATAGAAATTTCGACACAGATAGTTACTCATGTCTCCCACGATGGTGGAGAGTGGCTGGCATGAACAAGGGTACGGAAAGGAGTTAATTTTTTTCCCCCGCTCCCTCCCCATACTTCCTATTTCTTTCTCATCTCCTATAGAATTGTTCTCTATCTAGTCATACACTTTATAAATTTCAGGAGTTGGGGGGGCATTTGTGGGCTTCTGCACGAAAAATCTTTGGTATCTAGACAATGAAACAAAAATAATTTCCTTATTGTCGTTTCCCGATAATCCTATCTCGTCTGCAGAAAGAAGGGGAAGAAAGAGAGGATGTATTAACCCGAAACAGGTGCCCAGCGCGCAATGGACGTCTAGAACACACCTGTACAGGATAACCCTACGGGCCTTATTTACGAAAGCCAGGATATCAGCACTTAATATCATACGACACAGCACAATAGATCCCCGCAACACCCGCATACCTACCTACCCACCAACCCAACCATACTACTGCCGGCTACGCAAATACAAACCCTTCTATCATTACAACGTATACACTACCTTACTGGAGTAGCAGAGCAGGCAGGCCGTACCCCGAGAAGCATAGGGGATGTAAATATTTCATCATGTTACCATATTATTATATCTACCAGTGCCTATCTACCTCCCACACCCGTAGGATACTTAGCCCTTCACGCCCAAGAGAATAAAGTAGGCAGTGTGTGTAAACCTTCCATCAACTCAAATGTACTGCACCAGTACAATACTTTTCAGGAGCTGTAGACGCATGCCCAGCGCCAACCAACCAGTCACAGTAATATCATACCAAAACCGAACCCTTCGGAAAAACATACATCCGAGAACGAAGCGATACGAGCCAGACGGCGGCAAACAGGGTTTCCAAGACTCTTGGCACACTGTACCAGCACGGCACCGCGCCCCATAGCAGGCAAAAAGTGCCGCAAAAACTCTTTGTAATCCGCCATCTCCGACATGCCCCCAATCTCCGGGTTCAAAGACACAAGGTGTCCTGGAAAGAGTTTGCGCTTTCCTATCATGGTACATGTACTGTACTCGAGCACTAGTACAGCACCAGGGGGATGCTTTCGAACCACGCAAGAAAAGGCAGTTGGCAAGCAAGATAATCCCTGTCTTGTACGAGTACGAAAACATCTCCCTGGGTATGATACCGTACTCGCGCCGATATAGTCTAAGATCAGCCCACGTTGGATCCCATTAACTGGTGCATATGCAATTCTAGCAACTTGTCAATTAAACATATCCTGGGTTGACGGAGATAAATGGCGAATCGCGGGGATTACGACGGTGCCCGAATCCGGGGTCGTGGATCTGCAGAGGGGCTCAGATTGGCCACCAATTATTGTCATCTGTTAGGATCCCTGTTTTCGCGGACCTCGTGCTTCCTGCCGGTGCTCCGGGCCGTCGTCCAGTCGGGCAGCGTTCGATGGCAGTCCGACGGCACTTCTACTAGTCCTGCCGGCCGTCCTGGATGGGGTGACGCCAAGGCAGTCTTGGCTCTGGGGAGGCGGGCCAGTCCTTATTATTGTCATTAAATTTTCATCTCTCCTCCCTCTTTCTTTCTTTCGAGCCGCTGGGGTTCCTCAACAAACTTTTATATCCGTTTTCCCCCCTATTTCCTAATAGATGTTAATCGGAGATTGAGAAAATAGAATGAGATTTTAAATATATCAATTCCCGGAAGAGTTATAGGGGCTTAGATATTGGGCGGGGCTAACCAAGTGTCTCATTCCAGTTATTCGCTGTTAAGTTGCCAAAAAGCATAGTTAATATGCCTAACACATTAGAACGCAAGTTAAAAGGTATTACTAGGCAGAGTGGATGTCTTGAGTGCTCCAGTTTGAGACTTCCCCCCCGGTTGCTCCGGGTAGGGTGTCTCATCCTGCGGGACAAGAGCGCCACAGGAATGACTGAGATCCAAAATGGCGACGGCAGGTGACTGCAGTTTCCGCGAGGAAACCATTAAAATGCCACCAACGACAGGGGGCCAACTAGCAGAATCCTTCATCATCTGTCATAGCAAGATTCGTCTGCCGCCAGTCCTACTGTAGAACATCAAAAGGAAGTACCCCTTGGACGGATAAGACTCTCAAATCCGTATCATGACTTGTGTGCAGCTTTTACAGAAACCTGATTGCAGGACAGCTAGGTCGTGATCTGGAATTCTTGCCAATAATTTCTCGTCACTAAGGAAGGCCATGTCGCACAAGTCTTGCAGCAAGTTTAAGAGTCTTATCCGTCCAAGGGATAGTGCACAAGGACCGAAGCAAGACATCCAATAATGTTAATAATAATAAAAAAGAGCTGAAAAGAGGGCCCGGTTTTGACCATGAAGGGTCAAGGCATTTTGTCGCGACGATCAGATGGAACAGACAGAAAACTCTTCTTTCAACGTACTAGCCACAAGCGAATCTCCTCCGCTAATGCGGTGTCACCCTCTAGGATGACGGCAAGTTCTAGCACAATACTTATCGTTAGCTATCTCCCATGCTAGGTCCCGCTACACACCCTTTTAAAGCCCTAGAAAGGATTGAACTCCGGCTCTACTCAAATAGGCCCCATGTCATAAAACCTTCCATTACTCGTGCCAGGCAAGAAGTACCCGAAAATTGAGAGGAAAAACAGGGATAATACAGGGATAATACAGGGATAATCAACGATATTTCAGGGATATTTCAGGGATATTTTAGAGGTAAAACATCTCTTGGGGGCCTGTGGACACGGTTAGCAGGGGCAATTTTGGTGAGAATTGCCCAAAATGGCGTCTGATCACCTCAATTTTCGGGTACTTCTTGCCTGGGACGAGTACCAACCAGGCAATTTAGCAACTCCGCCAGGCGTCCCAAATCTTCCACTCATCACGTCCGCCCTTTTGCTCCCAAATTCTCTTCACTCCTTGTCCTTTCCTTTCACCCTTACCGGCACTCCGCTTGTGCCCACCGAAGAGCCTTCCTTCCTTCCTTCCACCCCACCCAACCCGGGGCCGCCGAAATCTCCCCATATAGACCTAACCCCCCCCCGGTACACACACAGTAATGTTCCTACGCTCTCTTCTATACAGCGGGGGGGGGGATCCGTCGTTAACGAGCTAGCCCGGACCGTAGTAGGGCAATATACGATCAACCGAGGTTTTTTGTTTTCACCTTTTGAAATCGATGGCATTGTGGCTACACATCTCTTCTTTTTTCTAAAATCCCCCCCTACAACCAAGAAAAGCTCACCTTTCTCAGCGCTGCAGATACTGACGAACCCGCAGCTCAGGTGTATTAACCGCTTGACTTTCCATCACCTTTTAGACACAATTTCCTTGAAGCTAAACGAGTGATCTCTCATGAGTACAATGTCAGCTTCAGTGCCTAGCTATTAATAAGGCCACGCTTCCGTCTCGACAAGTAGGCCCAGGTTGGATCATAAGGGGGGGGCACTGCAGTCGCCCCGGCCACAATGAACGCCAATAATCCCCTCCTCAAAGCCCGGTTCACTAATTTTTACTACGGGCGCTCATCATAGCAAACTATACTCTATAGTAAATTCACTAGCGTAGCCGCAAGGAACTGTTCCTTATGGCCAAAAATTCATTATAGTGAGGTTCATTACAGCCGTGGGCAACTGTATGTCGTGGAGATGCCATCGTGCCTAAAGGAGGGGCACGTCTGCACGATTAGAACAGACAAACACGCCAGAACAACTCCCTCCCCCCCCCACCCGCACGCAGCCCATACCGGGAACTAGGAAAACCCACAAAGATGTCACGGGAACAGAATACTGTTACACCAGAATCACCATCAGAAGTGAGCGAACAAACAAACCAAAAAAATCAACAATACCACAAGCCCCCCAACCCACCAACCGAGCCAAACCGCCCCCATCCAGACCTACAGACCGGAGCCAGAGACAAAAAGAAAAGGACCAAATCCTAGTACAAAAGGTGCCCTCATAAAGGCTTAATAAGTCCTTCGCATCCTCTCAACACCCCCGGCCATCCAGCCAGCCAGCTTACCTTATCACCCGTTCACAAATATTTCCTCCCCCCTTTCACATCCACTTATTTCTACTACGGTACAGTAGTTGTACACATAAGCAGCCCACCGCAATCTCCAGAGCAATTAAACGCCCCAAGCCCCCGCCGGGGGAGGATGTGATGGGGATAAACTGCCTACCTACCTGCCTGCCTATGATACCTAACTTACCCCCCCTTGTTGGAAACTGTAGTTATGGGTGCGCTCTCCTCTCATCTGTTGCTGTAGTTACGAGTGACACCTCGTGACCACTTACGTCACCCCCCCCTGTTCCCTCTTAAATCCTCGCTTCTCTTTTCTCTTTCTCTTCCTTCTTTCTTCTTCTTTTTTCCTCTCAATAGTCTTCTTGTTCAACAAGTATAAACAAGTCTTTTGCTTTCTCCGGTGACCACTTTGCCTTTGAACCTGTGGAACTATTCGCTTGCCCTCTTCTGCACCCGATAGTTCTCAACACCCCCGTTCCCTCTGCCGTCACAGGTCATCACTCGCGGGTGAACGCTATCTACTTTTATACAACCGGAACGGAAGGAATGGCCTACAGCGCTATATAGCATGGGATTAAGTTAATCGCGATACGCTAGATATTTCCCATTACTTCCTACTCTTACAAGCACACACACACACACACACAGGTTCTCTGCGCCTTCCCACCTGCCCATGCAATTAGGCCCTTAGTTTTTTTCTCGTCCGCACTTTTCCTCGAATCCCCCTATCTACGATTATATGATAGGGAACCCTCCCCCCCCCCCCCCATTAATACCCGGTTTTGCCTGCAGATGACATTATATTAAACCATGTTCCATGTTTGAGAAAAAATTAAAAATTAAAAAAAACCCCCTCCCGACGCCCTTGCATAGATTATGTTACATAGCCACGTGCTCTCGGTTAAGCAGGTTTTATTGATTAATTTAATTTCTTCTCGCGCGAGATCACACACTCTATATTGCTTTCACGCCGCAAGCTCAGACTCAACAAAGTTGGCAAGTGACTTACCGGACATATATCATTGTAGGGTTTAAGCACGGTATCAAGTAGTTTATAAGTTGGTGATAGCGATGGCGAGATGTGTAATACTCTTTTTCTGCCACAATTCAATTCCATTACCATTACCATGGCGAGAAGTACATATGAATACTGCAGCAGAAAAAACACCCGGGCAGCAAACAAACACCTGGCATGCAAGATCGTGCACGCGACAGATAATTGGAAATTCAAACAAAATAAGATAGGGCAGTAGCAGTTTTAGAGTACCAAAACAGAGTATCGAAACAGAATTTAAAGCGAAGGAACGTCCATCTATCGCCTAGCGCCTACATCGCTATCATCAAAAAAATGAATAACAACGGGAGGAGAAGAGAGGTCAAAAGAAAAGCGGAACCAGATGCGATGATGAGAAATAAAAACGTAGAAATGAGGAGTGATAATTTTAGAGAAAACAAAATAAATAGTCAAAGAGGTATATTAGTCAGCTAGTATGTATGAATCAGACTACCTTCCAACTTCGAATACCCGTTGTAAGGCATTTTGGAACACCTGAACGTTGAAATCGACTAATCCCTGTTTCTCAATGCTGTCCTTACGCATTAGACAGATCAGGGCGAGGTACCTATTCAATTAGAAGACAGTATTAGCCAATGAACCGTAGTTGTGACTAATTGGTAGGGAAGTCTGGAGGGCAGGTAATCATGCAAATTCATCGAGGTGGAAAAAAGGAGATAAAGGAGTAAGGACAATGACTTATTGATTTCCCGAAGGTAGAGAACCATCCCATTTTGCAGCCTAATTATGCTGCTCGCTTCCAGCGTTGCTTCCACTTCCGCTTGCTGCGCTTCGCTCGGGGCCTCTGAGGTTGGTGAAGAGATTTGGCCTTGAGGCTTGCGGTCGTAACTAATGGTTAGAGGTTAGCAACCGGCTCGCCCGGTGCGATTAATGGGCCTGCTGCATACCCGTAAATTTCGGATACATCAACAATCACGTCTATGTAATCGCTACAGATCTCATAACTCTGCATATCGACAGGGCTGCTATCTGTCGCGATGTATATCTTGCTCAGGACATCAAACAAAAACGCCTTCTCAATTCCAGAATTCGAGCACAGGATATTCAACAGATTCTCCAAAGTTCCCAGCTGTGGGATCAACTTCTGAATAACCTTGGAGAATGCCTCGAAAATTGAGTGATCATATATCGAGGTCAGATGATAAGAAACTTGCACATTATCAAGTCCATTATCAGAAAGCTCGTCCTGAGTTCGCTGCATGATATCACGTTGAGTATCAAGTTTGTATTCATCCGATAGTCCATCAACCTTGTGAACAAAGACTTCGATATTGATGGCTGGGTAGAAACGCTGGATGGTTATGATTGTCGAGTGCAATTTGGAAAGGGGTTCCAAATACTCATCTTGAGCATCAATAACCCAGATCAAAGCGCCGAGTTCGCCAAAAATGTGATCGAAGTCGAAGGTTGGGTCTAGGAAATTGAGTTGGCCGGGGAAATCCCAAACTTGGAAATCCATAAAGGAACTATACAGAGGGCAAATCTCAGCAACGAAGTCCCGCTATAGGGAACATACTGGCACTAACTGGATCGGGTCTTTTTGGATTCGAGTTGTGGACTCAAGAAACAAAGTCTCAGTAGGTGGCATTTTATGGAACACCACCGAGCTGATTGATGATTTACCGCTCCTATATGGAAAATGTAAGCCAATCCATGAATCCACGCATTTCATTTATAGGCTCCAATCGGCGGTACAGCCGATTGAAAGGAAAACCGAGTGAACAAACCTCCGCTGCCCCATCAAAAGCAACCTAGGCCTCCTGCCATTTGCCTGGCCTACCCCAGGGTATGTGCCCACGCTAGAAGTTGGGCTCTGCAATGCCTGTGAACGTGACATGGAGCTATGAGGGCGGCAAGCTGACTTATGTGAGGTGCGTGGAGATGGAGAGGTAGGTTCCTGTAAAAAGCGTTCTAGTGAGTAAGAGTTCTTTTTGGTCGATTGGGAAGAGGTTGAGCAATCCATCTTCGAATTAATTGGGACAGAGTGATAGGGTGGGGTGGGCGGAGGGCGGTAGGGAAATTGTTCTGAAGAGGAGGAGCTTGAAGAGAACGGCATATGGACAGTTTGCAACCCAATGCGCGGGTAAAAATTTAAGGAAATAATAGAGGGCAAGAAGAAAAATGTCAATGTCTCTGTCTAGCCCTTAATCCTAGGGGTGAAGCAAGATAGCAGCGGCAAGTGCGACGACGACGAAAAGGATACTGAAAGGCATATGACGGACCTCGAGATGAATCCAGATCAAGGGGGTTGTTTCTGAAGCGGGGCAATTGCTGAAAGTTTTTCTTCTTTTTCCTTTTTTTTCCTTTTTTTCCCTGTATACTCCAGAGAGAAGAGGGGACAATTATGCAGCCAAACGCAGTGGGGGTGTAGCAGAGCGGTGAGGAAGGTCAACAACCGACCCAAACCACAGTGTTGGCGTCCGCAGTGACCCGGACCCTTGGTTTAGATCCCAATGAGGCTGCAAAATTGGGTGCGGCTACTCTAGCTCGGACGGGGAAGTTTGGTGCCTGACCCGTAGCCCTGCGGGCCAGTGGACACCTATCCCGAGGCGGACGTTATGATGAGGCAGCTCTGCTGCGTACAGCAATCCCTTTCCGACCAGTAACCAACACCAGAGACAGAGACAGACAGATGCACGGCTCATAGAGAAGATGAGCCCGATGCGATGGAAAGGGAAAAAGAGATGCGCGAGTGAAAAGGTAAAATAAAAAAATAAAAAACCCCGAAATAACCGCAAATATCATGCGAGAAGAAACTATCAATCAAGGTGCCGGGATTGGGCCTGCTGAAGCCCAAGAGCAAACTGCCCAAGGGGGGGCGGAAGAGGAATTCATCAAAGGGGTGTTACAGCGATGAAAGTCCATATTACCATGTTTATCTCAGACCTCTCAATAACTCTCTGGGGCGAAAAGGGCGGGGACGGTGTGACAGAGAAGCAAAGGTATCCCTCGAATGTCTCTCTATTCCACCCTCACTCCCACTTTTCTCCTTGTTGTACCTAGTACGATATGGCCCCCCAATCCCTCCTATTCCTTTGCCTAACCTCCGGCAAGGATGCCCTCGCTCCTCTCGCTCCAATAGACTCCTTCCTCCTTATCTCAGGAATCGTTTACTCACAAGTTTGATACTGTATACCTTCCGAGGTATGGCTACTGCGAATCAATGAGCCGTGGATGCAGCGGTAAATGGCTCAATCCCAGCCTTGAACCTCACTCAGCCGGTGTGGTTATGGTTGGTGGTGGAAGTGGTAGACGTTCGTTTGTGGTGGGTGGTGCTGGGTTGGGGGTATCAGTGGTTGTATGTAGTGTTGCGTCAAATTCCAGCCCTCAGGGAAAGACCAGATGCTTCGTTTCGTGTTGTTATCCCTTGGGACGAGTCGCGAAGTTTTTCTCGCCGTCAGCGATAGTTTGAGACGGGGATGGCGGGATGACCAAACTGACGGGCCTTGCTTGCGCCTTTGAGTGGGCTAGCAAAAAGAGCCGTCGGTAGATGTCCGTTTCCTCTTTTTTTTTCTTTTTTTCTTCCTTTTTTTCTTTTCTTCTTCGCCCCTCTCATACCGGCCGTAAGTATGGGAAGTGTGACATGATGTTGTTGCACAGAAACCATTCCAGTCCATGTGGGCTAGTACGGGTACGATGCTATCACCCAGGTAACCTGCCGTAAGTAATGTTGATAATTATGATACCTGCCAGAATGACATGCAAAACAAAAACTCGAGTGATATTGGCGCCCTTGAAAAAAATTTCCACACAGTTTACTAAGCTGATTACAGCACCCCCCTTCTTTTTTTGCCCCACACTGCCAGCGATAGATTGTGCGTGTGTCCCAGTATCACACGAGGCTCAAGCATTGATAAGGGAGTGTCTGCTCGAACCTTGCTGTACGAGCACGCCTGCATTCCCAGAGGCTCAAAATTCACAAGCTTGCCAAGTTGGCTTCCCCTCTGAACCAAATCCCTTGGGGTCCTCGAGCCCGGATTCACGGGGATCCCTCGCTACTGTACGGTAGTTGATAGCGAATAAAACCTATTGAAACCCCCTGGCTGAGACAAAATAAAAGGAATGTGCACAGCGCATTTCTCGGGGAGGCTACAGCGTCTTGGCACATTTTTCTTCTACTTGAGCACAAGTACAGTATTACAGTATCCTACCAGTATGATATCTCATCCAATTCACTGGACATAAGAGGATCCAGGGCTGAGGGCTGCCGTCGCAAATGATGTGAGGCTAAAACATAAGTACCAAGGTATCACGGATAGATGAATCCCTCGGGCCTCGCTCCTTCCTTGGATTGACCGCAGCCGTCGTCCTTGCTCCTTCATCTGCCCGGTAGACCTCACTTCACGTACCCCATCTTCCAGCCAACCTTCCTGTACGGATCGGAGATACGCTTCCTCCTGCAATTGTGCGTAAGTTATACTGATTCATTACATACCGGTATCATGAATACTATCAAGGCGTATATAGTGTGTTATACGAATGCTTATAAACTAAGTATGATCTACCAGTACGGTACCGTATGGGAAACGTGTGAGAACCTCATATTTGAAGTAAATTCCTGAGCCCTGCCGCACCCACGGGCCCGACAACAATCTACGGGCGCTGAGACAGTTTTATGCACGATATATACTCGAGTATTGAGAGAATTGATGCTCGAGGGAGAGGTTGAGGCTGGGGCATAAATTTTGGTGCCGAGAACAGCCGCTTAAGGTTGGGGTCGCCGGGCGCATTCGGTTGATGTGACAACCTGGTTCCGGTATTGGACGATTCCCGATCTGATCTCGACAATCTCAAATCTCAGAGCCATCGCCGTTGTCTCCGGCAGCCAACGCGCCGACAACCTCTGTTCTGACGAACCCGGCTGACCGCGCTGTTACCGTGCATCTTTGATCTCGAGGCAAGCCAGCTCCCAGCGAACACTGCTGTGAAGCGTGCCATAAACCCCTCGCCCTCTAATAACCAGTCCACGATACCGCCATGAATCCGGCCTCTACTTCTCTCCTGACAGAACATCTTCGCTGGACACCTCTTGTAAGTTTGTCCCGGCACCCACGGAAGTCTGTGCCAAGCTAAAACCAGCAAGTCTCTCATAGATGACATAATAAATACTGTGAACGCCCTGCTCTACCAATCTGTATCCGCTGTCGAAACTTTTCTCCTTTCATCCCCGCCTGGGTTGCTGGGGTTTACCCCCCCACCTGGTTCGATTCCGGACACGGATGGTGATGGAAACGTAGTCTATTCTGAGAGGGAGGAAGAAGAAATAAATACGGGAATACATCAATTGGAAACCCTACTTGAGAATGGCGTGGATAAGAGGTTCGATGCATTTGAGTTGTATGTGCTGAGAAACATCTTGGTTGTTCCGCAGGACCTCGTGGGATGGGTGAGACTCGCGCACCATAAGGTTAGTTTGTTGAATTGTTCTCTCCTCCAGATCGTATCATGCATCCAAGGGGTACTAACAGCTCTAGAACCTTGACTTCACATCTGTAGCCCCTTCAGCACCCACAGATTCCAATTCATCTGAACCAATTGCAGATGCGCCTGCACTTCCTCCAGCCCACGAAGCCCAATCTCGACTTCGCACCCTCCGTCAAACACTTTTGGCCTCGCATGCTCTGAACCAAACCCTGCAGTCAGAAGTAAGCTCCAACGAGCGAACCCTCACGCAGCTGCGTGCCCTCGCCGGCTCCTCAGATAATAAAAGCCCGTTCTCTTTCATTAACTCATCTTCAATGTCTACGAAAGAGCTTAAGGATACTGCCTCATTTGCTGTCTCTCAAATTGGACTCATACGCTCTCTCATAGCGCAATTGAAGCCGAAATATGCTGAGCTACAGCGACAGCGACTGAAGGCGCAGGAAGAGGCCTCAGACGATAAGATGGATGTCAATGAGGAAATTGAAGGGAAGGAGGAGAAGGGCACTCCCGACGAGGAGAGGAAGAAGTATATCGAAAAGATGACCAGGAGACATATGGAATCTTCTAGGGGATTACGGTTGAACGCCAAAGGCGAGGTTGTTGGTGGCGGTTTTGAGGAAAATGTTGCGAGAAAAGGGTTAGGTGAAGTTGGGGAGCTTGAGGGACTTGTAGAAGGACTCGGCGAGGGGGACCCTTAGTACAATTCTACCTTTCCTCAGAAATAATAGTGATTTGGACTCCAGTATACTTTTGTGCCTTGTTATGCTAGACTAGAGTGTTATTTGGGAAACGGAAATTTACCGGGATTTGCATGAGGATTGCTAGAAATTGGTATGATATCCCAATTCCCAATTCGATAGATCGAGCCACCACCCTAGCAAAAACTATTATTTAACACCCGCGAAAGGTTGCGACCTATCTTGGGATAGCCAGTACCGAAACAGACCAACATCCCCTACGGACTCCGGGCATCCAAAATCCCATTTGATGTCCTCGAGCACCCTGACGAAGACCCTCGATAACCTCCTCGGCGATGTATGTCGTAGAGCGAAAAACGTATCATGGTGGGCACATAGGAGAGGCCCTAACGCTCGGATAGCTGTGTGTTGACATGCGTTTAATTACAATATAGCTGAGATTGGCGGTTTGGAGAAACCAAGGGGCAAGCCCGGAAAATGCGAATAGCCCATACCGTCCCTGCATACAGTCTATTTTGTTTAGGAAATGTTGTGCATGAAGACGCATGGTGTGGCTGGATGGGAAGGCGAGCGTCGCGTCTCCACGTGATTTCATGTTTCTGAAGTTTGCTGAACAAATCTCGCGTAAAGTGGGTAACCCTAACCCCGCCTTGCGCGTTGCAAGAAAAACTACCGTAGGACGCAACCTGCTATGATCCCTCTTTCTCTTTCCTTTCCACCCCTCTTCCATAGCATCACAATTCTTCTCCCCTTCCCCTCCTTCTCCAATTCTTTTCTCTGCGTTGCAAACTCTTCACCACTGTTATTTACCTTGGTACCCCCCACGAAACTTTTCTGTACTAGCCTTCATTTTACTCAAACTTCGAGATGTATGTTGTGAAGCGAGGTAATATATTCCCCTCATTCGCTGTGTTTTTTTTAAGGCCTCCTAAACTTTCTCTTCGAAATTTTCAGCCTAATTGTTTAGAGCTTCGCTGACAATTCACAAAAATAACGTAGACAACCGTAAGGAGCGCGTCCAGTTTGACAAGATTACTGCCCGCGTTTCCCGTCTCTGCTACGGCCTTGACAGCGAACATGTGGACGCAGCTACTATTACCCAGAAGGTCATTTCTGGAGTTTACCAGGGTGTTACAACTATCGAGTTGGACAATTTGGTGAGTTAAGCTTTCTAATTTCTAGCTTTGGGTTGTCTCTGACGGGTTTCTAGGCAGCTGAAACCGCCGCATATATGACTGTCACTCATCCGGACTACGCCATTCTTGCAGCTAGAATTGCTGTCAGTAATCTTCATAAGCAGACGAAGAAGCAATTTTCTCAAGTCATTAGCGATTTATATCACTACGTCAATCCTGTAGGCTCCATTTTCCTCTCAATTTTGATTAGGTTCTTAACTTAGACTGATGTTTTTAAGAAAAACGGTCGTCCCGCCTCAATGATTTCGACTGAAACTTACGAGACTGTCATGCGCCATGCGTCCGAATTGGATTCCGCCATTATCTACGATAAAGACTTTAACTACAATTACTTCGGCTTCAAAACATTGGAGCGTTCATACCTTCTTCGTATTGATGGGAAAGTTGCTGAGCGCCCTCAGCATATGCTTATGCGTGTGGCTGTCGGAATTCATGGAGAGGATGTCGACAAGGTTATCGAGACATATAACCTCACGTCTTCAAAGCATTTCACTCACGCTTCGCCTACTCTCTTCAATGCAGGCACACCATCGCCTCAACTTTCGTCCTGCTTCTTGGTTAGTATGAAAGGGGACTCGATTGATGGCATTTACGACACCCTTAAGACCTGTGCTATGATTTCAAAAACCGCCGGTGGGATTGGGCTCAACATTCACTGCATTCGTGCCACTGGTTCCTACATTGCCGGTACTAATGGTAGTTCTAATGGTATTGTACCAATGTTAAGAGTGTTTAATCATACCGCCAGGTATGTTGACCAGGGAGGCAACAAGAGGCCCGGGGCCTTTGCTATCTACATGGAACCATGGCACGCGGATATATTCGATTTCATTGACTTGAGAAAGAATCATGGCAAGGAAGAGGTAATTCAATGGGTTAGAGCAGTCGCAGGAGGTTACTAATTTCTCTGCAGGTTCGCGCAAGAGATTTGTTCTATGCTCTTTGGATCCCCGATCTATTTATGAAGAGAGTTGAGGCAAATGGCGAGTGGAGCCTCTTTTGTCCTAACGAGGCCCCAGGTTTGGCCGATGTTTGGGGTGAGGAGTTTGAGGCTCTCTATAACAAATATGAGAATACCAAAGACCTTGCACGCAGGACCATCAAGGCACAAAAACTCTGGTATCACATTCTCGAAGCCCAGACTGAGACTGGCAACCCTTTCATGCTCTACAAGGACGCATGTAACCGCAAATCCAACCAGCAAAACTTGGGAACCATCAGATCGTCCAACCTCTGCACAGAGATTGTGGAGTACAGTGCACCTGATGAGGTCGCTGTTTGTAATTTGGCTTCATTGGCCTTGCCTACATATGTTGATGTTCAGAGGGGCGAGTATGATTTCGCCAAGTTGCACGAGGTGACCAAGGTTGTCGTCAAAAACCTCAACAAGATCATCGACGTCAACTACTATCCCGTCCCTGAGGCCAGGAAAAGTAATATGAGACATAGACCCGTTGGCGTTGGTGTTCAAGGTTTGCCCTCCGCCGCTATTTCACCTATGGCAACCGCTGACTTGATAAATATAGGCCTTGCTGATGCTTTCTTGGCTCTCCGTATGCCATTTGAGTCACCTCAGGCGAAGCAACTCAACATTCAGATTTTCGAGACTATTTATCATGCTGCTGTTGAAGCTTCTACCGAGTTGGCTGAGACCCAGGGCCCCTACTCCACCTATGAAGGTTCTCCGGCTTCGAAGGGCCAGCTTCAATATGATCTCTGGGGTGTTACTCCCACTGACTTGTGGGATTGGGATGAATTGAAAGAGAAGGTGAAAAAGCATGGTCTCCGTAACTCCCTTCTTGTGTCTCCTATGCCCACCGCTTCGACCTCCCAGATCTTGGGATTCAACGAGTGTTTCGAGCCTTATACCTCAAACATTTATTCCCGTCGTGTTTTGGCTGGCGAGTTCCAAATTGTCAACCCTTGGCTGTTGAAAGATCTCGTTGATATGGGGTTGTGGAGCGATAACATGAAAAATCGCATCATTGCCGACAATGGCAGCATTCAGAATATCCCAAATATTCCGGATGATATCAAAGCTCTTTACAAGACCGTTTGGGAAATCTCGCAGAAGAAGGTTATTGAGGTATGTTGAGGGCCCGGGTATTGGCATAGCGGGTTTTCATTAACTAGTTTTATAGATGGCTGCCGACCGTATGTTGACACCACAAGGTTGCTGCCCGGAAGATGCTAATAAACTGATTTTATAGGTGGCGCCTTTATCGATCAGTCGCAATCTCTCAATATCCATATTCAAAACCCCACTATGGGAAAACTGACTTCCATGCACTTTTACGGTTGGAGACTGGGATTGAAGACTGGGATGTACTATCTCCGAACTCAGGCGGCTGCGGCTGCAATTGTGAGTAGTCCCCTAGCTCCCTATGGATGGTCAAAGTCCGCCTATAAATGAAAGGGTAGATGTAACATTGGTTTGTGTTTTCGTGGTGGATCGAGACTGCCACGCTAATAATCCAATGTACATAATATGATGGGGGATTCATGCCTGATGGGTTCATTCTTAGCTTCTTCTCCAACTGTTTTTCTTTGTCAGGCGGATTGCATGCTCCCTACCTTTCATGTTCCCTACCACCTGTTTCCTTCCTATATTAGGCGCGGTTCTGCCCGTTTTCGTTTTGGTTTCGTTTTGGTTTCGTTTCGATATCGCTCTATCGAGCACTACATGGCATATTATACTAACTCTCGTTTCTAGCAATTTACCGTCGATCAGGAAGCGCTTAAGGTTGCCGATACGAATGTGGCACGCGCCCTTCCTAACAAGAAGCGTCTCCCGAACACCGGCTACTCTTCCACAGCTGCTATTCCTCGTCCGCTAGGCGCTTCCACTTCTCCTGATTCTCCATCGAGCCCAAGCACCATAAAATCAGCGTCTAACGGTATTACCACGCCAGTTGTTGCGCCCCGCGTTAAGTCTGAACCTTCCCCTAAGTTACTTGTTGCTGAACCTCCCGCCGCGGCCGACGAGATTGAGGAATTGGAAAAGAAGAAACCTCAGGATGAAGATAGTCAAGGCCTCAGTGAGGAGCGCGAGGGGGACATCTATGCAGATGCCGTTCTTAGCTGCAGTATTGAGAACAAGGAGGAGTGTATGATGTGCTCTGGTTAGATGATGCAAGTTTCTTCACCTATGATCTATCATAAGGGAGAAAAGGTGTTTGGCGCAAACTATTCTAATTGCAATGAACGTTACGCTTATGGGGAATGTCTTTATGTTAGCTAATTGCCTTCGTATTCGCATTTCAAAAATTCAAATGTGATGCCCATTTTCCACTGTTTTGCCTCTCTCGATGTGAAGAATGAAATGAAAGCATTGTTGTTATTTCATGATTTCGAATACGTGCCGAACACGAACATTAAATAAATATGATAGGAAAAAGCTCTGCTACCCGACTATTCCAACCTATGGCTTCGTATCACCTTTGCAGAGCTCCCTAACAGGTGTCCCGCTCAAATCGAGATGCACAACCTTCCCAACATAAAAGTACTTTTCATGGTTGTTGAAGAAATTCTCCCAATGAGAGACAGCCTTCTCAACCTGCGCCCACGCCTCCCTCCTACGCCTATCCCTCCGCTTCTTCAAGTACCTAACCCGGCTATCATTCTCCCCCGTGCTCTCCAGCCTCGAAATCTCGCTGAGCTCCTTATCGTCCAGCTTCCTAACGTCCCCAGTGATATACATCTCCTCCAGCCCCCTCAAATCCCACGTAAGGTCCTCCCTAAAGCACCCGGACACAAAAGCCCTAGCCGCATCCTTCCCAGAGAAGAAGCCGTACCCGCCGCCGGGCCCATAAGTCTGCGGCGAAGCCGAGACGTCGAAAACGCTCCCGTTGATGGCGATATAGATTGGCAGCCCGGGCGTCACGCCAGAGTATTGCGAGAGTTGCTCGTCCGTTAGAACTAGCGGTTCTTTCTACCCGGGCCGAAATGAAATACTGATTAGTTATTATGCTCCGCAGATAGATAGATAAATGGGTATGTATAGGGAGGGAGGGAGGAAGGGGAATAATTACGAATAAATTCTTCAAGCTATTCCACCTCAGAGATTTCGGCTTGTAGCCCCAAGTAATCGACTCCCCATCCGTCACGAACCAGCTGAAGATCGAGCTGAGCAGGAGCGCGCCCGTGAGCACGCGTAGGACGTCGAGGAGGCTGATCCCCTTTGAGATGTTGGGGTCGTCGCCTTCGTCTGTGGGCCCCAGGCTCAGGGAGGGAGGAGGGGGAGGGGCGGAGGCCCCGGATGTTGGGGATAGTTTGCGGTTGCGGATCGTGTCTTCTGCCATTTTGCGCTCGCTTCTAGGGGTGGGAAGGAGAGATGGTCTGCGTGTGAGGGGTGTTAGGAGGAGGGAGGGGGAATGGTGGTGTACAGTAGTAATAGTAGGATACAATGTAACCCACCCAAAGAGTTATGATAATATTGCCAAGGGAAGGTAGGTTGTTGGTGAATAAATAAATAAACAATGACGTTCCTTCCCGAGGTTTCCCTTTTTATCACCGTAAAAGGTTTAGGCAGAAAGGATAACTAGTGCAAGCCCTAAGAACTTGATCCGGAAGGTCCCAGCTTCAAATCATCATCATCACGGTGGTTCACTGAGATCCCCCTGGCAATCTACCGTTATCTAATCTACTCTAATCAAGCCGAGCCACAAGTATCATACCAAACCGAGGGTATTGCGCTTACCTAAAGATCCAATCGACGAAAGGGCTAAAACCCTCATATTGTGCGAGTCACGACAGACAGCAACCGCACTCCAACACCCGACCACAACCCATCGCCACAAAATAATTAGGCAAAGCAAAGCAGGAGCCAGCGAGCGAACATCAATAGACCAGACCACACGGCAAAAAAATCGATACCTCAACGTTCAACCTTGTGAATCGATAAATACCTAATCATGGTAAACTAACCAACCCCTCACTTCCTTCCTTCCTTCCTTCCTTCCTCCCTCCCTTCACGAGCTCCGTTACTTTTCCTCCCGGGAAGGCAGGCTAACGAGGGAAAATCAGGCCCCCGCAGCAGCGCAAGGTGGAAAGAAGCAGAAGAAGAAGTGGTCCAAGGGAAAGGGTAAAAAATTTCACCTCCTCGCTTTTTTTAGGTCAATGGGGATCGGACGTTGAAGCGGATTGAATTCTATACAGTCAAGGATAAGGCCCAGCACGCCGTCGTCGCCGACAAGACCATCCAGGACAAACTCAACAAGGACGTTCAAACTTACCGTCTCATCACCGTCGCTGTCCTCGTCGACCGTTTGAAGATTAACGGTTCACTGGCAAGGAAGGCGCTGGCGGATCTGGAGGAAAGGGGCGTTATCAAGAAGGTTGTCGGGCACTCGAAGTTGTCGATTTACAGTGAGTTTTACCTACCCGCCTAGAAACCTCCTTTCGGGGAGGGGAGGGCATGTGTGGAGTCGGTGCTGACAGATGTTATAGCTCGTGCAGTTGCGGCGGCGGAGTAACCTTCTTGTGAAATAATGGGTTTAATTAAATCAAAAAAGTGAAAGTTCAAAATTTCTATCCTTGCCACGTTCGAGAGGGTCTTTCTAGAAGGGTTTCTTAGGAGGTCGAGCCGAGAGGGGCTGGGACGGATGTTTTTTTTTTCCTTGGAAGGGAACATTATCTGGCGCATTCACGGGTTACATATCGAAATTAAAAATTACGCTCACTTGACACTGGGAGTGTTATATTGGGAGGTTTGAAAAGGGGCGGGGCACTTAAAAAAATGCCGGGCCTGCGGAGGGTATACCTGAGCAAGCTCTATCCGAAATATTGTTAGCCCAACCACTGAGTAATTTAGTTTGCTACAACTCTAGATCAGCAGCCCAGCCCGCCTAATACTATATCCAAGCCACAATCCAGTATCACTCGAGAGCCTCACACTTCATCCTTCAAATATTCGGTGCCAGATCCTTGCTTGCATTCAATAAACTAAAGGCTAAGAAGCAAGGTTGAAATCCTAAAGTGATTCCATGTGAATAGCCTTTAACAAGTTTGCCTAAAAAACGCTCCTAGCCACTCATCGAGCGCCTGCTACGCCAATATCAATATCCTATGCCCCAACGCCCTACAAAAGTGCGTCAGTAACTACGACTAAACCATCAAAGCAGAGCCGGATTACAAACCTATCACATCCAAGGAAAGTCGTTCCAATCGTCACAGGGCTTAATAAAATTAAGCCAATCCTGTGCAAGCACGGCATTCCAGCCAACCATACATTCAAAACAATTCATGACAGCCTTTCTATTCTTCGGCCGGCAAATGCATGGCGGGGTCCTCGGGTCAAATGTGTGATCCACCGGCTCCGGATCCACAATCTCCCCGGCGTCTATCTGGCGGCATTCCTCAACCAGCTTGTCCACATCCCCACAGCTGCGAGGACAGGCCAATGCATCGAGTTCGTACACACACACCAGATACGAGTTCAGCAGAGTGGAACGCCAGTCGACTTCGTTCATGGTGCGGAAAAGGCAGTCAATGCACTGTGGGGTATCCTCCATGAAGCCGTCGTCGTTGCACAGCTTGTCACTGTCGAAGCCATAGGGTCTGGAGCTTGTAGCGGCTTGAGGGGGTTCAGTTATAAGGCCAGACGCTAAATACGTTAGCTAGGGTGGCCTTAGTAGCAGCAAGAAGGGAGGAGTACCAGCGGAGGTATAAACGTTCATGCAGGGAGTTATGCATCTTCCCGGTGGGGATCGTCCTTGGATTTCGTTCGGATCTTCCCGAGGTCCTGGATCCCTTTTGAGTAGGGGATGATCGAGAGGGGGGTAAGGGACCGCTGCAAGAGCTAAGAGGGAGTAAATTAAGGGTAAGAGTGAGATAAACATTGGGGTTTTGTGGAGAAATCAGGGTCTTGAACGTGAGGTGAGCGATGATGATAATTACTGATGGCTGGTTTGGAGTATCGGAGGAGGGAGGGAGGGGGAAGACAAACAGGAGACGCCGGTGATTAAAAGGAAGAGTTTTCCTTTGTAGGATAGTGAGTATGGATTGCGTGTACCGTTAGATTCGATTCCTCATGTATTGCGGCCGCGTACCACACGTATTCGTTTCCTACCAAGTGGTTCCCTTCTAAATTTGTGCCTCGAAGCCATTCTCAGATTTCCTGCTACTAGATTCACTGTCCCCGATTACTTACTTACCCCTCTCCTCCCCCCCGTTCGTTGAGTCTTTATGGCTATAGGGAACTTGCTATAGGGAATATGCGAATAGAGGGAATCACCAGCGACCCGCTCTCATATAGCTAAACCCTAATCATAACTGACGTTATATACTGGTAACTAGTAACTTATTTCTCTAGCACCTACTAACCTCCGTCCAATAATACTATCAACTAACTGCACCTGTATTCAAGGTGTGCCTAGCACACAATTCCGTCGATCTCAAGCCTCTTTGGCAAAAGCTCCCGATCCAATGCAGAATATACAGGAAAAGGGCAGCTTCAATGACTCCCGCGAAAGAAGTCGAAATACTTCTCCTATCATACCAAGAGGAACCCCCTGGAACTATCTCACCTAGTAGCTATAGAGAAATTCCACTTTCTGAGTGGCGGAGTGATTTCATAGGCCAATCAGAAAGATTCTTCTCCCTCTCCCCCTTCTTCCTCACCCTTTTATATCCTTCTCTTCTCATAACACTTCCCTCCACAAACTTATCTAGACGTTCAACTATTAGCTGGCACGCATCTAACATTACCTCTCTCGCCGCAAGTATTGAGGTGGCTTACCTAGCATCAACCCCCTCACACCATAGATCCCATTCGCGTCATGACTTCACAGGTGTCAGAAGGGCAGCCCGCCTCACCCATAAACCCCTCACAAAGTAATACCGAGAGATGAAAAAAACTAAAGACCTTACGAAACAAAAAACGGCTCATATCACACAAAACTCACAGTACCCAATGCCCCCAATATAATGGTGGAAAAATTTTCGCCACCAAGTGACTTAGTCAATCATTCAATTAACTAACCTAGTACTAGTAAAGAACTATATGGCTCCCCTGATCAAGATACGAGATACCACCAGCCTTATTATCCCTCTTGCAGATCCCAACAATTCTGAGAACGTTATCCGTCATATCCTCACACCTGATGCATCCTTCCCTCCCACATATAGCGGCACTAGCATCCTCAACTGTTATCATGTGTGAGCAGCCCCCGCCGCTCACATTCCAATTACAGCAATACCAGCCATTGAAGTTGGTAAAAAAGCCCGCGACTTTATAGGAATTCCATACCCAGGGGCTAGCATTCGAGGTTTCGCAGACGACGGCGCCTTCGGGGTTCTCAGCAAAGGGGCCGGGGGTAATGAGGGTCAGGCCAGAGGCTTCGAATTGAGCCTGGTCGAGGATATTGACGTTACCGGAGCCCTGGGAGGTGGGGGCCGCGTTGTCAGTTGCAGATTCGGAGCGGCGGGAGACGCCACCGGAAAGGCGGTCGGTGGGAGAGCAATTGGCAAGTGCCGCCGCGATGATGGCGAGGATGAGAACTTGGAAAATGAGGTTCTTGAGGGAGAACATTTTGACTGGTTCTGGGGGTTAGGGATTTACTTATTCGTTAGCTGCGGCGAGATTACCTTCGGATTGGAGTTGATTGTTGATTGAAATCTGACTTGAAGTTGAAGGTTTTAGAAGGGCAGAAGTGGTATGTGTTGGTGGTGGAACTGAGTGAAGGTTGTTGGTGGAGAGAGTAGAAGGGGGGCAATCTGAACCTTCTATAGGCAGAGCACGACTGTGACCTAAATTGGGGGCTGGCATCGACGGAAGGAGGGAGCATAGGTCAGGGCTCGGAGCGATCTGCCCGTCCAGTGCCGTGCCGTTCACAGCACAGTGCCCAAAAACCTGAGCTTCAGCCCTCCCGAAAACTACATAAAGCAGCACTCGGAATGAGATACACCCTACTTCTAACATTACTGAGGCGTCTTGAAATCTAACCATGAGACACCTACCCTACCAACCTCACCACCGCACCTCACCTACCACTGCCTTCACCGCAGCCCTCACAAACAAATTACAAATACAACCAAGACTGCAAGAATGGTGACCCCATGCAAAAAAAAAGGGCCATTCTGACCCTATAGGGAGCAATATTGTTCAAGATCTTTCGGCGAGACCTAAACCCGTGGATAGCATGCCAGTGGTCGCCCGAGTGATGACGGATGAATATAGCCAACCCCGAATGTTTAACTCCAACAAGGAACCCCCCAAAAGCCCTGGTGATATTATTTCCAATGAAAAACACAAAACACAAAAGTATAAAATTTTGTAAAGGCACATAACTGATGCCTGCTGTTCCAGCCTCCCACTAGCTAGCTAGCCAGCCAGCCAATAAGCTCACAAGCCTCTTTTTCTTCTTTCCCTAGCTCCCGCCACTCCCAAACGCCTTCTTCAACATCTCAAAATGCACCCTCTGCTCTGAAGCCATTTTTTCCCTTCGGTATCCTATCCAGAAAGTCCCATCAGTCAGTCGGCCAGTCAACCACACAAGCAAACAAACAAAAAGAGAGACGCGGGAGGGAATAAATAACAAACCCCGATAACAGCCAGCACCAAAGAATAATTATTAAACAAAAATCTCTCCCTCTTCTTAGCGTCGGTAACCACAGCACTCAACTTCGTCAGAAACGCTTCAAAATCACTCCTTAGTCGACCAAGACTATTCGCGACTGGCTCATCATCCCCCGCTTCAGCGCTGAGTGTAAGTATCCCATTCATAAAGCCCGCGAATCGCTGCGTGAGGAAATGGGGTGCTGTGCTCTGCTGCTTGGCCGATAATCCCCCACCTACACCGCTGACACCGCCACGTCCGGATGTAGAAGTGGGGGGTACGACGAAGGGACTCGCAGTGCGCGTCCATGATTATTTGGAACCGTGGCCAGAGAAGCATGTTCATTGCATTGATGTACGCGTCTGCAGTGGGGATTCTGCGTTTTTGCATCTCGAAGGCGGAGTATTGGTTTAGTCTCACGCAGAGAAGAACGCCGAGGCAGTCGAGGGTGGAGTCCATGAGGGACTTCTTGAAGGTCTGGCCGAGGGTGAAAGTTGGGTCGAAGATTTGGTGGAACATTGTCGAGGCTTGGTCGTAGGTTTTGTGCGAGAAGAATTCAGTTATGAAGGAGTACTCTGATGAGGCGTTTCCTGTGAGGGCGGCGTTGAAATGGCGGAATGGGATTTCGGGGTAATGAGGTGTGCGGCTTTCTTCAGCTTGGTTTGCTGTTAATATTGGTGCTGTACGGTTTTTTAGGGTTTCTATCCGTTGGCCGATATTGGATGCGTCGTAGGAGGGGGGCGCAGAGGACTTAAGAGACTGGATGAGGTTGTCTAGAATATCAGTTGGGATCTTCAATCCGGAATGAACGGAAGACATACTCCTTCTTGCGGGTTCTTCTTGGCCTACAACGTCGTGTTTGTCCATCACATGTAGCTTCAATTTCCCGAGAGACTTATGGTACCGTGTGAATGGCTCAGGTAATACCACCTCATCGTGTTGATATAAGCTTGACCAATCTCATCGGCCAATTGAACATGGTGATTGGCCATGAACTGGAATAACGCTTTATACCTCAGGAATCCAGACTGCTGTATAACCTGAGCATTGGCGCCAGGAACTCTAATAGCCTACCAGTGAGTAGAGGAAACCTTATTTATGGACCCTAATAGCTTCCTCCTCGGCAACTGCCGTTGATCACCATTAAAGTGCTAGGTGCCAAGACTGTACCCTCACATTCCCGCCTCTCTGGCCATCTCTTGAACAAGACTGCGGGCCATGGTGGGCCATGGTGGAATACCAAAACCGACCCAAAAAGTTGAAGCCCTTCCCCCCTTCGGGATGGCCGTGACCATATGAAATATAAAGGGCAATGTATCATAGGATATTTCCTTAGACTATTCAAGCGATTAAGCAGCGATCTGCCTATCCGCCGAGTAACCTATTGCTGTTTCTATCGTAATCCAAGCACAACTCCTATTCTGCTTCGCTAACCTCAAGACTTACCCTCAACCCCCCCTCTCCCAAATCGGTCCAGCGGCCCCAAACAAAGCCATCAGCCCGTGACCAAAATATCGAGTGATCTAACATGATTTCAAGACAGAAAGCACAAGTAATACCAGTTTTTATTCCATAGCTCTTCCAAAGCTCTATGATAGCTTTTTTTTGCGGTGAAGCCCAGCATGTAACGAGAGGCACATCAGTGGTATGGTTAGTTCTGTGACATCTTGGATCCAACTGTAATCACGCTGGTAACGCTTTTTCATTCTCGACCGTTTATCCACCAAAACCCTATTTATGATACCTGCACAGTACCAGCGTAGTGATTTTTTTTCTCATTTATCCTTATGTGGGGGCGTGAAGAGCGATATTTCAGAGGACGGCGAAAAAGTCCTAAACTCCCGTGCACTTTCTGACCTACACATTTCCCCTGCCCTGCGCGAGATTAGCTAACGCTTCGCCAAATATCGGTATCGGTACCGGTATCGGACCGGCGCACTGCGTTCCTGATCCCCCATTGTATATCATTGTATATACCGTAAGAACTGGAAGAATCGGACCCATCCTAGGGTTGAAGCTGCCTCTCCTAGTATATAAGGCCAGTTATATTTTCCCCTTTATTTGTCAGCGGAGGGCCGAAAGCCAGTGGTTTTTTGCGGGGTGCCCCCCCCTTCATCCAAAGAGGGGAACTCTGGACGTCTCAGCGTGAGGCCCAATTACTGTGTTCCAGTTCTCACAGCGCCCGTGTGCGCTGGTCGATTCACTTTCACAGTCCTAGCATATCTTAATTCGGGCCCAACTCGGGTATTAAAAAAATTCGACCACAGTGAGCCCCCACTTGTGGGCTCCTAGACTATCATATTGACTAAAATAGGGGAGCGGCGTGCTATGTCGTTGGAGTTGCCCCCTCTAGTAAGGTCTAGCATTTTTTTTGCTTTTCCACCTCTCGTTTTGCTGTGATTTCCGCCCCTTTTCCAAGGTAGGGAATTCCTGACTGCATAGCACACCGCTCTCTTGTTCAAGTTAATATACTCGAGTAGGTCGGTTCATACCCACCAACGAACACCAGTCAATCATGGAGAGTGACTGCATTCAACTGGACTAGCATCAGAGCATGTTCATATAAGGGTGGCCAGCACTCGTGCCCACTGTTTTTTGACTACCATCTTACCCTATTCGTTTTTATAATGGCATCCATTTGAGCCGTACTCGTAGATTCCACACTCCCTCGCACCTCCTCTATCACTGTGCCTACCGGTATCACTGTTCGACGCTGACTCGAGCACGGGCTTGACATGCGACTCTAAGAGTTTTACAACCTGGATTCATTCAGAAATACCAGGACTCTGTAGGGGGCTGGTGTTATGCCCTTATCCCTGCTAATCCACCCTACCGTGGTCGCTATGGCGGTTTCAGTGATGGGTTAGAACATGTGCCCAGTAGTACTCGTAACAACAAACTCCCTAGAGCTCGGTGCTCTACTAAAATAAACTTACAAGAATCGGAAGCTACTAACCGGAGCGGACAGGGATATATTTGGCTGGTTAACTCTGCATAATTGTGCCATAACTTCTTACTTGACCCTCCATCAACCTAGTATCATGCTTGCTTATCTAATCCACTGCCGGCCTACGATAAGCTTATTTGACAAGTGAACAGAATTGCGACCGCCAGTTAATGAGACCCAACATGCCTGTGCGCCCTCGGGCTATCCGTGTTAGGCAAACACTATTCCTTCTCAGAATACCACAACTCTAAATAGGGAGATTGGAGGCTGGAGGGCAATGGATTGATTACACGAGGGTTTTTTATTCAAACGCAGCCTACGTAAACACACCTTCACACCAGCCAAAACGGCGCTTGTATCACCCAACATGATAGGTAGGAAAGCTGTTCCTACAAAAGCGCTGGTTCCGACAGTGGAAAAGAAACGCTCGTTTCGCAAGCAAACAGGCAAGCCGACCGTAATATAAACCATACTGTACAGGGCAAATCATCAGAACATTCTGACCTTAGTTATGCTAAGGGAAGCCCTGGATAAGGATACGAGGAGGAAAACATTCCCATCCCGAAACGGCACGGGAATTCAACCTAACCAAGGGGCTCTTAGCTCTGAGGTTATGCAGCACTCGATTAAGCAGTATTAGTACAAGTATCATACTGGATCATGATACAAACATCAAACATCCCCTGACCAAGCCAAAACTGTTGGAATGCTCGTTTTGGTTAAGCGCACCTACCTAATACTAACTTACCAACCTTCCTTCCTTCCATCTCTGCAATAAACCTCCCGCCCCTTTCTACTCGTAGACTGCAGTTAACGTGCTTATCGGTCAAGCTAACAGGACGAGTACCCGTACTCGCACAATACTGGTAGACTGTATCCCTACAATCACAATCATAGCTACGAGTACTCGTACAACCAGCCTCCCCCCTTCTCCACATTCTCCCTTCCAGACAGAACAAAGTCCCCCGCAGATCTGTGCGGATCGCCGGTTATTATATTGCGATACTACCGGCACCCGTGCCGCACAAACGAGGCACTGTCCGAGTACTCGAGTACTAGAATGTCAGAGGGATTATAGTCCTCCCCCCCCCGCCGGAGGATGAGGGAGAACATGTCGTTGAGACTTGTATCACCACATGATTCTTCAAGTGCTTCAGGAGACAAGTGGGATCCCGACAGGGGAGGAAGGCCATAACACCTTCCTTCCCACGACCGTACCCGCTCCGTACAAATTGAAAAAGGAGGGGAAAGAAAAAGAAAAAGAAACCAACCCCCTTGATGCCCTCCTTTATTACTGGAGAATTCACTTCTTCCCGTTTCTGGGTGCAGACGTTATTTATAAGTGTTGGAATCTCGCACAAAAGCCCTTTGTCATTTTTATTACTATTTCCCTCACTTTCTCCAACCGCTCATCACTTAATCCACCTATCTCCTCCCCCCCCCCCCCGCCCCCTCCACCCTCTTTCTTTGTTTCCTTTCTTCCTTCTCTTCCTATATTAAACCGGCAAGTTCGGTAGCGCTAGTCGCATTCACTTCTACGAACAAAACCCACCAAATTTCCGAACGGACGCTCGAATCTGTTTTCCTCGCTTTATCGCAATTCCAGTATACTCTCTAGCCTTATTCTTACAATCAGTCCATATCAATCCATCTAAACCTTAAACGAAAGAAAGACGGAAAAGATGTTGTTCAAAACCGCCCTCCTAGCAAGCACCTTCGCTCTCCTCTCGAACGCTCAATCCACCACCACCGGCGGCCCACCAACTCCAAGTGGAAGTGTAAAACAGCACGTAGTTCAAGTCGGCGATCAGAGCGGCGCGTTAAAGTTCTACCCGGACACGGTGACAGCCGCTCCCGGCGAGCTGGTGCAATTCCAATTCTTCCCCCGCGTAAGCTTACTCCCCTCTCTCTCCTCCCCTTTCTCTTAGGGGGCATTTCACACGAGAAGAACATGAAATTGACAGTACATAACAAAACCAGAACCACTCCGTGGCCCAATCCTCCTTCGACAAGCCCTGCGAACCCATTCCGCAGACAAATGGCACCGCGGGCTTCTGGTCCGGCTTCATGCCAGTGGAAGCCTCCAGCACCGATATGCCGATCTTCTCCATTGTTGTCAAAGACGACAAGCCGGTTTGGTTCTATTGCGCCACTGGTAAACATTGCCAGGGTGGGATGGTGGGTGCCATTAACCCCCCAACGTCGGGGGCGCGTACCCTCGATGCGTACAGAGAGGCTGCCAAATCGGTCGCGCTGACCGGAGTGCCGACTGGCGCTGTGGGTTCCGGGGGGTCGAATTCATCTTCCTCATCTGGGTCTGGGTCTGGATCTGGGAGTGGAGGCGCAAGTGGAACTGGGAGTGGATCTAGCGGTAATTCCGGCACTAACCTTGGTAACTTGATCCCTGGGAATACTACTAACAATGGGGCAGTACCGAGCACCACGCCCGCCCCCGGCGCCGCTGGCGAACTTCGTGTCTGGAAGGGATGGGCCGTTGTGATTGGTGGGATCGTCGGGTTGATGGTGGTATGAGTACGGTAGTCAGTCGGTTTACTCTTTTTTGCTCGCCCGTTTTTTGTATCGTTTTCCCGTGGTTGCTCTGGTTTGGACGGCAGGATGATTGTATAGTGGCAATATAGAGTATATCACGCTGGACGGATCTTGGTTGTTTTTTTTTTGTTTCCTACTTTTCTCTTCTTTTCGTTTCAGATGATTCGACAAACAAGGAAGCTAAGCGGGCGAGAGTTTAAGTTTTAATATTTGTATAGTATAAAACCCCACCGCAGCTATCATATTCTATCACATACCTACAGTACATACAGAACCGGAGCGAAGACCCAACCCCCAGAAACCCATTCCCGAGTGACAACCCATGACCAATTCTGCACACAATACCCATGCTACCTATTGTAGTCTAGTCTGGAGTACTACAGTACCCGCACTATAATTACCTCCCTCCTCCAACCGAGCAGGAGAAAGCAAGAAAAAAACCCCCCTCCAGAACCGGACATTTCCCAACCCACCATACCATTATCACATGTATGTTCCGCATCAACCCACAGCTCGTATGGTACTGCTGCAACCGTCCCCGGGAATAAACGGCCCTCCAAGCCCACCCCGGCCAGACACCGATTGGTGGACTTTGTACGAGGACAGCAAGCGGTGGTCAGCACACAGCAGCAGTAGTAGCCAAGAACCGGTAAAAACCACGTGAAAGCTCCGCAAAAAAACTCAAGAAACTCTTCCAAGTCCGGACCAGCATCTCTTAATTCCGAGCCATTGAGAGAAAGAAGTCATCCCCTAGCGGGCGTTTTTCATAGGCCAGCCAGCCAACCACAATCGCCAAAATCTCCCAGCCCGCGCAATAAGCTTACTGGCCCGGAATTAAAAATACCCCGGGCCGGGGCGAGTTTTGTGGGGGAGGGTTTTTTTTTTTTTTTTTGCGGGTTTTCGTATGATCTTTGGGTTTTAGCTAGGAGGAGGCTGGCTGTCTGCACAACTATCATACGAGTGCCGTAGTTACGGTTGCCCAGCCTCGGCTGATAATTAATAAGTAAACGCGACTGGTTGGCTGGGAGGTTGGCTTGCCGGCGCAAAACGAAACAGGACAAAACAAAAACAAAAACAAAAAAGCGAAACAAGGCTGTTCTGAGATAGTACAAGAATGACGATCGAGATGTTTGCGATGGGGGGGGGGGGGGTAAAGCGATAGCAATGGCGGGGGGGGGGGGGGGGAGAAAAACCAATTTAAAAAAAAAAAAAAAAAAAAATTGAAATTAACCCCACGGACGACCAGTAT